>JMBV01000008.1_pt1 | contig 87210 bp, 116 predicted proteins | sample 616531 | NCBI WGS metagenome assembly JMBV01 (sample SAMN02727904, study PRJNA239997) | anaerobic digester metagenome | biome: anaerobic digester; isolation source: mesophilic anaerobic digester inoculated with municipal waste water sludge... | place: Germany: Bielefeld University, CeBiTec ...
AATTCATATAAAAGTAGTTTTAAGGTTTATCCCACCAAATCCTACCTTCAGTCTTATCTACTGCTGTTCCATAGTTGGGATCTTTCTTTAGTTCATCAACTGCATTATTGAAGTTTTCAATGTTAGCTGTATTTGGTGTTGGAAGAACCCCTCGTCGTGGAATCAACAACGGATCACCTCCTGTCTTAAGTTCTTCCAAAAATGCGACTCCATTTTCAGGTATGGGTTGAGGTTTGAAAGCCGGTAACCCGGTGCGTTTCCAAGATGCCCATGCTTCTTCTGGGCGCATAAAGAGATTTACCCACTGTTGTGAAGCTATCTTCTCCAAAGTAACCGTTTGGAATTCGGTACGTGAGAGGTAGCTTTCAATCTTTTCAACCGTAATGGGGGGGTTGTAGTTATCACTGTTAGAATTCATAGCAGATGGAACTCCCATTTTTCAGCCCAAGTCTGATACTGTTCCATTGAAGCGCTAATACCGTTACGGAACCAAGTAAGGGCTTCTTTTCCTCCTATTGCCTTACCTGCTTTTAATGAAATTTCAGCCATCATAAAGCATACTTCTGGATATGTAATTAATGGGGGGGTAAAGAGTGTAATATTATCCTGAGATACATCGTATAAAGCTTGATCTTCTTTTTCACGAACGCCAAGTGTATTGCTGACTTTGCCTCCATTTTTTTACATAAAAACGACTTTCTATCTGACTGTTATTTCTTACAGTCATGGTTTGATCTACCCCCCCTTTATCATCAACGTATGAGATGGTGAAATAATTGCTGTTTGACCACAAGCTATTTGTGCTGTCAGGATTAGCCGCCATTCCTACATATCTATCAGTCCATTGAGAGTATTTAGTTTGGTAGTCGGGATAATATTTTTTTTAATAAATCGAAGACTTCATCATTCGACGAATTGTTGTTGCCATCGCCAAAACCGTTTCTACGTATCAGAATGGGCAGTCTGGGGTCATCATATTTTTTTCAAGAAATTCACAAGAGCACGAGATGCAACATAGTTTGTTGTCAATGCCTGCATATCGTCTGTATTATTATTGTGCTCGTTAGGATGGTGATAAACTGCTGATTCTTCATTATTTGAGATGATGCCAGCAGGGTGCGTTATGGCTTCATTGATAACAGATTGATAAAATGTTTGATCTGCTTTTCGAGACGTTGAGCCATTTTAATCCTCAAGGTGTTTCCGAATTTAATCCACTTGCTAATATCTCCACCGTAGAAGAAGTCGTTTTTGTCTAAACTGTATTGATTGTCTGTTGAATTTTGCAAAATAGTAATATTTGCCTTGATTTTCTCATCAAATACTTTATATAACTCTTTCCCATTTATATCTTTTTGGTATAAATCGTATCTAGGTGTGGCGATACCATCACTTGCAAGCTTTAATCCTTCGGTGTACGGTGCTGCCCCCATAAACATCAAACATCAACCATGCCTGATATGTTTCCAGAATATTTGCAATAGCTGCTACATTTTGATAGCGCTCTTTTTCTGGATTCAATGGAATTACAGTGTTGACCAAATAACGCAGTCGTAATCCAATTTGTCCGAAATAGTCGCTATAATATGGTGTGTATGGAGATGGACGGGATGTTCCTGTGACGTTTACATAATTCCCTGCTGAAGCACCTCCGCTACTAACAATATATTGCATGATTTGCATTACCCCACTGTACTTTCCTGTAAGGTGATGCCGTTGCGAATTATTCCAATTTTCTGTAGCTCCAGTAAAAGCATTTTTCGGATCAACTGAGCCTAACAATTCTGGATCTGTGTTCAGTTCCTTAAAATCCTCTAGGCAGCTTGAAAACAGGAAAAGTGATATTAAACCAATTATAAAATATCTAATCTTGTTCATTGTTATATATTTTTAGAATCTTAGTGTAAAGTTAATAGCATATGTCCTTGAAAAAGGAACTGTACCAATATCCATCGGCGTCAATGGATTATTGTTGGAGATAGAAGCCGGATTCAATCCGTCTGTCAGCTTATTTACAAGATATCCGAGGTTGCGCGCTGTTAAGCCGATTCTAAAATAATTGGCACCAAATTTATTAAGGACATTTTTAGGTAAACGATATCCGATTGTTACTTCGCGTAGTGCGAACCAGGTGTTGTCTTGAATTCCTAATTCAGCGGGCATCCCCCCCCAGCCGTAGTTAAATAGATAGTATGATCCTGCTGGCATCGGACGGATACCTTTGTCGAGTGCTTCTTTATAAGTCAGTCCGCCTACATCAATTTTTTTTATCGGGATCGCTCGCTAATGGTGCAGTCTCTCCTTCATCAAATACTGCGTCCAAAGGATACACATCATAAACTGTTTCTCCTTTGAAATTAGTCCTCTGCCAGCCACCATGCTCTTTATCTCGCCCATAAAGTGAAGATTTCAGGGTACCCATGGCGGAGGCGTATTTGTAAGTGTTTGAGAAGAAATTACCACCAACTCGCCCATCAATTAAAGCATAAAAATCAAAGCTTTTATATGAAAATGAAGTATTGAAGCTTAATAGGAAGTCAGGTTCTACTTTACCTAATTCTACCCTATCTCGAATATCTTTGTCAATATTGGTTGTATATCCATAAACAGGTACATTATTGGGACTCCCTGCTTTTCCCCCCCAGTAAGAGATAACAGGCTTTCCGTTTCTTGGATCATTGGGGTCGTCTTCATTATTAAAGCGATAGATTGAAGCACCATAGGGATTGTTATAAGGGGTAGTGATTACTCCAAACTTACCTCCTTCGTAGGCCCATATCTCAGGACCACCGTCATATTGACCCATCAGTTTCCACTCTTTCACGTTTTCATGAAGTTTTTTTTAATTTTTCCCCCCCGGTTCAGAGAGAAATTGCTTCCCACAGTCCAGCGGAAGTCTGCTGTTTTTATAGGAGTAGTTTCAACCTGCAGCTCAACGCCCTGATTTTGGATGTTTCCAGCATTAATCAATTGATCGCTGGCTCCTGATTCTGTCACAGCTGATACTGTGAGGATTTGGTTTTTTTGTATTGGTTTTGTAATAAGCAAAATCTATATTGAGGCGTTCATCAAAAAAATCTAAGATCAGCACCTAACTCAATCGATTGTTGAATTTCTGGTTTCAAATCGTTGTTCCAGGCAGTTCCAAGGTTTGGATTTGCGATAAGAACACTCTCTCTGTTGGGATCATACTGAGCGCTTTGGGAGAATACACCAAAACCTCTGGTAGTTGAATAGGCAGATGTACCCATACCTACACGCGAAAGGGACGCTCTCAGTTTACCATATGAAAGCCAGTCAGGAATATCAAATGTGTCAGTAAAACCCATGAAGCATTAGCTGAAGGATAAAATACAGTATAGTTATTTTTCCCAGTTGTCATATATGATGGGTATGTCAATGTTGATAACCAGTCGTTGCGTCCTGTTAATTCAAGAAACAACTGGTCTCTCCAAGCAAAATTCAGAATTGCCGACAACCCAAAAGCCTGATTGTTCCTTGGTGTATAATCGAATTTAGGTGTTATTCTGTTTGTTGAATTGGAAAAAGCAAAACAGCGGGAGAAACAAGCCCTCCGTTTGTCTCTTTATTCCAGGAGTGTGATTCTGTGTTCCCATATAACTCAGCAGCCAAGATAGCATCAACAGTAATGGTTTCATCACTCAAATTAAGTTCATTATTCATTGTTTGCAACATTCCAAGAAAGTTGTAAGAGCCAGAGATATTACCACCTCTACCATAGCCACCGCTACCTGTAGGTCCATAGTTTGCACCTGTTCCATAGGATTTCCACATTGTAGAGATACCGTAGTAATTGTAGTTTCCCTGAATACTGGCCTGTAGTTTAGGTGCGATTTTTGCTCTTAATGTCAAATTACTCAACAATGAATTTTCAGAGCGCTCATTTAGGTTCATATCGCGGTTATGCAAATAACCTCTAAGAGTACCCCCCCAAGGGGGGGTTGTGGTTTCAACAGCCTGGTTATCAGGATCTCTATAAAGGCTTTCATAGGCTTTTATATCCATGTTTCGAGGGGGGGTATGATAAGTACTCATCATACCTAAGTTTCCACCCCAATTCCATCCTCCCTGACTTGCTCCATTCTGGGCTTTAGAGAATGAGTAATTCAAGCCTGCTTCTAATGAGAAAACATCATTCAGATCTGTTAAACCTCTAAAAGAAATAGAATGTCTGTTAAAGTTATTTCTTTTGAATACCCCATTATTATCAGTAAATGAATATGACAAGCGAAAAGAGGATTTTTCACCACCTCCGTTGACAGCAACATTAGTAGTACTGTTAAAACCGGATTTATATAGGGCTTTCCAGTTATCAGGATGAGCAACAAACGGAGTGGATTGCCCATGAGGTAAGTACTGATTTATCATAGATCCGTCCATTTTTGGTCCGAAACTTATTGCGGTTTTTTTGTAGGGAACCGTCTGCTAGAAATCCACCTTCATATCCATTATGAGGAGAACCTGCTCCATATACGTTTTGCAATTCAATTGGAGATTTGTAGATGTCCGTTGTTTCAAGAATCTGAGATATCTCAACTCCCAGTCCCTGCTTGCCATATTTCCCTCCTTTTGATTTAATAACAATTGCACCGTTCGCACCTCGTGACCCATAAAGAGCCGTTGCTGCAGCCCCCCCTTTCAAGACAGTAACACTTTCGTAATCTGCCGGATTTAAGTTCTTTAGCTGAGATCCCCCCCAGTCAGTTCCATCAAGTGCACCTCGTAAAGGTTCCTGAATAATCATTCCGTCAACAACAAAAATAGGAGAGTTGTTTTTATCTATTGATTTTGCTCCACGAATAGTGATTGAGGAGCTAGAAGTAACGCCAGAGGCGCCCGTCAAGTTAATATCCAAGCCGGCTACTTTTCCTTGCAATGCTGTTATTGGATTAATTGCATTGATACGCTCAATTTCAGTAGTTGATACACTTGATGTTGCATACCCAACTGAGCGCGCCTGCTTTGTTATACCAAGCGCTGTTACAACAACTTCGCTAAGCAATTCCGTATCCTCAGTCATTACTACATTGATGCTGGTACGTCCGTTTACTGGGATCATCTCTGTTTTCATGCCAACATAGCTAAATACCAGGCTTGAATTGCCCGGAACTTTAGTGATCACATACTTTCCATCAATATCAGTCACAGTGCCATGTGTGGCGTCACTTTGAAGAACAATGGTAGCACCAATTATCGGTTCCCCCCCTTGTTGTCAGTGACCGTACCACGCACAGTAATCGTCTGCGCTGAAATAGAAATGGCCATAAAACTCAATATAAGAGTTATCATGCCCTTAAAACCTGATTGATTTTTTTTCTTTTCATTCTCTAATTAGTTTGAAAAATTTAATAATTAATTAACAAATTGGCTTTTTCATTATTCAAATATAAATGCGTATAGAAATAAAAAAAATTCAGTGCAAGCTAAACCGAAGGCCTAGAGAAAAATTAGAATTTAATTTACCAAAAAAAATGAGTTTTACAAACAATTTAAGTAATATTGCACTTGCTGGTTGACTCTAGGACCCTTTATCAGACCTTTGTTATTTCATTATTTAATAGTACTTTCATAAGTAAATTATCAGTTTAAACTGTACTGTTCTGTGCTATAATTACGCGGCAAAGATATGTTTATAAATTATAAAAAAACAAATTTTATCTAATAATATGTCCTTTTTTTTAAATTATTTGTTTATTTATGATGCTTTATGACGAAATATTCAGTTTATAAAAATTTCCGGATGGACTCTTCACAGGGTCCATCCGGTTTTTGGAAAATCAAAAAGTCATATAAGAAATAGAACTAAAATATTTGTGGTTTTGTAATTTAATAGTATTCGTTTGATGAAATTACAGGTATCGGCATTTCAGATCTTGTTTGTGTCGCCGGTTGATTGTATCTGTATATTACATCATACGTTGTGTCTCCTGTCCAGCCCTTTATCTTAATGGATAGTTTTACCGAGTCTGCTTCAGCAACCCTGAATGGTTTCAGTCGAAGCAAACGAAACCTTCATAGAGCTTAGAACGTGTACTTTGATAAGAGTTGTGGCGGAATTCAAGTTCTATGGCATCTGGTGATGTCCCAGGGGATAAAGTGTTTTCTACCAGATTGATTGCATGTGGCTTTACACCTCCATAGTTAAACATAAAAGAGACGTTCAAATAATCACCACCAACCCAAACAGCATTTGGTTTTATCGGATCGTCCCCCCCGATGCTGTCTTTATTTTGCTCGTTAAGCTCAATTGCCTGTTTTGTGAGGATATTCCATATATCATTCACTTTTATATAGTGATCATAACCGCTTTGAACATCAGACAGGATTGTATAATTCAAAAATACGCGCTGGTTATATTTAGGAGTATATAACACTGCACTGGCAGCAGGCCAGAGTCGTTTGCCATTGTCAAGCAGCAATGAATATGCGTTTTCACCTTCAGGAACTACTGTGGCTATATCGATTCCGAAGTTCCCAAGCGACTTTGAATTATCGTCGCATGAAATATTGGCTAGAAAAATTCCAACTGAAAATATACCAAGTATTAAAAGCGTTTTTTTCATACAGATTTATTCACTTTATACTTTAACGCAAATTTGCGTTTCATATGTTAGATGTAAAAGGAGAAAAACGCTGCATGGAAAATAACAAAACAGGTCATTTAACAATGTTTAACTGTTTGGTATGGATTATATTATATGTATATAAGAGATCTTGAGTTCTTGAATTTGTGATGATATGGCAATCTTATCCATTCGGATATAATTTATGGATTAGATCTGAACGTTTAATATGTTTTAACTCATTAATGATCGAACGCTTATTTTTACGGTCATACCAGAAAAAAAATTGTCGCTGTGCATTTTTCTGATCTTTGGTTTTGGCAGTGTATACCCGTTCCAGTGTATAAGGATGAAAGCCTGTATAATACATTTCAGTGGCCAGAGTCATAGGAGAAGGAGTAAAGTCCTGGACTTGTTCAAGCCTGAAATTCAAACTTTTGGTAATTGCTGCCAGCTCAGCCATATCCTCCTTGCTACATCCAGGGTGTGAGGATATGAAATATGGGATGAGCTGTTGATTGAGATTGTGTTTTTGTTCAGTTCATCAAAAATACGGTTGAATTGGTAAAACAGGCTGAAAGAGGGTTTCCTCATAATGTTCAACGTTGTATTAGACGTATGTTCAGGCGCAACCTTCAGACGGCCCGAGACATGCCTGGTGAAAAGCTCCTCCAGATATGTCCGTGCAGCGGCGTTACTTGTCTCATCGTTGCTATTGTGAAGCAGTAAATCGTAACGGATCCCGCTTCCAATAAAAGATTTTTTTACTCCAGGCAGGTTGTCAACCGAGCGATAAATATGAAGTAGGGAGCTATGGTCAGTATTAAGGTTGAAGCAGATTTTGGGATGGATACATGACGGTTTCTTGCATTTAGCGCAAATGGACATGTCTTTTCCATGCATCCCGTACATGTTTGCCGAAGGACCTCCCAGATCACTGATATAGCCTTTGAAATCTGGCATTTCAGTAATTTTACCGACTTCTCTCAGGATAGATTTTTTGGAGCGCGAAGCTATAAACTTCCCCTGGTGGGCTGAGATTGTACAGAACGCGCAGCCACCGAAACAGCCGCGATGGAGGTTCACTGAGAATTTGATCATCTCGTATGCCGGAATTTGTTTTCCCCTGTATTTTGGATGTGGAAGACGAGTGTATGGAAGATCGAACGATGCATCTATCTCCTCTTCCTTCATTGGGGGGGAAAAGGAGGATTTACCACGACTGTTTTGTTATCTGCCTCTTGTAAGATGCGTGCAGCAGACAAGCGGTTGGACTGCTCTTCAACCACGCGGAAGTTTTTGGCCTGTTTCAATTTCTCTTTTTCACACTCTTCATGAGTGTAGAGAACAACCTCTTCGTCAAAAGGATTCTGAGGAACGCTTTTCCCGGAACTGATATAAGCTGTTTGCGGAATGTCATATATTTCTCCAATCTTTCTGCCTTTGCCAATTTCGTGCACCAGTTGTTTCAGCGGCAGTTCACCCATGCCGTATATTAAAAGGTCGGCGCTTGTGCCGGCGAGAATAGGTTTACGCAGCTTGTCGTCCCAGTAGTCGTAATGGCTCACCCGTCTAAGTGAAGCCTCCACTCCTCCAATAATTATTGGGGTTTCGGGATACAACTCTTTAAGGATATTTGTGTAAACGGTAACTGCTCTGTCGGGACGCATGCCAGAACGGCCATCAGGGTATATGCATCGTTTGAGCGAAGGCGTTTGTTGGCTGTATAATGGTTAATCATTGAATCCATTACACCAGCTGTAACTGCGAAGAAGAGGCGCGGCACACCCAGCTTCCTGAAATCTCGCAGATCGTCTCTCCAGTTGGGTTGCGGAACAATAGCCACACGAAGCCCTTCACTTTCGAGCAAACGCCCTATAACGGCTGTCCCAAATGAGGGGTGGTCGATATAGGCATCGCCCGAAAAAGTACCACATCAGCATAGTCCCATCCGCGAAGTTTCATTTCTTTCTTAGTGGTGGGAAGCCAGTCGGTAAGCCTGTGCGATACCTGATCCATATTGTTATGATTTGCGTATATTTTCCTTTTAAGCTTTTTATCAAGTTGTTTTGCTCTCTCCACTGCCTCATGTATATTTGGGCAAATATTCTCTTCACCCACAATCATGGGGATGTATGACTTGTATAGAGATTCGCGTACATTGTCTTTTACTCCTGATAAAATGACTTGAATCTTCTCTTTACGGGAATTTTTACAAAGGTTTTCAAGGTTGTTAAGCCCTGTGGAATCGATAAACGGCACTTTCCGCATGCGAATAATCCGTATATTGGGATGATCACCTATTTCACGCATCTTCTCATCAAACTTATTGGCGACGCCAAAGAAGAACGGCCCCCCCTCAATTTCGTAAACCTCTACACCTTGAGGAAGATACAGAATATCTTCCTTAAAGTCACCCGAGTGCGATTCTACCTCTTTAGAAACATTTATCTTTCCCGTAGTGTGCGATATTTTTGTACTTTCGTTCATTCTCTTCAGAAAGCCAAATATGGCAAGCATCAATCCTACTGCTATAGCAACAGTAAGGTCGAAAATCACAGTCAGGAAAAATGTTGTAAGGAGTATGGCAAGAGTAGATCGTGACTGTTTTGTAAGTGAGATAAATGTGCGCCATTCACTCATATTATATGCCACAACCACAAGTACACCTGCCAGGCAAGCCATGGGTATATGTTTTGTCAGATCACCCAGGAACAACACAATTAGCAAGAGTACAATTGAATGGATAATACCTGCTACAGGAGTTTTCCCACCATTGTTGATGTTTGTCATTGTGCGCGCAATAGCGCCTGTTGCCGGGATTCCGCCGAAAAAGGTGTTATGATATTTGCAACACCCTGTGCTACCAGCTCCATGTTGGAGTTGTGCTTGTGACCTGTCACGCCATCTGCTACCGTTGCAGACAATAGCGACTCTATTGCACCCAGCATGGCAATAGTGAAAGCTGCGGGAAACAATATGCGGATACTTGTCAGGGTCAATGGTACCTGCTCCACTTCCGGCAACTGGCTGTTGATGACAAATCTGTCGCCAATAGTTTCTATACCGGTTATGCCGCCGTAAGTTTTCATAAGATAAACGGCTATAGTCATTACTATAATGGCTACCAGGGAGCCGGGAATTTTATTCGATATCTTTGGGGGGGTGAAAACGATTATTGCCACACTTGTGAGTGCAATAAGAGCAGCCCACCAGTTCACGGTATTGAAATGTTGGAAATATATAGCCCATTTTCCAGGAACCCCGACGGCAATTTCGGTGTTGTTAGACCGAAGAAATCTTTCATCTGAGTTGAAAAAATGGTAAGTGCAATACCGCTGGTAAATCCAACTACAATGGGATAAGGTATGAACTTGATTACCGTTCCCAATTTTAAAAATCCCATAAGTATCAACATGGCACCGGCAAGAACAGTGGCAATAGCTAGTCCCTGCACACCGTACTGCTCAACAATACCATATACAATAACAATGAAAGCCCCGGTAGGCCCACCTACCTGTACTGTGCTTCCGCCCAGGAATGAGATGATGAAACCTGCAATAATAGCAGTAATAATGCCTTTTTCGGGTGTCACCCCCCCGATGCTATACCAAAGCAATGGCTAACGGCAGTGCTACAACACCTACTATTAATCCTGCCATAATATCGGCAATGAATTTTTCTCTGTTGTAGGTTTTAGAGACTGATATAGTGCCGGTTGAAAATCGTGTAGAAAATTTATTTGCATAACCTAATATAAAACGGTGCAAAGATAGCAAAAAAAATCATGGAAGGCTAAATTCCCAATTTGGCATTAAAAAAACCGCTTGATAATCACGAAATAAAAAAAAGGAGCGATTACACAGCTCCCTGTTCAACAAGAATGCAAACACGTTCTGTTATGCGATCTTCACCGTAGGATTATACCTAACTTTGAGGCTATTGCCAAACATACTGGCGAAAACATTGTATGACCATGCTTTAAAACTTCCCATGAAAGCATCAATTATATGGTATGAAGATGAGTTGGTCTCCCTGTCAACAAGCTTCATTAAAAGTTGTCCCTGTGAACGAGTCAGTTTTTTTCATCTTTGGTGTATACTCTGCCTTTAATTCCCTTTCCATTGACTCCAGATGACGCTGTCGTGATTTATCGTTTGGAAGCGTCTCCATATATTCGTACGTTTCCAGGATAATACCTGCGATTTCTTTTGCATAAGGCAGAGTTTTTTTACATCACGGATAAGTTTGGTGTATGCTATTTGATCTTTTGTGCTTCGGAAGGTTATGGGCGAATATTTTATAAAATCCCTAAGCCACATGCATGCAACGGTATCTTCTCCCAGAATTACAGCGGGATAAACGTTAGGCATTAAATATATAGTAGAGACGGAGCCCTCTGAATCGGGATTCAGACTGGCAGCATAGAATCCCTGTGCTTTTGTCATAAATGGCAAAAGAGCTGTGAACAGCATTACCGGAAATATGTGCAAACGTCTTTTCATAATGACACAAAGATAATGGCTAAGATTAATCTGATCGTAAAAAAAAGTCGTTAAGTGTAGTTAATTAAGCTTCGAGTTTTTAGATTGTTAAGTGAATATTTCAGAAAGGGATTAACGAAAAAAAAGTAGGAAAGAAAATAAATATCATTGTTTTGAAAAAAAATTGGGGGAAAATATCTTACTTTTGATAATAAAAACAACAACAATGACATATTATCATCTGGGTGAAATCGTTCATAAACAGGCAGAGAAATACAGATATAAAACAGCAGTGAAGTATCAGGCTTCTGATGGGAAATGGCTTGATATGTCATGGAAGATTTTGCTGCAAAAATCATGAAAACAGCTCAGGCAATGGCTGAAATAGGAATAGAACCAGGTGATAATATTGGAATCTATTCGCAAAACATGGAGAAATACCTGATAGCCGATTTTGCAGCTTATGCCAATAATGCGGTTATGGTTCCGATGTATGCTACATCTTCGCCATCGCAGGTGAGTTACATTATTAACGATGCCCGGATTAAACTGCTTTTTGTTGGAGAACAGTTTCAGTATAATAATGCCTGCAAGGTGATGTATGAGTGCCCCCCCACGCTGCGAAAATGGTTATTTTCGACAGAACTGTTGTGCTGAAGCCCGATGATAAGACATCGCTATTTTTGATGATTTTATAACTATGGGCGATAATTCCGAGTCGCTGGCATTGGTAAATGCCCGAATGAAACAGCTGAAAGTGAACGATCTGGCAAATATTATATATACATCGGGCACAACCGGTGAGCCGAAAGGGGGGGTTATGCTAACGCATGCCAATTATTTAAAAGCTTATGAGATACATGATATACGAATCACAAACCTGTCGGATAAAGACCTCTCTATGTGCTTTCTCCCTTTGACACATATTTTCGAGAAAGCATGGACATATTACTGCTTATATAAAGGCATTACGGTTGCGGTGAATAAGGAACCCAGTGAAATTAGAAAAACTATCAAACAGGTTCGCCCCACTCTTATGTGCAATGTGCCGCGCTTCTGGGAGAAAGTGTATGAAGGTGTGAAAGAGCAGATGGAGAATACAACCGGTATATCAAAATGGTTGTTTTGCGATGCATTGAAAACGGGACGTAAACACAATCTTGAATTTGTTAACGAAGGGAAAAGGGCCCCTTTTAGAAACCGGTTGAAATTTTTCTCTATAAACACACTCTCTTTTTTCTTATAAAACGCATCGTTGGTATCGAGCGTGGAAATTTTTTTCCCGGTTTCGGGGGGGGCTCCTCTGTCTGATAATATCAATGAATTCATGCAATCAATTGATGTACATATTATCTACGGTTACGGATTATCGGAAACTACTGCGACGGTAAGCTGTTTTCCTGAAAAAGGATTTCGTATTGGAACGGTGGGAAAGGTGATGCCGGGACTTGAGGTGAAAATTGGCGAGAATAATGAAATACTGGTGAAAGGCGATACAGTCACAAGTGGTTATTACAATAAACCTGATGCAACAAAAGCCGCATTCACAGATGATGGTTTTTTTCAAAACCGGTGATGCCGGAACCCTGACTGAAGATAATGAAATAATCCTGACTGAACGAATAAAGGACCTGTATAAAACATCAAATGGAAAATATATTGCACCGCAGATGATTGAGACGCGCATTAGTGAAGATAAATATATCGACCAGGTGGCGGTTATCGGTGATAAGCGCAAATTTGTGAGTGCACTAATTATCCCCCCCAACTATGATGCTTTGAAGTGCTATGCCGGGGAGCATGGAATACATTTCGACTCGGTAGAGGAGCTGGTGAGTAACGCCGAGATAAACAATTTTATATTTGGACGGATTGAACTACTGCAATCGCAATTTACATCTTACGAGAAAATTAAACGCTTCACCATTCTTCCAAATCCTTTCAGCATAGAAACCGATGAATTGACCAATACTCTCAAACTGCGCAGGAAAGTGATACTGGAGAAATATTCCGATGTTATTGACAGAATGTATATCTGAACAAATTAATCATAGGGAGCATCAAATAGTGTTGAAATGGCAGAAGCGTAAAGTTTGAAAACGTAACGTTGTGGAAATTTCGGAATTAAATCATTATCTTTGCACCGTTTTTTTAAATTGAAGTGGAATGGATTACAATTTCGAAGAGTTGGAAAAACGGTGGCAGAAATACTGGATAGACCATCAAACCTACAAAGTAACTGAAGACAGATCAAAACCAAAGTATTATGTGCTCGACATGTTTCCCTATCCATCGGGAGCGGGGGCTACATGTGGGACATCCGCTGGGGTATATAGCTTCTGATATTTTTCGAGATTCAAAAGGTTGCAGGGCTATAATGTTTTGCATCCAATGGGATATGACGCTTATGGCCTTCCAGCTGAACAGTATGCCATACAGACTGGGCAACATCCGGCTGTTACAACACAGGAAAACATCAACCGTTATCGCGAGCAACTTGATAAGATAGGATTTTCATTCGACTGGAGTCGCGAGGTGCGTACATGTGATCCGGAATATTACAAATGGACACAATGGACTTTCATAAAGATGTTCCATTCCTATTATTGCAACCAGGCGAAGCAGGCAAGGCCCATTTCAGAATTGACAGAAATATTCTCTCGCCAAGGTTCATCAGGATTGGATGTTGCTTGTACCGAACCTCTTGAATTTACAGCAGAAGAGTGGAACAGTAAAACGGAAAAGGAGCAGCAGGAGGTGCTGATGAATTATCGTATCGCATACCTGGGTGATACCATGGTAAACTGGTGTCCGCAACTGGGGACAGTGCTCGCCAATGATGAGGTTAGCGAAGGCTTGTCAATACGCGGTGGATATCCAGTGGAGCAGAAAAAGATGCGGCAGTGGTGTCTTCGAGTATCAGCATACGCTCAACGCCTGCTTGACGGGCTGGATAGTATCGAATGGACTGAATCTCTTAAAGATACACAGCGTAACTGGATAGGACGTAGCGAGGGAGCAGTGATGCATTTCAAGACAGAGCAGGGTCTAACGTTCGACATATTTACTACCCGTCCCGATACCATATTCGGGGGGGCCACCTTCATGGTCTTTGCCCCTGAGAATGAACTGGTAGATCAGCTCACTACCGATAAACAACGTAATGCAGTTCAGGAGTATATAAGCAACGCAGGGAAAAAAAACAGAACGTGAACGCATCTCCGACAGATCGGTTAGCGGTGTGTTTTCAGGATCATATGCATTACATCCCTTTACCGGAGAGCCTCTGCCTGTATGGATTTCCGACTATGTGCTTGCCGGATATGGTACAGGCGCGATAATGGCAGTACCGGCACATGACAGCCGCGACTATGCCTTTGCTAAACATTTCAATTTGCCAATAATTCCTATTATTGAAGGATGTGATGTTTCTGAAGAAAGCTTTGATGCAAAGGAGGGGGGGATTATGGTCAATTCCGGTTTTATGGACGGGATGACAGTAAGCAAAGCTATTTCCGCCGCCATCGATGAGGTGGAAAAATGGGTGTGGGCTACCGTAGAATAAATTATCGGCTGCGGGATGCAATTTTCTCGAGACAGCGTTATTGGGGTGAACCATTCCCTGTTTACTATAAGAATGGAATGCCCTATACGCTGAATGAAGATGAATTACCACTTGAGCTGCCCGAGGTGGACAAGTTTCTTCCCACAGAAACAGGAGAACCACCACTGGGCCGTGCAGAAAACTGGCAAACCAAAGATGGATATCCGCTGGAAATGAACACGATGCCTGGCTTTGCCGGCTCTTCGGCCTACTACCTTAGGTACATGGATCCGTATAATGATAAAGCACTTGTATCAGAAAACGCTAATAACTACTGGCGTAATGTGGATCTATATATTGGTGGAACCGAACATGCAACCGGGCATCTTATATATAGCAGGTTCTGGAATAAGTTCCTGTTCGATGCAGGGGGGGTTTCGTGTGAAGAAGAGCCGTTCAAAAAAAACTGGTTAACCAGGGTATGATCCAGGGTCGCAGCAACTTTGTATATAGAATAAAAGGGACTAACAGATTTGTTTCATTAAACCTAAAAGATGAATACGACGTGACTCCCATTCACGTAGATGTTAACATCGTACACAACGATCTGCTCGATATTGAAGCATTCAGGAACTGGAATCCCGAATACAAGACTGCAGAGTTTGTCCTTGAGAGCGGAAAATATGTTTGTGGATGGGCTATCGAAAAGATGTCAAAGTCGATGTTTAACGTGGTCAATCCAGATGATATAGTTGGAAGATACGGAGCAGATACACTTCGTCTTTATGAGATGTTCCTGGGACCGTTGGAACAGTCAAAACCATGGGATACCAATGGAATAGATGGTGTTCATCGCTTCCTTCGGAAAGTGTGGAACCTGTTCTACAAAGATGGGGGGGCCTTGTCTGTTACCGATTATGAACCCACAAGGGAGGAGCTGAAATCGCTGCATAAACTTATAAAAAAAGTAACATTTGATATCGAGAACTTTTCTTTCAACACTTCAGTATCGGCATTTATGATTTGTGCGAACGAACTTACAACAATGAAGTGTACCAAAAGGGCGATACTTAGTGATCTGGTTGTATGCCTTGCACCCTTTGCCCCCCCGCATATCTCGGAAGAGCTGTGGCATGCTTTGGGCAATATTACTACCGTTTTTGATGCACAGTGGCCGCAGTGGAACGAGGAGTATTTGAAAGAGGATGCTTTTACCTATGCTGTCTCTTTTAACGGTAAGTCTCGTTATGTTCTGGAGTTTCCAGCCGATGCCACCAATGCTGATATTGAAAAAAACTGTTTTGGAGCACCCGGGATCACAGAAATGGCTGGATGGGAAAATACCTAAGAAAGTTATTATTGTTCCCAAAAAAATTGTGAATGTGGTTTTTAATATGGGGAAATTGCCTGAGTTCAGTCTGAAGAGATTCTATGTGAAGGACTACCTGACAATATTTTTGGGAACCTTCATGTATGCTTTGGGGGTCACTCAATTTATCATGCCGCATAAGTTCGTGATGGGTGGGCTCACAGGCGTTGGTGTTTTGATTAACTATGCTTTTGGGGTTCCTGTATCCATTATGGTGCTTGTTATGAATGCGGTATTGCTGTTGATCGCATTCAGAGTATTGGGATCGGAATTCCTGGTGAAGACAATTGTTGGTGTTGCTTCACTTACATTCTTTATAGGGATGTTCGAAAGCCTTCAGTGGCAACCTATTATGACCAGCGAGCCGCTTATGGCAGGGCTTATTGGGTCTATAGTTGCAGGTGCCGGGGGGGTGGGCTTGGTGATGTCGGTAAACGGCAGTAGTGGCGGCACTGATATAATTGTGCTAGTGATTAACAAATACCGGCATATAACACCCGGGCGTACTATGCTTTTGGTCGACCTTGCAATCGTGGCATCTTCGTTTCTTATTTTCAGAAGTATAGAGACCATTGTTTTTGGTATCATTATTATTGCTGTAATGTCCACTTCGGTTGATTGGATGCTGAATGGTATCCGTCAGTCGGTTCAGTTTTTATTTTTTTTCGAAAAATACGATGAGATTGCCACGCAAATCAATTTACAGCTACACCGTGGCTGCACTGTTCTTGATGGCATGGATGGTACTCCAAAGAACCGCAAAAGGTGCTGCTTGTGATGGCTAAGGGGAACGAGTCCACATCAATTTTCCGTCTTGTAAAGCAGATCGATAAGAACGCCTTTATTTCGCAAAGTAACGTTGTGGGTATTTACGGTGAAGGTTTTGACAAGATGAAGTAGCGGGTAGCGTGGCTTTATCAACTAAGTAGACTATCGACTTATAAGTTATTCCGCTGTTGATGGACAGGCCTATCTCACAAGTCCTGCTATTTGAATAACCTTCCTGTGCATCCTTAATACCCCCCCGTTTCAGCGGTTTTAGAGCCGAACTGTTAAGTTCAGGATAGAAGAATCCCCGGTCTCCGGCCCATCCGCAACAGGACACATTCTCAGGTACAACCACTTTTTCTGCACATTGTGATGCAATAGCAATGAGTTTCTTTTCAAGATTCATCTTTGTGGAACTGCAGGTAGTATGAATGGCCACTGAGACAGGCAGTTTGCTGAAATAGAGGCGGTCGAGCAGGAAATCGTGTATGAATTCTACCTGATCGTACAGCTTTAGCCGTTTATCAAGTGTCTCGCGCATGTGGAGCAGGCAGGGACTCATATCACAAACTATTGGCAGTAAACCCTCGCGACTAACTCTTAACAGAACTTCGTTCAGTTCATTCTCCTTTTTCTGTGCCTGTTCCCAGAATCCTTTGCTACTAAAGGCCATTCCGCAGCAAAGCTTGTCTTTTTCTTCAGGAATGATTACAGTGTACCCTGCTTTGTAGAGTACCGACAGAATTTTCGAGGGCAGATCTTCTTTTCTGCATAACCGAACGATACTCCTCCATGGAGCGGGTAATACAAGTGGGGAAATAGACCACCATAGGTGACCCGGCAGAATAGCCAGGGAAAATATTGTTTTTAATCTTTTTACTTCCGGAGGGGGGGTATGGCGTGTCCATAGAGGTAGAGTTCCGTCACCTAATCTGTAAAGTCCCCCGGGCAACTCTATCTATTGATTTATAACCCACTGCTTTTGCGATGAAGTGGGGGGGATATTTAATAATACGCGTAATAAAGAGGATATTTCCGTTATATTGTTTGAAATAGTATCGGCAATTCTATTTGCCAGCTTACCATTGTTTTGCCACCGCAGTTCCTTTATAAGTTTTCCGGTGTCAATGCCTACAGGACAGGCTATGCTGCACAAACCGTCGGTGGCACATGTTTCGTCCATAGGATAGGAGATTTTTTTTCAACTGTTCTCTGATAGAACTCTTTTTTTTGCTGCCAGAAATCGCCGTTCCGGCCAGATGCCGGTATGCCACAATACGCTGACGAGGTGTGAGGGATAGGTTTTTAGAAGGGCAACTGACTTCGCAAAAACCACATTCAATGCATTTATCAATTATTGGATTGGCTTCCGGAATCTGTTTCAGATTTTTGATGAAAACATCATGGTCATTGTTGATCAGCACACCAGGGTTCAGTATATTTCCCGGATCGAATGTATTTTAATACGCTTCATCAGATTATAAACTTCGAGGCCCCCCCACTCTTTTTCAACAAAAGGAGCCATATTACGCCCGGTACCATGTTCAGCCTTTAGGCTTCCGCCATATTTTATTGCTACCAGCTCGCACAACTCGTGCATGAATGTGGCATAATTGCGAATACCCTCTTTTGTGTTTATGTCGGGAAAACTGTAAAATGAACGTTACCATCTAGCAGATGTCCCCCCCACATTACTGCGTTACCGTAGCCAGCCCCCCCTTCCAGTAAACTTCGCAAATCGGTTAAAGCATCTCCCAGCAACTCGCCACGAAAGGCACATCTTCTATAATACATGCGGTATGAGGAGGGCGCGTAGCTGCTGCCGAAGTGAAAAGTCCGTTTCGCACATTCCAGTAGAGATTATAAAGATGTTTGTCAGTAGTGAATTTAATTGGAAAAAGTGTCGGAATGTGTGCCAGCTTCTCTGTTATTTCGTTTATCTGTTCAGACAGTGATTCCTCCTTGTCAGCCGATGTGTCAATCAACAGGGCGGCAGCTCCTTCAGGCAACAATTTCAACTCTTCAGGCATACCTTCTTTCTCTTCCACTGCACGAAGTGCATTCCGGTCCATGAGCTCAGCTGCACTAACCCGGCATCCTCTAAGTGGTATGATTGTTTCACTCACTTCCCGCAGGTTAGCGAAATAGATCATGGCAGTGGCCTTAAGCGGTGCGTCATGTACAGTTTCGAAGGTGGCCTGAGAGACAAAACCGAGTGTGCCTTCCGAACCGATCATAAGGTGTTGTATAATCTGTATAGGGTCGGAGAAATCGATAAGTGAATTCACTCCATAGCCGCAGGTGTTTTTTTATTTGAAATTTTTGTGAAATAAGCGATCTGATATTTTCATTTTCTGAAACATCGCGATGCAATTGTTCTAAATCTTTGATTAGTTGCGGGTGAGAATTAATAAAAGTCCGGCTGCTGTTGATGTCGGCAGTATCGAGAAGCGAGCCGTCTGCAAAATGATACGCATCGACTTTACCGTGTTGTAACTGTTATGCCTGATACCGTAACTCGACCCGCTAGCATTGTTGGCAATAATACCTCCTATTTTGCAGAATCTATAGATGCCGGTTTTGGGCCAATCTTGCGTCTATATCTCATCAACATGCGATTTGCTGCAGTACCTGTTAGCCCGCAGCCAAATGTAGCTTTGTGCCCATCATCGGCAATTGATGAAAATTCAAATCCACTGCCTGTCTCCATCAGTATTGAATCGGAAATTGTTTGGCCGCTTAAACTGGTTCCGGCGCCCTTGAATGTTACCGGAATGTTTTCATGTTCACAGAAATGCAACAGGCGAATAACCTCTTCTTCGGAATTTACTTTTACCACCGCTTTTGGTATCAGGCGGTAGATCCCAGCATCTGTACCCTTGGTGAGACGGGAAAGTTCGTCAGTGAAAACCTGATTATTAGGAAATATTTTTGAAAGTTTTATTTGAAGTTGTGAAGTTTTCATGTTCCATTCCTACTTTTTGGTAAAGATAGAAGATAAATGCCGGTTTGTGTACTTAATAATAAAAAAAAGCTGTCATAATCGACAGCTTTTTCAAATCTTTTTCATTTAAACGATGAATTTTGCATATCAGCTCAGTGAAACAAAAAGCTCTTTTCCCACTGTTTCGAAAGCAACTTTCCCTTCCCTTGCCAGCCATCCGAGTGCAGCATAAAGGTCTTTATCGGTTAATTTCGATGCTTTTTTTTAATCTCTTTCACGTTTTGCCGACCGTTAACATCCAGGACAGACCAAACTTTTCCGGCATTAGCCCAATTTTCTCAATCATCCTTTTTAATAAATTAAACTATATAACCTAAAATTTGAATGGGTAAAGGTAGTACTATATTTTAAAAAAAACAATTTATTAAAAAAATGGACTGTTTTAATGGCCTGATAAGTATCTATTTATTGGTTTCTTTCACAAAAGGGAGTGAAATGCTTGACAAAAAGTCATCAATCTGCCTAATCAGAGAGTGCCGGTTGTCATTATAAATTATAAAATCGGCATATTTTATTTTTTTTCTTCTTCAGGAAGTTGCTTGTTCATTCGCTCTTCCACCTGTCTTCTGATGATTTCATCACGCTTTATAACTCTTCCTATACGAATTTCCGAAGGTGCAGAGACCATTACCACTTTATCGGTGAACCGGTGAAACCCGGCTTCAATAAGAAGGGCGGCGTCAATTACAACAAGCTGATAACTTGTTCGTTGACCGCACCATTCGATAAAGTGTTTTGCCAACTCTGGATGAATAATTGAGTTCGCTAAAGTGGTTTTATCCTTGTCCTGGAAAATAATTGAAGCAAATTTCTCCCGGTCTAATTTTCCATCTTTGTAGAACCCTTCCCCGAAGTGGAAGGTGATTTGCTCCTTTATATAGGGAGAGGTGTCATTCAGGTTTTTGGCCTCTTTGTCAGCATCAAACACTGGTATGCCATGCAACCGGAAAATTTCACTTACAACCGATTTACCACTTCCAATACCCCCCCGTGACACCTATAATCATTATTGCTCTTCCTATTCAGGTTTGTAATTTCATTAGCTATTTTTCACGTTATAACTATTTAAATCATCACAGTTCCTTGCTTTCGAAGAGAAACTCCACCGAAGATGGTGAAATACGCGGATTGATGATTGAAGACGGGCTTTTTGTGAGTATGAGTTCAACGCGCCCACCCTCGTTATTGTGAAATTCCCTGTAGTCGAGTTCAATTTCAAAGTCTTCAGGGATGATTTTCTTGTACTCTTCAAGTGTAACAGAGAAAGAGACGTTAGCACGAGAGGGAAAAAAATTTAACATCCATTTTTTTTAGGTAAATGCGATGCCTTTATAGGAATTTCAAATGAGCGCTCAGTGTACTCTTCTATCGGGATATAAATTTCTACCTCTTGAGGCGAAAACTTAACACCTTCTACACGGTTAATTTTAATTGGCAGCTGTGATGTGGCTCTGAGATTTTAAAACCGTGTATTCAGTAATGGCTGATTCAAGTTTGTCGAGTGATTGCTTAGAACCGTATGCAGTTACTGTCTCGGGAATAAATACTGCGCTGTCTGCAATTAAATTTGCTCTGCTGGTTGTGATCTCACCATCGAACGTAACCGGTAACTTCTTACTCTGCAATTTAGAAGTAGCCAGTGAAATATTCATTGGGTAATATCCTCTTATATTGGTGCCGGGAGCAAATTTTGAACGAATAAGCTGACGGTACTGATCGCCCTGAAGAACTTTGCTGCCATCTTCGGTTATTTCTGCCACATTTATTTCCAGAGAATCTCTTTTTGTGATATCGAGAAGAAAAATTTCAGAACCTTTGTCGGATACGCTGATTTCAATAAAGTGAGGCAGAGGGTTGTCGAAAACCACATCTTCAGGAATATTGGTATATTTTAGAGGGATCCGGTAATTGCCTTCCACATTATCTTTTTGAAAAAAACAGCATTAACCAGAAAATAAAAGCCAGCACCAAAAAAAAGGAAAATGCAAGCAGATTTTCCAGGGTACATTGGAAAAAAACGCTTTGACTATGGGTTCCCATTTATTGATGATAGCTTTTATTCCCATCTAAAATACTGTTTAGTTAGGCTGTGTTACGTCAACTGAAGAAGCGTAAACCGATCCTTTTTCAAATTTTATTTTCACTCCATCGGCAACTTCTATCAGAAACCAGGTATCACCAACCTCTTTTATTCTTCCGTGAATGCCACCTGATGTAACAACTTTATCACCCACCTTCATCGCTTCGCGGCTTTTCTGCAGTTCTTTCTGTTTTTTCTGCTGGGGCGGATCATGAAGAAGTAAAATACTGCAATAATTGCAACCATCATTAAGAGGGTGCTGCCCATACCGGTTACTCCTCCTCCTTGTGTCGCTTGTAATAAAATATTCATACGATATTGATATTTATAGTTTATAATTAATTTTTAAAGATAAGATTTTCTTTTTTTCATTTCCTGTACAATGGCGTCCAATATTCCGTTGATGAATGTTCCGCTTTTGGGTGTACTGTATGACTTGGCTATCTCGATATACTCGTTTAACGAAACACTGGTTGGAATTGATTCAAATGTGGATATTTCTGAGAGAGCTACCTGCATGATAACAAGATCCATGAATGCAATACGTTCAAAGTCCCATTTATCGGTATGTTTCTCTATCAGATTCCGGTATTTTTTTCGTTCAAAATAGTATTATGCAGCAGCTTAAGTGCAAACTCCCTGTCTTCTTCATCTTTAAACATTGGTAATAATGGCTGTTGGGCACCTTTCTCTTCAGAAAATTTCCTGATAGTTTTCATCACGAAGGATTGCACAATCTCCACATCATCGTTCCAGTAGATGCATTCGTCCTCCAGAATGTCATCCAACTCCTCGTTCTGGTAAAGAAACTTTTTGAAGGCTTTCCGCCAGAATTCCCGATCTTCATCATATGTGGGAGAGACTATTTCAGTATACTCTCTATATGCCTCGGAAGAGACGATGGTGTCAAGTAGATTTTTGATAAATCCTTCGTTACCATCCCATAACATAGGGCGTTCTGTAAGATATTTGTTAAACTGCCTGTTTTCCCGCAACTGAAGAATAAACTTATTATCTATAAGGTGAGTGTTGGGATTAAGATCTTCTTCTGTGGGAAGGAATTTATTACGTTTAGTATCCACACGGTCTTGGTACAAATTTGTAAGCTCCACCATAAGAAGAAGCATATAATAGTAAAGATCGTATGATTTTTGCAAGCCGAACATGAGCTCTTTTTCGGCGTTACGCAAATCCTTATTCGTATTCTGGTACCATGAATAGACAATCTGGACAATCCTGATACGAATTAAATTTCTGTTTATCATCGCTTAAATGAACTTATTTTGCAACTGCAAAAGTAGTTATTTTTTTCGGTATTATAAACAATACTTCGGTATTTTTTTTAAAAATAGCTCTTATATTTCGCTGGATATCAATAGATTATGGCACTTTTTGGGGATTTGGCATAAATCGTTGACTGTCAGTATTATAAATGAATTTTTAACGGAGCATTAATAAATACATTCGGGAGAAAAGTGGGTGTAAATGTTGAGAACATAGTGGTTAATGATGCTATGTTTAAAACAATTTATGTAAATTTGTAAAGGCAAGTGCCACAAAAATCCAGCACTAATTGTAGCATAAGCGGAAGTTGAATTAAATAAATAATTTATCTATGAAAAGAGTATCTTTACATTTCTACTTATCAGTTTGCTAGCAATGGCAGCCACAGCACAACAGCCAGAGCGGAAAATCTCCATTATTCCCGAGCCTGAGTCCATAGTTGAGAAGAGCGGGTATTATGTACTACCCGATGAAGTTGTAGTTGCATGCCCTTCTGGTAATGAGGGGGGCGTTTGTTACAGGATTGCTTAAGGAGAAACTGTCACTTGCCCCCGGTAAAAAAAGTTGTGGTGAAGAGAAATTCATCCAGCGCAAATATTGAACTCATATTAAACAGAAAGGCAGATGAGAAAATAGGTGATGAAGGTTACACGTTAAATGTAACACAACAGAAAATTTCTATTAGAGCCAACAAGCCTGCCGGGCTGCTATATGGTGTTCAGACTTTTTTTCAGCTGTTACCACCACAGATAGAGAGCAACAAAAGAGAAGAAAATGTTACATGGCAGGTCCCTTTTGTTGAAATTACAGACTACCCGTTAGTGGAATGGCGGGGGGGGATGATGCTTGACGTGTCGCGCCACTTTTTCACGGTTAGTGAGGTAAAGCGGTTTATTGACAATATGGTGAAGTATAAATATAATATTTTTCACTGGCATTTGACAGATGACGAAGGATGGCGAATTGAAATTAAAAGCTTGCCCAGGCTTACGGAAGTGGGTGCATGGCGTACGGAACAGATAGGGTGGTTCGGAAGTTTCTCCCAGCCTCGTCCCAATGCTCCCAGAAATTATGGCGGTTATTATACGCAGGAAGAGATTAGAGATGTGATAAATTATGCCATTGAGCGAAATATTCAGGTGATGCCGGAAATTGATGTCCCGGGACACAGTTCAGCGGTGCTGGCTGCTTATCCTGAGCTTTCATGTTTCCCTGAGAGCGGCGATCATTTTGTGCGTACCGGTGCTCCTTTCCTCGACTGGAATACGGGAGGGCGCCCAGCAGCTATTTATGAGAATACCCTTTGTCCAGCCAATGAGAAAGTATATGAATTTATGGAGAAAGTGATCAGTGAAGTTGCTGAGCTTTTTCCTTTTCCATATATCCATACAGGTGGAGATGAGGCACCTTATACCTTCTGGGAAAAGAGCTCTGAAGTGAAAGAGCTGATGAAGCGTGAAGGTTTAAAGGATATGGCTTCAGTACAATCATATTTTGGTAAGAGGGTAGAGAAAATTATTCTATCCAAAGGCAAGAAGATGATGGGCTGGGATGAGATTCTTGAGGGAGGGATAACTCCCACAACTGGATTGATGAGCTGGAGGGGGGGAACTGATTATGGGATTGAGGCTTCCAAATCTGGGCATTACGTGGTAATGAGTCCTAGCAATTATGTATATATAGACCTTATGCAGGGCGATCTTTCAACTGAACCCCGTGTGTATAATTCTTTGAGATTGAGTCAGACATACAAGTTTGATCCTGTACCGGAAGGAGCCAACGCCGACTATATTCTGGGCGGACAGGCTAACCTGTGGACTGAACAGATCTACAATATTCGCCAGGCAGAATATATGGCCTGGCCTCGCGGTTTTGCAGTGGCTGAGTCGCTATGGTCTCCAAAAGAGAAGAAAAACTGGGACCGCTTCGTTTCAAAGACGGAAGATCATTTCGTACGGTTAGATTATGCACAAACAAAGTACTCGCCTGCCATGTATGACCCGGTTGTATCGGTAAAAAAAGATGGCGAAGAGTACTATGTTAAGCTTACCCCCGAGATTAAAGGACTTGACATTTATACCAGTTTCGATTCCTCTTCACCTGACAATTTTTATCCGAAATATAGTGAAGCACTGAGAGTTCCTGAAGATGCCGATATCATGAGGATTATTACATATAGGGATGACAAGCCAATAGGGCGGCTTATGAGCATTAAAATAGAAGATCTGAAAAAAAAGAGCAAGATAAAAAGTTGCGGAATAAAAAGAAAATCACTACCTTTGCGCCGCTTTTTTTTAGGCCCACGTGTGATGGGAAATAAAGAAAGCAACTATTTCTTTAAGCTGAATGGGCAGGGGACAAATTCATTTGAACATTGCATTGGCGGGAAATAGCCTGACTTTTGTGAACTATTTTCTTAAGCATTTTTGGCAAAAGACAAGTTTAATTGCGCTTTGCTGTTATTAGGAATAGTTTGAATAAGTTGAACTTTATTTTGAGTAACACAAACAATTTTTAAAATGAAAAGATTTGAATTAAAAGGCGAGATCAGGGATGATTTCGGGAAAAAGGCAGCAAGGGCATACCGCAGTGAAGGGCTTATACCTTGCGTTGTTTACGGTGGACATGGTCAGGAAAACGTAAATTTTGTAGTGAAAAGCGGAGATGTGCGTAACTTGATTTATACACCTGAGGTTTTTCTGGTAAATCTTGATCTTGGGGGGGATAATAAATTATTGGCCGTTCTGAAAGAAGTTCAGTTTCATCCTGTAAAAGATACTATTCTTCATATCGATTTCCTGCATGTGTTCGATGATGTGCCGATAGTGATTGAATTACCCGTGCGCTTGACAGGCTTGGCTGCCGGAGTGAAAGCCGGAGGTAAGTTGTCTCTTGATATGCGTAAACTGAAAGTTAAAGCTCTGCATACCAAGTTGCCCGAAGAGCTGTTGGTAAACGTGGATGAATTGGAGTTGGGCAAATCTATTCAGGTTGGACAGCTTAGCTTCGAGGACCTTGAGGTATTGAATGCCAAGAATGCAGTTGTGTGTCGCGTCCAGCTGACCCGTGCTGCCAGAGGTGCTGCTGCAAAAGCTGAATAACAGCGGTAAGCTAAGGCGGATACTACTTGGTTTACACTAAAATGATAAAATGAAACGAGCATGAAAATCATTATCGTTCAAGTATATGATTAAAGCGAGTTTCATACGATACATTTGAAAAAAAATAGTTTTAATCGTATGAAATATTTGATAGCGGGATTGGGAAATATCGGGCCCGATTATGAGCAAACCCGCCACAATATTGGGTTTATGGTGTTGGACGCTTTTGCAAAGGCGTCCAATGCTGTTTTTGAAGATAGGCGGTATGGTTTTGTAGCTGAGATGCGGCTCAAAAACAGATCGTTAATCCTTCTTAAACCCTCTACCTTTATGAACCTGAGCGGCAACGCCGTTAGATACTGGCTGCAGAAGGAGAAGATTGAAAACAGCCATCTTCTAGTTGTGGTTGATGATCTGGCTCTGCCTTTTGGCACACTTCGACTGAAAGCTAAAGGGAGTGATGCAGGCCACAACGGGCTAAGACATATTCAAGGCCTTATTGGGCAGAATTATCCGCGTCTCAGGTTTGGCATAGGTAGCGATTTTCATCGTGGCGGACAGGTCGACTTTGTGCTTGACGAATTCACAACAGAGGAGAAGCTGCAACTGCCAGAACGAATTGAAACCGCCGTGGACATTATACGCAGTTTTTGCCTGGCGGGTATAGATATAACTATGAATGATTATAACAACAGATAGGGCGTGAATGACATATTGAGTGGCAGTAGTATTTATGCTGACATTCAATGAATAATGAATAATAATTTTTTTATTACGAAGATTTTTAGGTGCAAACTTATCAATAAAATTTAGAGTTTCACTTTCATGGATGAAGTACGGATAGATAAATGGTTGTGGGCAGTACGAATTTTTAAAACACGTACAATTGCCACCGATGCCTGCAAGAAGGGGGGGAGAGTGATGATTGACAACATTACGGTAAAGCCTTCCAGAACTATTCGTGCGGGCGAGGTTGTGCAGGTGCGAAAATCCCCCCCGATCACCTTTTCATTTAAGGTACTCGCTACTGCGGACAAACGTATGGGTGCGAAGATGGTGCCTCAGTTTATGGAAAATGTTACTTCGCCCGAAGAATACGAAATACTTGAGATGAACAAGATCAGCGGTTTGTCGACAGGCAGCGAGGTACGGGCCGCCCTACTAAAAAAGAGCGTCGTGATCTGGAACAGTTTACCGGGTCTTTCAGTATGGACGACTTCGACTGGGATGAGTGAGGACATTGCCCTCATGACAACGCTTTCAATCTTTTTGTATAGCTGTCGTAATAAGGTACAATTTTAACAGTGTCAGGTCTTAGGCAGTAATCAGCATCACCTTCGGCGCCGTTGGCTTTAAGTCGTCGGTAATGATCACTTTCTTTAAGATATGCCAGCGGGTCTTGTTTTGCCTGTTTCCACAATTCAAGGGCTATCCTCAACGAATCTGAGCCGATAAGCATTTTCGATATACCTGATATTTTTCAGCAAAGGCACCACCGAAAAGCATATCTTCAATATTTACCCTGTTGTTCCATCCAGCACAGATAATCACAACCCTCTCAGATTTCTCTGCGCATTTCTCAGCTAATGCTCCTATATTGGAAAAGGTGCCTACATATAGTTTCTTGCTTTCACTCCCCCCCATCTCAATGGCTCTTGTACCATTTGTTGTGGTAAACACAATTTCCTTTCCTGCAACTTTTTCACGTATGTAGTCGAACGGAGAATTGCCAAAATCGGCAAAATCACATTTGCGTGTATCTCTTTCAGCACCTACAAGAAATTCTTCCGATTTGTATCGCTTAGCCTCCTCTATATCAGCTACGGGGATTATCGCGGTTGCACCATTGTGTAGTATTGCGCACATTGTGGCAGAAGCCCTGAAGACATCCACCACTACAACGGTGTCATTTCCTCTTTTGTAAAATGGATAGAGGGCGGGGGGGATGGACAGAGATCAACTATCATCTTTTTTTCTGCAAAGATAGCAATAACAAACATTTCTATCCCCTCAATATGGAACATAATCCCGGATTATTTCGGACAGGATCCCTGTTATCTTCTTTGTTGAAGGCAATATATGCAAAAAAATATATCTACTATTGTCGCATCATTTTACCCTCTTTTTCATATTCCTTGCGAATCCTTTTCAACAGGTCATCTGCCGAAATAGTGGCTGATTTATTATCCACTGTTTTAGGCCGGCATACTGAATTACGTTTACAATATTTGCTCCTGTCAAATGATATTTGCGTGCGATCTCTTCCAGGTCTATCTTCGTTTTGTTTTCTGCTACATGTGGAAAATAGTTTCTCCAGAGCTGTAAGCGTTCCGAAGTTAGCGACAATCAAAAAAAATAGAGATTGAGGTGAACGGGACTTTTCTTGTGCTGGAATATTTAATAAAACGTATATCCGAACATTAACTCAAAATATTTATCTTTGTATCGGGTAAAAGGTTATGTTGAAAAATTTCAGCTAAAAGCAATATGCATGAGTTGTAAAACCACTTAAGGTTAAAGTTTTGGTTAATAATGTTAAAAATAAAACAATGGATTTTTCCTATTTAGAATCAGGGAATTTTTTTCTGCTTGCCGGGCCTTGCGTCATTGAATCTGAAGATATGGCATTGAGGATAGCGGAAAAAAAATTAAAGTGATCACCGAAAAATTAGGCATTCCATATGTCTTTAAAGGTTCATATCGCAAAGCGAACCGTTCGAGAGTTGACTCCTTTACAGGGATAGGTGATGAAAAAGCGTTGAAAATATTGGGCAAGGTGCGCGACACTTTCGGCATTCCGGTTGTTACTGATATCCATGAGAGCTCTGAAGCCGAGATGGCTGCGGGCTACGTTGATATGCTGCAGATACCGGCTTTCCTTTGTCGCCAGACCGAACTGCTTGTTGCCGCAGCAAAGACGGGGGGGAAGGTGGTTAACATTAAAAAGGGCCAGTTCCTTTCACCCGATGCAATGCGGTTTGCTGCGCAGAAGGTGAGTGACTGCGGTAACCAAAAGGTGATACTCACGGAGCGGGGCACCACTTTCGGATATGGAGATCTGGTGGTCGATTTTCGTGGAATACCCACTATGAAAGAGTTTGGTTTTCCCGTTGTGATGGATGTGACACACAGCCTGCAACAGCCTAACCAGGTATCGGGTGTGACGGGCGGGCAGCCTCAGTTGATAGAAACCATTGCAAAAGCGGCAATAGCAGTGGGTGCCGACGGTTTATTTATTGAAACGCATCCTGATCCTGAAAATGCCGGGTCGGATGGAGCAAATATGCTTCCGCTAAACCTTCTGGAAGATCTTCTGGTAAAATTAACCAGGATTCGCGGCGTATTATGAAGTTGACCAGTTACAGAATTATTTTGGCTTCCAACTCACCGCGACGCAGGGAGTTGCTTTCCGGTATCGACGTTCAGTATGAACTTCGCTCATTACCCGGTATCGACGAAGCATACCCCGATACACTTCCCCATGAAGAGGTCGCAGAGTTCCTCGCACGGAGAAAAGCATCTGCTTGTCTTCCGGAGTTAAGAGATGATGAGCTGATTATCACAGCAGACACTGTTGTGTTGCTCAATGGCATGATACTTGGGAAACCGGCTGATAAAGAAGATGCAAAACGTATGCTTCGCCTCCTTTCAGGAGAGACTCACCGAGTGGTAACAGGTGTCTGTCTCACCTCTGCTGTGAAACAGGTCGCTTTTTCCGATGTAGCACATGTAACATTCGGGGGGGTGTTGAGCGACGAAGAGATTGATTATTATGTATCAGCTTACAATCCAATGGATAAGGCAGGCGCATACGGTGTGCAGGAGTGGATAGGCTACATTGCTGTAGAGCGCATTCAGGGATCATATTTTAATGTAATGGGTTTACCGGTTTTAAGGTTTACAGGGAGCTTAAGAACTTCTGAAAGGATGCTCGGCGATAGAAAGTATAAAGTAGAAACAAATATATAGATTAATCATCTATCTTTGTTTGCTGAAGCAGTTCACAATCGGGACTTATAATTTATAATCCGTATTAATAAATATCCATTTTTCATATGCTTACAGTAGAAAAATAGGGGGTACCTCAATGTCCCAGTTTCAGGACGTATTGCAGAATATTATCATAGGGAACCGAAAGAGCGATCAGCTATATAACCGGATTTTCGTGGTTTCGGCTTACAACAACGTGACCAACTGGCTGCTGGAACATAAGAAAACAGGTGAGCCGGGTATCTATAATAAATTCCTTAACGGGGAAGATTACAGTAGCGCACTGGACTCATTTTGCCAGCGTCTTCTACTTATAAACGACGGGTTTGCCGATTATGGTCTGGACCTGAAAGAGGCAAGAGACTTTATCCGGTTTCGTGTTGATCAGGCCAAGACTGTTTTGTACAGCCTTGGAAAGGTGTTGGCATCGGGATATGTAAACCGTACCGATATCTATCTTGCTGCCCGCGAAATACTGGCATCCATCGGGGAGGCCCATTCGGGATGGAACTCCGTAAATATGCTTAACAACAACGGCATTAATGCACGGTTTATCGATCTTTGCGGCTTTAACGACAATGAGCCTTTAACAATTGACAAGCGAATACACAAGGAGTTCAGTGGAATTGACTTTAGCAATGTGCTGTGTATCGCAACCGGCTATACCAAGGGCACAGAAGGTATCATGCGCGCCTTTGACAGAGGTTACAGCGAGGTTACTTTCAGCAAGATTGCCGTTGAGGTGAAAGCCGAAGAGGCAGTTATTCACAAGGAGTACCACCTCTCGAGTGCCGATCCCAAGATTGTGGGTGTGGAGAACAGTATCCCTGTTGGCCATACTAATTACATAATTGCTGATCAGCTGGCTGATATCGGTATGGAGGCTATTCATCCCAAAGCGGCTAAACCTCTCGAGTTGGCCGGGATCAATATTCGAATAAAGAACACATTCGATCCCGATCATCCCGGTACTCTTATTTCCCGTGATTATATTTCGCCCGAACCGCGAGTGGAGATAGTATCAGGGTCGCGCAAGGTGACTGCAATAGAGATACACGACCCTATGATGGTGGGAGAAGTAGGTTTTGACGGGCGAATTATGCAGTATTTCGTGAAGTATGGGGTGAGCTACATTCTTAAATCGACCAATGCAAACTCAATAACCATGGTTGTATGGGAGAACGAAAAAAAGCAACGAACTAATTAAGGTTTTAAATGATGTGTTTTATCAGGTAACCGCAAAACCTTCTGCCATTGTCTGTGTAATGGGAAGCAATATTGCAATGCCCGGTTTTTTTGTACAGAGCAGCAAAAGCACTATATGAGAATGGTATTAATATAGAGAGTTTTGCCCAATCGCTTATGCAGGTCAATATGCAGTTCGTAATTGCACGCGAGCAATATGAGGATGCTGTAATTTCGCTGAACAGAGAGCTATGTAAGATGGACAGATAGAACGCCATAACGTGTAGTTATGCGCTACCGGCAGGCAGTTTAGGGTTGTTTGCTGTTTTGGCTGTAATTATGTTTTTTTCAAAAACTGGAGTATTAACTATTTTTTTATTCTTCCTCAAATATTTGGTATAAAAAAATCGTTATAGGGGAAGCGTTGAATATGTATCTCCTTCACCTTATCGTAGATAAGTTGTTTCAGAACTTCAATATTCTCTTTCTCTTTAGCAGAGATGAAAATGCAGTTTTCTTTTATCTTACTTAGCCATGTTTGTTTAAGCTCTTCAAGTGTATAGTTTTCACGTTTTTTTGGCGTAAGGTCGTCTTCATCTTTAACGACATGTGTAAAAGCATCGATCTTGTTAAAAACCAGGATTGACGGTTTTTCGGTATCATCGATCTCGTAGAGAGTCTTCTCTACCACATTTATCTGCTCTTCGAAAGCAGGATGTGAAATGTCCACCACATGCATGAGGATGTCAGCTTCACGCACTTCGTCAAGCGTCGATTTAAACGATTCTATAAGGTGAGTGGGCAGTTTGCGTATAAATCCGACAGTGTCGGTAAGCAGAAACGGCAGGTTTTGCACTGTAACCTTTCGTACAGTGGTATCAAGAGTTGCGAATAGTTTGTTCTCAGCAAAAACCTCACTCTTGCTTAGAAGGTTCATCAGGGTCGATTTTCCTACGTTTGTGTAGCCTACCAGGGCTACACGTACCAGTTTACCCCGGTTCTTTCGTTGTACGGACTTCTGTTTGTCGATATCTTTCAGTTCCTGTTTCAAACGGGTAATCTTGTCGAGAATGATTCGTCGGTCGGTCTCCAGCTGTGTCTCACCCGGCCCGCGCATAATGGTCCCCCCCCGCCTCCCCTCTGCCTCTCAAGGTGAGTCCACATTCGGGTGAGCCTGGGAAGCAGGTACTGGTATTGTGCCAGCTCAACCTGTGCTTTGGCGTGGGCTGTCTTTGCACGCATCGCGAAAATATCAAGAATAAGGCTTGTACGATCCATAATGCGTACCTGAAGCTCCCCCCCTCAATATTACGGAGCTGCCTGGCAGACAACTCATCATCAAATATCACAACGCCAACTTCATTCTCTTTGTCTTTCACGTAGTCCTCAATCTCCAGGAGCTTTCCCTTGCCCACAAATGTAGTGGAGTTGGGTATATCCATACGCTGGACAAAGCGTTTCCCCCCCGGTGCAAGTCCTGCCGTCTCGGCAAGGAATGCCAGCTCATTCAGGTACTCGTTCACCTTTTCTTCGTTCTGCTCGGGTGTGATGAGCCCGACCAGAACGGCGGTTTCATTTTTAATCTCGTTGACAATAAAGTCTTTCATATAATTGGTCTATTTTTCAAAACCAGAATCCTATTCCGGCGGTAAAAACAGCCTGCGAATAATTTTGAATGAACTGGTATTTCAATTCAAAATTTGCCCTGATCTTGTAGCCTATGTCATGTTGGAACCCACCTCCAAGGTTAATACCTATACGGTGATCACTCCGGCCCTCTGTGAGGATATCTCCTTTTATTGTTGCTTCGTGTTTCCAATTTGAAAAGTGTACGCCTGTTACCGGGTAGAGTGATGACGAGAGAGAAATAGGAATAATGAAATGGGCATCGGTATCTATCATCCACATGCTTTCACCTTTTCGCTCAAGAAAATGGGTAAATGAGGGTGCAAACCGTATATTGTTGGCATAATAGTAGTGAATATGAACCCCCCCGCTTCCGGGGCTGTTTATTCCCGATCCGTAACCCACATGGGCGCCTGTGCCAATGGTACCATCGAATTGTGCAGCTGCTTTAGAAAGGGGCAATAGCAGAAAACTGAGAGTAAGGAGGCGATTTTTTTTCATATTCTATTGTTTTTATACTAAGCGGATTAAGGGGCAGAAACTGTTGAGTAAAACTTTTATATCCGGTCAGTGTGTTACTGCCGCAAAGTTAGTAAAACGGGGCGAAAAATCAAACAGATCAGATAATCATACCGCTGCCCAGGCATAAACGGCACTCTTTGTCATACACAACGCCAAACTGTCCTGCAGCTATCCCCTGTATGGGTTTATCGGAGTAAATACGGTACATATCGCCTATTTTGGAAATCTTTCCACTGGTGAATTCTGGTGTATGCCTTATTTTGAACGTTATCTCTTTCTCGTCATCGAAGTCGCCCCACACATCTCCGGTAATAAAATCAAAGCCCTGAAGATTGATAACTTCTCCGTATTGATGTTTAGTATCGTATCCTTTTGAAACATATACTATATTCCTGTCTACATCTTTTTTTATCACGAACCAGGGGCCACCACTCAATCCAAGCCCTTTGCGCTGGCCGATGGTGTGGAACCAGAACCCCCCCTGATGTTTTCCCAGTATATTGCCAGTTTCAAGCTCAACTATAAGCCCTTCCTTACGCCCCAGATATCGTTCAATAAAATCGTTATAATTTACTTTCCCTAGGAAGCATATTCCCTGGCTGTCTTTGCGTTGCGCCGATGGCAGTTTCTGCTTTGCAGCAATTGCCCGTACTTCCGATTTAAGCAGGTTGCCAATGGGGGGGAACATCAGCCTGGATATCTGTACATAGTTTATCTGTCCCAGGAAATATGTTTGGTCCTTAACGCGGTCTTTCGCCGTAGAGAGCCAGGTCAGGCCCTCTTGTTCTGTTGTTGTTGCATAATGGCCGGTGGCAATCTTGTCGAAACAGTGTCCCCATTTTTGTTCAAATATTCCGAACTTTATCAGCTTGTTGCACATCATATCGGGATTGGGAGTAAGGCCTCGTTTGACTGACTCAATTGTGTATCGGACTACGCTGTCCCAATATTCCTTGTGTAACGATACAACCTCGAAATTGCAGCCATATTTAGCAGCAATGTATGACACTATCTCTATATCTTCCTCCGAAGGACAATCAATATAGCCGTCTTTGTCTTCCATCCCTATTTTTATGTAATAAATTGTCGGATCGTAGCCCATCTCTTTCAACTGATGCACCACAACCGAACTGTCTACTCCGCCTGAAACTAAAGCTGCTATCTTCATTTTATTGAAATTGATTTGCAAAGTTACGAATAAGAATTGAATAGCAGAAAATAGGTTATTTAATGTTTAAAATAATCGAATCAAGAAAAAAATAGTATTACCTTTACATCTTCGGATTGGTCTGTAAACAAGCCATTGCCGAGATACGCCGCGGCAGGGAGTAATACCTGAGTGAGCCGCTTGCCCCCCCGTGGAAATTCGGGCCTGAGAGATAAAATAAAAAAAACGATATAAATGACTTACAGATGGAATTACTCAACCCTGTCAAACGACCAAAAAAAATAAAAAAAATGAGTTAGCTGAAGAATTAAATTTACATCCCGTACTTGTTGAATTGCTTTTTAACAGAGGAATAGAAACGAAAGAAGAGGCAAACAGGTTTCTATATCCTAAGCTTGAAGATTTGCACGATCCTTTTCTTCTTCCTGATATGGATAAAGCAATCTTGAGAATTGAAAGGGCTATTGGCAACAAGGAGCGAATTCTTGTTTACGGGGATTACGATGTGGATGGCACAACGGCAGTTTCGTTGGTGTACAAATTCTTTCGCGGGATAACAAGTAATATTGATTATTATATTCCCGACCGGTACGATGAAGGGTATGGCATTTCGTTTCAGGGAATCGATTATGCTCTAAACACGGGTGTAAAGCTCATAATCTCTCTCGATTGCGGCATCAAAGCGGTAAGTAAGATCGCTTATGCTAAAGAAAAAGGTATTGACTTTATTGTTTGTGATCATCATATGCCTGATGATCAGCTCCCTGATGCTGTTGCTGTTGTAGATGCAAAAAGGTTAGACTCGGTTTATCCATATGATGATCTTTCAGGGTGTGGTGTAGGTTTTAAGCTTGTACAGGCATTTTCGCAACGAAACGGTTATCCTTTCTCTGATATTGAGCCATTGCTCGACTTGGTGGCAGTGAGCATTGCATCCGATATTGTGCCGTTAACCGGTGAAAACAGGGTGATGTTTCATTATGGCCTTAAGCAGCTTAACTCCAATCCCAGCTTTGGGCTACGTGGTATTATCGAGATATGCGGGCTGCACAGGAAACATATTACGGTAAACGATATTGTTTTTAAAATTGGGCCTCGCATCAATGCATCAGGAAGGATGATGAACGGGAAGGAAGCGGTTGACCTGATGCTGGCAAACGATATGACTGCAGCCAGGGAGAAAAGCAAGAATATTGATAAATATAATGAAGATCGTCGTGAGCTTGATAAGAAGATCACTGATGAGGCTATTGAATATATAGAGAACTACATCGATATAAGTAGCCATAAGAGTTTTGTGATTTATAACGAAACGTGGCACAAAGGCATTGTGGGAATTGTGGCTTCTAGGCTTACCGAAAAATATTACCGTCCTGCAGTGGTCCTCACAAAATCAAACGGGTTGATTTCCGGTTCAGCCAGGTCGGTACCAGGTTTTGATGTATATAAAACCATAGAGTCGTGCCGTGATATACTTGAGAATTTTGGTGGTCACACCTATGCTGCCGGATTGACTCTGCGAGAAGAGAACCTGGAAGAGTTTACCACGCGTTTCAATACGCTATCTTTCGACGGCATTGAGCCAAGGATGATGCTGCCTCAGATTACTGTAGATGCTGAGATAACATTGTCGGAGATTACCTCTTGTTTTGTTGAGGGCCTCTCTCTTTTTAACCCGTTTGGCCCTGAGAATGAGAATCCTGTGTTTTTGACCAGGAACGTTTTCGATTCCGGAAACAGTAAGCTTGTTGGCAAGGGATACCGCCATATTAAGCTTGAGGTTATTGATGAAACAACCGAAAATCCCATGCCTGGCATCGCTTTTTGTCAACATGAATATTACAAGCGTATAAAAGAGGGCCTGCCAATAGATATCTGTTATACAATAGAAGAGAATACGCACGGGAACAAAACGTTCACACAGTTGATGGTTAAGGATATTCGGGGGGGATAAGTAAGACAGGAGTATTGCTTATGCAGTCAGATTTGTTTCACAATATTCTTTATGAGTTCTGGGGGGGATATTCTTCATTTCGTCCCTTGCAGGAAGAGATTATACAGTCTGTATGGGAGGGAAGGGACACCCTTGGATTGATGCCTACTGGCGGCGGAAAGTCGCTGACCTTTCAGGTGCCGGTGATGGCAATGAAAGGTATATGCCTTGTTGTAACCCCTCTCATATCGCTCATGAAAGATCAGGTGGACAACCTTCGCGAAAGAGGTATTAAGGCTGCAGCCGTATATTCCGGCATGTCACGTGACGAAATAATAACCACACTTGAAAACTGCATTTTCGGAGATTTTAAGTTTCTGTACGTCTCCCCCTGAACGTCTTTCCTCCGACATATTCATTGCCAAGCTGCAGGCCATGGATGTGTGCCTGTTGGTGGTAGATGAGTCGCATTGTATTTCACAATGGGGGGGTATGATTTTCGCCCCTCTTACCTTAAGATTGCCGGAATACGCGGTTTGCTGGAGGGGGGGATACCTGTGCTTGCTCTCACAGCTACAGCCACCAAAGAGGTTGTTGGGGGGGATATACAGGATAAGCTCCTTTTTAGGGAGAAGAGGGTTTTCGAAAGAGTTTTGCACGCGATAACTTGTCATATGTTGTGAGGACAGCAGATAATAAGGTAGGGGAGCTGATACATATTCTGCAGTCGGTGCCCGGGGGGGCAGGTATTGTATACGTAAGGAGCCGCAGGCAGACGAAAGAGATAGCACAGTATCTTCGTAATGAGGGTATCTCCGCCAATTTTTTTCCATGCCGGGCTTCCGAATGAGGAGAAAATTGGGAGGCAGAATGCCTGGATGCAGGACAGCTGCCGGGTGATGGTGGCAACAAATGCATTTGGAATGGGTATTGACAAGCCCGACGTACGTACAGTTGTTCATATGGATCTGCCCAGCTCACCGGAAGAATATTTTCAGGAAGCTGGCCGTGCCGGTCGAGACGGAGAGCGCTCCTATTCCATTATTCTCTATACAAAAGCTGATAGTGACAAGCTTAGGAAGAGGATTTCGGACTCATTCCCCCCCGGCAGGGACTTCATAGTAAGGGTTTACGATGCTCTTGGAAATTACTATCAAGTGGCCGTGGGAGCCGGATATAACAGTGTATATGATTTTAGCCTCCATGAGTTCTGTATGCCTTACAAGCTTCCATTCCTGCCCACTCACCATGCCCTCAAAATATTGGAGCTGGCCGGATACATAGAATATACGGAAGAGATAGATATGCGTTCAAGAATTCGAATTCTTATTTATCGTGACGAGATGTATTCTCTACATCTGGACAAAAGGTCAGAGGAGGTTCTTCACTGTATCCTCAGGAGTTATACCGGTGTCTTTTCAGATGATGTCTATATTGACGAATCTATGCTGGCATCAAGGACAGGTATGAGCCGTGCGGAGGTATATGATATACTCACCTCTCTGTCGCGGCTACGATACGTAAGGTATGTACCGCAGAAAAAAACGCCTTTCATTGTTTTTACAACCTCTCGTGAGGATCCTAAGTTTGTAACCATTCCCAAAGCAGTTTATGAAGAGAGGAGAAAGCGTTTTGAGAAAAGGATATACTCTATGATAGAGTACGCTGAGGAGGAAGATGTTTGCCGCAGCAGAATGTTGCTGGCCTATTTCAGCGAGGCAAATCCTCAAGATTGCGGCCATTGCGATGTATGTTTGAGGAAAACCGAAACAGGCTTAACAAACTACCAGTTTCGTGTGATTGCCGGACAACTGAAAAGTACATTGCAGTCAGACGGACCGATAAGGTTTAATCACCTGGTCGATTCGGTTCCGGAAGAGAGTCGTGATGATGTTATTCTTGTACTTAGGTATTTGATTGATGAGAATGAGTTTTTGCTGAAAGATGATGAGGTGTCAATAAAAACACTCACCTGGATTGATAGATAAGTGTTTGATAATGAGTTGTGACTCCGACAGGATTCAAACCTGTAACCTTCTGATCCGTAGTCAGATGCTCTATTCAGTTAAGCTACGGAGCCGTTATTTGTGGGTGCAAAGATACACTATTTTTATAAACCGGCAAAAAAAACACCTGCTATATTTTTTTTAAAAAAAATGACCAAAAATAACAGTAAATCATAATTCAGGTAGGTGATTTTTCTTCTTACTTACTGATAAAATTCAGTGTCAAAAGCATTGAAAAAATTTTTTTTCCCCCCCAGAAAAGAAAATCACATCAAATGCTTTGTTAATATTCTGAATTATTGTAACTTTGCAGTCCGATTATTAGTTTTTTTTCAATTAAGAGTTTGATTTAAAGCTTTTTTATTTGCCTTTATGTCCCTTAGCAAGACAAAGCGGGAAGCGATGGAAATCAACAACACATTAATTTACAAATTAAAAATCAACAAAAGTGGATACACTAAGTTATAAGACTATTTCTGTAAATAAGGAAACTGCACAGAAAGAATGGGTTGAGATTGATGCCACAGGACAGCAATTAGGGCGTTTATGTTCTAAAGTAGCCAAATTGCTGAGGGGTAAGTATAAAGCAAGCTTCACTCCGCACGTTGATTGTGGCGACAATGTGATTATAGTTAATGCCGACAAAGTGGAGCTCTCGGGAAGCAAGTGGACTGACCGTATCTATTTACGCTATTCAGGCTATCCCGGAGGTCAGAAGGAGTATACTCCTGCCGATTTAATGGCAAAGAGCCCCCCCGACAGACTTTTCAGAAAAGTGGTGAAAGGAATGCTTCCTAAGAACAAATTAAGTGATGCTATTTTGAATAACATGTTTGTTTATGCAGGAGAAGAGCATCCGCATCAGGCACAGAAACCCAAAAAAATTAGATATTAATACTCTTAAATAATAAAGATGGAAGCAGTAAATGCAATAGGAAGGCGCAAAGCAGCAGTGGCACGTGTCTTTGTAACCGAAGGTACAGGCAAGATCGTTATAAACAAACGCGACCTGGAAAGTTATTTTCCCTCTTCTATCCTTCAGTATATAGTAAAACAGCCGTTGAACAAGCTGAACGTGCTCGATCAGTACGACATCAGAATAAACCTTGATGGTGGCGGTTGCAAAGGACAATCAGAGGCAGCCAGATTAGGAATTGCACGCGCTTTGGTGAAGATAAATCCCGAAGATAAACAGGCCTTGAGAGCTGAAGGGTTCATGACACGCGATCCACGTGTGGTTGAACGTAAAAAAACCGGGACAACCAAAAGCAAGAAAGAGATTCCAATTCTCGAAACGTTAATTATTGGTTTTCAGTTCCGCTTATTTTCCACATCTTCAGGCAAAATTTTCGGATGAACAGATAAAAGCAGCCGCTAGGCTGCTACGTTTAGTATCTAAATCGTAAGGACGTTATCTGGCACGTTATTATAAGTTGAGCGGATAATTTACCTTACGGTTCGGTTTGGAAAAAGAATGTAAACGAATTATTTAAAACAACAAACATGGCAAAATTAGAATTTGACCAACTTCTTGAAGCCGGAGCACACTTCGGGCACTTAAAAAGAAAATGGAATCCTGCGATGGCTCCCTATATTTTCATGGAGCGCAACGGAATCCATATTATTGACCTTTACAAAACTATAGCGAAAGCTGAGGAAGCTGCCGCTGCACTTAAACAGATTGCAAAATCTGGAAAGAAAATCCTTTTTGTAGCAACAAAAAAAACAGGCTAAGCCTGTGATCGAGGAAAAAGCCCAGGGCGTGAACATGCCTTACGTTATTGAGCGCTGGCCGGGAGGAATGTTGACCAACTTTCCTACTATACGGAAAGCGGTGAAAAAAAATGGGTAATATTGATAAGATGATCAAGGACGGTACGTTCGATACCCTTTCAAAACGTGAAAAGCTGCAGATAACCCGCCAGCGTGCAAAACTTGAGAAAACTCTGGGTTCGATCCAGGATCTTACACGTCTACCTTCAGCACTTCTTGTAGTGGATGTGATGAAAGAACAGATAGCAGTGAAAGAGGCTGAACGTTTGGGGGGGATACCGGTTTTGCCATCGTGGATACCAATTCAAACCCGACAAATATAGATTTTGTTATTCCTGCAAATGATGATGCTGCAAAAGCTGTGGATATGATTATTGGGTTCCTATGTGAGTCAATAAAAGAGGGCCTTGATGAGCGTAAGATTGAAAAAGCTGATGCAGCTGCTGCTGAAGAACAGGATGAAGAGGCTCCTCAGCGCAGGGAACGCAAGTCAAAAGCCGCCAAGAAAGAACGTGTGAAGAAAGAAGACACGGAAGCGATGAAGGCAGCAGTGGTAAGTAAATATGCGACAGACGAAGACGTTGACGTATAAATAACAGAAATAAAACATTACAAATATAATATAAAGTATATGGCAGTTTCAATGGCAGATATCCAGCATTTGCGCAAGATGACAGGAGCGGGAATGATGGATTGCAAAAATGCACTTAACGAAGCGAACGGAGATTTCGACAAAGCGATGGAGATAATCCGTAAAAAGGGGGGGCAGGCAGTTGCTGCAAAACGTGAGGATCGCGAAGCATCGGAAGGTTGCGTATTAGCAAGGGCTGAAGGAGATTTCGCGGCTGTGGTTGCACTACAATGCGAGACAGATTTTGTTGCAAAAAAATGAGGAGTTTGTTGCATTAACCGGTCAGATTCTTGATGCAGCAATCGAACACAAACCTAAAACCCTGGAACAACTTCTTTCTCTGGAACTTTCCAATGGTACCGTTTCACAACTTATTACCGATAAAATAGGTGCCACAGGTGAAAAATGGAGTTGGGTTATTATGAACATATTACTGCTCCATATGTAACATCATATATTCATATGGGTAATAAATTGGCTACCATTGTTGGATTTAATAAAGTCAATGTTGATAAACAAGTAGCCAAAGATGTGGCAATGCAGGTGGCTGCTATGAGCCCTATTGCCGTTACAGCTGAAGAGATACCCGCTGATATTAAAGAGAAAGAACTGGAAATAGCCCGCGAAAAAGCCCGTGAAGCAGGTAAGCCTGAAAATTTACTGGACAGGATTGCCGAGGGTGCATTGCAGAAATTCTATAAAGAATCTACACTTCTTCAGCAGGAATATGTTAAGGATTCTAAGAAAATATTGAACAGTTCTTGAAGGAAAATGATAAAGAGCTAACAGTGACTTTGTTCAAAAGAGTGTCACTTACAGTTTAATTAATTTTCATAGTTGCTATATAGGCTAAAGCGCTCCGGAAATTTCCAGGGCGCTTTTTTTATTCCGGGTTGTTTCCGGCTATCCAGGTAAGAACGTATTCAGCGTGCACCTCGTAATGAATATTAAAAGTCTGTGACAGACCTGTTTTTGACTCAGTAGCCTCTATAACACCCTCCACGGCTGGCGTAAAAGGGTGTATGCGAAAATGTTGTTTAAAGTCAATACCCTCTTCGTTGATAAGCTTAAACAGACTCTCTTTTGCAGACCAGTGCAGTAGCTGATGAACCGTTTTCTGTGAAGGGTCAATGAATTCATCTTCTGAAATGAATTTTGAAGCTATCTTTTTCACCCTTTCTGAACGTGTTTCTATATCAATTCCAACCGGAGCTGTTTCATGGAGCAGGATTGCTGCATAATTTTTCGTATGTGAGATGCTTATGTAATGGGTGCCATCTTCAAGATATGGTTTACCGTCTTTACGGTTATAGATTATTTTCTCTTCACCTAAAAGTACCAAAAGCATTATACGAGAGGAGAGCCATTCTATAGAACGACTTTCGGAGCGAATACCTTCTATATATTCAATTGCTTCGTAGCGGAGATGCTCCGGGAAGAGCAGCAACAGCTCTTCACGCGATTCATCCATTTCCAGATACCAAGAAGGCACCCGGTCTGGGTATATTCTCTTCTTATAAGCATAAAAGATACGTTATGTGGGGGGCTTATGCACAAGCAATTAATCTGTTTTCTTGATTTTAGGCGGAATATAACGCACTTTAGTTATGCGTTTTTACTCATCTCTTCTGCCAGAAAGGTGTGTTTCTTGAATATGAAGCTCTCTTTTCTTTTTGGAAAATCACCCTTCAACTCCAGTAATAATCCGGCAAGAGTGCCCACCTCTTCAGCCATCTCCTCAAAATCCTTTTCGGGCAGGCCAGTGATTTTTATGAATTCCTCCAAAGGAGTTTTACCCTCGAAAATATATGAACCATCAGCCGCAATAGTGTATAAACGAAGCTCCTCGTCGTACTCGTCGCTTATATCGCCAACAATCTCTTCAAGAATATCTTCCATTGTAACAAGACCAGACGTGCCACCATATTCATCAACCACCACAGCCATATGTATCTTGCTCGAACGGAACTCCTCAAGGAGGTCGTCTATACGCTTAGTCCCCGGGACAAAGTATGCGGAACGAATAAGTGACTGCCACCTGAAATTGTTGGGTTTTCCCAAATGTGGCAACAGATCTTTCACATAAAGAATACCTTTGATATTATCCGGATTTTCATCAAACACCGGAATACGGGAGAAACCGGCATCAACAATAAAGTCGATTACCTCTTTAAAGGGAGTTTGCAAATCTATAGCTATCATATCGCCCCTGGAGACTAAAATATCGTCAACAGTTTTGTCCTTGAAGCGGATTATTCCTTCGAGCATCTCTTTTTCCTGATCCCTGGTAATGTCATTCGATGTAATTTCAAGCGCCTTTGAAAGATCATCTACAGATATCTCATGCTTCCATCGCTTTGAAGAAGGACTTATTGCCGAAGTGCTCTTAACGAGCAGGGAAGATGCAGGGCTCATCAACCTGTTTATAAAGTAAATAAAATATACGTTGTTGGAAGCAAAACGTAGAGGGTTGTGTGAAGCGTACAGTTTTGGCAGGATATTTACAAAAGCAAACCACACAAATGGAAATAATTACCTCAAGTAAAAGAGTCTCAACAACATCTCCCCCCCGAAAAAAAGGCAATCTGTTCAATAGATATATAATAAGCACTGTAATGCTTACATTCAGCAAATTATATGCAATAACAATTGAGGCTGAAAGTTTTTCCGGTTTTCTAAGAAGGTTGGATATGCTGATTTTTTTGGTTCATCAGAGGTGTGAATATCATCGGAGAAGTTTCTTTCAACCGTGAAAAAGGCAACTTCAGATCCTGAAATAATTGCATTTGAGATAATAAACAGGAGGAGGAGCGCTGTTAAGATATAATCGGACAGGACAGGTACGAAAGCCTGCAAGTTAATATATTGAAACGATAAAGGGTCAGGATCCAAGTTGCAATTTTTTTAGTGAAACAAAAGAATGTTCTACCTCTTCTTTTGAAAATCAGACGCTAAAACATTCTTTCGCAAAATTACGATCTTTTATTTAGAATGGCAAATCATCCACTTCGGAAATATCACCCGGTTCTCCGGAGGTGTCGGTTGAATTTGAAAAATCTTGTTTGCCTCCGGTATTTTCACTCTCTCCGCCACCCGATCTGCGGCTTAGCAACTCCAGGTTATCAGCAACAATTTCGGTGATATATCTCTTCACACCGTTCTGGTCGTCATACGAGCGGGAACGGATTTTCCCTTCGATGTAAAGCAACGTTCCCTTTTTCACAAATTTTTCCGCAACCTGAGCCAATCCTCTCCAACAAACAATGTTGTGCCATTCAGTACGTTCAGGTACCTGAGTACCCCCCCCTGAAGTTGTGTAACCTCTTTCACTGGTCGCCAGCGAGAAGTTCGCCTTTGCAACGTCGTTGTCAAAATACTTGATTTCAGGGTCCTTTCCTACATTTCCTACTAAGATAACTTTGTTCACTGACATAACTTTATATTTTTGGTTTAAGAATAGTTCACGCTATAAAAACAAAATTAATCATAATTTTGCAATTGGCAATGAGAATTTTCAAATAGTTTCATGATAATTATTCAATTAATCCCTACAAAGAACATAAGAAAACAGGGTTTATGCAAATTTGTTGATTTTTAAGGGTGTTTGCATGCCGTGTGTATGTTTACCGGGAAATATTACGCTCTCTACCCTCATCCTTATCATAATCGGTTACAGAAAAAAAGGTGGCAATAATCCTGTAAATCGCCGCATTTTCTTCTCACCCTGTATTGTAATTCTGAGTCGACATGTTTTTGGTGTTGCTTTACTCCTTTTGGAAAAGGACTCACCCTGATTATTGGCTGATGGCGGCAATTGAATGCGATTCTGAATTTACATAGTCAAGTCGTTTAGTTACAAAACGAATGTATAGAGTATATTTATCCGCAAAATATTGGAAAATCTGAAAATTTTCCAATATTTATTTTACGCCTTAAGAAAAAAAGCTATATATTTGCAGTCCAAAATTTTACTAACCAATCAACTGTATTATTATTTAATATTTAAAAATATAATAAAAATGACTAAAGCAGACATTGTTAATGAGATTGCAAAGAAGACTGGCGTTGATAAAGCATCGGTCCTGGCAACTGTAGAATCTTTTATGGAAGTGGTTAAAGATTCTTTGGCAAGCAACGAAAACGTGTATTTGAGAGGATTTGGCAGCTTCATTGTAAAAAGGAGAGCCCAGAAAACAGCACGTAATATTTCCAAAAATACGACTATCATCATTCCCGAACATAATATACCCGCTTTCAAGCCTGCAAAAACATTTGTTGCCCAGGTAAAAGAAGCTAAATAACTTAAATAATAAGGAGAAATAAATATGCCAAGCGGAAAAAAAAGGAAAAGGCATAAGATGTCTGTTCACAAGCGTAAAAAAAAGACTTAGAAAAAAATAGACACAAAAAGAGAAAATAGGAACTTAGTGCTTTTTTTACAAATATTTACAGGAACAAACTTAAAAGAAAACCACCAGGAAGTTAAGTTTGTTCTTTGTATATAAAAGAGGGAGAAGGTTCTGGTGAGAACCTGCTTTCTGTTGTGAAGACAGAAGCCCAATATATTATATAAACATTTAAAACGAACAATTGTGACAAGCGAACTTGTTGTAGATGTTCAACCCAAAGAAATTACCATTGCAGTTCTCGAAGACAAGAAACTGGTAGAACTTCAGCAAGAGAGTCAAGACAGCTCTTTCTCGGTTGGAAACATTTACATGGGCAAAGTAAAAAAAACTTATGCCCGCCCTGAACGCAGCATTTGTGAATGTGGGACACAAAAAGGACGCTTTTCTTCACTATTTGGATTTAGGGGGGGTTGAATTCAACTCTATTCTGAATTTTCAGAAACAGGTTGAAGACAAGAAAAAGATTCCGCAGCTCCAGAAGATGAAGCTGCAACCCGATATCGACAAAGAGGGCTCAATATCGGATATCCTGAAAGTGGGACAGGAAATATTGGTTCAAGTAGCCAAAGAACCTATCTCAACTAAAGGACCGAGACTAACGGCTGAAATCTCTTTCGCGGGACGGTTCATGGTGTTGATTCCGTTTATTAACCGTGTATCGGTATCGCAAAAAATTAAGTCGCGCGAAGAACGCGCCCGGCTCAGACAGCTGGTGCATAGCATCAAGCCCAAGAACTTCGGGGGGGTGATTATACGCACCAATGCCGAAGGCAAGCGGGTTGCTGATCTCGATGCCGAACTGAAAGTACTGGTCAAACGATGGGAAGACAACATCGGCAAAATGCTGAAAGTCAAGACTCCTTCACTCATTTATGAGGAGACAGGACGTACAGTAGCACTTTTGCGCGATATATTTAATCCATCTTTCGAACAGATTCACGTCAATGACAGGGGCGTGTCTAAGCAGATTGCCGATTATGTAAGTATTATTGCGCCCGACCGGAAAAATATTGTAAAAGATTATACCGGCTCGTTGCCAATCTTCGATAATTTCGGCATTACAAAACAGGTCAAATCGCTCTTTGGAAAAACTGTTACTTTTAAAAATGGTGCCTACCTGATTATTGAACATACCGAGGCACTGCACGTGATCGATGTTAACAGCGGAAATCGCAATAAATCAAAACTCGGTCAGGAAGACAGTGCTTATGAGGTGAATTTAGCTGCAGCGGAAGAGATTGCACGGCAGCTTCGTTTACGTGATATGGGAGGCATCATTGTTATCGACTTCATCGACATGAACAAGGGAGAGCATCGCAACAAGCTTCTTTCCAGGATGCAGGAGTTGATGGCAAATGACAGAGCAAAACATAACATTTTGCCATTGAGTAAGTTCGGGTTAATGCAGATAACACGTCAGCGTGTACGGCCCGAAATGGAAGTTACCACAAGCGAAGTTTGCCCTACTTGCTTTGGTAAAGGAAAAATAAAATCATCGATTCTTTTTACTGACACCCTTGAGAGGAAGATCGATTATTTGGTAAACAATCTAAAAGTGAAGAAATTCAGTCTGCACATACATCCTTATGTTGCAGCATATGTTCAGCAAGGCCTCATTTCGTTGAAGTACAAATGGAGAAAAAAAATACAATGTGGGAATGAAAGTTATACCCGACCAGAAACTCGGATTCCTGCAATATGTTTTTTTATGACAAGGACGGAGATGAAATAGACCTTAAAGAAGAAATTGAAATGAAATAATGTCTCGTGAGAACGAGGCTTATAACAGAAGTAAAAACCGGATAGCAGTATGCAATTCCGGTTTTTTTTCATCATTCTACAAAGGGTCCACATCGTAATACAATATAGAGTATTTAAATTCCTGTTCTTCTCTCAAAAGTTTTCTGCATTATTCAGTGTATCGCGTACCCGTTTCGGCGACAATCCGGCTTCCAATTTAAGAACTGTTTCGCGTATATGGTACATTTGGATCCGGCTTACTATTGGTTTGTTGGGGCCGAGAACACGCTCCTGCAAAGATTGTTTCAAATAGCTGGTAAAAAAAGGCTGACGCTTTTTCAACTATTTTCTCATTTCTGTGTTTGAATATAATGCAAATTATCCTGGAGTAGGGCGGATAGTTGAACAGTTTTCTCTCGGTAAGCTGTGACCTGAAAATGATTCGTAATCGTTATTAAGGAGGTAGCGGTAAATAGGTTGTCCAGGGTGGGCACTCTGAATTATCACCAGACCCTGTTTGTTTTACGCCCGGCACGGCCTGCAGCCTGCATCATCAGCTGGAATCCTCTTTCGTGCGAACGAAAATCGGGGTAGTTGAGCAGGGAGTCGGCAGAGATAATTCCAACAACATTCACATTGTCAAAATCTAATCCCTTTGATAACATTTGAGTCCCGACTAAAATATCGATTTGTTTTTCCTCAAAACCTTTGATAATTCGTTCGTAAGAATCTTTTCCGCGGGTTGTATCCATATCCATCCTTGCAACAACAGCTCCAGGGAAAAGCTGGTTCACCTCTTCTTCAAGCTGCTCTGTCCCCCCCTGGCCAAGCGGCTTCAAGCTTTTCTCTCCGCAATTAAGGCATTCTGATGGAACTGGGTATGAGGTGTTGCAATAGTGACATACCAGACGGTTGCTCAATTTGTGATAGGTAAGCGATACATCACAACGTGTACACTTGGGTGTCCATGCACAAAGTTTGCATTCAATCAGTGAGGCAAAACCTCGTCGGTTGCGAAATAGAATTACCTGCCCGCCATTATCAAGTGCATTGTTTATCTGTTTGATCAAATCCGGTGCAAGCAGCGATTTCATTTTCCTTTTCATTCGCAGCTCTTTTGTATTCTGTATATCAATTTCAGGTAAATGAACAGAGTTGAATCGCTCTTTTATTGTCACCAGCCCATATTTACCGGTCATGGCGTTATAGTATGATTCTATAGATGGGGTTGCTGATCCCAATACTGTTTTGGCCTCGTATATATGTGCCAGCATGATTGCTGTATCACGTGCATGATAACGGGGAGAAGGATCCTGCTGTTTGTAACCTGTTTCATGCTCCTCGTCCACAATTACAAGCCCTAAGCGTTGAAAAGGGAGAAAAAGGGAGGATCTTGCACCCAGGATAATCATATAGGGATCTTCCGAGAGCATCTTTTGCCAGATCTCCGTACGCTCGTTATCATTTATTTTGGAGTGATAGATACCTATCTTATTACCGAAAACCGATTTTAATCGCTGCGTAAGCTGTGCAGTAAGAGCTATTTCCGGTAACAGATAGAGTGTTTGTTCTCCTTTAGCCGTAAACTGGTCTATGAGATGAATATATATCTCTGTCTTTCCGCTTGAAGTAACTCCATGTAAAAGACATGTTTGTTTTGAGTTAAAGCAGTTATTAAGTTCGTTTAGTGCTTTTTGTTGAAGTTCGCTTAACGGATAAGCTTTCCGTAAAGGCATGTTCTCATTTACTATACGCCCTTTCTCCATATCGAATGTTTCTAATATCTGCTTTTGCAGCAATCCGTTGAGCACCGAGGGGGGGGAAAAGGAAGAAAAGCCTGAAATCTCTTTTCTGCTGATACTATCCCTTTTGTTTTCCGAAAGAAAAAGGGAGATCTCATCCAGGAGAGCTTGCTGTTTTTTTTGCTCTTCCAATTATTCCGGGTAACGATTTGACATTCAGCGAGGAATGCAAACGAATAAAGGACTCTGTCCATGGTTTAAAACCAGGTTTAAGATCCGCCGGGATCATAGGCGAGGGGGGGAGAGCGGCTTTATAAACATCTCCAGGAGAAGAGAGATAATAAAAGAGATCCATTCCCATAACTTCAGTTGATGCTCATTCACAACAGGGTGTGAATCGATAAGGGAATGGATCTCCCTGATTGCCATATTTTGAGGGGGCTTTACTGTGAATATTTGAAACTATGCCGGTGTAATACTTCCTTTTGCCAAAAGGTACAATCACCCTGAATCCTTTCCCAATCTTGTTTTGCATATCTGCTGGAATGGCATAAGTGAACATGCCGGGAAGTGGGAGCGGAAGTATCAGATCAGCAAACATATATCAGAAATAGATTGAACCTGTAATATTCCAGGAGTTTGTTTTGCCGTTAAGAGGATCTCTCCAGTTAGGTTTATCAAGCGAGTAATTGTCGGTCAGCTGAACTCTGTAGTTCACCCCCCCCACCTGTATCATTCTTAGCACTTCAACACCAAGGGCAATATTGGTTCCTGCACAGAAACCTTTAGCCTTTATATTATCAGCTGTTTCTTCAATATTTATTTTATCACCATGGATAAGATATCCGGCATATGGCCCTGCTGCGGCAAACAGCCTTATCGGGAGCAAGCCTGCTCCAAATTTCAACTTTGCATTTACCGGCATCATAAGATAACGGTTTGATATATCTTTTACTTCATTTGTACCGGTAAGATTGGAGACAGTCATGCGGTTATCGTTATATACAAGTGAGGCATCTATACCAAGCTTGGCAGTTGCCAGCGGAAGAAGCATGGCTTCAAATGATGGGCCAATACTGTATGATGTCATATTTTCGACCTTCAGAGCGGAAGTGCTGAAATTAGGATTATTCAATCCCACGTCTGCTTTTACACCGAACCTAATCTGTGAAAAAAACTGGCAAGTTCATCATTGACAGTAATATTACTGTTAGGCTGTTATGAATGATATTCTTTGGTTTCATACTATTATTTAAATTTTTAGTTAGATGGATATAACTGTTTTTAATTATCTATTTGGATTATAATGATTTTATGTCCGTTCCAAACTTCTATTTTTTTTGCAAAAAAAATTATTCATAGATTGTATTAAAAAGATATATTTATATCTATGATAATAGTTAAACAAAAAAAATCGGGATAAGGTTGTTAAAGAATCATTAAAAACCTTATAAAAAAAAGCGTTCCAACTCTTCAAAAAGAGAAGAAACGCTTTCTCACTATAGTTTCGTACCTATCAATCTTTGAACTTAGCTTTCAAAAATTCTCTGTTCAACCGTGCAATATTGGTGATGGAGATATTTTTCGGGCATTCCACCTCACATGCACCGGTATTTGTGCAGTTACCGAAGCCCAGCTCATCCATTTTGGCTACCATTGATTTGGCTCTTCTGGCAGCTTCCACTCGTCCCTGAGGCAACAGGGCAAGCTGGCTTACCTTTGCCGAAACGAAAAGCATTGCCGACCCATTTTTACAAGCTGCCACACAGGCACCGCAACCAATGCAGGCTGCAGCATCCATTGCCATCTCGGCATCGTCTCTTGGGATAGGAATAGCATTAGCATCGGGAATACCTCCCGTGTTTACGGATACGTAACCCCCTGCCTGCATTATCTTATCGAAAGCAGACCTGTCGACCATCAAATCCTTTATGATAGGGAAAGCGGCAGAGCGCCATGGCTCAACTGTGATGGTATCTCCGTCGTTGAACCGCCGCATATGAAGTTGACAGGTTGTAATACCCTGATCGGGCCCGTGAGGATGACCGTTGATATACAGGCTGCACATTCCGCAAATGCCTTCACGGCAGTCATGATCAAAAACTACAGGCTCCTTTCCTTCGTTGATGAGTTGTTCGTTAAGGATATCCAGCATTTCGAGGAAAGAGCTTCCCTGAGAGATATTTTCCAGGGGGGGGTAGGTCTCAAAATGTCCCTTCTCTTTCGGTCCGTTCTGACGCCAAACTTTTACTTTTATATTGATATCTTTATCCATGATCGTTGTTTTTTTTAAGTTTACTCGTTATTCATCAACTGATTAAGATTTGTAGTTTCTTTGCTGACGAACCACAAATTCGTATTCCAGCGGTTCCTTGTACATCACCGGATCCTTTTCCTCTCCCTGGTATTCCCAACAGGAAACGTAAGAGAACTTGTCGTCGTGACGCAACGCTTCACCCTCTTCTGTCTGGTGTTCAATACGAAAATGGCCGCCGCACGACTCTTCACGGTCGAGGGCATCGTGAGCCATAAGTTCTCCAATCTCAATGAAATCTGCAAGCCTCAGTGCCTTTTCGAGTTCTACGTTAAGCGTCTCTTTGTTACCGGGAATACGTAGGTTGGTCCAGAAGTCCTTCTTGAGTTCTTTCAGTTTCTCAATAGCCTTTTTCAGGCCCTCTGCATCTCGTCCCATTCCCACGAAATCCCACATGATGTGGCCCAGTTTTTTTGTGAATATGATCTACGGAATGTTTTCCCCTGATATTCATCAACCGGTCAAGCTTGTTGTTAATTTCTTTTTCTGCCTTATCGAATTCCGGATCATCAGTCTTGAAGTGCGGAATATTGATCTGATCTGCCAGATAATTCTGTATGGTATAAGGAAGCACAAAGTATCCGTCGGCCAGTCCCTGCATAAGAGCCGAAGCGCCCAGGCGGTTTGCACCATGGTCTGAGAAGTTGGCTTCGCCAATGGCGAAAAGGCCGGGGGGGATGGTGGTCATCAGTTCATAATCTACCCATATACCGCCCATAGTGTAGTGGATGGCAGGATAGATCATCATAGGAGTTTCATAGGGGGGGTTATCGTCAACAATCTTTTCGTACATCTGGAACAGGTTCCCGTAACGGGCTTCCACCACATCTTTTCCGAGTCGGCCGATAGCTTCTGCGAAATCGAGATAAACAGCCAGACCTGTTGACCCGACACCAAAACCTGCATCGCAGCGTTCTTTGGCTGCTCTCGATGCCACGTCACGCGGCACAAGGTTCCCAAATGCCGGATAGCGCCGTTCAAGATAGTAGTCGCGATCCTCCTCTTTCAGGTCGGTTGGGTTCAGTTTCCCTTCACGAATTGCCTTGGCGTCTTCCAGCTTTTTGGGTACCCAGATGCGTCCGTCGTTACGCAACGATTCCGACATCAGTGTAAGTTTCGACTGGAACTCACCGTGTACCGGGATGCAGGTTGGGTGAATCTGAGCCATACATGGATTGGCAAAATAGGCGCCTTTCTTGTAGCACTGCCATGCAGCCGAACCGTTAGAGGTCATCGCGTTAGTGGAGAGGAAGAAGGTGTTTCCATATCCGCCGGTGGCTATCACCACTGCATGTGCGGCAAATCGTTCCAGTTTTCCGGTTACCAGGTTGCGGGCAATGATCCCGCGGGCACGGCCGTCGATTATGACAAGATCCACCATCTCATAACGTGTGTACAGTTTAACCTGTTTGTTGTGAACAGCGCGGCTCAATGCAGAATAGGCTCCTAAAAGCAGTTGCTGTCCGGTCTGTCCGCGGGCGTAGAATGTACGTGATACCTGTGCACCGCCAAAAGAGCGGTTAGCCAGTAATCCTCCATATTCACGGGCAAAGGGGGGGACACCCTGTGCCACACATTGGTCGATAATACTGTTCGACACTTCTGCTAGACGGTAGACGTTGGCTTCGCGTGCACGATAGTCACCTCCCTTTATAGTGTCATAAAACAGACGGTAAACGGAGTCCCCGTCGTTAGGATAGTTCTTGGCCGCATTGATACCTCCCTGAGCGGCAATAGAGTGTGCACGGCGGGGAGAATCCTGTATGCAGAAGTTAAGTACGTTGAATCCCATTTCACCCAGCGATGCTGCAGCCGATGCACCTGCCAGTCCGGTACCTACGACAATAATGTCGAGCCGACGCTTATTAGCCGGATTAACCAGCTTCTGATTGTTCTTGTAGTTGGTCCACTTTTCAGCGAGAGCCCCCCCCTTTGGTATTTTTGAGTCTATTTTATTCATAATATTCAAATTCTTTAGTTATCCTAATATGTTGGAGTATCCCAGATGAACGGCAATAGCCACGACAATAAAACCCAGAGAGATAATGGTGGAGAAGATATTGCCGATAACTTTTATTCGTTTCATCCAGACAGTGTTGTTCCAGCCAACGGTATGAAGTGCGCTCCAGAAACCGTGGGTCAGATGGAACCATAATGAGACGAAAGCGATTATGTATACAATTACAATCCAGAGATTGGAGAATACCTCCTCCACCAGTTGAGCGCCGTCGGTGCGGGCACCTTCGATCATGAGCAGTTCTTTATACTGCATCTGGTACCACATCTGATAAAGATGCAGGAAGAGGAAAAGCAGCACAAATAAACCCAGGACGAACATGTTTTGGAGGACCAAGCTACGGGCGTTTTGCTGGACGATGCATATTTGTCACTTCCTCTGGCTTTTGGTTTTGAAGCGTAAGTATAATTCCATAAGCAACATGAATCACAAAACCCAGAGCAATGATTGCAGTTCCCAATACTGCCCACCAGTTAGCACCAAGGATTTCATTGGCGATGAAATTATAGGCGTCATAGCTGAAGATGAGCACCAGGTTCATAGACATGTGAAAAAGCAGGAACAGAATCAGAAAAAGGCCGGAAATACTTTGTGTAAACTTCCGTCCGATAGATGATTTGATTAACCAACTCATAAAGTTTTTTTAATGATTATTTTATTTGTTATTTATACAACATTTGCATTTGTTGCGATCCTAGCTAAAAAAAGTTCAAGTTAAATATTCATTCGTCAAGGCATAATCCAAGCTTACCTTTGATGTGCATAACACAATAATAGCCTGACTTTACTGAAAGTCAGAATTTATAATCGCATGAAACAAAGGTGCCCATTCAATATTTTGTAGTGTACCTGTTCAGGCTCTTTTCGTTGAATTTTTTTTAGATCACAAAAGTAGTACTTTTAAACATCAAAAAAAGAACTATTTGCTGAATTTTTTTCCTTAATAAGCCTGGCTTGAACGGTAATTAATGTTATAATGACAGCGTATAGTGTTGAATTTATTATCTCTGTTTGCCATTATTTTGTTATCTTTGCGCGTTTAAAAGAATTATTACAGATCATGGATATAGTTTTAAGCGGTATTCGATCAACCGGAAAATTACACTTGGGTAATTATTTTGGTGCTTTATGCAACTTTACCAGGATGCAGGAGGAAAACAAATGTTATTTCTTTATCGCCGACATACACTCTCTGACAACACATCCCGACCCAAGATGCTGCATCAGAACGTAAAAAACGTGCTGGTGGACTACCTTGCGGCAGGAATCGATCCGGAAAAATCGGTGATTTATGTACAGAGCGATGTTCGTGAAACAATTGAGCTATATCTGTATCTGAACATGCACGCCTACATGGGGGGGGAGCTGTCAAAAACAGCGTCGTTCAAAGAGAAAGCAAGGAAGCAACCCGATAATGTTAATGCGGGGGGGCTTTTGACCTATCCCACATTAATGGCGGCAGATATACTTATTCACAATGCCGATAAGGTGCCGGTTGGAAAAGACCAGGAACAACATCTGGAGATGACACGACGCTTTGCCCGCCGGTTTAATAATTTCTACGGCGTGGAATATTTCAAAGAGCCGGTAGCTTATAATTTCGGGAAGAAACTGGTTAAGATACCGGGGGGGCTGGATGGCAGCGGTAAAATGGGAAAGTCGGAGGGGGGGAATGCAATATACCTTAGCGACACCCCCCCTAAAGAGATTGAGAAGAAAGTTAAAAAAAGCGCTTACTGATTCAGGGCCTTTAGAACCGAATTCTGTTAAGCCCGATTATATAGAAAATCTTTTTACAATACTCCGGGTTGTATCCACCGTAGAAGTGGTGCAACACTTTGAAGATCTGTGGAACAGTTGTCAAATAAGATATGGAGACCTGAAGAAACAGTTGGCTGCTGATATAATAAAAGTCACATCGCCCATTAGGGAGCGGATCCTGGAGATAAAAAAAATGATGATGCATATCTGAGAAAAGTAACTCTTGAAGGAGCGGAAAAAGCAAGAGAGAATGCACAGAAAACAATTGCAGATGTAAGAGAGATAGTAGGGTTTAAGAAGTTTTAATACCGGTAAACTCTGTTTTTGGCAGGCTTCACTGCCTTAAGGAAAATGCAACTTGTCGGGCAGACAAGCTGCAACCCTTTAACCAAGTGCTGCTGAAGCAGTTGATAATGCATGTAGTATTCATGTTCAGTTTAAAGGAGGTCGAGATGGATGAAAAATTAACACAATTCCGTAAACTAATTAAAGAGCAGTCATGGATTATTCTTAAGGAGGATCTGTTGACATTGGACAACCCTTCCATTGTATTTCTAATCGAACATAGCAGGGAGTTCGATTCAGCTGTTCTTTTCAGATTTTTACCGCGTGAAAAGGCTAAAGACGTCTTTCAGGAACTTTCACCGATGAAGCAGGGAGAGGTCATTTCTGATTTAGCCAATAATGCAGAAAAAGTAGCGGATCTGATGAATGATATGGATCCTGATGACCGTACTGCTTTTTTTGAAGAACTTCCCGGGCAGGTTGCACAGCGCTTTATGCAGATGCTAAGCCCGGAAAACCGTAGTATTGCTATTCAGCTGCTTGGCTACCCCGAAGACAGTATAGGCCGACTGATGACTCCGAAGTTTGTGGCTGTTAAATCTTTCTTCACTGTTGAACAGACATTGCAACATGTTCGCAAGTTTGGCAGAGATTCAGAAACCCTTGATGTTTATATGTGGTAGATTATGAATGGAAACTTATTGATGATATCCTTATCCGCGATGTATTGGTTGCCGGCTCTGATGAACTGATAGAGAATTTAATCGGAGATAAGTGCCTGTGGCTAAGTGCTTATGACGATCAGGAGACAGCAGTCAAGGTCTTTAAGGATTATAACTGTACCGCACTTCCTGTAATAGATACAACGGGAACGCTATTGGGTATTGTTACTATTGACGATATTTTTGATGTTGCTGAACAAGAAGGGACGGAAGATTTTCATAAGTTCGGTGCAGTAAAAGATGCTGTAATCAGTCCACTGCATGCTTCAGTGCCATTTCTTTACAAGAAGCGCATCGTATGGCTAATGGCATTGGTTTTTGTTAATATTTTTTTTCGGGGGGCAGCAATAGCACGTTTTGAAAATCTTATTGAGTCTGTTGTGTCTTTGGTCTTTTTCCTGCCCTTATTGATAGACAGTGCTGGAAATGCGGGATCTCAATCTGCTACGCTCATGATCAGGGCGCTTGCAGTAGGCGATGTGCAGCGAAGAGATTGGTTGAGGTTGCTGGGCAAAGAGTTTATTGTTGCATTGCTGCTAGGGGGTAAGCATGGCCGTGGGTGTTACCATGGTGGCAAGCTGGCGCTCTCCTGAAATTATTCCGGTTGTTGCCCTTACAATGGTATTTACTGTTGTTGTGGGGGGGAGTATGATCGGCATGCTTCTTCCGTTTTTGTTTACCCGCTTTAAGCTTGACCCGGCCACAGCGAGCGCTCCCTTGATTACGTCAATTGCCGACATATCCGGAGTTCTTATCTATTTTTCAATAGCCAAGTGGTTTTTGGGACTCTGAGTTAATAATTTTTTTTATACTTTTACAGACCTGTTTACTATTTCAATTTTTGTTGCACTGTTTTAATTACATTGGACTATTTCTGTGTTTGGTAAGGCTTATCGTCTTGATCTGCCATTAATAAACGGAATAGTTATGTACTCATCATACTCAAAACAAGACAAAGAAAGCCATTTATATTTATGCTTACATTTAAAACAATAGAATTAAAGGATAGAGACATAATAAATTCATATCTCGAAAAACAAAATTACAGAGCTTCGGATTTATGTTTTACAAACCTGTTCACATGGGGAAAGAAGTTCAGCACACAATTCGCAGTAAGTGATAATCTGCTGTTTATTAGGTTTAGAGACAATAATAATCGCAACTCATACCTTAAGCCTGTTGGATTGGGAGACATTAAAAAGGGTATAGAAATAATCATAGATGATCATAAGCAGTTCGGTTCCGTTTTTCAGATTAGAGGTGTGACAAAAGAGATGATCAGAGAAATTGAAGAAGCGATGCCGGGAAGGTTCGAATATAACCTTAACAGAAGTGTTTCAGATTACATATACACCACCGAAAAACTGATACATCTTAAAGGGAAGAAGCTGCAAAGTAAACGTAATCATATCAACCGGTTTAAACGTGAAAATGAGTGGCAGTACAAATCACTTACAGGTAATCGTGTATTGGTAGAAGAGTGCAAAAGCATGCTTGACAAGTGGATGAAGATTAACGGTGAAGAGAAAGACCCCCCCTCACTCGTATATGATGATTACGCAACGACACAGATGTTGTATAATTTTGAATATCTTAATTTGATGGGAGGGCTGATATGCGTGAACAGCGAAATTGTTGCCTTCAGCATTGGAGAGAAGCTTACACAAGACACTGTTGTAGTTCATGTGGAGAAAGCTTTTACAACCACTCACGGTGCATACAACATCATTAATCAGCAATTTGTCGAAAATGAGGCTTCAGAATTTACCTATGTGAATCGTGAAGAGGACATGGGGATTGATAATCTACGTCAGGCTAAGCTTTCCTATCAGCCTGATATTATTTTGGAAAAATACAACGCAAGATTCAAAAGCTAACTGTTTATCATACGTTATCTGCATTGCCTGATTAGGTTTCACCGTTATTTCGATTAAACATGATTCAATTTGCCGACGATAATACAAAACAGCAGGTTTGGGATATGTGGAAAACCGTGTTCAACGATCCGGATGACTATATGGAGGTTTATTTTCGCTGGAAATACCTTAACGAGAATACGCTTATATATATTGAAGATGGCAAAGCTGTTTCCTCTCTGCAGATGTTGTCTTACCAGTTCACTTTTTGCGGGACGGAAATTCCTGCTATCTATCTTTCCGGTGTGTGTACCTTGCCTGAATACAGAGAAAAAGGGTATAGCCGGCAACTGCTGATAAAAAGTTTTGACGTCGCTGCCGGCAGGAATGTGCCAATCATCTTGCTTGTGCCTCAGGAAGAGTGGCTGTTGAGGTTTTATGACAAATTGGGTTTTGCCCGTACTTTTGACCCCCCCGGAGCGGAGGCTTTGCCTTCTCTGAAAGAGTTGACGCAAAAATATCCGGGCGATCTGTACGCCGCATTCAGGGAGTTTGACTCTTTGTTCCGTCATAAAGATGTGACTGTTCAGAAGTCGTTCGATGATTTTTATGCCATGGTTGAGGAGGCGGCACTTTTCGGGTTCCCTCCCAAAAAAAACCTGATGGGTATGGCGCGAGTGATTGATGCACATAGACTGATCTCGATATTTGCCGAACGGTACCCGCAAACAGCGTTTTCTATATCTGTACGGGATGAACTGCTGAAAGTAAACAGTGCCTCTTTTACAGTTGTGGGAGGAGAAGCTAGGAGATACAGCCCTCCAGAAAATCACTCTTTCATGCAAATATCCGAAAATTGGCGCAATTGCTTTCGGATATCACACTTTAGGGGATGAAGAGCCATTTAGTGCTGTTTTCCCTGAAAAAGTCCCTTCTATGAGCTATATGCTGGAGTGAAATTGAATATTTTAAAAAAAATCTGATATTATTGTTGTATATTTATGGGTCAATAAAAGTTTTATGGATAATCATCAGTCTGATGCACACGATGTTCGCGAGAGAGCCCTTGTCTTCCGTCTTGTGAACAATGATGAAGAGGCTTTCAGTGAATTATATGCCAGCTACAAGGACCGGTTGATCTATTTTGCGATGAGATTTGTTAAATCAAGAGAATTTGCTGAAGATATTTTTCATGATGTGTTTTTGGTTATCTGGCAATCCCGTCATTTTATCAATCCGGAGTATTCTTTTTCATCTTATGTTTATACCATGGTAAAAAAACAGGGTATTGAACATGTTGAGGGGAATAGAAAGTGAGAAGAGAGTCATGCAGGCAATTCTTTCGCAAGCTATCGATTACAATGACGACACAAGCCGGAACGTTCTGTATAATGAATTAAATGAAATTATTGAAAAAGCTATAAATCGTCTTACACCACGACAAAAGAGATATTCCGGATGAGTAGAGAAGAGCATATGTCGCACCGTGAAATAGCTCAAAAACTGAACCTTTCCATATATACCGTGCAGGAACATATTACGCAGGCTTTAAAATCAATAAGATGCTTTTTGGCGAAATACCCCCCCGGGAGTATGGCCGATCTGTTGTTGATCCTGATTTGTTTAAATATATAAAATTAAGTTAACAACACCCCTGCTTCTTTCGTCTGAAGTGTATTATAAGTATACAAGGATATATTTTAAACATCCTTTTGAATGTTCATGAAAGGGAATAAAGATAAACAACAGTTATTCATCGTTTTCTGAATGGGACTTATACCGTAGACGAGGCTTACGCCTTTTTGGAGGAGAGTAATGATCCCGTCAATAAAGATATTATTGAGGAGGCTGCATTCAGCGTCTGGGAGGAATCGCAGTTCCTCGAAAAAAACCGGGGGGGACCCGCTGAATAAGGAATATAAAGAAGAAGCTTACACTATTTTAAAAGATATTGAGAAAAAGAAAAAAAAGATCCCTAAAGCCTTTGTTTTTAGTGGCAGGAAGCATTGCAGCCGCAATAGCGGTCATCTTTTCCTTTTTTTTCGCCTATATGAGGGGGGGGTTTCCCGTCAGGATATTTATTATGAATGCATTGAAACTACTTATGGGGGGGAAAGGAAAGATATTACTTTACCGGATGGGTCAATGGTTACCCTCAATTCTTGTTCCCGGTTGCGTTATCCTGCAAAATTCACACAGCAGGCTCGTGAAGTGATGCTTCAGGGTGAGGCTTTTTCGATGTTGCCAGGGATCCCGACCGGCAGTTTGTGGTGACTGCCGGGCAGTTTTGTGTGAAGGTCTTGGGCACGGCATTCAATATCAAGTCATACTATAATGATGAAATTACATCAGTTAAGGTTGATAGAGGTAAGGTTCAGATTGAAATGCCGGAGGCAACCATGAGACTCTCTGCACAGGAACGGGTTGAGGTGAATTCCCTTAGGGGTACGATAAAAAAAACATCAGGATCTATACGAGACGGCAGGCTGGAGAAAAGGGTGCCTCTATTTTGACGCTACTCCTATTCAGGACGTAGCCAGAGAGCTGGAGAGAGAATACAATTGTTCTATAGTCTTTCAGGAGGGACAGGAGTTTGATAACCTTATTTCAGGAGAGCACGATAATCAGAGTCTTGAGTCCGTTCTGCAGTCACTTGAGTATATTTCAGGAATCAAATACAATAAAGACAACTATCACATACTTTTATATAAATAACATATCAAAAAAATAGATGCCTATGAATAAAACCTCAACAACTTAATTATTTCTTATTTTATTAAAAAAAGAGCAACCCTGTTCAGGGCTGCTCGGGATGATACTACAAAACAACCCTACTGTTTGCATCATATGGTTGTTTGTGGTAAATCAGTTTAACAATCTCACTAAAATCATTAAACTTTACAAAGTTATGAATAATCTGACAGCTGTGAACAAAAATCTTAAAAACATTATTCTGTTTTTTTTCTTTTCTCTGTCTGAACCTTTTGTTGGTAACTCCTTCCTACGGTCAGAACGTTAAGGAAAAAAAACATCACATTTTATGTTAAAAATGGGCAGTTGGTTGATGTCCTTAACAAAATCAGCCAGAAAACAAGCTTTAAATTTTTCTATGATCAGAGCACCTTACGCAAAGTTCCGCCAGTGACTATTGATGTAAAGGATGCCGGTATACAGGAGTTGCTGGATGTTATTACCGAACAAACAAAACTCTACTTTTACCGGACAGATAATACAATATCAATAAGCAAAACCCCACCAGTAATACAAAAGGCAATTACAGGCAATCAGAACCAACAGGAGAAAGTAGTTACGGGAAAAATCACCGATGAAGCCGGTGATCCGGTTATTGGTGCCAACATTATTGAAAAAGATGTCGTAAGTAACGGAACGGTTACTGATATAGACGGCAATTTTTCGCTGAAGGTAAAATCAAATGCAACGATAACCATTTCTTACATAGGTTATGTGGAACAGGAGATACTAGTGGGGGGGACAGGAGTTTTTTCAGTATTGTACTGAAAGAAGATACCAAAACCCTGGATGAGCTCGTAGTTGTCGGGTATGGGACACAGAAAAGCTCAATCTTACAGGTGCCGTCGCATCTGTTTCGGGCGATGTGCTGAGTGATAGGCCTATAGGCAATATTGCGCAGGGGTTGCAAGGGGTCATACCCAACTTGAACATCACCTTTACAAGCGGACAGCCATCGGCAGGTGCCGGGATCAATATCAGGGGGGGTAACACATCGTTAAACGGCGGGTCGGCCCTTGTGTTGATCGATGGCGTAGAGGGCGACCTCTCCCTGATTAACCCGCAGGACGTAGAGAATGTTTCCGTTTTGAAAGATGCCTCGTCAGCTGCTATCTATGGTGCCCGTGCCGCATTTGGTGTGATGCTGGTAACCACTAAGCAGGGACGTGAAAACCAGAAAATAAAGATCAACTATAATAATAACCTGGCATGGAGCACTCCGGCACGTTTGCCTGAGATGCCGAGAGCCGATGTATGGGCGAGAGCATGGAATGATGCATACGACAGTGAGTCGCCGGGCGACTATTATTTCAACGACCGTTTCCTGGCTGCGCTTGATGCACATATTGCCGATCCTGAAAATAATCCGGCTATCCTGGTGGACACCGAAGGTATTCAGAGCCCCCCCAATTATACACCTAATAATCCCGGTTGGGCCTATGTTGGTAATACGGATTGGATTCATGAGTTTTATAAGGATGCCGCATTTATGCAGCAGCATAATCTGAGCATTGCGGGTGGTTCGGACAAATCAAGTTATTACCTTTCCGGCGGTTTTAAAGATCAGGGTGGAATCTTTCGTTATGGGAATGATGACTATAAACGTTATAACCTCTCTTTTACCTTCGATACAAAGATGACCGACTGGCTTGACCTCGGTTTTCAACCAAATACAATTATACAAATAATGATGAACCGTATAAGGCTGGCTCATCTGCCGAGACCTGGTATTATGAAGTATATAGGATGTTTCCTACACTGTCGGTCTTTTTGCCCAATGGCGATTTTGCAGGAATGTCGCTGAGTCGCGGTAACTTTAATGTAATCGGTCATATGGCTGAGGCAGGACGTAGTATTAGTACCGGGAATGACATGTGGTATACCGGACGTTTCGACCTGCATCCATTCAAAGGCCTCTCTATTAAAGGAAACTATACGTTGAATAAATATTTCGGAAGAAGCAAAATACATCGTAAGACGGTTTACCAGACCATGCCCGAAGGGGGGGTGGCTCCGGTTGAGAGCCAGACACCTAATTTTGTGTCTAACGGGAATAGCGAAAATAATTATCAGACATTCAACGTGTGGGCAGAATATAACTGGGATATAGACAAACTTCACAATTTCAAGGCGATGGGTGGATATAATCAGGAAGGAAAAGATTACAAGGGATTGTCATTCAGAATGTCAGACCTATTCGATAATGAAACTCCTATTTCCGATCTGGCCATAAACTATGTCAGCAATAACGAAACCGATACGCGATGGAGGGTACAGGGTCTGTTCTATCGGTTAAATTACGATTTCAAATCAAAATACCTTCTGGAATTGAACGGTCGCTATGACGGATCTTCAAAATTTCCTTCCGGCAAGCGCCATGTGTTCGTACCTTCTGCATCTGCCGGCTGGAGAATATCGGAAGAGAGTTTTCACTCCCCTACGCGGTGTGATAGATAACCTGAAACTCAGGGCATCTGTAGGGGGGGTTCTGGGTAACCAGGCTATCAGTTCCTACTTCTCTTACATAGCATCTCTTACTGGTGGAGCCATGAGTAATTATATGATGAATGGCGAACCTCTCACCTATCTGTCGGCTCCCTCGTTGCCAAACAATGTTACATGGGAGAAAGTAATCAGCAGTGATGCCGGAATAGATCTGGCCTTGTTTGATAATCGCCTCTCCGGATCCTTCGATTATTATATCCGAGATACGAAAGATATGATACGCTCTGTGACACTTCCAGCTGTATTGGGTACCAGTGGAGGGCAGGAAAATCTTGCCGATATGCGAACCAAAGGATGGGAACTTGAAGTTTCCTGGAGGGATAAGATCAGCAATGTCCTGGGTAGCCCCTTGACCTATTCTTTATCGGCAGGTCTTTCTGATTATCAGGCTGAAATTACCAAATTTGATAACCCTACCGGTTCTTTGTCAATGTATTACAAGGGTTGGAAAATGGGAGACTATTGGGGGGGATATGTTACTGATGGGTTTATAAGGGATGAGCATGAGGCTGCCCGTATGAATTATATACAAAGTTACATTTACCATACATGGAAGCCTGGAGATATCCGTTATAAGGATGTTAACAACGACGGGGTGATCAATATCGGTAAAACACGTTGGATGATCCGGGTGACCTGGTGATTATTGGAAACAATACACCCAGATACCGCTATAACGCACAGCTGGATATCAATTGGAAAGGAATTGGCCTGTGGGTGATGTTCGACGGAGTAGGAAAGCGTGATGTGTGGACCAGCAGCGACCAGTTCTGGGGGGATTCCCGCGTGGCATCTACAACGGAAATATTTTCCAGTACCATATCGATAATACCTGGAGCCCGGAAAATCCGGATGCATACTATCCAAGAAAGTCGTTAAACAACAGGAATATACAGCGACAATCGAAATATTTATTGAATGCAGCCTATTTAAGATTGAAAGGCCTGACCTTCAGTTATAATCTTCCGAAGAAATACGTATCCAGTTTATTTATAGAGCAATTGAGAATTTATGTGAGCGGAAATAATTTGTGGGAAAAAAAACACATATGCCTCCGTTTATGACTCCCGATATAACGGAGAGCCTGAGCGATGGAGGGTCCAATTCAGGAAAAGAGTATGCTTTTATGCGAAATTTTTCTCTTGGAGCAAACATTACATTTTGACGATAACATAATTTAAGACACAAAAGTGATGAAAAAAATATATATATTTATTGACCTATATAACACTAACAATGATAAGCTGCAACTACCTGGATGTGGAACCTGGGGACACTATTACCGATACCCGGTTCTGGGCTACGGCCAACGGGGTTGCACTGGAACAGTATTGTCATACCTATTATCCAAGCCTGGTAATCGGACATGGGAACCCCCCCAATTCGTGGGACGGCAGCCCCCCCTGATTACCGCCGATCTGCAATCCGATAACCTCTTAAGTGGAGGTGCGAATCAGATTGCATTCGGTAAAAATGTGAAAAACCATACCGATGGGGGCATGGAGTTGGGGGGGCGTTATACGCGGATGTAATGCATTTCTGGAGAATTACATGCGTAGCCCGGCATCGGCGAATGATAAAAGACATTATGCGGGAGAGATCTATTTCTTCAAAGCTTGGGATTACTTCAATAAAATGAAACGTTTTGGCGATCTGCCTGGTATGACAAGGTGCTGGATAAAAACGATCCGGACCTTTACAAGAAAAGGGATTCACGCGTCTCATAACAGACTCCATACTGATGTGCCTGGACAGGGCAATAGAGTACCTGCCCAAGCAGACCGATGTGTGTAAGGTGAGTAAAAATGCTGCTTTATTACTGAAAGCAAGAGTTTGTCTGTATGAAGGGACCTGGAGGCGTTACCGCGATATGGAGGGCGATGAAGAACTGTTAAAGAAGGCATACGATACCGCGGGTGAATTGATGAAGACCGAATATGGACATAATCTATATACTGGTAACGGCACGGAGATGAGCTATTTCAACCTCTTTATACAGGATCATTATCAGGGAAATCCTGAAATCATATTATCTCGTGAGTATGATCCCGCAATAAATATGGGACATCAGATCTCCAGGCAATATCCGATGAGTAATTACGGTATGAGTAGGGATTGTTTGAAGAATATTTGTGTTCCAGAACAGGGAAACCGATATCTGTCTGCGGATGCCACAATCCCCACATGGGATATCTGTCGGAGATGATGGATCGTGATAGACGTCTCGTACAGACTATCTGCGTGCCTGATCCGAACAGTCCTCATGCACAGTATCTGTACAGGAAGGACGGAGGTCTTATGAAAGGAGGAGCTCCCAATATCTTCAATCTTTTGACGGAACCAATGAACGGCCGTTTTACGGAACATCCGTTACAGGATATTGTATCAGTAAGTTCTATAAAGCTTCTGAATGGGAAGGTACCGAGGCTTTCAAAGGAACCACCGATGCACCGGTAATGCGTTATGCCGAGGTGTTGCTCATAAGAGCCGAAGCAGGGGGGGCTGAACTGGGACTGGACCCGGAACTGGATAAAACGATCAATGCCTTGAGGCGGCGTGTAGGGTTCTCCTTCGACCTGACTGCCAACCCTGTTGAGGATCCTGACCTGGTAAGTAAATATCCCGATATAAAAGGAGCCGACAAAAATCTTATTCGCGAGATCAGGCGGGAACGTCGTATCGAACTGTTTGCCGAGGGCTATCGATGGGATGACCTTTGTCGCTGGAGAGCAGGAGTGAACCTGTTGAACCGTGAGCGGAGAGGAGCGATTATGGATTCCAAATTCTATTCAGCAAAAGAGATCAATATGATCAGGGAGAAAATAGGATTCGATGAGGATGGATTCATTACTCCTTATGCCATAAGGGTTACATATAAACCCTCTTTCACGGAAAAAAAACTATCTGTTCAATATTCCCATTGAAGAGACTTCTCTTAATCCTAATCTATTACCCGATAATCCGATGGTAAAACAATAAAAAAATTGAAACATGATACGAATAAATGATTTAAAATCGAATAAAAAAATATATTACTCTCTGGTACTTTGTATGTATGCTGTTTGTCAGCTGCTCTTCTTCATCTGATGAGGTGATGGTGCCCGGCTTGCACAAAGGGGCGAAAACCCCCCCGTTGATGCAATCGGTTGCCGATTATATGGATAAGATCCAGGTGGTGGAAAAGGATTCGTCCTATCAGCTTACGGAGGGATTAACAATTACAGAGGTGAATTTCAGGTACTTGACCCGGCCTACCCGGATGTTTGTTGCCGAGATCGATTTAGATAAAAATCTTTCGGTTGTGACATGTACGCCCAACAATGAAAATATTCAGAAAACACGTCAGACAATTCCGGAACAAATGATTTGGGCAGAAAAAGCGGGAAAGAATGTCGTACTTGGCGTAAATGGTGATTTTGCAGGTGAAAGCGCTGATAAAACAAAATTGTTCACCATGAATATTTTTGTGAAGGACGGGCAGATACTGAAAGAGACCTATTATCCCGGGTATGAAGGCTTGTTTGTCGTTTTGAAGAATGGTGAAAGCAAAATAATTCACCCCAAGGACTTTGAGGGGGGGATAAAAGACGATGTGCTGGAGGCCATGGGCGGATACCATTCGTTGGTAAGAGACGGAGAGGAAAATAAAGAGATGCCTGTGGATGATATTACCATGCAGTTTGGGCCCCCCCGTACTTTTGTCGGGTTATCGAAAGATAACAAAAAAATGTTTTCTGTTTGTGATAGACGGGCGTCAGGAAGGTTATTCTTCCGGGATGCGGCTGGAAGATGTCGCCACTTTATGTAAAGGCGCCGGATGCTACAATGCAATCAACCTGGATGGCGGAGGATCCAGTACTTTTGTCATCAAAGATAAAACAGGCAGTTTTAATGTATTGAACAAACCGTCCGACGGTCAATTGCGGCCGGTTATCAACGGATTAGTAGTTATAAAAAAATGAACAAATCATGAAAATATATAATTCCATATATCGAACTCTATTGGGAGTAATTGCACTTGCCTGTGTGTTGACGGCTTGTGACGATTCGTACGAAGTCCGCAGGGTAGAACCTAAAATAGATGTGCAGGAGTCCGTAACAAGCAGTCCGCAGACAATGCGTATGGTTGTGCCGTTAACCTCTTCATATCCTTGGTTTGCCGAGGCTTCCGGCGACTGGATTAATATGACTAGATACAGAGGACAAGCATTGAAAGCCGATTCCATTGTCTTTTCGTGCGAGGAGAACCAAAGTATGGACGATCGTGAAGGCTGGATTGAAGTAAGGCTGATGGATCAGCTCAGTCAAAGAATAAAGGTAGTGCAAAAAGGGCGGGGGGGTCTCTTATCACGCTGCCTCAGAGCCTGGTCTATTTTAACCGGCAGGGTGGAGAGGTGATCATCGAAGTGGTCACTCATCAGGAATGGCAGCCGGAAGCGGCATCTAAGGACGGATTTACCTTTACCAAGGTTGATAACGGACATTTAAAGATTACTGCTTCTCTAAACGCTTCAGGGAAGGATCAAACAACAGAAATAAAGTTGTTTGACAAAGACAGGACAACTGATGCCACATTGTCGATTATTCAAAAACCGGTTGATAAAATCTTGTTTATCCCTCTGGAAAAGGAGAAAAAAAGATATTGTTATCAAGAAGGAGAGCTTTGCGATTGACATTCCGGTGACGTTGAATGTGGATTACGAGTGTGTTTCTTCCGGTTCGTGGATTGAGATAAAAGCTGATCAACAGCTGCAAGGCCATAACGTACAAAATGTAGTGGTTTCGGTAGATATTGAGAACAATCAGACAGGAGTGGAACGGGATGGATTTGTGGTGATAAAGAACAAAGGCAGCGTTGTTGAGGCATCCGACACCCTTTTCATCGCCCAGAGAGGAAAAAAATCAGATAATTTACGTTAAGCCCGGCGGTAACAGCGACGGGACATCCTGGGAACAAGCCTTCGGCTCAATACACGATGCTATGGGGGGGCAGCTTCCAATAACGGAGATATGGAAATCTGGGTTGCCAGTGGGAATTATCAGTTTTCTTCTACGCTTACATGGAAAGCCGTGAATGTATACGGGGGGGGCTTTTCGGGAACGGAGACAAAACTTAAAGAGCGGAACCTGAAAAATAAACCGTATTCAAAGGGGGGGCAATTTTAATTTCATGAATGCCTGGAATAACAATGGCGATATCTGCTGGATGGACGGCATTGTTTTTGCCGATTGCGATAATTATGCAAATACAGGAGTCGGGTGTTTTGAAATCTACAAGAATCACGGATTCCGTAATTGTGAATTTCGCGACATCCGTCACGGTAAGGCTATCGGCTATTTCGAAGCATGCAAGATGGTGAATTGCCTGTTCTATAACCTTCATTCTCAGAATTATTTAATAAGGGCAAACAATTCTCAATTATACAATGTTACCATTGCAAATAGCTTATCCGACGGATGGAATTCCAATTATTTCCATGGAGGCACCAAATTGCATAACACGCTTATCTGGAATATTAAAATAACGGGAGGATCTCGTACACGAGCAGTAGTATGTGGAGGAGATATTCCGGCTGTTAATTGTGCCATCATGAACGGTCTAACAGAAAAAGGACTCGTTTGCAGCAGCTGTATTGAACTGTCAGCTGATAATAGTGCACCCGGTGGTCCTCATTTTACCAATCCTACGGGCAATACACCGGACTTTTCACTCGCGGCCGGCTCGGTATGTATTGATGCAGGTGACTCCGGATATCCGGGTACATCCGTCGATATTGTTGGAAACACCCGTATCATCGGTTCATCCGTTGATATAGGAGCCTATGAGTATATGGTAAAATAATTTGAATGGATAGACAATAAATCGAAAATCTGAAATAGCAGGGAAAAATCTCTCTGCTATTTCTTTAAAATTGAAAAAAATGAACAGAAAATTAATTTCCTGCCATTTTATTTTCATGTTGATTGGCATCGTTATCATGAGTTGCGGATGCAGCTGCAGCAAAGAGGCCGTTATAACGAATAAACCGGAAAAGAACTTTACATTACCGGAAAAAGCTATTGTGGTCACCAATCAGGCGAATGCCTCTATTGTGATAGCAGATATGGTTACGCAGAAGATTGTATGGGAGTGGAACCCACTGTCGGGAAAGATACCGCAGGAAAGGAGATCATGGTTTAGCAACCCAAGCGAGGTAAAGCCGGTATATGATAACAGCTGTATATTGATGACGGCATCAGGCGGCGCGGTGGCACTGATCCGCATAGCCGACAAGAAAGTTTTGTTCTACGGGTATGCCGGCGTTAATCCGCACTCGGCGGAACTGCTTCCCGACGGGAATATTGTTACCGCCTCTTCCACCGACGGGATTCTGGCTACATTCCGTACCGATACCCTGAAAGGATACGGCGAGATGGTCGCCAAATATGAGCTTCCGGCCGCTCACAATCTATTTTGGGATAAGAAACGGGGCAAGCTTTATTCGGCGACACATGTGATGAATATTTACGATTACAACGGACAGAAAGACAAACCGCTTCTCAAGAATCAAATGAAGGTCGAAGTAGCTTCGAGCGATGAACCTCTTCGCTCTTCACACGATCTGTTTCCCGTAAACGGTGAGGAAGATATGTTGTGGCTTACGACCAACGAAAGGGTTTGGAAATATGATCAGAAAAGCAATAGAATCCAATCGGCATATCGTTTTCCGGCGGTAAAAAGTATTTCCGATTCCCGTTTCGGAACAATCATGCTGTGTCCCGACGAAGAGTGGTGGGCAGATCATTTGGTGGACGAAAACGGAAATGTTGTATTTAGGGCTTATGGGTTTAAAATTTATAAAGCTCGTTGGATCGTTAAATAAATATATGTGCAGAAGGGATAGTTATTGCCGATTTAACATGATAGCTGGTTAAAATATGCTATCTTTAACGCTTTGAAATAATTTTAAAACTAATTTTTATGATTCGATTTTACCCTCTTGTATTCTTACTTTTGATAGTAGGTTGTTCGCAACCTGCCCAAACTTTTAAACATGTCAGACCTATGACGAAGCTGATCTTCCCGTGACAATCAGCTCTAACTGGGAAGCACTGGCTAAAGGCTTGCAGGTGTCTGTCGGAAGCATCGATACACGCTACCTGAAACATGAAATACCGGAAATAACCCTACATAAACAATGGCAAGGCGTTGCATGGAGGGGAGAACGTGTCTCGGCTCAGATGATTGTTTGGAGTAAAGATAGCGTTTCCCGGATTGGATGCCTGTTTAGCGATTTTAAAACATCCGACGGGAAAATTATTTCTGCAGATGCCGCGAACATTAATTTTGTACGCTATGTAATCACAGATGAGTTTGCAGAAGGGTGCGGGCACCGAAAGCCTGAAGATTTCGCTTCATCGCTCAGTGCCGATGTTCTTGATAACGTATCCTGTTTCAACCTATCTCCCAACACAACACGACCCGTATGGATAACGATAGATGTTCCCGCAGATGCGGAGCCCGGTATTTACACATCTACGCTACAGGTTTTGCCGGAGGAAAAAAAAGAGAGATAAAATCTCATTCCAGCTTGAAGTGCTTCCTCAGACCCTGCCTCCAGGGACAGAATGGACTTTCCATTTGGACCTGTGGCAGAATCCCTATGCGGTGGCCCGTGTTGCAGGCGTGGAGCCTTGGTCTCAAGGACACTGGGATGCTCTTCGGCCTGTAATGAAGATGCTGGCCGATGCGGGTCAGAAAGTTATTACTGCTACGTTGAACAAACGACCATGGAACGGACAAACCGAGGATGCGTTCGACAGCATGATTGGCTGGACAAAAAAAACCGGACGGCTCATGGGCATTCGATTATACCTTTTTCGACAATTGGGTTCAATTCATGATGGACCTGGGTATAAAAAAAAGCAAATCAATTGCTATACCATGGTCCCGTGGGGAAATACATTCTACTACTTCGATGAAAGTGAAGGGAAAGAGATGAAAATTACTGCTGCACCGGGAACGAAAGAGTACGCTGGTTTGTGGAAACCTTTTTTTGGCAGACTTTGTGGAACACCTCGATCAAAAAGGGTGGCGCGAAATTACCCGTATTGCCATGGACGAACGTAATCCTGTAGAAATGAAAGCGATGCTGAAGTTGCTGGAAGAGGCAGCACCCGGAATGGGGGTGGCATTGGCCGACAACCACAAAAGCTACAAAGAATATCCCGACCAGTTGACCGATTTGTGTGTAGCACACGGAGCGGAGGTTGATCTGGAAGACCGTATATACCGGGCAGAGAAGGGTTATGTCACTACCTGGTATGTCTGTTGTTCAGATGTATTCCCAAATGTGTTCACCTTCTCCGATCCCGCAGAAGGAGCTTTTATCGGCTGGTACACCATGGCTGCCGGTTTCGATGGATTCCTGCGCTGGGCATATAACAGCTGGGTAAAAGAGCCGCTTATCGACTCGCGTTTTCGAACCTGGCCCGCCGGAGATACTTATGTGGTTTATCCCGATGGACGCAGCTCCATCCGTTTTGAACGGCTTCGTGAAGGTATTCAGGATGCTGAGAAAATTCGTATCCTGCGGAAAAACCTGCAGAACGAGCCTGAGAAGTTAAAACAACTGGAAGAAATGTTAAGGCGTTTTAATATCATAGAAAGGCCGGAAGATCTGAACAACCTTATGAGGGATGGCAAGGAGCTTTTGGAAAATTTATCACGGTAATAGACATAAGAGACAGTTGAGCCACTCTCATCCAGAGGGTGGCTCAACTTTATATATTGGCTACAACCACTTTTTCTTCTTAAAATAGTAGAGGATAAAAAGTGAGGAGAGAATCATCAGCAGAAGGGCAACCGGATAACCCCCCCATTTTTTTATCTAGCTCGGGCATAATGTCGAAGTTCATCCCGTAGATACTTGCTATAAGGGTAGGCGGCATGAAAATTACAGAGACAATGGTGAAAATTTTTATGATCTTGTTCTGCTCAATATTTACATATCCAAGGAAAGTATCTTGTAGATAGTCGAGGCGATCGAAGCTGAATTTGATGTGCTCCACCAGCGAGTTGATGTCTTTGATGATTATAGTGAGCTTGGGTTGGAGCTCTGCGGAAATAAATTCGCTACGCAACATACTTGAAACGGTGCGTTGCTTGTCGATGATGTTCTCACGAAGCAGCATGGTTTTTTTTCCTGCAGGTTCTTAATCTCTGAAAGCAGCTCTTCATCGGCCTCCTTTAGCGATAGAGAGTTACTTAGCTGCGTAATCTTTTGTGTCATATTCTCTATCATGTCGGCATCGAACTCCACTCGGGTCTCCAGGAGTGCAACCAGCACGTGGGCACCAGTAGGATAGTTTTTGGGATTGGCCGATATCTTTTTTTACCGTTTCATGAAACGAAATCAACTCTTCAGAACGAACGGTGACAAGAATATTGTTTTTAAGAATAAAGGAGACCGGATCGGTTTCGAAATTCGACAACAAAAAGTTGGAGTTCACAATCAGCGTGTCGTTTGTTTCAATATAGCGTGACGACATCTCAATCTCGATCATCTCCTCCTCTTCCTGGATATATATTTTGAGGAAATCTTCGAGTTCGTTCTCTATCTCTTCGTCCACGTCGTTAAGATCTATCCATAAAAAGTTCTGGATAGGGTTTGATTTCAAGAATTCAAGGCTGCGGCTTAATCTCACGATGCCGTCTTTATGATAAAACAATTTTACTTCCGCCATGATGTCTTTTTTTTAATCGTGAATCGAATAATTTATTTCTTCTCTGTTCGAGGTAGCCCGGCCAAAGGCTCAAGCAGATTGGTTAGTTGCTCGAATTGTTCAATGGACAGTTGTTCGGGGCGCTTTGTAAGCATTGGGTCTGATGGCAATGTACTCTCTTCTGTTAGTAGTGGCCTAATGGAGTTACGAAGCATCTTCCGTCGCTGGTTAAAGCTTGTCTTTACTACTGTTTTGAATAATTTTTCATTGCAGTTGAGCTGTTGTCGCTTGTTTCGTGTAAGCCTTACAACCGCCGATTTGACCTTTGGCGGAGGAATAAACGATTGCTCGCCTACCGTGAATAGGTACTCAATATCGTACCATGTCTGAAGCAAAACACTCAAAATGCCGTATGTCTTGCTTCCGGGCGATGCGATCATGCGTTCTGCAACCTCCTTTTGTATCATACCTGAGCAACAGGGAATGAAATCTTTGTTGTCAAGCACTTTGAAAATATTTGCGATGAGATATTGTAAGGGTAATTGCCGATAATGCAGAAGCTCCCATCGTAGTATTCGTTGAAATTCATCCGGAGGAAATCCTGCTGTAGAATTTTTCCATGCAGCTCCGGGAAATGCTCGTTCAGATATGCAATGGATTCACGGTCTATCTCTGCCACGGTGAGGTCCCTATTGTTTTGAAGCAGAAACCGTGTGAGCATACCTGTACCGGGACCCACCTCCAAAACAGGAAGAGATGGGAAGTCATCGAGTGTTGCCGCAATGCGGCAAGCTATCTCCTCATCTTTGAGAAAATGCTGCCCCCCAGGTTTTTTTTGCTCTTACCGGAAACATTGCAATATGACGATTATTCCTTATCTTTACGGCCGCAAAGTTAACATTTTATTGTGTAAAATCAGACAAACGTATTCTTAAAAAAAGAGGATACAATTATAGATGTTACGTGTTTGGGTATCTCTTTATTAAAAGAAGGTACCCGGTTGTATAAGATAATAATCGTTTTATCGGTGAAAATAAATTCAGAATCTGTAAAGAGTTTACTTAAGACTGTAATCTCTTTGCTGCTCGGCCTTGTAATAATCTGGGCAATGTATCGGAATACCGATATGGGGGGGGAACTGTGGCAGATAGTTAAATCAGCTAATCTGGGAATTATTGGTTTATCACTTATTTTCGGGCTTATAGGGAATACCCTCAGAGGGTTGAGATGGGAGCTGTTTTAAACTCGCTGGGGGGGTATCATCCGCCAAGATCCAGTGTTATTTATGCTACGCTTGGAAATTATGCAGTGAACTTTGTATTACCGCGTGCCGGTGATATATGGCGATGTGGTGTGGTAAGCAAATATGATAAGATTCCCTTCACCAAAACACTGGAGACTTTTTTTTAGTGGATAAGATGGTTGATGTGATTTCGGGATTGACTGTTGTGTTTATCAGTGTGGTGCTGTATATCGACTTTTTTTGTCTCCTATTTCAATGACAACCCTCAGTTTGAAGAAAGTATGAGGCATATAATCACTTCTGAATGGATTTATGTTGTTTTGGTGATAATCTTGTTGATTGTCATATTGTTTGGTACGGCCTTCAGGAAGTCACCCATAATGATGAAGGTGAAAAATTTTATTGATACACTCAAATATGACTGGTTGCTGATATCGCGGATGAAGGAGAAAAGGCGTATAATAATTTACACAATCCTTCTATGGTTATGTTTTTATTTGTATTTTTACATTTGCTTTTTTTGCGTTCGATTTTACAAGGGGGGGACTGGGCCCTTTGGCCGGGCTGATTGTGTTCGCGATGACAAATATCGGTATTTCCGTACCAATTCAGGGCGGAATAGGGCCATGGCACTTCATGGTTATATCTTCGCTTTTAATATTAGGAGTTGCCGAAAATGAGGCACTTGCATTTGCAGGAGCAGTATTTACAATTCAGTCGGTATGGCAGATACTTTACGGGCTCGTAGGAGTGTTTGCATTACCATATGTAAAAAGAGAACACAAGGAAATTGAAACCCAAATGACCAATCTAAAAAAATAAAAATATGACAACATCAGAAATTCTAAGTTTAAAACCGCATAGTGTTTGGAAGCATTTTTATTCACTTACCCGAATACCAAGGCCAACAGGCAGAATGAAAGAGGTAACACAGTTTATAAAAGATTTCGGTAACTCTTTGAACCTGGAAACAAAACAGGATAAAGTTGGCAATGTAGTAATAAAAAAAGCCTGCATCAAAGGGATATGAAAGTGCCGAAACAGTAATATTACAGTCTCATCTTGATATGGTTCCTCAGAAAAACTCTGATATAGAACATGATTTTACATCAGATCCTATTGAGGCATATATCGATGGAGAATGGGTAAAAGCACGCTCTACCACATTGGGTGCCGACAATGGTGTTGGATGTGCAATGATTATGTCAGTGCTTGAGGACCAGACAATATGTCATCCGGCTATAGAAGCCCTTTTTACAGTTGATGAAGAGGTGGGTATGGATGGGGGGGCTAACGGCCTGAAAAAAAGGATTTCTGAAAGGTTCCGTGATGCTCAACCTTGATACAGAGGAGGAGGGTGAACTTTGCATAGGCTGTGCTGGTGGAAGGGATGTGAATGTCTCTTTCAGGTTTCAGCCCGACACATCAGTTGAGAAAGGCGATGTGGCTTATAAAGTAAGCCTTAAGGGTTTAAAAGGAGGGCATTCTGGTGTGCAGATACATATTGGACGAGCCAATGCCAACAAACTGATGAACCGTTTTCTAAAAGATGTGGTGAGTAATTATGAAGCGCGGATTGCTAGCATACATGGTGGCTCGCTGCGAAACGCCATACCAAGGGAGTCGTTTGTAGTGCTGACTATCCCCCGGGCAGCTGGCTGAAGATCTCGAAGATCTTGTTGCTGAATATGAAGTGTTGTTCCGGGAAGATTTTGCCGGTATTGAAGAGGGTATCTCATTCAAGGCCGAAAAAAACGGAAATCCCTGCTACGCTGATTCCTGAAGAAGTTCAGGACGACCTTATAAATGCTGTTGAGGGTTGTCCCAATGGTGTAATAAGCTATCTGGCCGATTTCCCAGGAGTGGTGGAGAGTTCGTTGAACCTTGCGTTGGTTGAATCTGCGGAAGATAAAATTGAGGTTAAACTGCTGGTGAGAAGTTCTTCCGAAAGCCGTAAGGATTGGGTCTGCTCGTCGGTCGAGAGCCTATTCAGCCTGGCTGGGGGGGCAAAAGTGGAATTCGATGGCGATTACCCGGGCTGGCAGCCTAATGCCAACTCTGATCTGCTGAATACGATGGAGAAGATTTATTATGAAAAGTACGAAAAAGGCCAAAGGTGGTTGTTATTCATGCAGGACTTGAGTGTGGTATTATACAATCGAAGGTAGAGCAAAAACTTGATATTGTTTCTTTCGGGCCCACCATTTACGGAGCACATTCTCCTGCCGAGGCAATAGAGATAGATACAGTAGGCAAATCATATGATTATCTTGTTTCTATTTTAGAAAAATTGAAATAAGGTTTAATGCTAATTCACTGCTCCTTTTGCTGTCCCTCTTTTTTTTGTTTTGAAGAGAAAGCAAAAGATAATAAGAGGTGAATTTTCCAAAAGTATTGACCGATGAGATATTATTACATACTGTTTCTGCTTCTTTTCTCTTTTTCATCTTTTGGCGGGATACTTTCCGGTCCCCCCCAGTTTTATAAGTTTCGAATTTACCTTAAAGATAAAGGGAAAATAGAGTTCTCTGCTGATGATCCTTTGAAGTTCCTTTCTGAAAGGGCAGTTGAAAGGAAGAAAAAAAAGAGAATGTAAAGATCGATGAAACCGATTTTCCAATCTCCCGTGAATATTTTTCATTGATGGAAAAAGCGGGCGGGGAGGTTGTTTCATACAGCAAATGGTTTAGAACGCTAATTGTACAAACAGATGACAGTGCCAGAATTAATGATATAAGCTCACTCCCGTTTGTCGATTCCGTGAAATATGTCTGGAGGGGAACCTGTAATAATTATAAACTTAATGCTGCCCGCCCCCCCCGTTTAAAGGAGGTTCACTGCGAGGAGGAGAAGTCATCTGATTCATTTCTCGGGCTGACTGAACCTCAGTTCACCCTGCATAATGCTCAAACACTTGCTTGTGCAGGATTCAGGGGGGGAAAGGGTATAATGGTTGGCGTTATTGATGCAGGATTTACCAATTTCGATGTAATCCCATGTTTTGAGACAGTTAATTTGAATGGATTTATGAGCTTTGTGCCGGGAGGCGACATATTTTCATCAAGCGATCATGGCACTAAGGTGGTTTCAGCTATGGCACTTAATAAGCCTGGAGTGATGATGGGATCGGCGCCAGATGCTTCATACTGGCTTCTGTGCTCTGAAGATGTCTCCAGTGAATTTCCCGTGGAGGAGGATTATTGGGTGCGTGCCATTGAGTTTGCAGACAGCCTGGGGGGGTTGGATGTTATCAATACATCACTGGGCTATTATCAGTTCGATGATAGCGGGTTGGACTATACACATGCTGATCTTACGGGGGGGCGTTTCTTTGATGTCTCAGGCAGCCGCAATGGCTTTCGATAAGGGGGGGATGGTTCTTGTGGTAAGTGCGGGGAACGAAGGTAACAAGCCCTGGCAAAATCCACACCCCCTGGAGATGCAAGAAATGTACTTGCAGTGGGAGCCGTGGGGACAGATAGCATTATTGCTTCGTTCAGTTCGCGCGGGTTCATGGAGGATGGGCGCATAAAACCTGACCTTGTCTCTGTGGGAAAAGGTACTGTTACTGTGGGACATGATGGTTCTTTCGGAAGGACTAATGGAACATCTCTCTCTTCTCCTTTCTGGCTGGCTGATAGCTTCGCTGTGGTCGGTAAACCCTGAATTGCACCGTACCGAACTGATAGATATTGTTAAAATCTTCAGACAGATATCTTTCTCCCGATTCTGTTTACGGACAGGGAATTCCGGATTTCAGGAAAGGGATGTCAGAGGTGTTGAAGACTTTGGAAATGCAACCAGGAAAGGTAGAAAAAAATGGATGGAGCATTCAACCTGACAGTACGGGGAACTATTGGGTTACACTTCTTGATCCAGCCTTTTCTTTAGACGACTATTCCTTTCGGTTGCTGGATGAATCTGGAAAATTTATTTCCGGATATTCTTTCAATGAGAGTAATACTGCTTTTGTTCCACTCTCAAAAGATATAAGAGATAATAATCGGGCTCTCTATTTTGTTGTTGATGAGCCGTTTGCGAAACGTACATATAAAATAAAGCTTCAGCTATGATAGAATCTTCTTTCTCGTTATCTGAACTCAATCGCCGGGTAAAGTATGCTATTAGAAATCAACTGCCGGATAGCTATTGGGTAAGGGCAGAGACTAGCGATGTGCGCCGTAACCAAAACGGGCACTGCTATCTGGAGTTTGTGGAAAAGATGCAACAACGCAATCTATCATAGCAAAAGCACGAGGAGTGATCTGGTCGAATGTGTTCCAGATGTTGTCACTATATTTTGAAAAGAAACGGGTCAGCAGTTCACATCGGGGGGGCTGAATGTACTGGCAAGGGTGTCGGTTGAGTTTCACGAACTTTACGGATACTCACTGTCGGTTGTTGATATTGACCCTTCGTTCACAGTGGGGGAGATAGCACGTAACCGGCGGCTTGTACTTAATAAACTAAAAGAGGAGGGGTTTTAACTCTTAACAAGGAGCTAACGATGGCTGAACTTTCAAACCGGATAGCTGTAATCTCTTCACCTACTGCTGCCGGTTACGAAGATTTCAGGGACCAACTCTTGAAAAATCAGGGAGGATTTGCGTTTTACACTAAACTGTTTCCTGCAATCATGCAGGGAGAGAGGAGTGAGGCTTCTATTATTGCTGCTCTGGAGAGAGTGTTTAAGTACAGAAATCTGTTCGATGCCGTCGCAATAATAAGGGGGGGTGGTGGAGCTGCCTCCGATCTGAGTTGTTTCGACTCTTATCTGTTGGCTACAAACGTTGCCCAGTTCCCTCTTCCTGTAGTAAGTGGTATAGGACACGAAAGAGATGTCACAGTGCTTGATGTTGTTGCTCATACTCGTGCAAAACACCTACTGCCGTTGCCGAGTTTTCATTGGACACCTTTCAAAAACGGCAACACATCTTATTGATATGGAAAAAGGATGATAACCGTCAGCGAATCGGTGATGGTAAAAGAGAGATCAGACCTGTTCTCGCTTTCTAAAGATGTGGTACATAAATCAGTCCTTATGTTGCAAAAAGAAGTTTCAAGAGTGATGCAGATGTCGGCAACGATGAAGCATTCTCTTCGGCAATTGCTGCAGGCCCAGTATCATTTTGTTGATACAAGGGAGCATTTTGTCCGGGCTGTGTCTCCGGAAAATGTGCTTAAACGGGGGGGATATACACTTACCGTGAAGAATGGGAAAATTGTTACATCTATGCGTGATATTGCTGTAGACGATATAATTGAAACCCGTTTTAAAGATGGATTTTCTACATCGTTAGTCTCCAAATTGGAGGTGTACAATGAAAATGTAAAGCGAAACCGTTTATAGAAATAGTAATTTCAGTAATAGTTCGGTAAATATATACTCAACGCTGCATAAATAATTGACTATGAGCGACATGCATTGAGCTTATGTCTTCAGTAAATCAACTGATAACGGTAGTCCGCAACAAGAGGTACCGAAGTGTTGTTAAGAAAAACATAAATAGTTAAATGGAGAAATTGACTTATACTCAGGCCAAAAAAAGAACTCGAGACAATTGTCTTGGCCATTGAATCGGGAGAGTTGGATGTGGATGCCCTCACCGATAAGGTGAAAAGGGCGTCGGAACTGATTGCTTTTTGTAAGGAAAAGCTGACCAGGACAGATAAGGAACTGCAAAAAAATATTGGATGATATCGAATGACCCCCCCTGAAAAGAAGTATAGTGTGATCATTGTAGCCGGCGGAAAGGGGGGGATTCGTGCCGGTGGAGAGCTGCCTAAACAGTTCATTTTGATAGGAGGAAAACCGGTTTTGATGCATTCCATACAGGCTTTTCATGATTACAGCGACAAGATGCGTATTGTGGTTGTTCTTCCAGATGGATTCCAAGCTCTATGGAAAGAGCTTTGTAACAAGTATCAGTTTATAGTGCCTCATATCTTAACCACTGGTGGGGATACAAGGTTTCACTCAGTAAAAAAAAGGATTAAAATTTATTTCGGAGGATGAGACTGTAGGTGTGCATGATGCAGCCCGCCCTTTTATAACGCCTGGACTAATCAGACGTTGTTTCGATGCGTCCTGCCGATACAGTTGCGGGGGGGTTGTTCCCGTAGTGGATGAGGTGAACAGTGTTCGTGTACTTTCAGAAAAAGGAAGCCGTATCTTCGACCGGAAGCTGCTCAAAATAGTGCAAACTCCTCAGGTGTTCCCGGCACAAGTGTTGAAAAAAAAGCATACGAAACTAGTTTTGACCCAGCCTTTACCGACGATGCATCCGTAGCCGAAAAATATGGACTGAAAATTATGCTGACTGATGGGGGGGAAGAGTCCAATATAAAAATTACCACTCCTTTCGATATAGTGATAGCTGAGCATTATCTAAATTATTTGGCAAAACGATAGCATTAATGCTTTTTCTTCAGAAATCCGTATAAAATGAGCGTTTTTTTAAAATTGTCTTTCCATTTTGTCAAAACTCATAGAAATTTATTACTTTTGACGATATAATGTAGATTAAATTTACTATGGAAAAATTGACAAGCTAGACAGACAAATACTGGAGATTATTTCACAAAACGCCCGAATTCCATTCAGAGATGTAGCTGAACAATGCGGGGTCTCGCGTGCAGCAATACATCAGCGGGTTCAGCGAATGATAGAAAACGGCGTCATCACCGGGTCGGGATATCATGTAAACCCTAAAGTGCTTGGATATGCATCGAGTGCATATATCGGGGTGAAACTGGAAAAAGGCTCTATGTACAAAAATGTTATCCCCCCCGAGTTTGACAAGATTCCCGAGGTTACGGAGTGTCATTTCACCACGGGGGGGCCATATACCCTGCTTGTAAAGCTCTATGCCCGCGATAACGAACATCTGATGGATTTACTGAATAACCGTATTCAGGAGATTCCCGGCGTGGTGGCAACAGAGACCATGATTTCGTTGAGCCAGGGTGTAAAACGCGAGATCCCTATTATGAAGGGAAGTGCAAAAGAGTAGGAGATTTTGTATCGGTTATCATGCAAAACAATTTAATCGGAGAACCGGTATGAAGTATGCCTGCTGCCATGTATGCTATGTTGAACTGAAAAATATTCAATAATAATAACAGTATGGAAAAAGTTCGACAAAACATGTTTTTCATTAATTATATGCTGAATATTTTCTCCGAAGCCAGATAGCCTTTACCGCTGATTGTCTGGTGTCTAAATAAATACTTACCGAAGTATTGTAGTAGCAGAAGTATCCGTAAAAGAAAAAAAAGACGAAAGCCTGAAACTTCCGTCTTTATTATGTAAGTCGGGATGAGGTGACTCGAACACCCGACCTCCACGTCCCGAACGTGGCGCGCTAGCCAACTGTGCTACATCCCGATGATTTTTATCTATCTTCATAGACGCCGCAAAGGTAAATAATTTTTCCCTATATTATGAGAAAACAATAAAAAAAATGATCTTTGATGGCACATTGAATGGAAAAAAAAGTTTTAATTTTGCATTCACAATGCGGCAATAGCTCAGTCGGTAGAGCATTAGCTTCCCAAGCTGAGGGTCGCGAGTTCGAATCTCGTTTGCCGCTCACTTAAAATCAGACACTTACCGGTTTGCCCTGGTAAGTGTCTTTCTTTTTGGGTAAACAATGGGTAAACAAAGCATGATAAAAAGACAAAAATATCCAAATAATAATAAACTCTTGGTTCAATTTTACAAATATCTCACCCAAGCAAATACCACAAAACTAAAGATGATCTGTTTTTAAATTAGTTTCCCCCCCCACTCACTAACCACAACAAAACCACCCCCCCTGTCCCAATTTTGTCAATCGATATTTTAACTGGCATCTGTTTGCCGATGCAAGATACAGGAAACACCTTAAGAACAACAACCTCAAGACAGAGTTTCTGGAAAATGAAAACGAAATCGATAAATCAATAGCCATCCTGGTTCGGCTGAATATGCTGAATTCAATTTGTCGCGATGAGACATTTATCTACTCATACAATATCATCTTAGAGGATGACACATTTAATAATTATCGAGTATTGTTTTCTTACAAGCTGAAAGAAGAAAACCATTCCACGCCCTACCATATAGAACAAGAGTGTAAAAAGTACAAAGAAGACTATCCAAAAAAATATCCTGGCAGATTATTTACTTGATGATGACAATCTCCATTTCTACAACCAAAGAAGATTCGAACTACTTAAAGATGAGGAGTGGTGGTTAAATGCTTTAAATAAAGCGTATGAAATATTCGATAAAGCACGTATTCTGGTAAATGACCCATTTAAAACCCAGTATATGGTCAAGAATATTTATTTCGATGATAAAGTGACGGAGAGCACCATAGTTACAATCATAAAAAGACCGGTCGACAATTATTCTTATTATCTGACCGATATACAAAAGAAAAAAACTTGAAATGTTATCTGATAATATCGATGTATATGGGAAAGAGAACTTTTTGAAAAGAAATTTTTTTTATCTAATAAAAAAAATTAGTTCTTTTGTCGTAATATTATCAGACTATTTTGATAATACTTCGGTATTTTTTTTAAATAGTTATTATAATTCACTGAATATCAATAGAGTATGGTGCTACTTGAGGATCTGGTATAAATTGTTGACTGTCAGTATTATAAATGAAGTTTTAACGAAGCATTATTTTGAATAATGAACAATAATATCGACATAGAAACATTGGAGGCTTTACGGGATGGTGACCACAAATCCTTTGAAGCTGTTTTTATTGCCTTTCTATAAAAATGAAAAAGACTTAACTTCCTATTGAGAATTCAATGACTAACTTGTATATATAGTAAAAGCCATTGAATGATGAAGAAGTCCTTATTCCTGATTTTTCTATTAGTCCCTTTTATTTCATTTTCTCAAAGCGAGATAGATAATGCCAGAGTTGGAACAATTGACAATAAATCTAATTTGCAGTTCCGGCCAGGAACATTCGATGCTAAAAATCAATTGAATCCATTCATATTTCTATTTGAGAATCGTGTATTAAATCACGGTATAAATGCAGATCAGTTGTTTAATAATTATTTGATGGTTAAAATGATTTTAAATGACTCAACACAAACTTCCCGAATTCAATTTTCACCTTTCAACCAGGGGGGGCTGGTACAACCCGGACTTGGCTACTACAACAATATCGGTATTTCATCCTTATTAATGCCTGTTGACAATTTATTTATTGAAGGTAATGCATTTTTAAGTTTACAAAAAAAACGCTTTTCACAAGTGAAATATTGTATGGAGTGAGGGGAGTTTTAAGTTATAATTTGACTTATATACTGCAATTTCAATTATGGGGGGGTCAGTATATTTCTCCATCAAAATATACTGATCCAGTAAAAGTAGTAAGCGGACTATATCCCAAGACAAGTGTTGGAGGAGCCGTTATTGCCGAACCTTCAAAGAACGTAAAAATTGGAGCCGGGGGGGTAGAATACCAGCATAATCAGAGAAATCAGAAATGGGAATCCCGATCCGGGGGGGTAAAGTCGCGTTTGGTTTCTGAATAAAAAAAGATGACAATGGAAAACAAAACCAAAATCTCCGCCATTATTAAACGATTTCTGTCGCAACGTTTTTCTCCATCTACCGAGGAGAGAGTGCAAAGATGGCTTATGAGGGACGAGTATTGTGAAGAGAAAGCAAATGCGTCATTGGAATACTGGAACGAGTTAAAAAAACAACGTTGATCCAAACACATATGCGGCTTTGGAACGTGTGAATGTAAAATTGGCTATATCAAGCGGAAAAGAAATAATTCCATACGTAGAAAAATAACCGGAATTGCTGCAGTGCTGGTTCCTCTACTTTTGATTGTGGGTGGTTACCTCTTTTATACATATAATAATCAATTAATGGATATTCAGGCATCATATGGTGAGCGAAAACATTTTTACCTTCCTGATAGTTCCGAAGTCTGGATTAACGCTGGAACGAATTTAAGATATCCAAAGAAATTCAAGACAGGCCAGCGTACTGTTTTTCTTGACGGAGAAGCCTATTTCTCTGTAAGAGAAAATAAGGTAAAGCCTTTCATCGTAGAAACACAACAGCTTTCTGTAAAAGTACTTGGCACAAAATTCAATGTAAAGGCATACTCCTCGGAAACGAAGACCATCACAACGCTAACAAGCGGTAAAGTGGAAGTGACCACAAATAAAATGATCACCGGGTTCTAAATCCAAATGAACAATTAGTTTTTGACCATAGTAACGCAACGATAGATAAACCGAAATTCCGGCAAAGATTTACTCTATACAAGAGGTTTTCCCGACATAGCCTTTGGCACGTCGGGAGAACGGACGGAGAATTACATCCTGCTGCATTTTAATCTTCGCCTTACGGCGACATCGTAGAACACAGGATTTGCGAGATTACGAGGGGGGGTAGTGTATATCCCCCCCCATAATCTCGCAAATCCTCCGTCCGATATACGGTGTTTTAATTGCCTAATGAGGAGTATTAATTTAGGCAAGAAGATATTGAAAAAAAAGAAAACAAGGGTTATATTACCAACTTAGATATTTAAGCAAAGTGTGAAATATTTAATTAAAAAAACACCTAACGCCCACCTTCATCCTGATAGTGAACCTGATCATACCGTCAGTTCTATTTCCGGTTATTTGGGACTAAGTAAAATCAGTTATCAAAGAATCAATTAAAAATGTCGCTTAATTTTTTTGTCTCAATTAAGTTTGCAAGACCACCTTTCAGATACCTGTCTACCGCTACAGTCAGTAGAATAAATTAAAAACCCATCCCGATATCACGGCGGTAACGAAAATAACGGCAACAATCATTGCGACCATCCTCTTTTTGAAAATTCCGGCAAGCATCGACATTTCAGGAATTGCCATCCCGGCACCGCCGATGATCAGAGCCACAACGGCTCCTATACTCATCCCTTTCTGCATCAATGCTAATCCAATGGGTATTGCAGTTTCAGCTCTGATGTACAGAGGGATACCGATAATCGCGGCAACAGGAACAGCTAATGGATTATCTGCACCTGCAATGCGCATCACAAAATCTTCAGGCAGATAACCGTAAATTAAAGCACCAATAGCAACTCCAATAAACAGATAACCGAGTATGGGTTTCATACTGCCCCCCCATGCTCCTTGAAATGCAAGACTGATCTTTTTCTTAAAAGTTCGTCTCTGGGGTTTTGTCCCGGTTTCTTCTTCATCCCCCCGCATCCACAGGATACTACTTTTTTTTGTATTGGTTTTTAAGATACCTGACTCCCCCCCTGGTTTTGTCCATGAAATATCCAAAGAATACCGAACAAAGAAATGTTATCACGAAATAAATGACAGCTGCCTTTACGCCTATCATTACGCCTAACATTCCAATGATGATAGGATTCAACAGAGGTGAAGCAATCAGGAACGAAATGGTTGATCCGAAAGGAATCCCTGCATTGATAAACCCAATGTCATAGGGATGGTTGAACAGGCACAAAAGGAGTCAACGATCCAATCAGCGCACCCAAAAAGTTTCCTTTCAGTCCTTTCCCTGACAGATAGCTTTGAATCTTATCTGCCGGAATGTGCATCAGGATCAATTCGACAATCATACTGATCAGCATGAAAAGAAGAATCAATTCTGCAGAAATAATAAAAAAATACTTTACAGTTTCAATAAAAGTGTTCATCATTGTCACACAGCGTTTCTAATTTTTAATATGGTTAAGAAAAATTGTCATCCCCCCCTGATCGAGGATGTTTAGGGAATGACAAACATGGGAGTGTCCCCCCCAAATAGGTAATTGCCTTTTGCGGGCAATTCTTCTCACAACCGTGACAACCTGTAACGCAACCATCAGGAAAAAGTACAACTGGACGACCGTTATTCAATGTATAAACTCCGTGTTTACACATTTGCCAACACAAAAGACATCCGTCGCATTTAACATTGTTGATGATTGGATACCAGGTTTTACTCATTGATCATGAATTTTGAGTTTGAGGAAAATATCTACGGGTGTTATTGGCAATCCGTACCAGCATCAGCATCATCGGCACCTCCACCAGTACTCCCACCGTGGTGGCCAGTGAGGCACCCGACTCAAGTTCGAAGATCGAGATGGCTACGGCGACCGCCAGGTACTGCCCAGCCAGTTGGTCACCCCGGTAATGAGGATTCCTTTCGGCCTTCAACCCGCGTTCTTCACGCTGTTGAAATCTACCTTCAGCATCATCGGAAAGATCATCAGCCAGATCAGGATGGCGACCGGGATGGAGACATTGGCGTACTCAAACCGATGCAATGTGGCAGGTACGGATGGGATATATTGTCTAATCAGGATACCCGCCATGATGCAGGCGGCCACCCAGAGGGTGAGAGTTCGTTCAAAAAAACTAATGCCTTTATTTTTTTCATGATGAGCATTATTTTTGAGATTAGCAATCGCCATCACAGGAGCATTTGGGCAACTCTTTTTTTCAATATCTCTGTGATGTAAAATTCAGCGAAGCGCTGTTTGATCTCATCTCTGATGCGACGAAACTCACTTAGCACAAACGCATCGCTGCCGGTCACCTTTGCCGGGTCCTCGAATCCAATATGTAGCGCGTCTTTACCTTGCCGGTGAAAATCGGGCAGTTCTCGTTGGCATCACCGCAGACGGTGATTACATAGTCCCATGCTTCGTTGATATAGGTATCTACCTGAGTAGGACGGTTGTTGCTGATATCGAGTCCCGTCTCATTCATCACCTTTATCGCCAGAGGATGCACCTCCGCGGCGGGATGGGTGCCCGCGGAGCGTACTTCCATGTCTGCATTGAACGACTCCAGAAAGGCATGTGCCATCTGGCTGCGGCAGCTGTTGCCGGTACATAAAATCAGTATTTTCATTTTGCAGTAAACAGATTATTTTTTTTAATGTGATACCCTATAACAGAATCGCCTTGTAACGATTTCTGTTTAAAAAAAGTACCATAGAACAATCCGGAGAGGGTTGCCATAACAACAACGAGAGAAACGTAGACGATGGTCTTTTTCGTTCCCATCACTCCGCGGATCACCAGCATGTTCGGCAATGAGAGCGAGGGACCGGCGA
>JMBV01000009.1_pt1 | contig 86476 bp, 162 predicted proteins | sample 616531 | NCBI WGS metagenome assembly JMBV01 (sample SAMN02727904, study PRJNA239997) | anaerobic digester metagenome | biome: anaerobic digester; isolation source: mesophilic anaerobic digester inoculated with municipal waste water sludge... | place: Germany: Bielefeld University, CeBiTec ...
TTAATCTCATTTTAATATTTTTTTTCATAGCCATTTTCAGTAGGATTGTAATAAGAATTTCTTTTTATATTATCTGGTAAATACTGTTGCTGAATAAAATTATTATCATAATCATGGGGATACTTATAGCCCTTTCCATGTCCTAATTTATCAGCTCCACTATAATGAGCATCCCGCAAATGTATAGGTACTTGACCAATTTTTTTCATTTTTAATATCTTCTAAAGCCTTATCTATACCTATATAACATGCATTGCTTTTAGGCGCAGTAGCTACATATACAGCTGCCTGAGCCAATATAATTCTTCCTTCAGGCATACCAACATTGGAAACAGCATTAAATGCTGCATTAGCAACTATAAGGGCATTGGGATCTGCATTTCCCACGTCTTCAGAAGCAGCAATGATTATCCTTCTTCCTATAAATTTAGGGTCTTCTCCCGCATTAATCATCTTTGCAAGCCAATATAATGTAGCATCTGGATCTGAACCCCTCATACTTTTTATAAATGCAGAAACAGTATCATAATGCTCATCTCCACCCTTATCATATTTTGGTGTTTTAATTAATATGGAATTTTTAATAGTCTCTAAATCTATAACTATAACCCCCCCGTCTTCATTTTTAGGTGTAGATAAAGCCCCAATTTCCAATGAATTAAGTAATGTTCGTCCGTCCCCTCTGCTATGGTTATAAGATAATCTATAGCTTCTTTATGGATTTCTATATTGAAATTCCCCAATCCTTTTTCTTTATTAGTCAAAGCCTTGTTTATTAATTCTAATAAATCTTCTCTTTTTAAAGGTTCCAATACTAATACCATCGCTCTAGACAATAAAGCTTTGTTTACTTCAAAATAAGGATTCTCAGTAGTAGCTCCAATTAATATTATTATTCCTCTCTCTACAAAGGGAAGTAAAGCATCCTGTTGTGCTTTGTTAAATCTATGAATTTCATCGACAAATAATATACTTCTTTTATTATATAATTTCAAGCTTTCCTCTGCATCACTTATAACTTTACGAATATCCTTTACTCCTGCAGTTACAGCAGATAATTTTTTTAAAGATCATATTAGTTGAATTGGCTATAATCATAGCTAAAGTAGTCTTTCCAGTGCCTGGAGGTCCATAGAATATCATGGAGGTTATTCTATCAGAGCGTATAGCCCTGTTTAAAAATTTATTTTCTCCTAATAAATGTTCTTGACCTACAAACTCTTCAATTGATTCTGGCCTCATTCTATCAGCTAAAGGTGCATTTTTTTAGTTTTTCTTCCATTGATAAAGTAAATAAATCCATTTAATCACCTATTATTTCATAATTTACATATATTATATCACAACTTATCCTTAATCAATAATTACTTTGTCTACATATTTAGAAGTCATACAACTTGAATTCCTATAAAACAAAAAGGCAAAATATTTGCATCTTGTTGCAAATTATTTTACCTTGCTTTGTTACATATTCATTTGTTTTAAGGGATATTATTAATTACTTCCTTCATCTAATATCTTTTTTTTAATTCATCCATAAAGGAATTAACATCTTTAAATTGTCTATATACAGATGCAAATCTTACATAAGATACCTCATCTATATCTTTTAATCTATCCATAACCATTTCTCCAATTTCTCTAGAGGTTATTTCCTTTTCTAAGGAATTAGATAACTTTTTTTTCTATACTATCTACTATTTCCTCTATATCATTCATTGATACAGGTCTTTTTTTCACAGGATTTAATGATACCATTTAATAATTTATTTCTATCATATATTTGCCTATTTCCATCTTTTTAACTACTATAATAGGTATCTCTTCTATTTTTCATATGTTGTAAATCTTTTACCACAATTTATACACTCTCTTCTTCTTCTAATTGCTTGTCCTTCATCTGTAGGACGAGAGTCAACAACCTTAGATTCCATATAATCACAATAAGGGCATTTCATAATTCCACCTCTTTATAATTTATAATTTTATTATAATATATACTAGCCCTCTTGTCTAATTACTTATTAATCTTCTTTAAAATTTACTAATATAATATCGGTACCTATTCTTACAATATCTTCCCAATGAATTAAAACATCATAGGATTTAGAAAAAAAAGCTTAAACTCTTACCATTTCCAGGGAGAACCATTGCTATAATGGTGCCTTTTTCTAAATCCAGTTCAAAATCATATATATATCCTAATCTTTCACCATTGGAAATATTAATTACTTCTTTCATTTTTACTTCAGAAACCTTTAACATTATTCCACCCCATTATAACTTTTTATACATTTATATTTATTTTAAAGTGGAATTATTACAATAATAATGTTAAATATACTTTCTCATCTGTTTTAATGCATTCTTCTCTAAACGTGAGACTTGAGCTTGGGAAATTCCTATTTCATCTGCCACTTCCATTTGTGTTTTCCCTTCAAAAAAATCTTAAGTTTAATATTTCTCTTTCACGTCTATTTAATTTTTTTTAATGCCTCCTTTAATGCAATATTTCTCAACCAGTGTTCATCTTTTTCTTTTTCATCTCTTACTTGATCCATTACAAAAATAGCATCTCCACTATCATGAAATATAGGTTCAAATAAAGAAATGGGTTCTTGAATTGCTTCTAATGCAAATACTACTTCTTCCTTTGGCAAATCTAATACTTGGGATATTTCTATAATAGTTGGTTCCCTTGAGTTTTTAAATATTAACTGATCTCTAGCTTGAAGTGCTCTATATGCAATATCTCTTAAAGATCTGCTTACCCGTATAGAATTATTATCCCTTAGATATCTTCTTATTTCGCCAATTATCATAGGTACTGCATATGTTGAAAATCTTACATTATGACTTAAATCAAAATTATCTATGGCTTTAATTAATCCAATACATCCTACTTGAAATAAATCATCAACAGGTTCCCCCCCACGTCTATTGAACCTTTGTATTATACTCAATACAAGTCTTAAATTTCCTTGTATAAATTCTTCCCTAGCATTCATATCTCCAGCCTTTATTTTAACAAACAAAGCTTGCATCTCTTCATTTGTTAAAACAGGTAATTTTGAAGTATTTACACCACAAATCTCAACCTTAGATATATGCATTTAAGCTTCATCCTTTCACGGTGATTTACCCCTTTCAAATTAAATTATTGCCTTTAGTTGTTTTTTTTATTCATTAATAATCCTAAACAAAAAAATATTATTGAAGATATCTCCAATAATATTTTTATATCATCCTGCTCATTTCTTTTCTTAACCTTTTAATTATCCTTTTCTCTAATCTCGATATGTAAGATTGGGAAATACCTAATAAATCAGCAACTTCCTTTTGAGTTTTTTTTCCATACCATTAGTCAATCCAAATCTTAATTTAACAATAATTTTTTTCTCTATTGGATAATTTTTCAATGGCTTCATTTAATAATGTCCTATCTACTTCACTTTCAATATATTTATATATTATATCTCCTTCTGTTCCCAAAATATCAGAAAGCAAAAGTTCATTTCCATCCCAATCTATATTTAAGGGCTCATCAAGGGAAATTTCATTTTTTTTATTTTACTAGTTTTTCTCAAATACATCAAAATTTCATTTTCTATACATTTAGATGCATAAGTAGCTAGTTTTATTTTTTTATCTGGATCAAATGTATTAACTGCTTTTATTAAACCAATTGTACCTATAGAGATTAAATCCTCTATTGCTATTTTAGTATTATCAAATTTTCTTGCAATATATACTACTAATCTGAGATTTCTTTCTATTAATATAGCTTTTATGGATTCATCCCTTTTTAAATTACTTAGATAAAACTCTTCTTCCTCTGGATTCAATGGTGGTGGTAACACTTCACCTGTGCCAATATAATCAATACGATTTAACAATCCTAGTTTAGTCAATATCTTATATAACATTATTTTTATTCGATATTTTATTATTTTCATGATTCATCCCCTGTAATATAATTTCATAATGCAATAAACCTTTATATTCTAAATCATTATTAAGTTCTCCATTGTAAATTCCAACTATTATATTTTTTTTCTAAGATCTCTTTTTCACTATTTAAACTTATTCTTAAATAATCTGGCTTAAAGCCTAATAATAGTCCACTACTATTACCAATGGATCTAAAGGGTATTAACCTCAATGGTATATCATCCTTTAAGTCCATCAATACATCTTCTAAAAAAAGTAAATCATTACCTATTTTTCCTTTAAAAACATTTCATTTAATTTAATAGGAAGTATTTCTTTTATTTCTTCAAATTCCACTACAAATACTGGTTTGTTAGTAAAAGGCTCTACTAGTGAATTCCCAGTATCTATTAAAGCCCTTACGTTAATCTCTTTTTCTCTATAAACTATAGTTACATTTGCAATATATTTTTCTTTTAAACTTCTTTCATGATAATATGTAAATATTTTATAAGATGCTAAAATTCCTATTAATAATCCAATAAAAACATACTTTGATTTAAATATTTCAATTATATTAAGTTTTTTTTAAATAGTAATTTTGAGATATCACTAAAATTAAAGGATATACCAATAATTGCACCAGCAAATACAAAGGATATAATATAAAAACCTATTAGTTGATAAATAATTTTTTTTATATTTCTACTATTAAAAGTAAGTTTTACTATTACAATAGATATTATTATTTTCATATAAAATTTTGTCAAAAATATTAATTTAGGACTAAAGAACACCAAAGAATATAATGAACATACTATGGAGCCTAATATAATATTTCTTTTAGGTACTTTCGATTTTGTAATAACATTAGTTAAAATTAATATTAAAAAGTTTATTATAAAATTTTCTAATAAATAATATTCAAGAACTATATACAATAATTTCCTCCTTAGCCTATTATCTTTAAATTTTATTCATTACATTTTTCACTTATGTCTATTATAAGTTAAAACCCATGAAAAATTTGTCTATATTTAAAGATAAAAAAAACGTATCTTTTTATTTAGATACGCTTTTCAACAAAAAAATATTATTTTCTATCTCTTCTTCTTAAAAAAAATAGGTATATCCAATTCATCTAGAGAATCATCAATGCTCTCTTCTTCAGTTCTTTTATTTTCACTTGATAAATTTTCATCTATTATGTTTGAGTTTTTCGTTATCTTATCATCAAAACCTGTAGCTATTACTGTTATTTTAATTTCATCACTTAAATCATCATCTATACCAGCACCAAAAATAATATTCGCATCCTGATCCACTGACTGTCTAATTAGGTCAGCCGCTTCATTTACCTCAAATATTCCTAAATCTGAGCCACCAGTAATATTTAGTAAAACCGATTTTGCCCCCCCTTCTATTGAAGTTTCCAATAATGGACTTCTAATTGCTTGTTTAGCTGCTTCAGTCGCTCTATTATCACCGCCTGCTTGTCCAATACCCATGTGAGCAATACCTTTATCAAACATGATGGTTTGAACATCTGCAAAGTCTAAATTAATTAAATTAGGTACTGAAATTAAATCTGAAATACCTTGTATACCTTGTTTTAAAATTTCATCTGCCATTACAAAGGCATCCGCCATTGTGGTCTTTTTATCAGCTATTTGTAAAAGTCTATCATTAGGTATTGTTACCAATGTATCTACTTTAGTTTTTAAATTTTCAATTCCACTCTCTGCTTGCAATAGTCTTTTTCTTCCTTCAAAAGTAAATGGTTTAGTCACTACACCAACTGTAAGTATACCCATTTCCTTTGCTATTTCAGCTACAACTGGAGCTGCACCAGTTCCTGTGCCCCCACCCATACCAGCAGTGATAAAAATCATATCTGACCCTTTAATTGCTTCTGCAATTTCATTTCGATTTTCTTCTGCTGCCTTTGCTCCAATATCAGGATTTGCACCTGCACCTAAACCTTTTGTAATCTTTTCGCCTAATTGTAATTTAAATTCTGCCCTTGAAGCTTGTAAAGACTGCCTATCCGTATTTAAAGCTATAAAATCAACGCCTCTAACTCCATGGTCTATCATCCTATTGACAGCATTATTTCCACCGCCACCTACTCCAATAACTTTAATTTTCGCAAATTGTTCGACATCAACATCAAAATCAAACATTATTTTCATCCCCCTTGTTAATAGTTGCTGGAACTATATTCTTTATATTATATTATATTTTATATTAACATAATTATTTTGATTTATCTTTGAATAATATTAGCCTTCTTATGGCAGCGAAATTATCAAATAATCTTCCACCAAAAGTAAATATAGCTGCATAATATAATGGTACTCCTAATCTATCACCTATATATGCTAAAAACGCAGCCAATATAGAATTACCAAAAAAAACCTGATAAAAATATTTTTATATTAAATTCATCTTTAAGATTTGCCCTTATCCCCCCCCAAATACTGAGTCTAGACAAGCCAAAATTGCAATAGATATATATAATGAGTATGCAGTGTTATAAGTATAGGGTAATAAAAAAACCAATAACTCCGCCAATTAAAATACCAATAAGTGCAAAAACCATCATATATCACCCTCTCCCTTTGGTTTGGCATATTTAAAAGAAAATCTACCAGTATATCCAGGTATAACTATTTTATCTTCAACTTTTACTTCAAATCCAATAAAATAAACATTTTTAGAACATCTCCATAAGTACCTGGAGCGTTTACAGAAGCCATTAATAATTTAGGATCTCCAATGGCTTCTATTAAAAATGGAGTGCCCACACTTTTACCATTGATTCTAATAATCGGACCCCCCCACATTTTATCTCAGAATTAGAAACTACTCTTTCTCCATTTATACTTATTGCCTCAGCACCTGCTATTTTTAGATCATTTAATATATTCAATATATCAACATCATGTATTACATCATCATTTATATCCAAACCTACTATTTGACTATCAGGATTATCATACATTTTAATAGAAATTCCAGGTCCCTCCAATTGAGTATAACCAGACTGGGATTTATTAAATTTTAAATCTCCTGAAAGGATGTCTATTATATTTTCATCACCTTTTGAAATATTTTCTAAAACCTCTAATTCCTTTTGTTTTTCTTCAATAACTAAATTTAATTCAACAATTTCATTTTCGTCATAGTAATTTCATTTTGCATATTTTGTATAGATTTTATAGTTACTGGTGCATAATATTCTACATTTGCTTTCATAAGAGTTGATATAATTATTCCTATTACTACACTTGATATCGTTAAAATTATTTTAGGATTATATTTTTCATATTCATCACCCATATTAATTAAAACTTTCTTCTACTGGGGTGCTATATATAAAATCCTTAATCTTTCTATATTTAGGAATTACAATATTTTTATCTTTTCTTAAATGAACTAAATAATCATAATTTCTTAACTGCCATATTATTCCCCTTTTAATAGCTAAAGCCGATTCTAAAGTGTCTGGATTCCCTATAGCTTTTATTATTATTGGTGAACTAGTGGAAACACCATTTATTTCAATATGATTTCCAGCTCTAACAATTTCTGTATATGCAGTATATCTTTGATCATTAATGGAAATCGCTTCAGCGTCTGCCGCATTTAAAATACTTACTATTTGTAATATTAAATCTAATTCATCTACAATACTATATCCCTCTCCAAATTGCAAGTCTACAGGTGGATCATTGATTTCTAAAATTATACCTGCTCCTTCTAGGTCTACATATCCAGCTAGCATTCTATATTTCATTGCATCTTTATATAAATTCTCAGCATATACATTTTTATCAACTTCACTTTTCTCATATTGCTCAATCTTTGCCTCTAATTCAGCTATTAGATTTAATTGATTTTCTTTTTCTGTTTGTAACTTCTTTAATTCAGCAGCTAACTGTTGAGACCTCTGAACAGGTAATACACCCTCACCTACAGTTTTATTAACAGTTTTAAAATGGATGGATAAAATTATGCCTAAAAATATTGAAACTAATATTAATGCTAATGATTCCTTTGTTTTTTTTCATTTTATCCCTCTCTTTAATCATCAGTAACTATGATAGGATGGCTTCCCTTATTCATAATTATTTTGCTACACTTTATTTCATTTTCTGTAATATGCTCTAAAATTTCATTTAGTAAATTTAATTTATATTTTACATTATCTAAGTTCCCAAAGACAATGTCAATACCATTATTTAACTTAATTTTAATATCATCTAATAATTCCAGATCCATTTCTTTTATGCTATTTAACAAGAAAATTTTATCTCCTTCTTCTATAAGATCAATTAGTGCATCATCTTTTAGGTTTAAAAATATATTTTCCCCCCCTAATTTAATATTATCAATTTTTACACCTAAAAGTACAGGTAAATTTTCATCATTAGTCTCGACTTGTTTAAGTATATACCCTTCTTTATCAATGACTAAATATGTAGAAATGTTTTTATTAATAGCTTTTCTTCTCTCTCTATTACATCAATAATTACTGTTCTTGGTAGTTTTCTTTTTATTTTAGCTTCTTTTACAAAAGGTAATTCTTCAACTTCTTCTTTAACTATTTTTTTGCTAATTTTAAATATATTTTCTTTTTTTACTAATCTTAGAAGAATCTATAATGTCTACTTTAGATAAATTTTTATTGCCTACTACTTCTATTGTATCAATTTTAAAATAATCAGACTTTAAAATAATGCCTAACATCAATAAAACAACAGTTATAAATAAAATAAGTCTAAATATCATTTTTCTTATTCTTTCTTTTCTTTGGATTTTAGTAGGATTTCTCAATATTTTCACCCCCCCATAGTTGTCCTATATTTAACTGCAGCAAAAGCTGCATTAAGCAAGTTTTATATCTGCACCTAATTTTTGAAGGTTAGCATGAAAATTTTCGTATCCCCTTTTAATGTGATATATATTTTCCACTTCAGTTATCCCCTTTGCCCTTAATCCTCCTAATACTAAAGCAGCTCCACCTCTAAGGTCTTTAGCATAAACTCTAGCTCCAGTTAGCTCTTCAACACCTTTTATAACTGCTATTTTCCCAAAGGTTTTGATATTAGCTCCCATTCTAGCTAACTCTTCTCCATGTTTAAATCTATTTTCAAATACAGTTTCATTAATTATACTTGTGCCCTTACCTAGAGATAATAGCGTCATAAACTGTGCTTGCATATCTGTGGGAAATCCAGGAAAAGGTAAGGTCTGCAACATTTCAATAGGTTTAATATTTTCAGGTCCAATTACTTTTATACTATTATCATTAATGTCAATATAAGTACCTGTTTCCCTTAACTTTGCTATTATACTTTGTAAATGGTCTACTACTATATTATTTAAAACTATTTCTCCTTTTGTTATGGCAGAAGCCACCATATATGTCCCCGCTACAATTCTATCTGGTATTATATTATGGCTACATTCATCTAAGGTTTTAACACCTTCAATTACAATGATACTAGTTCCACTACCCTTAATCCTGCCCCCCCTGCCTTATTTAAGTAATTTTGTAAATCAATTATTTCAGGTTCTCTAGCTGCATTTCTAATTATAGTAGTACCCTCTGCAGTTACTGCAGCCAACATAATATTTTCTGTAGCCCCCTACAGAAGGATAATCTAGTTGAATATCAGTACCCTTTAACCCTTTAGTCTTACAATATAAATAACCATGGGCTTCTTCAATAACTGCACCCATTTGTCTAAGGGATTTTAGGTGTAAATCAATTGGTCTAGGTCCAATTTCACAACCACCTGGATAGCTTAATTTAGCTTCCCCCCCAAACCTTGCTAATAAGGCACCCATAAATATAATAGAAGATCTCATTTCCCTTACTAATTCTTCTGGTAGGGAAACACTACTTATGGAGCTTGAATCTATTATAACATTCCCATTTCCAAGTTTAACTTTAGCTCCTAAGGAATTCAGTATTTCTATCATTACTTCCACATCTCTTAACATTGGAATATTTGAAATAAGACTAGATTTACCACTAATTACCGTAGCTGCTAAAATTGGTAATACTGAATTTTTTGCACCTGACACAGACAATTCTCCAACTAAAGGTTTTCCACCATTAATAATATATTTTTTTCACTATTCCACCTCCATAATGCATTTAGATCTTATATATCTTTATCTTATGCATAAATATGGAGTGGGTTACTATTTTGATATTATTTCATCTATAATTTCAATTATTTTTCTTGTTGCATCTATTTTACCTAATTTTTTTGCTATTTTGCGACATATTCTTTAATTTTTCATTATTATTTAGTAAATCGTATATAGTTTTATATAATAGTTCACCATTTAAATCTTTTTCTAATAAGACAATACTAGCTTCATTTTTTTTCAAAAGCCCTAGCATTATATTCTTGATGATTTTCCGCAGTATAGCTTTTAGGTATTAAAATACTAGGTACACCTATTGCTGAAATTTCAGCTAATGTAATGGCACCTGAGCTTGTTATAACTATGTCTGCTATATTTAGTGCTTCAGGCATTTCATAAAGATATGGCAATATTTTTATATTATCATCTAGCTTTATATTTTTTTCTTTCTAATTCCATCATAAATTCTTTATATAATCTTTTACCTGTAACATGAATTAATTGTATATTATTATTCCCTTGATTTTTATCTAACATCTCCAAAATTGATGTATTTAGCTTTTTCTGTCCTCCACTGCCTCCAAAAGACAAAATAAATGGAAGTTTTTTTTATATATCTTTAATCGTTTATAAGCCTTTTCCTTATCTATATTTAATATTTCCATACGAATTGGATTCCCAGTTAATACTACCTTTTCTGGATATTTAAAATATCTTGTAGACTCTTGAAAGGTTATGGCTACCTTATCTACATAGCGAGATAAAATCTTATTAGTAATTCCAGGAAATGCATTTTGCTCATGTATAATTGCAGGTATCTTGTTTTTTTTAGCCTTGTATACTATGGGGGGGCCACTAACATACCCACCTGTACCTATGACTATATCTGGTTTGAAATCTTTCAATATTTTGTTTGAATCCCTTAATCCATTAAATAATTCTTTTAATGCAACAAATGAATCTTTATTTAATTTTCTAGGCATTCCCTTTACCCTAATTGTTTTGAAATCAAATCCTTCTTTTGGTACTAATTCAGCTTCCAATCCACTTTTTGTTCCTACATAAAGTATATTTGCATTTTTGTCATTTAATTTAATTTCCTTGGCAATAGCTAAAGCAGGATAAATATGTCCTCCAGTTCCACCACCAGATATTAAATATTTCACTTTGTTTCAACTCCTATCCAAATTTGCATGTCTAGAAATATTCAATAATATTCCCACTGCAGCCATATATATAATTAATGACGTCCCTCCATAACTAACAAAAGGTAATGTAATACCTGTTGTTGGAATAGATGAAGTAACTACAGCAATATGAATTAAGGACTGAATAGCAATAAGAGCTGTAATTCCTGTAGCTAAAAAGCATCCAAACATGTCTTCTATGTTTAACGCTATAATTATACCACGCCAAATAACTACCATAAACAATAAAACTATAAACATAGTTCCTAGAAATCCTAATTCTTCACCTATTATGGAAAAAAATAAAATCATTATAGGATTCTGATATATAAAAAAAATTTTTGTCTGCTTTTTCCTAGCCCTAATCCAAATAATCCACCAGAACCTAGTGCATATAAAGATTGAACTACTTGCCATCCTGTATCTAATTTATCTGCAAATGGATCCATAAAAGCAGTTATTCTTCTTATTCTATGAGGATTGTCTGGATCATTAACTGCATACCATAATAATCCTCCTGCCCCAGCACCTAAGGGAATTAGATGAAGTAAATTCATCCCCCCCTACAAAAAAAACATTGCCATCATAGTGCCAGCTAAAGTAACAGCTGTCCCCCAAATCTTCAACTATAATAACTCCACATGAAATTCCTATATAAATAAGTGCGGGGGGGATGGTACCTTGACTTAATGTATTAATCTTATCTCTTTTATTAGTTAAGAATTTTGCAAAAAAAATATAATAGAACCTATTTTAATGATGTCCGATGGCATTATAGTCATAAATCCAATATCCAACCATCTTCTAGCACCTTTTATTTCCTCTCCTAAAGGGGGGGTAAATACTAATAAACCTAATATTATAGAAATCATATATATAGGAAAAGCTAATTTTTCATAATGTTTATAATCAAAGTTCATAAAAGATAAAAGAACCACAAAACCTAAAAATGAGGATATTAATTGTTTTTTTTAAAAATAATAGCCATTATTATATTTCATCATGGCTTCAGGCCAACTTGCACTAAATACCATTATTATTCCAATAATAACTAAAATTGTTATAGATAAAAACAAGGTGAAATCTACAGCCTTTTTTTTATTTCTTTCTTACTTTTTCTGGCCATATTAGTCCTCCTTCAAACGATAAACAGCTTTTTTTTAAATTCCTTACCTCTTTCTTCAAAATTCTTATACATTCCCCAACTGGCACAAGCTGGAGATAATAAAACACTGTCTCCTTTTCGCCCTAATTTATATCCTAAACCAACAGCTTCATCCATATTATCTACTAAATAATAATTTTGAAAACCATATTCTATAGCTGTATTTTTGATTTGTTCCTTAGTTTCTCCTAGTAGTATTAGAGATTTAACCTTATTTTCAAAGGATTTAATAAAATTTTCAAAACTAACTCCCTTGTCATATCCTCCTGCTATTAAGATAATTGGCGTACTTATAGCTTCAATTGCCTTAATGCTAGCTTCTGGATTAGTACCCTTTGAATCATTATAAAAACATATACCCTTTTTCTCCGTTACATATTCTAATCTATGTTCAACTCCCTTAAAGTCCTCTATTCCTTGCTTAATAATCTCACTATCTATTCCCATAGCATAACATATTCCTATGCTGCCTAATATATTTTCCAAATTATGTTTACCTAAAATTCTAATATCTGTTATAGACATCAGTTGATTTTCCCTTATTCCATCATTTATAATGATATCTTCTCCATCAAGATAAATTCCTCTACTGAGTTTTTGTAATAAACTAAACCAAATTATGTTAGCACTAATTTCTTTTTTTTAAAATTTCTTATTATTTTATCATCATAATTTAATATAATATAATCATTTTCACCTTGATTTTTAAAGATATTCTTTTTAGCATTTATATAATTTTCATAGGACCCATGCCAATCTAAATGATCTGGTGATATATTTAATATAAGACTTACTTTAGGCCTAAATTGTTTAATATCTTCTAATTGAAAGCTGCTAGCTTCTACAACAAATACATCCTCTGGTTTAGACTTTACTATTTCTTGAAGGATACCTACACCTATATTTCCTACTATATATGTATTAAATTTAGCCCTTTTTAATATCTCTCCAACTAAAGTCGTAGTTGTTGTTTTTCCATTAGTACCTGTTATAGTAATTATCTTTTCAGTAGGTGACAAACGAAAGGCTAATTCAATATCAGTTATAATTTCAATATTATTTTTCTTGCTTTTTGAATTATCTCTGCATTTGGCGGTACTCCTGGGCTTTTTACTATTAAATCAACTTTATTCAAATCAATAATATTTGTACCAAAATATTTTTTTATTGAAATATCCTGTATATTAGTTAATATATCTTTTAAATCCTCTTCATTTTTAGAATCCATAACAGAGATATTGGCTCCTAAATTATTTAAAGCCTTAATAGTAGATAATCCTGATATGCCCAAACCAATAATAAGTACTTCTTTACCTAATAAATTCATCTTATCACCTTCACATTTAATTTAATGCCATAACTCCTACTAAACATAGAAAAACCGTAACTAACCAAAATACGCCTACTACCTTTGTTTCTTTCCACCCCTTATGCTCAAAGTGATGATGTAAAGGACTCATTAAAAATACCCTTTTTCCAGTTAGTTTAAAGGATAAAACCTGTATAATTACTGATAATGCCTCTACAAAATATATGCCTCCTACAATTGGAATGATTAATGGAAGATTTAATAGTATGGCAATTGCAGAAACCGCCCTCCTAAGGCCATAGACCCTGTATCTCCCATAAATACCTTAGCTGGATAAGCATTGTGAATTAAAAAAAACCTAAACAAGCTCCTGATAAAGCAGAAGAGAATATAGATATACTATCCATTCCCCCCCAATATAAAGATATTAATCCAAAAAAATGATAATACTATTAAAGTTACACCTGAGGCAAGACCATCTAATCCATCTGTTAAATTAACACTATTTACTGTACCCACAACTACAAAAGCTATAAAAGGCACATAAAATATCCCTAAATCTAAATACTGATATTTTAAAAGTACTATTACTTTTGTTCCTAAAACTGAAGTATTAGATTGATATATTGCTAATATTATTGCTAAGATAATTTGCCCTATTAACTTTTCATAGGCTTTTAAACCTAGATTTCGTCTTTTTACAACTTTTATATAATCATCGATAAAACCTATAAATCCAAATCCAAATGTGGATAATAATAACACATACATATCCTTTGTTAATACTCCTGAAGAGAAAACAGTTATTACTAAGGCAATAAATATTATTATACCACCCATAGTAGGAGTTCCTGATTTTGAAGATGAGATTTAGGTCCCTCCTCCCTTATACTTTGACCAATATTAAGACGTTTTAACAAAGGAATCGTAATAGGGCCTAAAATCAAAGTTATAAAAAAATGCAATGCTTATTGTTCTTATTATATCTATGTAATGTAACATTTATTAATTTTCTCCTCTCAAGTTAACTTCTATATTTTATTAATTATTTTTTTAACTATTTCTCTTTCATTAAAAGGATAAGGTTTATTTTCTATAATCATATGCTCTTCATGACCTTTACCAGCTAATAATACAGTATCATTGGGTTTAGCCTTATTTATGGCATATTCTATAGCCTCTTTTCTATCTACTATCTTTACATATTTACCTTTAGTTTTTTTAACACCATCTATTATATCATTAATTATCATTTCAGGGTTTTCAAATCTAGGATTATCTGATGTTATTATAGATAAATCTGCATACTTACCTACTATTTTGCCCATCTCTGGTCTTTTAGATATATCCCTATTCCCTCCTGCTCCCACAACTACAATTATTTTTCCTTTATTGAATCTACTTATGGTTTTTAATACTTGCTCCAAAGCTTTAGGGGTATGGGCAAAATCAATTATAATATTAAACCCTTTATTGTTATGAACTAATTCAAACCGCCCTCTAACACTTGGTAAACTTTCTAGACCTCTTTTTATTATATCTAGATTTAGCTGTAATCCATAGGCACAAGCTGCTGCTGCTAAGGCATTATAAAGACTAAATTCCCCCCCTGGTGTACTAAGCTTTATATCTCTATGACCATTAGGAGTTATTAAATTAAATTTAACATCGTTCAAACCATATTCTATATTAGTAGCCATAATTAATCCTGGATTTTTATATCCATATGTTATTATGGGAACTCTATCTTTTACTAAATCTATAATCTTTTACCATATGGATCATCTATATTAATAATATTATATTTTCTAGTTTTATAAAATAATTTTACTTTTGATTTAAAATAATTGTCCATAGTCTCATGAAAATCTAAATGCTCTTCAGATAAATTTGTAAATATTCCTATATCAAAATCCATGTATTTAACACGTTTTAAATCTAATGCATGAGAAGAAACTTCCATAATACAAAATTTAATATTTTCTTTTATCATTTCATTTAATATTCTTTGTATTTCTAAAGAATCTGGTGTAGTATTAAGCAAGTCAATGTGATTATTATTAATAACCGCCCCCCCATAGTTCCTAATATCCCTGTTTTATCTTGGTTTTCTTTCAATATATTATCTATGTAATAAGACACACTTGTTTTCCCATTTGTACCTGTTATACCAATGATATCCATCATCTTCCAAGGTAATTCATAATAATTCCCTGCAAAATAACCTAATGCATCTAAGGAATCTCTCACTTTTATTATTGTCACTTCTTTATCTAAACCTACATTTTTTTTCCTGGATAATTGCTATTGCTCCTTTATTAATAGCATCTTCAATATACTCATGGCCATCATGGGTAAATCCTTTTTGTGCAATAAACAAATTATTGCTAGATACCTTTTTAGAATTATGTTCAAGTCCTTGTATATTAAGCTCAGTAGATCCCTTTATGATTTTAATAGGATATTTTCTCGTAATAGAAGCCAATTTCAATACCCATTACACCTCCTAATATTATGTAATTAATTATAAGGCAACTAACTAAGTTGCCTTATATTACATTATCTATTAGTTTATTTAAACTCAATTACAACTTTAGTTTGAAGTGTTAATTCTTCTCCAGGTAGAGGATTTTGAACTACTGCATTTCCCTGACCTTCTAATGTGTATTGAATACCCATTTCATCTAAGGTAGTTATTACTTCTTCCTTACTCTTTCCTATTAAATAAGGCATCATTATTGTATTAGTAGTTTTAATATCAAGATATAAATCCACTATAGACCCCTTTTGAACTTCTACCCCTGGTGCTGGAAATTGGTCTAAAACTCTAGATTCATTTGTAAGTTCTAAGTATTCTGTAGTATATTTTAAGCCTAAATCAGTTAAAATTTTTCCAGCCTCACCTATGGTTTTACTTTTAACATCTGGAACTTGAACCATTTGCATTATTTGATTTTCACTTTCATCTGTTATATTAGGTGCTATCTCCAAATAGCTAAATGTTTCCTCTAAAATGCTTTTAGCAACTGGTGCCGCCACTGAACCCCCATAAATAGTTCCTGCACTAGGTTCATCTACTACTACCAACATAGCAAGTTTTGGGTCATCAATAGGTGCTACTGCCACAAATGATGCTATGTATTTTCCTTGTGCATACCTACCATCTATGATTTTTTTGAGCAGTACCTGTTTTTCCTCCTATCCTATATCCAGGAATCTTTGCATTAGAACCAGAACCTTCTGTAACTACTGTTTCTAACAAGCTAAGCATGGTTTGAGAAGTAGATTTAGATATCACTTGCCTTTTTACTTCTGGTTCATAATCAAAAACAATATTCCCCTCACTATCAACTAATTGTTTTACAAGTCTTGGTTTCATTAAATATCCACCGTTTGATATAGCTGATACTGCATTGATTAATTGAATCGGTGTAACAGCGACACCATGACCATAAGACATGGTGGCTAAGTTTATTTCTTTAATTATATCTACATTACTAGGGATAATACCTAACTGTTCTCCCAGTAAATCTATATTAGTTTTTTTTCACCAAATCCAAAAGCTTTTATATATTTATAAAATCTTTCTTCTCCTAACTCTCTTCCTATATTTACAAAAGCAACGTTACATGAATTGTTCATGGCTTCCCTAAGACTTTGACTACCATGAGGATTATACCATCTTGCACACTTTAATTGCCTGCCCTGTACCTTTACAAATCCATTACAATAATAGTGGGAGTCAAGACTTGTGGTGTTCTCTTCCAAAGCTGCTGCTGCAGTAATTATCTTAAAGGTTGAACCTGGCTCATATATATCGCTTACTACAAAATTTCTCCATAGCTCATACCATTTATTTTCCAATTCATCAATAGGCAAATCCTTCCATTCTTTCTTTAATTCTTCATCCAATGGTTCCCTAGGGTTATTAGGATCAAAATCAGGTTTTGTAGTCATTGCCAATATATCACCGGTCTTAGGCTCCATAATTATTACAGAAACATTTTTAGCCTTATTATCTAATAAGGCTTGTTGTGCAGCTTTTTCTGCAAAATGCTGAATAGTCTCATCGATTGTTAATACTAAAGATATACCATCCTTTGATTCATAAACTTTCTCTCCATCATATGGAAGTTGTCTATTTGCAGCATCTGTCATTTTATCCATTTCCCTGGGGGTTCCAGTTAAATATTCATCAAAAGTTTTTTTTCTATTCCATCTAATCCATTGTTGTCAATATCTGTAAATCCTAAAATATATGCAGCAAAATTTCCATTAGGATAATATCTTTTATTATCATCTACAACACTGATTCCGCTTAATCTTAACTTTCTTAGTTCAGTAGCTTCTTCCCTAGAAATCCACTGTTTTATCTTTACTGAACTTTGTTTTTTTGGTAATCTTTTCGTAAACTAGTTCTTCATCTATATCCAGTATCTCCCCCCCTAATTTTTAGCAGTTTCATGGGCATCTTTAATATCTGCTGGATATGCATATATGGTAAAAGCATTTATGCTAAATGCCAATTTTTTTTACCTTTTCTATCGTAAATTATCCCTCTTTTTGCTTTTATATCTATTGATTTTGTCCATTGTTCCAAAGCGCCTTTTTTTTAGATCTTCACTTATATATATTTGTAAATAAGCTAATCTAAATAATAAAGCAATCACTAAAATTATTGATAGGATTAAGGCCATTTTCAATCTAGTTTTAGATGATTTATTAGGTGTATGCAAAATAAAAACCTCCTAGAATAAACTTGAAAATAGACTTATCACCTTTCCTAATTGACTTGTGATACTGCCATTATCTACCACTTCATTAGATACATCATCAACAGACACATAAACAATTTGACCTTCTTGGGGGGGATAAGACATTCCAAGTTTATAAACTGCATCTTCACTAATTTTTAATGAACTTTTTATTCCCTCTAAATCAGCTACCAAGTCTAATTTAGTTTTTTTCTAATTCTATTTTTTTGTTTTTCTAACTCTGTAACATCCATTCTTATCTTAGTTATCTTAGCATATCTTAATAAAATAAACAAACTAGTAATCATTATAATTATTGCACAAGACAAGCATGCTAATTTTACTAAAGTGTTTAATTTAGTTTTGTTCTTTACTGCTCTTTTTTTTCTTTTTTTTGCTTTTAGGATTATTTATATATTGTTTTTCTAAAACTTCTTCAGGATAATAATTTAATTCAGCCTTTGCTAACAATTTATTCTCCCCCCCTTATCCTTTTAGAACCTTAAAGTTTTTCAGCTATTCTAAGTTTTGCAGACCTTGATCTAGGATTTGCCTTTAATTCTTCTTTACTGGCCGTTATGGGTTTTCTAGTTATTATCTCTATCTCTCTCTTTTATTGCACATACATTGAGGTATATTAGGTGGACATATACAATCTTTATATAATTCCTTAAAAGTCTCTTTAACAATTCTATCTTCAAGGGAATGAAATGTTATTATTGCAATCCTTCCTCCAGGATTTAAAATATTACACATTTTTTCTATAGAATTATTTAATACTTCTAATTCTCTATTTACTTCTATTCTAATAGCTTGAAAAGTCTTCTTTGCAGGATGTCCACCCTCCATTCTAACTTTTTTTTAGGAATAGCTTTTTTTTAATTGCACTTACCAGTTCTAAAGTTGTATCTATTGGCTTTTCTTTTCTTTCCTTTACTATGAATTCAGCAATTCTTTTCGCCCATCTATCTTCTCCATAATTCCAAATAATATCTTCTAATTCTTTTTCAGAATATTTATTAACTACATCCCAGGCAGAAAATTCCCTAGTCCTATCCATTCTCATATCTAATATTGCATCTTTACTGTGGGAAAATCCCCCCCTTTCCCCCCCTCATCTAATTGGTGGATGATACACCTAAATCTAATAATATTCCATCTACCTTAGGGATATTTAATTCTTGTAAAATACTATCTATATTTTCATAATTATCATGTACTAGTATGACTCTATCACTATATGAGCTTAATACTTCCTTGGCTTTCATCAATGCATTCTCATCTTGATCTATTCCTATAAGCTTTCCATTTTCTAACCTTTTAGTTATTTCTAATGAATGACCTGCCCCCCCTCCTAAAGTACCATCTACATAAATGCCATTTTCCTTTATGTTAAGCCCCCCCTCTATTACTTCATCTAACATTATTGGTATATGTTTAAAATTCACTAAAACCCCCCCTCCGATTAAATTCCAAGTTCAGCCATCTTTTCAGCTATACTATCATAGCTAAGATTATCATCATCAGTATAATTATCCCATTGTTCTTTACTCCATATCTCTAATCTAGTAGCAACACCAATAATTACTGCATCTTTTTCTAATTTTGAATGCTCCCTTAAATTTGCTGGAATCAATACTCTTCCCTGTTTATCTAAATTACATTCACTTGCTCCTGAAAAGAAAAATCTTATAAATGCCCTTGCATCTCTATTTGTAAGTGGTAAGGTTTTAGCTTGTCCTCAACTACTTTCCATTCATCTTTTCCATAAACAAAAAGACAACTATCTAGACCCTTAGTAATAACGAATTCATCACCAAGGCCTTCTCTAAATTTTGATGGTATAATTATTCTTCCTTTACTATCAACGGTATGTTGATATTCTCCAATAAACATATAAATCTACCACCCTTAAGAATTTCCTACCACTTCTCACCACTTTCTACCACATTAACTATATTCTATACCATTTTATGAAATCCTTCCACACTATGTAAGATAATAATGATTTTTTTTAGGACCTTAGTCCTATTTTTACATTATTCGACTAATTCTCCGTTTTTTTGGCAAATAAAAAAAAGACAGGAAGTTTTTTTCCTATCTTTTAAAATAAATCTACATTTAAAATTGTTTTTCTTATTATATAAAATTGCAGCTGGTATGATTATTCCAATTATACTAATTAGTTGAGCCACTCTAATTGGTCCCCCCCACATTAAACTATCTGTTCTAAGGCCTTCAATAAATAATCTGGCTACTGAATATAATATCAAATACAATAAAAATACTTCCCCATCTACTTTGGACTTATTTCTACTATACCATAGCAAAAATAAAAAAAACTAAAAAAATTCCAAATAGATTCATAGAGAAAAGTGGGATGTACTTTTACCCCCCCATTAACCATTATTCCCCCCCAAGGTAAATCCGTTGGTCCACCATGGGCTTCTCCATTTATATAGTTACCCCATCTACCTATGGCTTGGCCTAAAATTAAACTTGGAGCTGTAATATCTCCAAATACCCAAAAATTTTGTTTTCTCTTTCTAGAAAATACAACCGCAACAATAACTGCAGCTATAATTGCACCATGAATAGCCAAGCCTCCACCTCTGAAGTTTAAGGCTTCTATAGGGTTATCTCTATATAAATCCCAACTAAATATAACATAATAGATTCTAGCCCCCCTAATAAAGCTGCTGGAACAGCAAATAAAAGCAAGTCTAAAAGCAACTCTTCATCTATACCTTTTCTTCTTGCTTCTCTCATGGCGATAAATGTACCTATTAACACTCCTGATGCAATAAGTATTCCATACCATCTTATTTCAATATTAAATATTTCAAAGGCAACTGGGTTCATAATAAAACCACCTTTCTAAAGAAATTAATCAGTTAAGTATATCATAAAATTAGTTTTTTTTCCTATTTTATAGTGGTCTTATTATGGATAAAACTAAATTTTCTTCACATAAATGTGATTTATATCTATCTATTATATCTGAATATCTTATCTCTTCTAGTAGTTCAAAATAATCGATAAATAGAAAATCATTAAAATATAAATCAGTAAAATTATGTGCAATTGCTTCTATTGAATTTAAGCTAAGCAAAAAGTTCCCTAGCTCTTTTCTTTTAATCCTATTAAAGTTATCTTCCTTTAAAACTTCATCTACAGGTTTTTTTTGTAAATTCCACTATTCTATCATAAACTTTTTAGGATTGCTAGATTGACCAAATACTAGAGAATGTCCATAGGTTTCTTTTCCTGTATAATAAGAACCAAAACTTGCATCTATAATACCCTCATCATAAAGTTTATTATAGAATACAGAGCTTGATCCAAATAATACGTCTAACATTATATTGGTTACTATATCTTTTTTAACACTTTCTCTTCCTTTATATCCTAAATCAATATCTTTAAATCCCATATAAACAGAGGTGTTGATGTCATCATCTTCTCTTCTATAAGTTTCTCTTTAATTTCTTTAGATTCCTTTGGCAATATTCTATTTATTTCATTGTCAACATCAGAAAATTCTTTTTCTGATTTATTTACTGTTTTAATTATTTCATCAAAAGATAGATCCCCCCCAATAATAAATAAAACCATATTAGATGGATGATAAAATGTATTATAAGATTTATATAGCAACTCTTTATTAATAGTTTGAATGCTATCTACAGTTCCTGCAATATCTATTTTTACAGGATGATTTATATACATAGCTTTTAATAGATTGAAAAATACTCTCCAATTAGGACTATCTTCATACATTTTAATCTCTTGAGCTATTATCCCCTTTTCTTTTTCCACATTTTCATCAGTAAAGTACGGATTTTGAACAAACTTAATTAACAATTCAAGATTTTCATAAAAATATTCCGTTGAAGTAAATAAGTAAGATGTTTGATTGAAATTAGTAAATGCATTTACATCTGCGCCCATTTTAGAAAATTTTTCAAAAATATTTGAATCAGGTTCTTCAAATAATTTATGTTCTAAAAAAAATGTGCTATACCTTCTGGAACCTGACAAGGTTTATTTTCTTTAATGGGGGGGATAAATATATTGTCTATTGAACCATAGTCAGTTGAAAAAAAATTGCATGTTTCTTAGTATATCCTTTTTAGGCATAAAAAAATATCTTTAAACCATTCTTAGTTTCTGTATAAAATAGTTTTTCGTTTATTTTTTTTATTAGAAATTTCCTTAGTGTTCATATAATCACCCCCCCTAATTACTCAGTTTTGTTTCTCATAAAATAAATTGTATCTATTGTTATTTTATTTGCAGCTTCCACTATCTCTTCCTTTGTTACTTCTTCAAAATCCAGCATAATCTCTTCTAAAGTTCTAAAATCCTGTGAAATTGATTGACTAAAGAAAAATTCAGATATTAAAAAGATACTATCCTTTATGGATTCAGTAGAAGATTTTAAGGATTTAACTGAAATGTCTATATCATTCTTTGAAAAATCTCCATTTTTTTTATAGCATCTAATTCATCCCTTACAATATCAATTGTCCTATCAAGGTTTTCAAATTCAATTCCCCCCCCATCTACTAATAATAGGGATTTATATTTAAATACTGAAGAATTAATATAATAAGCAAGGCTTTCTTTTTCCCTTACATTTTTAAATAATTTAGAATTTGGACCTCCACCTAAAATATCATTAGCAACTAATAGTCCATTATATAACCTATCTTTATAATGGATACATGCCCTATGCCCAATTACAAATTTAGCTTGATTTATATCTAATTCCTCTTTAATCATATTTTTTTGTTTGACCAGAACATGTAATTATATCTTCTGGTATTGTTATAACATTTTCTCTATTTATGCTATTGCTTTTTTTTCAAATAGTTTATTATTTCTTCATCAAAATGTCCCACATAAAGTATTTCAATAGGACTAGTTTCTAAAAAGCTTTTATAATGTAAATATAAATTCTCTTCATCTATATCTTCTAAATCTTCTATATAACCTAATTGGTTTAAACTAAATCTTTCATTTTTGCACATTTCTTCAATACATCTATCAATGGCATATGATCTTTTGTCATTTATTTTACTTTCTATTATTTTCTTTAAATTTTCCTTTTCCTGTGCCACATATTTAGAAGTAAATACTCCATCTTCTAAAATAGGATTATATATTATATCTTTTAATATTTCCATTACATCATGATCCACGCCTTTTTCTCCAAGGTACTCCCCCCCAGAAGCCCACTCCATGGTATAACGAATAACTTGTTTTTCTCCCCCCCTTTTATTTACAGCAATACTTAAATTTGAACCATATAATTCTTCTAATTTCTTTTCAATTTCTAAGTTATTAGGGTACTTTTCAGTTCCTCTTTTTAATACTAATGGTAATAAAGCATTTTTAGTTACTTCTATTCTTTTTAAAGGTCTAATAAAGTAATAACTTAATAAATTTGATTTAAACTTATCAGTTTTTATAATATTTAAATATATTCCATTTCCTAATTTTACCCTTTCTGATTTTAATGACATGTAATCCCTCCTTAATACATATAATTTTAATATACCCAATTATATTGTTGTTACTTATATTAATATATTGTCAATAATAGAATTCTATACTATGAAATAAAACCCATTAATTATGGGTCTTATTTCTCCTTCTTAATTTTATCCATTATTTTATTTATATCTACTACATATTCATCATAGGATTTTCCTTGTAATAAGTCTATAACTATGTTATCGATTTGTTTAAACAATTTAGGATTTGAAGTAATATAAACTTCTTCAATGGAAGAATCTTTCTCCTTAACTAAACTTATAATAGTATCGTACATATCCTCTGATATATCCTGATCATAGGATAAAACTACTCCAACTATGGCATTTTCATTAAAGATTATAGCAGTAGCATCATCTATTCCAAAAGTTCTACTATAATATCTGATATGTTTTCAGACCTATAGATTATATGCTTATCTTCACCTGCCACATTTATAAATTTTTCATCTTTTATATTACCTTCCATTTTAGTTTCGTCTGCTTTAGCACATCCCATTTGTACAATAACACTTAATATCATTAACACTAATATACTTTTCTTCATAAAATCCCTCCTACATTATAGTTTTTCATTATTTTGAGATTTTATAACAAAAAGTATATTTTTATATATAAGTATACAAAAAAAGGGGGCGTGACCCCCCCTTTTCGTTAAATGTCTTTGATTATCTTAATTCCAGAACTAGTTCCTAATCTAGTAGCACCGGCTTCTATCATCATTTTTGCCGTCTTACTATCCCTAATCCCTCCAGAGGCCTTTACTTCTAATTTATCTCCAACTATAGACTTCATTAATTTTACGTCCTCTACAGTAGCTCCACCAGTACTAAACCCAGTAGATGTTTTTACAAAATCTGCATTAGCCTCCATAGATAATTCACATGCTTTTATCTTTTCTTCCTCAGTTAAGAGTGAAGTTTCAATAATCACTTTTACTATTGCCTTATTATTGGCAGCTTCTACTACGGCAAGAATATCTTCTTTTACCGCCTTGTAATCTTTATTCTTCAAGGCACCTATATTAATAACCATATCTACTTCTTCAGCGCCTTTATTAATGGCATCTAAAGTTTCAAAGGCTTTTACTTCCTTTGTATTAGCTCCTAAAGGAAACCCTATTACAGTAGCTATTTTTACCTTTGAATCCTTTAGCTTCTCTTTACATAATTCTATATAACTAGGATTTACACAAACTGCTGTAAATTCATTTTGTTTTGCTTCTTCACATAATTTCTCTATTGATTCCTGACTAGCATCAGGTTTTAAAAGAGTATGATCTATCATAGATGCAATATTATTCATATTGACCTCCTATTTGATTAACTCTACCAAGTCACCATTCTTAACTCCACAAGCATTTCCTTCTTCAATATCAACATGCATTTCTAAATTGAATTTATCACTTACCCTTACTAATACTTGATCAAAAGTTAATCCTCTTGGTCCACCAACTTTAATTCTTACTACATCATTATCTTTTACGCCAAATTCTTCAGCATCAGATGTATGCATATGAATATGTCTAGCTGCTACAATTACTCCTTCAGGAACTTCAACTTCTCCTTTAGGTCCAACTAGTTTAATACCAGGTGTATCCTTTATATCACCTGAATTTCTAATTACAGGTTGTACACCTAATTTAAATGCATCAGATACTGAAATTTCAAATTGAGTTGAACTTCTAACAGGACCTAATACTCTTACTCCCTTTATTGTACCCTTTGGTCCAACAGCATCAACTCTTTCTTCACAAGCATATTGCCCAGGTTGAGATAAATCTTTAAATCTTGTCAATTCATGTCCTTCACCAAATAATATATCTAAATCTTCTTGACTTAGATGAATATGTCTATTGGATAAAGCAATTGGTAATGTTTTTTTCATTAAAATCTCCTCCTAAAATTTCACATTTTTCAACTTATATAATAATTATATACTTAATTCATATAAAATCAAATACATAAGTTCATAAACCTATTATTCCTTTGAAATGTTTTTTTAAATATTTCATAAGATTAATTATAATTATACTTTGAAGAGGTATATTAATTAAAGCTGATAAACCTCTTGCAGGTAACATTACAAAGAAGCCTTTACCATATAGCTGGGATAACCAGTAAGTATTTAAACCTAAGGATATTAGTAAAATACATATGGTCACTACAAAAGTAATGCTTAGATTAGAATATGGATTTTCCTTATTTCTTTTTTTGAAAACCATTGTAAAAATCCCAGGTATTATTCCCCCCCATAACATAGAACTAAGAGTAAATCCAAAATGAGGCGGTCCCTGTGGATTAATTGCTATTCCAATTAAATCTGCTGCCATTCCGGAAATTCCTCCAATTACAGGTCCAAATAAAAATCCAGAAACCATCAAAGGAACTTCACCTAAACTTAACCTTAAGGTGTTAGTTGGCATCAATACCAGCACTCTAGTAAGAACAATGGAGATAGCTACTAAAAATCCAGATTGTACCATGTTTTTTTGTGCTAATATTTTTTTTCTTATTCATAAAAAAATCCTCCTTTCTTTATAATGACAATCTACTGCCATAAAAGAAAAGAGAGTCTTTGATGGTCAGCGGATGCGGTAAAAAAAATCGCAGAAAAATCTTTCGTTTAAAGGCAACTTCCCATCCTTTAACACTTAACGCTTTTTACCTACTCTGTCTCACATACTTATATTATAACATCAATAATATTATTTTAAAGGATATTTATCCTTTAAATAATATACTCAGATATTTATACCCAGAAACAATAGAAGCAATCACAAAACATATAATAGCCATAATTTTATAATATCTAGAATAATTGATAAAATATGATAAGCTATAAAATATTATAAACATTCCATAAAATTGAAATATTTTTTTTCTTATTAATTATTCTAATTTGCTCCTTTATATTATTTCTTTTATCCCAAAACCTGTGGATAATGTAATTTTCCACATCATCATCAGTAGAATACCTATTTAACTTAATTAATATTTCTATAATATTCTCAAAATCATATAAAATTATTTTAGATTCTTCTTTTACATCTTCCCTAAAAAAATGAGTTAGTTACTAAAATACCTTCATCTAATCCTCTATTATATAAGTCTCTTATAAAAACTTCTAAATCTTTTAAAGTAACCTTATCTTCCATACTTATTTTAATACATTTAACACCATACTTTTCCTTCCCAATAGTAGCTTCTAAGTCTATTGGTGGATTTCCCTTCTTAACTTTCATCTTATAATAATCTTCTAATAAAACTTTTATATAGTTTGTAAATCCCTCTTTGTTTAAGTTTGAAAACTCTCTAATTAACTTCTTTCTCTTAAGCTTTTCATTAATCTCTTTAATTTTATCCTTCTTTTTTTTGCTTTGATATACCCTTAAAACAATTAAATAGTAAAAATAAGATTATCCCAGAAACATATATTGATAAAATAAGATACCCAGATTTTACAGTTAAAATAATAGTTAAAAAGATAAATAAAAAAAATAAAAATAAAAAAAATTTATCTACAAAGGAAGCTCTATAGGTTTTCCCTTTACGCATTTCCTTTGAATAGTAGTTCTTTAGTATTCTATTATTATTATTTTTAATTGAATAAGCTTTAATCTTTTTTTTAATAGCCCTTCCATAAATTATCTTACCTTTCTTTATATATATATATCCTAATACTTGTAGTATTGCCAAATATATAAAGAATAATAACATTATGTTTTTAGCCATTCCCATGAAAAATTCTTCAGGTAACATTTGAATCATTAAATCTGTTTTAGGATTTAAAATCCAAAGATCATTTGTAAAAAATAATAAATGAAATAAGTAAAATATTTATTAAAATCATAATATGCTAAAACACCTAATATAAGCAACAAAATATGATTTATAAATAATCCAAATAACATTGATTTGCCTAGAATCATATAATCTTTCTTTTTATTAAATATATTAGCATAGTTGTACTCAAAATAATACATATATACTTTATCCATCTAGCTAAATTAAAAAGTCCTTGTACATCTCTCATATGAAGAATCTCTCTTTCATTGAAAAATGGACTTAAAAGTTCATCCCCACCTTTGTTTTTAGATAGAGAATAATATTATCAGTTATTGATAATAGCTCATTCATAGGTACATTTGTTACTTTTTCAATATTATATTTTTCATAAGATCTATGAAAATATTTTTTTATTATAAGAACTTTGTTCTATACTTATTACAAGAAAAATTAAAGATAAAGAAATAATCAATATAATACCAAATATTCTTTTCATTTTCATCCATCCTATTAAAGTTAATAATTTTATAAGAAAAGGATGAAGAAAACTTCATCCCTTATCCCATAGCTTTTTCCAATTTTCCTAAATGCTTAATAGGAAAATATTTCAATAACTCTTTAAACTGTTCTACTGATAAACCTTGAACTGTTGTATAAATTTCAATTTTCTTATCTACATCTGCCTCTTGAAATCTTTCTAAAATATGTTGAAAATTTTCTTTGCCTTCCATAATAACCCTCCCAATAATAGATGCTTCTCTATTATTATGTAGATTATTATCTTTAGTTATTCAAAAATAATTATTCCTCATCTATCTCCCAATTATGATATACCTCTTGAACATCATCATTATCTTCAAGCATGTCTATTAATTTTTCCATGTTTTTTTTATATCTTCTGGATCTGTTAATTTTATCATACTTTGAGGAATATACGTTATTTCTGCTGCAGCAAATTCATAATTATTACCTTTTAATCCCTCTTTCATATTGTTGAAGTCTTCTGGGCTAGTTATTATTTCAAATCCTTCTTCAGATGTTTCAAAATCTTCAGCACCTAAATCTATAGCCAACATAGTTAATTCGTCTTCATCAATAGAATCATTTCTTTCAATTGCAATAAGACCTTTTCTATCAAACATAAAAGTTACAGAACCAGATTGTCCTAAATTTCCACCACATTTATCAAAAGCATGTCTTACATCTGATGCAGTTCTATTTCTATTATCAGTTAAGCAAGTAGCAAATACAGCTATACCAGATGGTCCATAGCCTTCATAAATAATTTCCTCGAAATTGTCAGCACCTAATTCTCCTGAACCTTTTTTTTATAGCTCTTTCTATATTATCATTTGGCATATTTCCAGCTTTTGCTTTGTCTATAGCTGCCTTTAAAGCAGGATTGTATTCTGGATCTGGTCCACCTTCTTTTGCAGCCACCATAATATACCTGCCTAATTTTGTAAAAACCTTCGCTCTCTTGGCATCTTCTTTTCCTTTTCTATTTTTAATATTATTCCATTTGGAATGTCCAGCCATTAAATTCACTCTCCTTAAAATATTGCCTTATATATTTTAACATAATACTATAATTATTTCATTCCTTTTTATGATATATATTATATTTAATTGCTCTTTTTTTTCACAGCTTTTCTTTATAATTGTATATAGGTGGGAATTCTCTTTTATGGCTACTTATATCGTACATCTTATCAATTTTATCTATTTCCAACTTAGGGCCTTCCTTTGTTTTTATGTAATTGTCTAATATCTGATAACTAAATCCCATTTCTTCCTCATCAGTTTGGTCATTCCATAACCCTGCACTTGGTGCTTTATTAATTATTACATCAGGGATATTTAATACCTTAGCTAATTCCCAAATTTCCTTTTTAACAAAACTAGCTAAAGGTAACAAATCAACTCCACTATCACCATGTTTAGTAAAATAGCCTATTAAAAATTCTGACTTATTACTGGAACCTGCCACTAAATAATTATAACTTTGTGCAAAATAATATAGTGTAGTCATTCTAAGTCTAGGTTTTATATTGGCCATAGCCATTTTGTGATTTAAATTTAGTTTTGACGCATCCAATAAGGTGTCATAAGTACTTGTTAAATCAATTTTTTTTCAATATCTAAATTTAATGACTTTGCTACCAATAGTCCATGTTCTTCATCTATTGGGTCACTGTGACAGGGCATTATTAACCCTAAAGATGTATTAGGAAAAGCTAACTTTGAGAGACCAGCCATTACTGCTGAATCAACGCCACCACTTAATCCAAAAGCTATTCCCTTTGCTCCTGCTTTGCTAACCTTCTCCTGCAGCCATAAAACTAAATCATCAATTACTTCTTGAATATCTTTCATATATATAACCTCCAAAACATTATATGTATATCTTATATTATTATGGTGAAATTAATACAGAATCTCTTTTTTTAAAATTATACCATAAAGGAGGTCAATATGAATAAGATTAACTATAAATTAATAGTTATTGGTATTGTAACAGGTTTAATTAATGGAGTTTTTGGATCTGGAGGTGGAACTATTGTTGTGCCTTCTTTAGTATTCTTAATTAAAATGGAAGATTATAAGGCACATGCAACTGCTATTTCTATTATCTTGCCCCTCTCTATTATAAGTACTATAGTCTATTTATTAAATAATACAATTCCTCTAAAGCTAAGCTTAGTGGTAATGATTGGTGGCTTTGTTGGTAGTTATATAGGAGCAAAATACTTAAGAAAAATACCTATAAATTATTTGAGAAAAATTTTTGGAAGTGTAATTATGTATACAGCCATAAGGATGATTTGGAAGTGAAATTAATATTAATAGGATTTTATCAGGAATAATCAGCGGTATGGGCATTGGGGGGAGGTACTATATTGATACCTTCCTTAGTTTTAATAAATGGACTTTCACAATTAGAAGCCCAAGGAATAAATCTTATAGTATTTATTCCCATAGCTATAGTTGCAATAATAACCCATGCTAAACAAGGAAATATTGAATTTAAATATACTAAATATGTGGTCTTAGGTGGAATAATAAGCGCTATAATAGGTTCTCTATTAGCAAATAAAATTAATCCAGAAAATTTAAGACGCTATTTTGGTATCTTTCTATTGCTTATAGGTTTATACGAATTCTTTAAAAAGAAAAAAATAGGCTTAGCCTATTTTATTCTAATGCTTTTAATGTAGCATATATACAATCATCTATTAAATACTTAAAGCCTAGATCTGAAGCCCTTTTAACTACTTCATCATTATAAGTTCCAGGTTGGAAAAATATATATTGAATTCCAAGTTCTTTTATTTCATCTAAAGCCACCATACTTAATTTAGGTGGAATTACCATATCTACCACATCAATTTTATCTGTAATATCTTTTATATTTGAATATATTTTCTCTCCTTCAATTTCATGATAATTTGGGTTAATGCCATATACTTCATAATCATGCTCTTTTAATTTTTTTCCATATTTTATAACCAAATTTATCTTTTTTTAGGAGTAACACCTATTACAGCCCAAGATTTTTTTTCTCTAACATTTCTTTTTTTTAATTTTATCAAAATTCATCATTAATTCACCTCAAGGAATATTTTATATTAATATTATTTATACCCCTTTAGAACTTTTAAAATCATATTATGCCAATCTTCTTCCATTTAATATTGGCAAGTATTTATTTTCTAATTCCTCTATTATGGAATCTCCATTTGTTAAATTAGTTATATCTTTTTTTAAATTTTTCTAATTCTCCTACTTTAATATATAAAGAAATTTCAACAGAACTTCCAAAAATAACATTATTGGTAATATAATTGTTAGTCATAAGAAAGTTCTCTATTTTTCCATATTGATTATAATCAACATTAAAGCTTATTTCTCTATGCAGTACCATGTCCACAATAGTACCAGCCTCTAATCCAATTTTTGCACCTTTAGTATAAGCTCTAATTAGCCCACCACCGCCAAGTTTTATTCCACCAAAATATCTTGTTATTACTACTACCACATTACGAAGTTCTTCTTTTTTTAAAACTTCCAGCGCAGGTATTCCAGCAGTTCCAGTAGGCTCTCCATCATCGCTAAATCTTTGTATATTTGAATTTTCCCCCCCAATAACATAAGCATATACATTATGTGTAGCATCTCTATGTTTTGATTTTATTTCTTCTATAAAATCTAAGGCTTCATCCTCAGTATTAACTGGTTTAGCATACCCAATAAACCTTGATTTATTAATGATGACTTCATCTTCACCATAGGAAAAATAGTCCGATACCTTTCCTTCATTCTTTTAATCTTCCTCTCAAACTAAATAATATTAATTTAAATAAGGGGAAGCCCCCTTATCTCTATGCAAAATTTAATTTCTTTTCATAATCCTTAAATTCAAGATATCTTTTATATGATAATGACACCAATGATTTATCTTGACTATAGGTAATCATTTCTATTGCTTCTTCTATTGGATAAAATCCACCCTCTGAAAATCCTTCTTCCATGTTAATCTCGTAATTTTCATCCTTAGACTCCATTATATACCAAATAATCTTATTACATACAGCTTGATTCCTAGTAATGGAATAAAATTCATAAGCAGTTTCACCAGCAGAAGAAACTATCTTTGCATCAACACCTGTTTCGTATTCTACCCTAGTTATTGCTGTTTCAGGTGGTAAACTATTACCTCTTATTTTCCCTTTTGGTAATACCCATTCTTTTTTTTCTCGTTTTTTTAAAATTAAAACCTTATCATCCTTAAATACTACTCCCCTGCACAATTTCTAATTATCATTGGTATCATCTCCTCTTAATTTAATATTCTTATATAATAAATTCTTTATATTTATTATAATCTAAAGAATTTATGGTTAAACTAATATATGTCCCATCTTCCTTATGATCTAAATTCTCTACTTCATAATTATCCATAAAATAATTTAATATATATTGTTTATCATATGAAATTTTCATCATAACCCTCTTATATTCATAAGGTAATTTTTCTTGTACCAATTCAATTAGTTCTGATAAATTAGTACCTTCTTTCGCGGATATAAATATTTTATCATCTATATATCTGTTTTCATATATCAAATTAGTAATATCTACTTTATCCATTTTATTAAAAACTGTTATTATAGGCTTATCTAAAACCTCTAAATCCTTTAATATATTTAATGTGGTTTTTATTTGGATATCTAAGTCTTTATTAGAAGCATCTACCACATGAAGCAATACATCAGCATATTGAACTTCTTCCAACGTACCCTTAAAAGCTTCAATTAAATGAGTAGGTAATTTTGATACAAATCCTACAGTATCCGTTAGTAAATAACTTTGTCCATTGGAAAGTTTACCTCGTCTTAATGAGGTATCTAATGTAGCAAATAACATATCTTTTACATAAACAGACTTAATATCATTATCTTCATTATTAAGCTTTATTAATTTATTTAATAATGTGGACTTCCCCCCCGAATTGGTATATCCAATTAAAGCAACAATTGGTAAATTAGAATCTATTCTTCTTTTCCTTTTTATACTCCTATTTGCTTCAACTCCTCTAAGTTGTTCTTCAATATTATTAATTTCCCTCAAAATATGTCTTCTGTCTGTTTCTAATTTTTGTTCTCCTGGTCCCCCCCTAGTACCTATACCTCCACCTTCCCTTGATAGATAATCTCTGAACCCTACTAATCTAGGTAAACGATATTTTAATTGTGCTAATTTTACTTGAAGTTTTCCTTCCTTAGATGTAGCTCTATTGGCAAATATATCTAATATAAGATTAGTTCTGTCTACAATTTTTCTATCAATTATCTGTTCTAAATTTCTAAGTTGTGCTCCAGATAGTTCGTCATTAAATACAACAGTTGTAATATCTAACTCATCACAATAATTTTTAATCTCTCCTGCTTTTCCTTTTCCTATAAAGTATGCTGGATTTATAGTATCTCTTCTTTGTATTAACTTTGATACTACTATTCCACCAGCTGCTATTACCAACTCTTTTAATTCATCTAATGAACTTTCTATATCAATAGGATCAGACTCTAATTCTACTCCTACTATTAATACTCTTTCCATATTTGCTTTATCTTGATTCAATCTATCACCGCCTATTCCTTCTTTACTTGTCCTTATTATACCATTTTCTACATTTATTATCTAATCCATTATATTTTTTTACTAAATACCATTTTAAAAAAATAATGTATTGTTACTATATTGTAATATATAGCAAAGATTAACTATGTTAACATTCTAATATAATTATGTTATAATGAATTTATTCTAGACTCTTTAATACTAAGGAGGAAAATATGTCTGAAAATAATAATAAAAAAAACAAATAAAAACAGAGAAAAATAACTATCTCTAAAGCACTAAAATATTTATTATCATCTTATTGATGTTAGTAGTTGTTTCAGGAGGGGGCTGTAGCTGGTATGGTACTATCCATTATTAAAGATGCCCCCCCTGAAATTGATCCAACAGAAGTTAATGCATCTTTAAATCATACATCATTTATATATGATAATGATGGTAAATTATTGGAAAAAAAATAGAGGCAGCTGAATTTAGAACTTTTGTAAGTCTTAATAAAATGCCTCAACACTTAATAGATGCTTTTATTTCTATTGAAGACGAAAGGTTTTACGAACACCATGGTGTAGATCCTAGGGGGGGTATTGTTAGTTCTGCCCTCGAGAATATAAAAGCAGGTAAAATCGTTCGTGGAGCCAGTACTATTACTCAGCAATTAGTTAAAAATGTTACAGATATGAAAGAAAAGAAAATGTCTAGAAAAATTACAGAAGCATATTTAGCATTACAAATGGAACGAGTTCTTCATAAGGATCAAATTTTAGAAGCTTATTTAAATAGAAATTTCTTTGGTCAAAATGCATATGGAGTTCAAGAAGCAGCCCAAACATACTTCTCTAAAGATGTTGGAGATCTAACTATAGCAGAATCAGCTTTATTGGCAGGGGTAGTAAAAAGTACAAATCAATTCCAACCTTACATAAGGGTAAGACCAGAAGATTTTGATAGTACAAAGCACTACCAAGTTGGAGAAGTAGATATATTAGGAGAAAGATATATTCTTGTATTTAACGAAGAATCAATTGCTAGACAAAAATTAGTTTTAAAAAAAATGTATGACTTAGAAAAAAAATCACCGAAGCAGAATATAATGAAGCTTTAAAAGAAGATATTAAAACTAGTTTAAAACCTGGACAAAAGAAAATGACCGATATTACCTCTTACTTTTCAGATTATGTTAAATCAGAAGTTATGGAAGCTTTGGTAGAAAAATTAGGGTATTCAAAAGAAAAAAGCCGAAGAGGCACTTTTTACTGGTGGTTTGAAAATATATTCTACAATAAATGTTGAAATGCAAAAACAACTAGAAGATGTTTATGATAATTTTACTGAAATATTAGTAGGAAATACTGATAAAGTCAGGGGGGGTCCAGTCTTAATAGATTGGAGATTAAATAAGGCTGGAAACATAATAGATGAATCAGGAAACACTATTTATTATCATCAAGATAATTTGTTAAATGAAGATTCTAATTTGGTTATTGAAAATGGCACATATAATATAAATGACAATGGAGATATTATAATAAATAACAAAAAAACTAACTATTTATCCTAAACATATTGATATTGCAGATTATTATAGAATTGATGATAGAAAAAAAATTTAGTGACTCATACAGTTGGGTCCATTGTTATTCCTGAAGATGAATTTAAATTAGGGGGGGAAAACCGTGAACTTATTATTACAAAAAAAATATTTAAATAAAACTGAAGAGTTTTATAATATAGATCAAAATAATAATTTGATTATTAATGAAAAGTACTTTTATAGAGCAAAAGATGGTATAGTTCAGCCTCAGTCTGCATCAGTAATAATAGATTACAGAACTGGACATATTAAAGCAGTAGTAGGCGGTAGAGATATAGATGGTAATAGAATTTTAAATAGGGCTACTAATTCTCAAAGACAGCCTGGTTCAGTAATTAAGCCTATATCTGTTTATTTGCCAGCTTTAGACAATGGATTTACTGCTGCCTCCGCAATAGACGATATACCATATTATGTTAATGGAAAACTATGGCCTAAAAACTGGTATACTGGCTATAGAGGTATCCATACCTTAAGAAAATCCGTTGAACAATCTGTAAATGTTAACTCTGTAAAAACACTTGAAGCCATTGGAATAAGAACTTCAATGTCTTATTTAGAAAAAAATGGGAATTATTAATAATGAAAACCCTGAAAAGGATAATTTCGTTACTAGTTTAGAGAACAAAAATACAAATGATGAAAACTTATCTGCTTTAGCTTTAGGGGGAATGACAAAGGGTCTTACGCCTTTAGAAGTTACTGCAGCATATGGTGCAATAGCCAATGATGGTGTATTTGTAGAACCTATTGCCTTTACAAAGGTTCTTGATAAAGATGGAAATCTGCTTATTGACAATACACCTAAGGAATCTATTGTAGTTTCTCCTCAAATTGCTTATATAATGAAAGATATATTAAGAACTACTATAACTGATGGATTCGCAGGTAGAGCTAAATTATCCAATATGGTTGTTGCAGGTAAAACAGGAACTACTCAATATCAAGCAGATATCTGGTTTGTTGGGTTTACACCTTATTATGTATCAGGTGTTTGGATTGGTAATGATTCCCCCCCTAAAATTACATTGACAAAGAATAGTAGTACAGCTGCCCAGTTATGGCAACATATTATGACAAGGGCCCATGAAGGTTTAGAAAGTATAACTAGTTTCCCTAGACCTGAAGGTATAGTCACTGCTAATATTTGTACTCAATCTGGCTTATTACCAACTCCATTATGTACTCATGACCCAAGGGGGGGAACAGTTAGAACTGAGATATTTGCTCAAGGTACCGTACCAAAATCTCATTGTGATGCTCATGTTGAAGTTAGTATAGATACTACTACTGGTAAAATAGCCAATGAGTATTGTCCAAATGAAAATATTGAGACAAAAGTGTTTATACAACGTACTCCACCATATCTTCCTAGTGAAAATAGTGGAATAACACCTAGTGATTTTCAATATAATTCGCCAACTGAGATTTGTGATGAACACAATGAATTTACAGTCATTGAAGAACCTGAAGAAGATTATGATGCAGATTATGACTCTAATGATGATTTAAACCATGACTTTGAGGACATTATTCCTCTTGATCCTATTGAAAACTCCAATGAAGACAACAAGTATGATAAAGACAAACTTGAAAATAATAACTAAAATAAAAGACTAGGGGGAATCCCTTAGTCTTTTGTTTTAGGGTTGAAAATTATAGCCATTACATATCCAAAAATTATTGCAGCTCCAATTCCTCCTGCTGTAGATTCTAATCCTCCTGTAAATGCTCCCATTACTCCCTTAGTCTTAGCGCCTTTTATTGCCCCCCCTTGAGATAATGCATATCCAAAACCAGAAATTGGAACCTTAGCTCCCGAACCGCCAAACTCTACTAAAGGTTCATATAACCCTAATCCTCCTAATATAACTCCTAAAGTAAGAAACATTACCAAGATATGAGCTGGAGTTAGTTTAGTTCTATCTAATATAATCTGTCCTATTACGCATATTCCTCCACCTACTATAAATGCTTTTATATATTCCATATTATATCTCCCTATTTATTATTTATATCAATAGTAATAGCATGGCCAATACCTGGTATAGATTCACCTTGTTGTGTTATTACAGTAGAATGTAGTGCTCCTGTAGACATAAACAAAACCCTCTTATATCTTCCTTTTTCATTTCTTCGAGAATATAACCATTAAGCACAACTGCCGAACATGCACAGCCACTACCTCCAGCATGTGTATCTTGTGTTTTAGGATTAAATATCTGTACTCCGCAATCAAAGAATACACTAGTTAAATCATAACCTTCCTTTTTCATCATATCTAATACTATTGATTTTCCTACTATTCCCAGGTCTCCTGTAATTATTAAATCATAATCAGTTGGACTAAAGCCTGTGTCCTGAAAATGATTGATTAAAGTATCCATAGCAGCTGGTGCCATAGCAGCCCCCCCATATTGGCAACATCTTTAATTTCAGGATCGATAATTTTTCCTGGTGTAATATAAGTAATATATGGACCTGCCCCCCCATATGAAGAAATAACTGTTGCTCCAGCACCAGTTACAGTCCACTGGGCAGAAAAAGTTCTTTGTGCAGCATATTCCAAAGGGAATCTAAATTGCCTTTCAGCAGTGCTAAAATGGCTAGAAGTAGCACATACAATTTTATCAGCAAATCCACCATCTATTAACATAGCTCCAAGGGATAATGATTCTGCCATTGTTGAACAAGCGCCATAAAGACCAAAATACGGAAGTCCTATCTGTCTAGCAGAATACCCTGATGCTACTATTTGATTTAATAAGTCTCCAGATATCAAATAATCTATATTCTGTAAACTTAGTCCTGCTTTATCTATGGAGGATCTAATGGCAAATTCCTGCATTTTACTCTCTGCTTTTTCCCAAGATTCTTGCCCCCCCATAAATCATCTTCTAATATATAATCAAAATATTCTTTTAAAGGTCCACTACCTTCCTTTGGTCCAACTATACTATATCCACTTAAGATTGATGGTGGGTTTAAAAGTTTAACTGTTTGATTTCCAATCTTTTTAAAGCCATTTTTTTCACCTACTTTTTAAATAATATAGTTAATAATCCAATTATTATAGAACTGCCTACTCCATATACTAATACTGGACCTGCTATTAGAAACATTTTAGCAGCAACTCCAAAGATAAATCCTTCTCTTTTATATTCCATTGCAGGTGCTACTATTGAGTTAGCAAAACCAGTTATGGGAATAGCAGCTCCTGCACCACCGATTTTTCCAATTTTATCGTATACCCCCCCTAACCCTGTTAACAAAGAACCAAAAATACAAGAATTATTGATGTACCTGTAGAAACCATTTCTTCATTATATCCTGTTTTTGCTAAAAAGTTGGCAATATATTGTCCAATGGTACAAATACCACCTCCAATAATAAATGCAAATATAATATTTCTAATATAAGTGGGCTTAGGAACTTTTCTATTTGCAAATTTCTGATATTCCTTTTTATTAAGGTTTTCCATTGACATTCCTCCAAAAAAAATTAATAATATATCCAATAATAAATTGACCCTAATACTTTTCCAAACATTAAAGCATAGATTATATATTTAAGTTCATCTTTGATTTTCAACTTCTTAGATAAAACTGGAATTACATTTAGTACTTCAGCTAATGCAGATGAAAACAAACCTATAAAAACTCCCATGATAATCCCTATTACTGAGGCAATCACATCTGGTAAGTTAAAGTGAAAATCACTAAAATATATAATTGTAAATACTATACTTCCTAATGAAAATATATTTTCATACATTCTTACATATTTTTCAGTTTCAGTTAACTGTAAAAGTCTAGGAATTAATTTAATTAAAGTAATAAATGCAGCTAAAGCTCCACCAGCAACTATACCTCCACCTAGAACTATTACTATAACTAATAATTTTTGTAACATAAACATCCCTCTTACTCCATGGAGTCATCTATTTTTTTTATGTCGTTTAATATATAATCTTCCATGTCCTTATCATATAAATATAGTTCTAACTCCATTGGACCTGGTTCTTTTTTTTCTTCTTTTGCTAGAGCTTAACACCCTATTAAAGAATGTCATAACACCTATTCCCAGTCCTATGGAATATGGAATAGTGAGTATCAATGGCTTATTATCTTTAATTCCTGTAAATGTATAATAAATTTTACTTAATGATGCTATCATATTTACATCCTCATAAAAATTTACAATTGCTATTCCAGCTCCAAAAAAATAATATAATGCAAACAAATAAAACCTTTAAAAATTGAAGGGTTTTTTTCATCTCTAGCTTTAGATTTTATTTCTATTAGGACTTCCGTTGCTCCAAGTATATTAACATTTAATTGAGGGTCATACTGTGATATTTTTTTCTATAATCTGTGTAGAATCAATAAAGTCCCAATTTTCTTCTTTTTTTTACTCTTGCATATCTTTAAGTTTTCTATTTTACTTTGAATACTTCTATTGTTACAATATACAGTACCTATATCTTTTATTAGAATATTTTGATCTACATCGACAGAATACTTTGTATTTAATAAAATAGTTACATTTTCCTTACTCATTTAAAAGTCCTTCCTCAATAATATTTAATACAAAAGTAGCTTTTTTTCGGTGCTTCTTTATTTCTAGATTCTTCTTTTAGATATATTAATAGACAAATAGCTATTAAAAACATGAAGGTAAATATTATAGTTTTTATCTTTACTTTACAAATTCTCATAATATCACTCCATCCTAATGTTATTATTTACAAGAATTTATTTTTAATACACAAAAAAAGGCATTAATTATGCCTTTTCCATTAATAGCCTTATTTCTTCAATTATTCGTTTTTCTATTCTTGAAACTTGAACTTGCGATATTCCCAGTATATCAGCAACTTCTGTTTGAGTCTTATCCCTGAAATACCTAAGAATAATTACCTTCTTATCCCTCGGTTTTAATTGATTTAATATATCTTTTAATATAATACTATCAATCATATCTTCATGTTCATTGACATCTATGCTTATTTTGTCAATTAAGTGTAATGGAGATCCATCATCTTGATGAATTACGCTATATAAGTATTCTGGTTGATAGGATGATTCTAATGCCATAACAACTTCTTCACTATCTACATTAATTTCTTTAGAAATTTCCTGTATTGAAGGTTCTCTACCTAATTCTTTATATAATCTTTCTTCAGCTTTCTTAGCCTGTCCTGCTATTTGCTTTAAAGATCTACTAACTTTTATAAGACCATCATCTCTTAAAAATCTTTTAATTTCTCCCATAATCATAGGAACTGCATAAGTTGAGAATTTTACATTGAAATTATCATCAAATTTATCTATTGCTTTTAATAATCCAATACTACCTATTTGAAATAAATCTTCAGCTTCATATCCTCTATTTAGAAAACCTCTTAATACAGACCTAACTAAACCTATGTTACTTTCTACAAGCTTTTCCTTTGCATCCCTATCCCTTGCTGAGCCTTGTTAATAAGGTACATGGTCTCCTCATGGGACAATAAAGCCTTTTTATATTCCCCCCCTGTACTCATATTTATCTCTCCTCATCTGAGAGACTTTTAACTTCTTTAGTCATCTTTACAGTTGTCCCATATCCTTCAACACTCTCAACAGTTAATGTATCCATAAAGGTTTCCATAACAGTAAATCCCATTCCTGAACGTTCTAAATTAGGTTTTGATGTGAAAAAAAAGGTTCCATAGCTTCTTCTAAATTATTTATTCCCTTCCCTTTATCGGATATCTTTATTTCTATTTCCCTATCCTTTATTATACATTCAATTGTAATTAAACCCTCTCCATATTCATAACCATGTATAATTGCATTTGTAACTGCTTCAGAAACAGCAGTCTTTATATCAGATAACTCTTCTAATGTTGGATCCAATTGGGCAGCAAATGATGCTACGACTACTCTTGAAAAAGATTCATTATTTGATTTACTTAAAAACTCTAGTTTCATATAATTTTTCTCCATATTGTTCACCTCATTAAAGTTTTTCTACAGCTACATCAATAGTAGGATACAGTTCTATTATTTTTAATAGTCCAGACATCCTTAATATCCGTTCTATATACCTATTATCATTAACAATAATTAGTTTGCCTTTTCTGTCCTTTGCATTTTTGTATCTACCCATCACAAGCCCTATACCTGAACTATCCATAAAAGTTAATTCTCTTAAATCTAATATAATATTACTTGTGTTTTTCTCAAAAAAAACACCTATCTATTTTTGTCTAGCCAATTCAGAATTATGATGATCTAACTCTCCCTTTAATCTTGCAATTAAATAATTATCTTTAGATTCTAGTTTTAGTAACAAAATACCCCTCCTCTTATAATACTAACTATATTATTCTACAATAGTTTAATTTATCCTTCAAAGAATTGTGACTATTTTTGTACAAAAACAACGAAAAGGGTCAATATGACCCTTTATTTACAAGCAAATACCACTTGTTCTAATAATATACTTGTTGTAACACTTCCTACTCCTCCAGGTACAGGAGTAATCATCTTTACTAAATCTTCTACTTTTTGAAAATCCACATCTCCACTAAGGTTCCCTTCTTTATCCAAACTTACACCTACATCTATAATAATAGACTCCTTATTAAAATATCTTTCATCAAAAAATTTCGCTCTTCCCAATGCAGTTATAACGATATCAGCATTTTTTTTGTTATACTATCTAAATCTTGAGTTTTAGAGTGGCAAATAGTAACTGTAGCATTTTTTTCTAGTAGCATCATAGCTAAAGGTTTACCTACTACCATGGATCTATTTATTATTACAATGTTTTTTTCCTTCTAATGGAATATCGTAATATAATAGTACTTCCATAACTGCCTTAGGAGTACATGGTGCAAAACCTGTTATATAACCTTCAAAAATCCTTTCAAGATTTAGTGGATGCATACAATCCACATCTTTGTCTACACTAATTGTCTTCTTTATAATATCTTCATTTATATGTTTAGGTAATGGTCTAAATACTAAAATACCAGAAATTGAATCATCTTTATTAAGTTCATTAATTAATTCAACTAAGTCAGCAGTGCTGATTTTTAAATCTCTTTTATAAACTTCTGATCTAATCCCTAATTTTTCACAGTTCCTAATAATACTTTTTTTTCATAGGATATATCTCCTGAATTTTCACCAAGCCTTATTATTCCTAAAGTTGGAAATTTGTCCTTTTCCCTTAAATTAGATACTCTTTTATTTATTCGAGTTTTTATATCTTTTGAAACTACATTCCCCCCCTTTAATATATGAGCCACACTATCTCCTCCCATTTTTAGTTTCTTACAAAAGTTGTATTTTACTACTAAGAATATACCCAATATATGTAGATATATTAAAGCTTTCTCTAATGCAAAAACTAGTTATCTTGTTGAAAAGGCTCGATGTGAACCATACAGTGCTTAATTTCATCAATCTCTTTTTCAATATTATCATGAACCTTCTCTGAAATATCATGTCCTTCTTTTACAGTAATAAGGGAATTAACGAATATTTCTAAATCTACATAAATTCTATTACCAAAAACTCTAGTTTTTAATGTTTTTATACCTTTTACCCCCTTGTGTTTTACATGTTATATCTCTAATTTGTTTTTCAGTTTCATCATTTGCTGATTCATCTACTAATTCCTTTACAGACTTTATATATAAATCTACTCCTACTTTAATAACAAGTATAGAAACAACTACTCCAGCAATAGGATCTAAAGCAGTTAATCCCAATCGTGCTCCTAATATTCCGATAAAAGTACCTAGAGATGAAAATGCATCGGATCTGTGATGCCAAGCATCGGCTTCCATTGATAAAGACTTGATTTTTCTAGCTATTTTTATTATATACCAATACATTCCTTCTTTAATAACTATTGACACTAATGCTGCAACTAAAGCAATACGTCCAGGTTTAGCTATATTCCCCTCAATAAGGCTCTTTAAAGCTTCATATCCTATAAATAACCCCCCCGTTAACAATAATAATATACTTAGCAATTTTGCAAAAACAGATTCATATTTTTCATGCCCATATGGATGTTGTTCATCAGCTTCTTTTGAAGATATTTTAAGTCCAATTAACACTACAAATGTTGTAAGGACATCAGATAAAGTGTGAACTCCATCTGCCATCAAAGCCTTACTATTTCCTATTATACCAGCAACTATCTTTATGGCTGCCAATAATACATTAAAAATAATAGTTATCCATGAGGCCTTAACACCTAATTTATAATTATCCATAATTACCTCCATAATATATTCGTCGTCTCAATATATTATATAAGTTTAACCAATAATATACAATAAATTAGCCAAAATTGAAATGATTATCAATTGATAAGTATTATATATAAAATAAAATCATTAGTTTTAGTGATAAAGTAAAAGAAACCTAGAGGCTATTAGCCTTTAGGTTTCATATTATAAGAGTAAATCTATAAGCCGTGTTCTGTTTATATGGTCATCTATCTAAGACCTATTGTTACCAATAGGTTCATGCGACCTACCATTGAAACGGTAGCGAGCAGCCACCTTTTTTTTGTTTCTTTTTGGTCTTGCTCCAGATGGGGGTTTACATAGCCACTTAGTCACCTAAGTGCTGGTGAGCTCTTACCTCGCCTTTCCACCCTTACCTAAATAATTAGGCGGTATCTCTCTGTTGCACTATCCTTAGGGTTACCCCCCCACTGGACGTTATCCAGCATCTTGCTCTATGGAGCACGGACTTTCCTCATGCTATTAGCACGCGACCAAACAATCTACTCTTAACTATTATAAATTATAGCATATTTATTTATAAAGTGCAAATTATTTTTATGCTGTAACTTACTAGATTACACGTCTTTATCCAATTTATAGTATAATATTCTTCCACAATTTTCACAAAAAAATAATTTGTGATTTTTTCTTTAAATCATTAAGTAAGTAAGTTGGTACCATCATGTTACAACCACTACAAATATTATTATTTATAGATACGATAGCTTTGCCTCTTCTGTTTTTTAAATCATAGTAAATATTTAAAACCTTCCCGTCAATATTTTTTTATAATTTTATTAACTAATGATTCTTCATTTAAAATTTGTTTTTCAATTTCAACTATCTTTTCTTTATATTCACTAATACTATTAGATAATTTTATTTTACATAATCCTAATTTTTCTTTTTTTTCTTATCATAAAGATTTTCTAGTTCTTCTATTTCTTCCATAATTGATAATATGCCCAATTCCATATCATTTGTCAATCTTAAGATATCATTTTTTTCTTGACTTAGATATTCAAGTTGTTTTATATCTGAAATATTTCCTCGATATAAATCCTTATCTATCTCTTCCCCTTTATAAATATAATTCTTTAACAATTTTTCTTTTTTTTATATTTTCTAATTTTTTTTCTCCTTTAGTTCTTCTTTAATCTTATTAATTTCAGTTTCAAGCTGAGCAACTCTACTCTCTATGGTTTTTATTGTAGATTTCTCGTTAACTAAGCCTAAGTCTCTATTATATTCTTCTAATTTATTATTATGGCTTTCTAATTCCCATATTAAATCTAATTGGTTCATGGTTTAACCCCCCCAATATAATTAGTATACTAGCTTTGGTAAACTTGATTCCATGATAACCTCAATATCAACTTGTCCATTTAAGTTATTATTTAGATAATCCTTTATTACAGGTAAAATAATCTTTTCAGTATTAAAGTGACCGGCATCTATTATAGTTAACCCTAATTCATGTGCAAATTGGGCATCATGATATTTTATATCTCCAGTAATATATATATCTGCATCCATTTTATAAGCATCGTATATAAAATCACTTCCACTTCCGCCGCAAACAGCTACTTTGTTTATTCTGATATCTCTATTTCCATATACTACTATCTTGTTTGCCTTTAGTTTATCTTTAATAATATCCAAATAATCAACTAAAGCAATCTCCTCTATCTCCCCCCCTATTCTACCATATCCATAGCCTTCATTAGTATCAATAATTGGTCTTAAACAATTTGTATTAATTAAACCTAAAATATTTGCTAGTTGATGATTTACACCTCCTTCAGCTAAATCTAAATTGGAGTGAGCATTATATACTACTATATCATTTTTAATTATATCAAGAATTAATTCTCCCTTATTATTTTTTTGATGTTATATCTTTCAACGGTTTAAAAATTATTGGATGATGAGTAATTATCATGTCACAATTATTTTTATAGATATATCTAAGATTTTTTTATCTAAGTCTAAAGCTATTAATATCTTATTAATCTGCTTTTCCCCATTCCCTATTTGAAATCCAGTATTGTCCCAAGTATCAATTAGGGATGCTCTGCCCACTTTTCCATAATTTTTATAATTTCAATAGCTTTCAATATTATTTAGCACCTCCTCATATCTCATTTTTAAGCCTTTTACTTCTTTAAATCTATCTTTACTTTTTTTTAGATTCTTTATCCTTTAATTCTTCTAAAATATTATTTAATATATTGATTTTGTATTCTATAAATTCCTTTAACAAGGGGGGGTGATTCTTATCTATTAATTTTTACTAATATCATAATAAATATCTTCTTCTATGTAATCTTCTCCTCTTCTAGCATAAATTATCTCATAAAACTTATTATCTTCCTTAGCCAGTCCTTCATCTATTATTTTAAAGTTATTATATATTAAATATTTTCTCAATTCATTACTTGCTATCATGGGTTGAAAAATAAAATGTGTTATTGAATCCCTTATATCTTTGTTTTTTTTCTAATATTTCTATTATTAATATTCCTCCCATTCCAGCCATAATAATGGTATCTACTTCACAAGGTTTTATTGTCTCTAACCCATCTCCTAATCTTGGTTCTATATTATTTCTTAAATTTAACTCTTTTATATAATTAACAGTTTTGTCTAAGGATTTTTCACTTATATCTGTAGCTATGACTTTATTTGATATATTATTTTCTACTAGAAACACTGGTATATATCCATGATCTGTTCCAATATCTGCTACTATTGAATCTTTTGGAACAAAATTTGCTACTTCTAATAATCGATTGGAAAGCTTCATCTAGTTGAACTCCTTTCTCTATATAATTAAAGATTCGCAAGCCTGCGAATCCTTAATTATTCTAAAAAGTCTTTTAATTTTTTTTACTTCTACTTGGATGTCTTAACTTTCTCAGGGCTTTGGCTTCTATTTGTCTTATTCTTTCACGCGTAACTTCAAACTCTTTACCTACCTCTTCTAAGGTACGTGCTCTTCCATCATCTAAACCAAATCTAAGTCTCAATACTTTTTGTTCCCTTGGTGTCAATGTATCTAAGACATCAATTAATTGTTCTCTCAACATAGTAAAGGTTGCAGCCTCTGCTGGAGCTAATACATCATCATCAGGAATAAAATCACCTAAATGACTATCTTCTTCTTCACCAATTGGTGTTTCTAAAGATACTGGCTCCTGAGCTATTTTCATGATTTCTCTAACTCTTTCAACATCTAAATCCATTTCTTTTCCTATTTCCTCAGGAGTTGGATCTCTACCTAATTCTTGAACTAATTGTCTTTGAACTCTAACTAATTTATTAATCGTCTCAACCATATGAACTGGTATTCTAATAGTTCTTGCCTGATCTGCTATAGCTCTAGTTATTGCTTGCCTTATCCACCAAGTAGCATAGGTACTAAATTTAAACCCTTTTCTATATTCGAATTTCTCTACTGCTTTCATAAGGCCTAAGTTTCCTTCTTGAATCAAGTCTAAAAACAACATACCACGGCCTACGTATCTTTTTGCAATACTTACAACTAATCTAAGATTAGCTTCCGCTAGCTGTTTTTTTGCTTCTTCATCTCCAGCCTCCATTCTTTTTGCTAACTCTACTTCTTCATCTCCTGTTAACAAAGGTATCTTACCTATCTCTTTTAAATACATTCTTACTGGATCATCTACATTAATCCCCTTAGGCACTGATAAATCATCTGTCTTTATATCTTCCTCATCATCTTCTTCATCATCTATATCTTCGCTATCCAATAATATATCTTCTTCTTTATCTCCTAATATTTCTATGCCTATATCTTCAAACTTCTGATATATATCATCAATTTCATCACTTTCCAAATCTATCTCTTCAAGGGCATCCATTATCTCTTTATATGATAAAGCTCCTGTTTTCTTACCTTTGGCAATTAGTTCTTTTACAGATTCTTGTTTCTCATTTACATTTTTTTGTTGTCCTTCTTTTTTTTGACCCAATTGTGCTACCTCCCTTACTCATGCCTAATTAATTTTATCTCATTGTTTAATCTTGTTAACTCTAGACATAAATCAATAAAATGTTTATTTTCTGATTCGCTCTTTTCAGGTTTTTTTCTCTAATTCCTCAATACTATTAAGAATACTCTGTCTCTTTTTCTCTAGATTATTAAAGGTTATAGTGTTAATTAAATCCTTAATAATTTCTTCTACAATTGTTGGTTCGTATTTTAATTCTGTATTAACTATAGTATTTACTAAATTAATATCAATATTGCCATTTTTAGCTAAATCTATTATATTACCAATTTTTAAAGATTTGGTTTCCATATATTCCTTGCTTATTAATTCAAATAATCTTTTACATTCTACAGATGAAAAATCATCAGGAGACAATTGTTTGTTTATTAACTCGAAATAATCTTTATCATCCATTAGCAGTCTAATGAGATCTAACTCTGCTTTTAAGTAACCAGAAACTATCTTATGATTTACTGGACTAATACTTGGAGTTTTATTTTTAATATAATTATTTTTATACAAAGATTTATTATCTTTTCCTTTAATTTCTTTTTCAATTGCTTCTTTAGATATACCTGTTTCTTCAGAAATCTTTTTAATGTACACATCCTGTTCCACTGGACTTTTTAACTCTTTTATTATCCTTGAAACTTCTTTTGTAAATTTAATTTTATCTTCTGTTTCTTCTATATTATACCTTTTTTTTAGCAATACTGATTTTATAGTCAACAAAATTCAATGAATTGATATATAATTTTTCAAACTGTAATAACCCAAACTTATTAATATAATCATCTGGATCCATATTGTCAGGTAATGTAATTATTCTAGGATATACTTCTTCCTTTACCAAAATATCTATGGCTCTTAAAGTTGCTTTGATTCCAGCTACATCAGAATCATAGCATATATATACCTCTTTACCATATCTCTTTAAAAGCTTACTTTGTCTTTCTGTCAAACTAGTACCTAAACTAGCTACTGCATAATTAATTCCTTTTGAATATAAAGCTATTACATCCATATATCCTTCTACTAAAAGTATTTTTTTTCCCTATTTGAATATTTATTAACCAAATTTAATCCATAAAGATGATTTCCCTTATTAAATATAATACTCTCCTTAGAGTTTAAATATTTAGGCATACCTTCATCAATAATTCTGCCTCCAAAACCAATTACCCTAGATTTTATATCTATAATAGGAAATATAATTCTATTTCTAAACTTGTCGTAATAACCATTATTCCCACTTTTCCTAGCAATCAATCCTATTTTTTTCTATTTCTTCCTCTTTATATCCTTTATTAGCCAAGTATTTATATAAATTATCCCAACTATTGAGAGAATATCCTAACCCAAAATTTTTAATAATTTTAGGGTTTAATTGTCTCTTCTTTAAATACTCTAAAGCTTCATGATTATTGATTAAATTCTTATAAAAAAAATCTAGCTGCCTCTCTATTGATTTCATATAATCTTTCCTTTTCATCAACATGTTTATCTTCTAATTGAGTTTCACCTATTTCAATACCATATTTATTCCCCCCCAAAAACTTTATTGCTTCTATAAAATCTAAGTTCTCTTTCTTCATTATAAAAGAAATACTATCTCCACCTTCACCGCAACCAAAGCAATGAAAGAATTGTCTTGTAGGAGAAACCGTAAAGGAAGGGGGGGTTTTCTCGTTGTGAAAAGGACAAAGACCCACATAATTTGCACCTGATCTCTTTAATTGAACATAATCTGAAATTATTTCAACAATCTCACTACTATCCTTTATCTTTTCAATTGTATCATCACTAATAAAATTTGTCATATTATCACCTATAAATCCACCTGCCATTAAAAAAATTTATTCACATTAATAATATTCGACATAAAAACAAAAATTCCTTCTTTATTTAATATTTTTCCCAAGGTTTAGGAATAAATAAATTAGAAAAAAAATATTAACAACATATCTATCAGTCATTCCTGCAATATAATCACATATCCTATCTTCCTTTGAAGATTGGTTATTTTCATATCCTCTTTGATATTCTAATGGTAGCTTATCCATATTTTAAAATAATAATTATAAAGCTCAGTAATTATATATTCAGCTTTATCATCTTCAGATTTAGCTTTAATATTAAAATATACATTTTCAAACATAAATCGTCGTAATTTGTCAGTTTTTTTTACCTACTTCATAACTCATAGATATATTCTTCTTATTTAAGCTATTATTTATTACATCTAAAATCATTGTATTTATCCTTTTGCCATGGGTTTTACCTAATATTTCTATACAGTCCTTAGGCAAATCTTCTGATTGTATGATTCCAGCTCTAATAGCATCATCTATATCATGATTAATATAAGCAATTCTATCAGCAATTCTAACAACTTGTCCTTCTAGGGTTTCACTTATATTATTTCCAGAATGATTTATTATACCCTCTCTAACTTCATATGTCAAATTAAGTCCAATTCTAGTATCACTATGCTCTAATATATCTACTATCCTTAAACTTTGTTTATTATGGTTGAAACCATTAGGATGTAAGCTGTTTAATACCCTTTCCCCTGTATGACCAAAAGGGGGGGTATGGCCTAAATCATGTCCAAGGGCTATGGCCTCTACTAAGTCTTCATTTAATTTTAACGCTCTTGCAAGTGTCCTTCCAATCTGTGATACTTCAAGGGTATGAGTCAATCTAGTACGAAAATGATCTCCTTCAGGTGCCACAAAAACTTGTGTCTTATGTTTTAATCTCCTAAATGCCTTAGAATGAATAATTCTATCTCTATCCCTTTGAAAATCTGTTCTAATATCACATTTTTCTTCAAATACTTTTCTTCCTCTTGTATCTTGGCTTAAAGTTGCAAAGGGTGATAATCTTTCTTTTTCGTTTTTTTTCAGTTTGTACTCTAATATTCATATATTATTTACCCCTTTTCAATTAAAGAAAACTTATATCGCCTATTAGCTATTAAATACAATTAATAATAGATTATTCTATACTTTATATATACAACATAAAATATAAAAATCCTTCTTTATTTGTATAATTTTTAAAAATAAATTAATCATCTAAAAAGAAGTGTTGAATTCAACACTTCTTTTTAATATTCACCTTTAAAAGCTTTTTTTCATATAATCTATAACTATACCTGCTGTTTCTTCTATGGCTTTATTAGATACATCGATTACTATACAGCCTAGTTTGTCCATTATTTCTTTGGAGTATTCTAATTCCATATTTATTCTATCAACATTTGCATAATTTGCAGTAAAGTCTAATCCTAAAGATTTTAACCTTTCTTGTCTTATCTCATTTAATTTAGCTGGATTTGCCACTAACCCTATTATCCTTCTTTTATCTTTTTCAAAAAGTTCCTTTGGTGGTGGAACTTCCGGTACTAGAGGAACATTTGCTACTTTATAATTTTTATGAGCTAAATACATACTTAATGGAGTCTTAGAAGTTCTAGATATACCTACTAAACAAATATCAGCTTTCTTAACCCCCCCTCTAGGATCCTTTCCATCATCATATTTTACTGCAAATTCAACTGCTTCAACCTTTTTAAAATAGTTTTCATCTAGCCTTCGTATAATACCTGATTCTCTTTTAGGAGGGTATCCCAGTACATTTTCTAAGGCTTCTAAAGGTGGAGTCATAACATCAATAGTTGGTATATTTGTCCTTCTACCACATTCTTCTATATAATCTCTAGTAGACTCTGATACCGTTGTAAATACAATTATACTCTTTCTTAAGATAGCTTCCTCAAATATTTCTTTAATCTGCTCTTTACCAACTATAAAGGGATATCTTCTAATTTCAAACCCCCCCTCTGGAATAAATTGTCTAACTGCTGCTCTAGCTATTAATTCTCCAGTTTCTCCTATGGAATCTGATACTACATAAACTGTAACTAAATTTCCCATTTTAACCCCCCCTCCTAATCATTGCTGCCTAATTCTACAAATAATCTTGTTATGGTTGTTTTAGTAATCCTGCCTATTACACGATAAATATTTTTATCTTTTTCAATTACTTCTACAACAGGTAAACTATCAATTTCATGATCTATAAGCTTCTTAGCAGCACTTAAAACACTATCTTTAGGTTCAACATATACAATATTAGGCATTCTTGTCATTATAACTCCTATTGGTATCTTGTATAAATCAGTCCCCCCCATAACAGATCTAATAATATCTTTTCTAGAAATTACACCTGAAAGGACTCCATCGTTTGTAATATATATGGACCCAACATCTTCTAAAAACATAAATACTATAGCGTCATATATAGAAGTAGACTCATCTAAAACCACTGGCATAGATTTAACATCCTCAACTAATATCCTCTTAATTTCATCAGACACATATCCTAAGCTAGTTTTCCCTGTATAGAAATATCCAACTCTAGGTCTAGCATCTAATATCCCTACCATGGTTAAAATAGACAAATCAGGCCTAATAGTAGATCTGGTTAAGTTTAATTTAGTAGCTATATCATCACCGGTGATAGGATGATTGTTTTTTTACAATTTCTATAATTTTTTTTCTTGCCTTTTATTAAATCTTATGACCATCACCACCCTATCTATTAAATAATAATCTTAACTATTTACTAACTATTTTTGATAAATCACAAACCAACATCATAGTATCATAAATTTTTCTTAATAGTCCTAATCTGTTATCCTTTAATTTTTCATCTTCAACCATAACCATTACATTTTCAAAAAAAATTATCTATAGGTTCTCTTAAAGTAGCAAATAAATCTAAAGCCTTATCATATTCCTTTTTATTAATTAAACTTAAAACCTTGTCTTCTATATTATTGTAACTATCATATAGTATTATCTCATCTTCAGTAAACAAGTCTCTCATAATTTCACTGGATTTTGCATTTTTAGCTAAAGTAGCAACTCTATTAAAAGCCGCCAAGACATCAGATAAATCATCTTTTCTAACCATTCATTTAATTTAATTGCTTTGATTTTCATATCATAGATATCATCTGTATCTGTATTGATAACTGCTTCTATTATATCATATCTTATACCCTTATCAGAAAACATGTTCTTTATTCTACCAACAAAGAAATCCATGATTTCATTTTTAATTTTATTATAATCAAAAGCCAATCCATTCTCTTCAACATATATATATAAAGCAAAGTCTATTAAATCCCTTAATGCGATATTCAATTTTTTTTATCTAATATAATATTAATTATCCCTAATGCACTTCTTCTTAATCCAAAGGGGTCCTGAGAGCCTGTAGGATGTATATCGATGGCAAATAATCCTGCTATTGAATCTAGTTTATCTGCAATACTTAAAATTGCACCTGCTGTAGTTGATGGTAAATCATCTCCAGAAAATCTAGGTAGATATTGCTCAAATATAGCTAAACTTACTATTTCATTTTCTCCAGACTCTTTAGCATATACCATACCCATTTTACCTTGAAGTTCAGTAAATTCTGTTACCATTTTAGTAACTAAATCAGCTTTAGATAAATAGCTAGCTCTTTTAATATTTTTCTCAGTTTCTTCTCCTACTTCTAAATAATTACCAATTTTTTTTCAGCCAGTTTTTGTACTCTTATGGTCTTATCATATAAAGTTCCTAGTTGTTCTTGAAATGTAATATATTTTAAAGATTCAATATAACTCTCTAAAGGATTACTAATATCCTCATTATAGAAAAACTTGGCGTCTTCCAATCTTGCACCCAATACCTTTTCATTTCCTTTAATTACTGTTTCTACGTAATCTTCATTTCCATTTCTAACTGTTATAAAATATGGTAATAATCTATTTTATCATCAAATACAGGAAAATATCTTAAATGTTCTTTCATTGGAGTAATAACTACATCCCTTGGTAAAGTAAGATATTCATCTTTAATTCTTCCAATTATAGGAGTTGGATATTCAACTAAATTAGTTACTTCATCTAGTAATTCTCTATCATGAATTAGTTTACCACCTTTTTCTTTAGCTAATCTTTCTGAACCGTATTTAATAATTTCTTTTCTTTCATTTTGATCTACAATAACATAATTTTCTCTTAATGTTTCAATATAGTCCTCTACATTATTTATAACTATATTAGAACTTCCTAAAAATCTATGTCCCCCCCTGGTAATATTAGATACTTGTATACCTTCCAATTCAAAAGGAATAACTTGGTTTTCTAATATAGATACAATCCATCTTATAGGTCTTGCAAATCTAAGATTCTTTCCGCCCCCCCACTTCATGGATTTAGGGAAATTAATAAATTTAATAATTTCAGGTACTTTTTCAATAAGTATATCTTCTATTCTTTTTCCTATCTTTTTACTTTAGCATATACATATTCTTCTCCATTATAGTCTAATATAAATGTATCTTCTAATTGTACATTTTGACCTCTCATAAAACCTTGTAATGCCTTTGTTGGATTGCCCTCTTCGTCGAAGGATATCTTTTTAGATGGTCCTTTTACACTTTCTTCTATATCTTCTTGTCTTTCATCTAATCCTTGAATTATCGCTGTCAATCTTCTTGGAGTAGAATAAACATCTATTTTTCATAGTTAATATTTTCTTTTTTTTAAAGACCATATCAAAACCTTCATTAAGTTGTTTTAATGCACTATTAACATATCTTGCTGGAATCTCTTCTACCCCTATTTCAAGTAAATATTTTTTACTCATCTGATTCACCTTCCTTTTTTTAATAAGGGAAAGCCCATTTCTTTTCTTTTTTTCTAAATAACTTGATGCAACTATTCTCGCTAAATTTCGAACTCTACTTATATAATTAGTTCTTTCTGATACTGATATTGCACCCCTAGCATCTAATACATTAAAAGTATGAGAACATTTAAGAACATAATCATAACTTGGTAAAATCAATTTTTCTTCAAGTATTTCCTTTGCTTGGCTTTCATAGATATTAAATAATTCTTTTAATGTTTCTATATTTGCTTTCTCAAAGCTATATACAGAATGTTCATATTCTGCCATATTAAATATCTCCCCCCCATAGGTAATATCCTTATTCCATTTTATATCAAATATATTATCCACATCTTGTAAATACATGGCAATTCTTTCTAGCCCATAAGTTAATTCTGCAGATTCTAAATCGCAGTTAATACTACCTACTTGCTGAAAATATGTAAATTGGGTTATTTCCATGCCATCTAACCAAACTTCCCATCCAAGACCCCCCCATGCTCCTAAAGTTGGTGCTTCCCAATTATCTTCAACAAATCTAATATCATGTTTCAAAGGATCAATTCCAATAGCCCTTAGACTATTTAAATATAAATCTTGAACATTTTCTGCCGATGGTTTCAGTATTACTTGTAATTGGTGATGTTGATAAACCTGTTGGGATTTTCTCCATATCTAGCATCTGCCGGTCTCCTAGATGGCTCTACATATGCTACCTTCCAAGGTTCTGGTCCTAATGCACGTAAAAATGTATGAGGACTCATAGTTCCTGCTCCCTTTTCTATATCATAAGGCTCTAATATAGTACATCCTTTCTCACCCCAATAATTCAGTAATTTAAGCATTAAATCCTGAAAATACATAATAAACCCTCCTTGTTTTAATAATAAATACAAAAAAAACCTTTAAGCCCCTATAGGGACGAAAGGTTAGTTCCGCGGTTCCACCCTATTTAATACCTTAATAGTAAGGTACTCACTTTGTAATATGCACTCAGAAGCGCCTTTCTCCACATACCTTTATATCTAGTTCCCACCATACCAGACTCTCTTTAATAAATTTATATGATACTCTCTTCATCATTGTGCACTTATAAATCTTTATACCATAATAATTTAGCAAATAATTAATATAATGTCAATAGATACCTATTTAAAGACTAATTAATAATTTATTGATTTTAGTAAATTTAAAGAATTAAATTCTCCCCCTATCTATGTTAAATAATATATAGTCTTCTACTATTTCTTGAATCTTAATAAGTATATCTTTTGATATATCTATACTTGATAAATCATCTAATGAAACATATAATAATTTAACCATGGACTCATACATTAGTCTATTCATTGGCTTAGCTTTAGCATCCACAGCAAAACAGTCATTGCATATTATTCCTCCTCCATGAATACTAAACTTAATATTAGAAAAATCTTTGTTGCCACAAGACACGCATTTTTGAATAAATGGCCTATAACCTAAAAACGACATATATTTTAATTCAAAGGCAATGATAAATTTTAAAAATCCATCATCTAATTGAGATAAAACTCTTAAGCCCTTTTCTAACAATAAAAATAACACTTCATTTTTCTCTTCTTCTGGAGTTGATTTATTCACAAGTTCTAAAATATAAAACCATAAATAACCCGTTCCATTTTTTTCTCTTATACTATAGAAAGATTCTATTACCGCTCCTTCATTAATATAATAAAAGTTCCTACCTTTATAAAGCTGATATTCATTATAAGAAAAAGGTTGTGTATGAGCAATAAGCTTAGATTTTGGTCTATATGCTCCCCCCCTAGCCATGACATTAATTCTGCCAAATTTTTTTCGTATAAATATTTAATATTTTACTAGTTTCTTTAAACCTTATCTCATTTAATACAATACCCTCAGTACGTAACATATTTGACTCCAATCTATTTATAGCCAAAATATTTTAATTTGTTTTCTTTTTCTCTCCAGTTTTTTTTCAACTTTTACCCATAGTTGAAGATTCACTTTGCTACCTAATAATTTTTCAATATCTTCCCTTGAACTCTTACCAATCATTTTTAACATTTTTCCATTTTTGCCAATTACTATTCCCTTATGGGATTCTTTTTCACAGTAAATAGTAGCAAAAACATCTATTAAATCTTTTTTTCTCTCTACTCTTCACAGTATCTATACCGACAAAAATTCCATGGGGAACTTCTTCTTCTAAATTTTCTAATGCTTTTCTCTAATTATTTCAGATATAATAAATCTTTCAGGTTGATCTGTTATCATATCTTCTGGAAAATATTGTGGTCCTTCTGGTAAGACTTTTTTTTATCCCTTCAATATATCTATCTATATTTTTGTTATTTAAAGCTGAAATTGGGATAATATCATTAAACATATTCATTTTTTTCAAACTTTTCAATTAATCCAGAAATTTCTTCTTCACTTAATTTATCAGTTTTATTTATAAGCAAAATAATAGGAGTTGATATAGACTTTAATTCTTCTATTATATACTTATCTAATTTCCCTATTTCTATACTTTCATCTACTATAAAGGTTATGACGTCTACTTCTTCTAATGTGCTTTTAGATATCTTAAGCATATACTCCCCCTAATTTATTTTTAGGCATTTGCATTCCTGGAGTATCTAAAAATACAATTTGAAAATCATCGCCTGTAAAAACAAGTTGTATCTTATTTCTAGTAGTTTGGGGGGGTTTATCTGAAATAATTGAAATTTTTTTCTCCTATTATTTGGTTCAATAAAGTAGATTTCCCTACATTAGGTCTTCCTATTACACTAACAAATCCTGATTTATACATTTTATCTCCCCCCCTTCTATTTATCCTCTAAATCTTCAGGCCCAAAACTATAGGGTAATAGTTCTTCAGCTTTATATTCAGTAAATTCATCTTCAGATTTTGCAATTATTATATTTGCATCTTTCCCAAACTCCCTTATTACTTGTCTGCATACTCCACATGGAAATGTAGGATCTGCATCACCTACTACAGCTATGGTATCTATTTCTTTGCTCCCTTCAGATATGGCCTTAAAAATAGCAGTTCTTTCTGCACATAATGTAGGAGAATAAGATGCAATTTCAATATTACATCCAGTATATACATTACCATCTTTCATTAATACTGCTGCACCTACATGAAAATTTGAATATGGTACATATGCTTTTTTTTGAGCTTCTAAAGCTTTTTTTAATCAGTTCCTTTTTATTCATGTTTCCCTCCTATTTATTTAATTGTTATTTCTAAATTAGAGTTTACAATTTGTACCCAAGTAATTCCAGGATTAAAAGCTATCTCTTGTCCATCTTTATCATAATATATAGTTTTTCCCTTTCTATCATTCTTTACCCATTTAATATCCATTCCACTACCATTAGTAAAAAAATTTTCCTTCCCCCCCTTCCCCCCCAATTAAATCAATTTGTAACCTTCCTTCATTATCTATAACCTTTGTATTTACTTGTTGTATTATTATATTCTTTGCAATAATATTGCTTTGATCAATTTCATCTATATGATCCTTTCCATCTTTTGTCTATAATATATTTTTTTTATCCTTATTATATATATAACTTGTAGTATTATTTTGTTTATAGTCTATTTTAATTTCCATTGCCCTATATCCATCAATATCTTTATCTTCTTCATTGAATTTAAAACATGGTATATCACCATTCATTTTATACCCACGTTCTTCTTGAGTCTTACGAATTACACCCATACTAGAATATAGATTATGAGGCATTTTTTTTGAACCTTCTCTCCAAAATATTTTAGAAGAACTTGATAATCCATCAATATCAGCTATTTTCAATTGGATTATATCTTTTTGGCTTGCTCGCTGCCTCCAACCCTCACATATACTGCATCATATTCTAACACTTTTGTCACAAAATAAGGCCTTGAACTTCTAATAGGGCCTATTGATTCAGGGTCATTGATTAGAAACAATCCTAAATATCTAGTGTAAGGAGCCTCAACTGGGAATTCATAAACTATTTCAGCATCTTTTAACCCTGCTTGCCAACGGGCCTTTGGATGATTATCAAACATTACTGCTACTACTCTTCTATTAATCTTTTCTTCATCAGCATAAATTCCACTTAAAGGCGATGGTATGCCTTTTATTATAATTTCAGTATTTTCTTCCCCTTTTTCAACAATAAGTGGATCTGAAAAATCCATATGATTATTAGCTGGCTCTTTAATGTCTTCTTTCTTACATCCTGTTAAAATTGATATTATTAGTAAGATTATTAACAGGATTTTATGCTTAGATCCCATTTCCGTATCTCCTTATCCAATTATTTGAAATACTAAAATTCCAATTGCAATCCCCAAAAATCCACCTAATACTACTTCCATTAAAGTATGTATTTTGCCTTCAACTCGACTTTCTGCAACTAGAAGAGCTAGTCCAAAAGTAAGTGTAATTATTAATATGTTTTCTACTAAAACTGCTACTATAGTAGCTATACAAAATGCTATAGCCGAATGACCGCTAACTATTCCCCTTGAAAATGAGTGCCTTTCCCTTTATAATATTTTGCCTTTAATCCTATAGTAAGCAAAACCACAAGAATTAAAGCAACAAAAGTTAAATGAATTGATGAATTTTTAATTTTAAATATTACAACTTCTGAGAAATCACTTAATCTATCAAAAAAAACAATAAATACCCAACTATAATAGCATTTATTGAAGCAATTAAAACAGCTCCTGCAGATATGTCCTTAGCTATTCTAGCATAGGGATGATATTCCTTAGTTATCATGTCTATAGTCTTTTCTATTGCTGTATTTATCATTTCTAACACCAATACTAAAGTTATTGCAAACAATAGAATTAAAAACTCAGTCCTAGTAAAATTAAAGAACAAACTAAAACCTAGAACTCCTACAGCTATAATGTAATGTATTAACATATTTCTCTCCGTCTTAATAGATACGATAATTCCTGATACTGCATAATTAAAACTATCAATTATGCTTCGCTTCATAGCCTTTACTCCCCCCCTTTATTGTCTTTAAATATTCCCAACCTTTTCATAACTAGCTTTTCTTTTTCTCTCATAATTTTCTTTTCATCTTCATCCATATGATCATACCCCCCCATTAAATGAAACATACTATGGGCTGTTAAATATGCTAATTCCCTTTCTAAATTATGCCCATAATCCTTTGATTGTTCCACTGCCTTTTCCGTAGAAATAATAATATCTCCTAATAAGGGGGGGATAGGAACCATAAAATCTTCATCCATAGGAAAAGATAATACATCTGTATCCCTATCAATTCCTCTATACACTTTGTTTAACTCTCTAATTTCTTCATTATCAACAAATGAAATAGATACCTCATAATTTAAATCCATATTTTCCACCAACAATGATTCTCTAATAACCTTTTCTAATAATAAATATATGTCTTCATCTATCTCCACTTTAGATTGTCTATTATCTATATAAATTTCCATAATCTTATCCTTCCTCTACAGTAGTTTCCATATCAGGATATTCAATTCTATCATGATAAATTCCTATTAACACCTTTACAAAGGTATTGATAATTTTTTTGAATATCTTTATTTGTTATATCACAATCATCTAGCTGCCCATCATTTACTTTCCCCCCCTTTACTACTTTAGAAATCATATCTTCTATTTTTTTTCTTTAGTAGGCTCTTTTATGGATCTAACGGCTGCTTCTGATGAATCTGCCAACATAACTATTGCTGTTTCCTTTGTCTGGGGTTTTTCCCTTTATATCTAAAATCTTCAATATTCAAATCTTCATTATGTTCCTTAGCCTTATAATAAAAATACGCTACAGCTGTAGTACCGTGATGTTCATCTATAAAATCTATGATCTCTCCTGGTAATCTTTCATCTTTAGCCATTTTTATTCCATCTAATGTATGGGAAATAATAATCTTTGCACTTTCAGCTGGGTCTAATTTATCATGAGGATTATCCATTCCAAATTGATTTTCTTTAAAATAATAGGGTCTCTGCACTTTCCCAATATCGTGATAATAAGCTCCAACCCTTGTTAAAAGTGGATTTGCACCAATAGCCTCTGCTGCAGCTTCACTTAAATTTCCCACCATTAAGCTATGATGATAAGTTCCTGGCGATTCTAATAACAATCGTTTTAATAGTGGCTGATTAGGATTAGATAATTCTAGTAATTTAATAGGGGGTCAATATACCAAATATATTTTCCCAAAGGGGTAAAGTACCTATGGTTATTATTATAGCAAGAATTCCATTCAAAAATACTTGCATATCTTTAAACAAAATTTCCTTACCAGGTATTTGTTTTATAAGTCCAAAGGAAGTTATGGCCAGTATATTGCAGATTCCCATGATTATACCACTTATTAAAATATTATATCTTTGTTTTTGATTAGCTAAAGTCAATACTCCTAAACTACCACTTAAAATCATCATCAATATAACACTAAAATCCAATCTTAATAATAATCCTAAAAACAAAGACAGATATAGATTTACAACTATCCCTAATTGCTCTCCAATTAATATGGATACTAATAAAGCTCCAGCTGATAAAGGTAATATATATGGAGATATATTAAATAAGACTTCTGATATTAAAATAGTCAATAATATGATTAACAATAATACTATTAATCTGTTATTTTTTTAAAATGTCTCCATAAAAAAAAGTAAATATAACTATATAGTATAATCACACTAAGTATAATTAAAATTCCAATTCCTAATTTTGTACCTATTTCTCTATCGTTAGTATTTTTTTAATAATCCAGATTCTTTAATTAGATCGAATTTTTGTTGATCTATTCGTTCGCCTTCCATTGCTATAATCTCATTTTCTTTAATTATAACTGGCTGTATTTTACTTACTCTTTCATTTTTTTTATTCTATTTGTTTCAACTTCATCTATAAATTTATTTGGTTTTATAATCTGTTCTATAATTATAAATCCCATGGTTTTTCTTCACTAGATAAATTCAAAGACTCAAATGTAGCCTTTAAATTTTCCTTTTCATATAATAAATCTTCTTCTTTTATTCCTGCTCCCATTACTTGATTTATTAAATCAGTTAAAGTATTTTCAAAGTGATTAAGGGATTTATAATCCATTCTTAAAATATTTAATAAATGATTATTTTCCAATTCAAATTCTAATTCTTCTTCTAATAGTTGTGATTTCCTACTATTACTTATATTATTTTGCATCTTTAAATCTCTTACATTGTCAAAAAAAACAGATATAACTTCCTTCATATTCATCTGTACCGAAGGGGATATTCTATATTTGGCGCTACGCTATTTGCGGCTTCTCTTTTAATCTATCGGTTTCATATTTATCTTCAACTTCCTTCGTAGCCCTTATATCTCTTTCAGCTATATCTCCTACTTTTACATTTAGCTTATAACCTTCGAATTTAATTATAGTTATAAAAAAAAGAATTGCTGCAAAAATTACAAGCAATATTACATTTATATATGGTTTATTGTGAATTTTAAAAGTTTTTTTTATTGTATTTATTTTTACTTTTTTTTCTTTTCCATAAGTATCCCCCTCTATGGAAGTTTATATATCTTTATTTTCAAATTTATCATATGCTTCAATGATTCTTTGAACTAAAGAGTGTCTAACAATATCATACTTAGACAGATATATCATTTCGATTCCCTTTACATCATTTAATATTTTTGTTACTGTTTTAAGTCCTGACTGTTTTCCTCTAGGCAAGTCTACTTGTGTTATATCTCCTGTTATTATAGCTTTTGAACCAAATCCAAGTCTAGTTAAAAACATCTTCATTTGTTCATTAGTTGTGTTTTGAGCTTCATCTAAAATGACATATGCAGAATCTAGAGTTCTTCCCCCCCTCATATATGCCAAAGGTGCAACTTCTATTAATCCTTTATCCATATACCTAATATAATTCTCAAATCCAAGTATTTCAAACAGTGCATCATAAACTGGTCTTAAATAAGGATCTACTTTTTCTTGCAAATCTCCAGGTAAAAAAACCTAGGTTTTCACCTGCTTCCACGGCAGGTCTTGTTAAAATAATCCTATTTACCTTTTTATTTTTAAAAGCTTGAATAGCCATTGCCATTGCTAAATATGTTTTACCTGTACCTGCAGGCCCAATTCCAAATACTATATCATTTTCTTTAATTGCATCTATATATCTTTTTTGACCTAATGTTTTAGGTTTTATACTTTTTCCAGTTGCTGTTATACAAATAACCTCTTTTAATAATTCTTCTATTTTATCTTCTTTCCCTTCTAATATTAATTGTATTGTATGCTTTATATCCTGTTGATCTAGTTTCTTTTGTATTTTTACAATATCAATTAATTTATAAAGTAACTTTTCCCCCAAGTCTACATTTTGGGGGGGTTCTCCATATATTTTAAGACTTCCATCGCCTAGGATTACATTAATATTTAATGTATTGGCTATCATATTTATATTTTCGTCTAATTCTCCAAATATCTCACTTACTATACCATTATTTTCTATTGGTACTATCTTTTCTTTAATGTTCTTTGACAAATTTTAGCCTCCTAATTTGAAATTATTTGTTTCTTAGAAATATCTTCTATGGTTTCGATTACAATTTGTGTTCTCAAAATATTTCCATCAATTGTATATATGGCATTTTTAGATAAAATTTCCACCTCATCTGATAATTGTTTGTTAATTTCTTTTATACCCTTTAATTGAGAAGTTTTTTTTAAGAAATCAATATCTCTCCTTATCTCTTTTAGTTCTACTTCTCTAAAAGTGTAGTTCACTATTTTAATTGGAATATCAATTTTAGCCCATTTAAAATTCACTATATCTTTTTCAATAATTTCCTCAATATAATTTTCATATGGAATATCCCCTGATAAAAATCTTATACCTTTATCTTTGAATTTTAATCCCCCCCTTTGCCTATAAGTTCTACCAGTTTCAATTTTATCCGTCTTAACTATTGGCTCTTCAATAATAGAAGTATATCTTGTACGTGCAAGAACTTCACCTTCAGCATGGACCAAATAGGGACTATCTTCAAAGGAATTTTTCATGACACCAGAAATTAAGATCTCTCCTTTTTCAACAATTTTTCCCTTTTTAGCTACAGCTTCTCCATTTTTAGCTATTATCTTTAAAATAACCCCCCCTCTTTTTTTTGCAATTATATTACATGGATACGTTTTGTCTATCTTCTCAGGTGGTATATCCGACTCTCTAATTTCAATTGTTAGCTTTACTCCATTTATTCTAATATCTAAAAAAAGAAATATATTCAAATTCATTTAATAAGATATCCTTCATAAAGTCCTTATTGATTATTTTTTTTAGTTTACCTGTTTTTATATTATTTGTCTCTAATAGACTAATTATTTCTTTTGTGGAAATTTGCTCTGCACCAATTATTTCTATTTCCCATATAATTGATGATAGTAGAATAATAAAACATATAAAAACAATCAATCCAAAACCCAGCATCTTCCTTTTCTTTAGCTTTTTTTTAATAAAAAAAGGCAGACCTATTTTATCTTTAATTTCTATTTGACAACCAGCTTTGTTAACTATATTTTCCAGACTATTATACCCTGCTAAAGATAATGTGGCCTCAATTTCAGTATTATTTATTCGATTAACATTCCATAAATATATGCTGTTTGCCAATGCCAGATTAAGTAATCGCTCTAAACTTAAACCATTAATTCTAATAATAACATATCCCTTTAAATAATTCCATATCTTTATCGCTAGCATATTTACACCCCTAGCCTATTATTTCTACTTTTTCAATAATCCCATCTATATTGATTTCTTCTAAAAATATATTTTTTTTATTTTCATAGATTTACCTATAATTTTAATTATCCCAATTTTACTATTTATCCTAATTAGTTCGCTAGTATATTCGATTATTCCTTTATGATTAGAAATATCAACTTTTTTTATCACCTAAAATAGTTATCTTAGGCAAATCTAATGCTACGTCTAAAGGCAGTTCAAGGGCATCAGTAAGAGTCATTTTGAAATCATCCATATTATTTTTCATATAAATCCCTCCTACTAATAATATGCTATATATAAGTTTACTATTACAACATGAAAAGAAGCATGTGTATTACATGCTTCTTTTCATGTTTTGTATACTTTTAGGCTCTGATAATATTTCTGAAAAAAAATGATGCCTCTTAATATATCCTTACTTAAATCATGAGTACTATTTTTATCACTGGTCTTTTTTTAATTCTTTTTCCTTTATTTTGCTTTTACCATCTTCTAAAATTCTACTTTCTTCAAAGCTATTACCAAAACTATATTCCCTTGCATCTAAAGTTTCAATGCCAAGTTTATATTCTCTTAAATCAATAGAATCTTTTTTTTAACTCTCTTGATTTATTCATATCTTTACTAGGTTCTCTTGGAACCCTTCTCCTAAGGTTTTTCTCTATTTCATTATTAAATGTATCCATAATATTTCTACCCTTAGAAGTTCTATCTTGAATTTGCCTAGTTCTTTTTCTTCTAGCTTCTTCAATTTTCTTTTTATCTTTAGCACTCTTTAAAAATACATCTAATATTACTACTACAATGAAAAAAAATTAAAGGATTCATCTAATCACATCCTATTTCTTTTTATCTTCCTCTGCCATTTTAGATATAGAAGATCTCATATCCGTATCTGCTAAGATGTTTCTCATATTATAGTAATCCATTACACCCATCTTTCCATCCTTTAATGCTGATGCTAATGCCAATGGAACTTCTGCTTCTGCTTCAACAACCTTAGCTCTCATGGACTGTACTTCTGCTTTCATTTCTTGTTCTTTAGCTACTGCCATAGCCCTTCTTTCTTCAGCCTTGCCTCTGCTATACGCTTATCTGCTTCTGCCTGGTCCATTTGAAGTCTAGCACCTATATTTCTACCAACATCTACATCTGCTATATCTATGGATAATATTTCAAAAGCAGTTCCTGAGTCTAAGCCCTTACTTAATACTGTTTTTGAGATACTGTCTGGATTCTCCAAAACATCTTTATGTGAACTTGAGCTTCCCACTGTAGTTACAATTCCTTCACCAACTCTGGCAATAATAGTTTCTTCACCAGCTCCACCTACTAATCTTTCAATATTAGCCCTTACAGTAACTCTAGCCTTAGCTACTACTTCTATACCATCCTTAGATACAGCAGCTATTTGAGGTGTTTCAATTACCTTAGGATTAACGCTTACTTGTACTGCTTCTAATACATTTCTACCTGCTAAGTCTATAGCAGCTGCCCTTTCAAACTCTAAAGGAATATTAGCTCTTTGAGCAGCAATTAGTGCGTCTACAACTGAGTTAACATTTCCTCCAGCTAAATAATGAGCTTCTAACTCATCAACATGTAAATTTAGTCCTGCCTTAGTAGCCTTTATCATTGGACTAACAATTCTTCCTGGTGCCACTCTCCTTAATCTCATACCCATTAATGTTGCAATTTTTATCTTAACTCCTGAGAAAAATGCTGTTATCCATAATCCTACTGGAATAAAAGTAAAAAAACAACATTACTAAAATTATTATTATTAACGCAATACCAAAAGTAAAAAAAACTGATGCACCTGAACCCATAACTTAAACCCTCCTAACAAATATTTGTGATCCTTCTACCCTTGCTACTTCTATTAAAGTATCCACCGGTATATAACCTTCATCAGATAAAACATCCATCTTTTCTCCATCTATTTCTACAAAACCACTTGGACGAAGTCCAGATATTGTTTTACCCCTTTTGTTTAAATACTTTTCCTTAGGATTTGCACTTAAATATCCTTTCTCTGTCTTATGTTGTGTTGTTAATACTATAGAATCCAGTAAAGTACTTCTAAATCCTAGTTTAATTAAAACAATAGTAACAATAGTAGTTATAATTATGGCAATACTCAAAGATAATAATGCAATACCAAAGGAGTCCATTGCCAAAACTATACCTACTAATACAAATATAATACCACTAATCCCAGGAAGTCCAAAACCTGGAACAATACCTTCTATAACTAATAATATAAGTCCTGTTACAAATAAAGCTAAAGAAGTCCAATGAGAATTTCCAGCTAAAATATTTCCTCCAAAATATAATCCAAATCCTATTATGCTTATGGTACCACCTATTCCAAAACCAGGAGTCATAATCTCTACTATTAAACCTATAAAAGCAATAGTTAATAATAAACTACTGATATAGGGATTTGAAATGTATTTTGATAACTTCATTTGAAATCCTTCATGCTTGTGGACTATATTATAGTCATTAAAACCAAGTTTATTTAAGATATCATCATAATCATTTGAAATATAATCGGCAATATTGTATTTTAATGCCTCTTGGGATGTTAAATTTACTAATTTCCCTTTTTCAGAAAGGCCATCAATTACAATATCTTTATCAGCCATTGCCTCTATTATGATTTCATCCCTACCTCTATATTGAGCAGTATCTCTTAATACAGCTCGCCACAAAGATAAAACCTTTTCAGTATTTGGTATAGTCTCTGCTGATCCAATTGTTGCATTTGGTACCATAACTACATTTTCACTTGCTATGCTAATCAATACTCCAGCTGATTCAGCTTTATTGTTAATAAAAGATATAGTTGGTATATTTGTTGATAAAATTATATCCTTTATTATTATAGCCTCATCTATTAAACCACCATAGGTATCTATTTCAAATATTATGGCCTGAGCACCTTTTTCATTTAAGTCATCTACAATTCCTTTAACAAAATTTCTAGTAGCTCGATTAATTTCACCTTTTATTGGTATAATATAAACATTTTCTTCTGGTTCAGCATAAGAAAAATTACTTAAAAATATAAAGATAATAAATAAAATTAAAATTCTTCTTGTTTTTTTTCAATATATCACCTCACTTCCATATTATTATCTCTATTATTATATTTCTATTCTTATAATATAATAATACCCAATAAATAATAATATAATTATAGAAATTTCCCTATTGGCTATTAAAAAAAACCTGGGTAATTACCCAGGTTAACTTAATATTTTTTTTGCAATACTACTAACTATATTTCCATCGGTTTTGCCCTTTACTTTAGGCATCACGGTTTTCATTACTAATCCAATATCTTTCATAGAAGTAGCATTTATTTCTTTAATAGTTTCAACAACTATTTTTTTCTACCTCTTCCTGTGTAAGTTGTTTGGGAAGGTATTCTAAAAGTATGTCAATTTCTTCATTGGTCAAATTGACTAAGTCATCTCTTCCACCTTTTTCAAAATCCTCTATTACATTTCTTTTTTTTCTTTTAATTGTTTAGATATTATTGCAATTATTTCATCATCTGATACATCTTTTCTTTCATCAACTTCAATTTGTTTAATTGCAGCTCTAACCATTGTAATAGTATTTTTTTCTAATAGCATCTTTGTTTTTCATGGAAGTTTTTAAATCTTCCATAAGTCTATCTTTAAGGGACATTATTTCACCTTCTTATTAATATCTAGAATATTTCTTTCTTCTAGCCGCTTCTGATTTTTTTCTTTCTTCTTACACTTGGTTTCTCATAGTGCTCTCTCTTTCTAACTTCTCCTAAAACGCCAGAACGAGCACATTGTCTTTTGAATCTTTTTAATGCATTGTCAAGTGATTCATTTTCGCCTACTTTTATTTCTGACATGTATTTCTCCCTCCCCCCCTCTCTACTACCAGAGTGCTACATACTATACACCGGTTAAGGTTTCTCACTCAATCATTATACATTATTACCATTTTTATTTCAACTGATTTTTAACCTGGTGGCCATAACATTTGTCTGCCGCCTAACAGATGAAAATGAATATGATCTACACTTTGTCCACCATGCTCTTTACAATTATTCACTATCCTATATCCCTTATGAAGTTCCAGCTTCTTTGCAAGCTTGTTTGCAACTTCAAATATATGTCCTATTAAATAAGAATTCTCTTCATTAATATCATTTGCTGACTCAATATGTTCTTTAGGTATTATAAGTATGTGAACAGGAGCCTGGGAATTGATATCTTTAAATGCAACAACTTTATCATCTTCATAGATGAATTCACTAGGTATACTCCCGTCAATTATCTTGCAAAATATACAATTATCCATGATTTCACCTCCCAATTTCTCCAATTAAATAACCATCTTTGCTATTTATAATTTTGTTTCTACTATATTTCCTATTATATCATTATTAGCTGAAGCTTTCACCCTTATATAATTAGTAGTATAGCCTTCATAAAAATCATCTATTTTTTTCTTCGTATAATATATCCATCTTTTTATTTAAAAATCTTTTATTAAATATCTCAGTTAACTCTTCGCCTAATGTTATTAATTCTTTACTTCTTTGATTTTTTTTATTTTTCCATGTACTTGGTTTTTATACTTAGCAGCAGGAGTTCCTTTTCTAGGAGAATATTTGAATACATGAATTCTTGAAAATCCAACTTCCTTTACAAATTCAATTGTTTCATTAAATTCCTTTTCAGTTTCCCCCCCTGGAAATCCTACTATAATATCTGTTGTAATACCTGCATCAGGCATATATTTCCTTATTAAATCAACTTTTTCTTTATATTCTTCCCTAGTATATTTTCTGTTCATTTTTTTCAATATATTATTAGATCCACTTTGAAGTGATAAATGAAAATGATCACAAACCTTCTTTGTACTAACTAATATATTCATAAAATCTTCTGTTATTAAATTTGGTTCTACTGAACTTAATCTAATCCTTTCAATATCCTTTATCAAAGCTATCTCTTGGATTAATTCTCCTAAATTAATATCTCCTAAATCTTTTCCATATGAAGCCACATGTATTCCTGTTAAAACAATTTCTTTAAATCCTGATTTAGATAATATTTCAATTTCAGATAAAATATCATCCTTATCTCTACTTCTAATTGGACCTCTAGCATATGGAATTATACAATAAGAACAAAATTGATTACATCCGTCTTGTATCTTTATATAAGCTCTAGTTTAGATTTAATATCTTCTACTTCTATCTTTTCAAATTCCTTATAGGTCTTTATACTCCTAACAATATTGATTTTCTTATTTTCATATTTTGCTTTTTCACAAAGTTCAACTATCTTATTTCTATCACTTGTACCAATTATTACATCTACACCTTCTATCTTCTCAACTTCTTCAGGTGATACTTGAGAATAACAGCCTACAACTGCTACAATAGCATCCTTATTGATTTTTTTTACTTTCCTAATAAACTGTCTAGATTTCCTATCAGAAAGGTTAGTAACGGTACAGGTATTGATTACATATACATCAGCAACTTCTGTATCTTCAACTATTTTAAATTGGTTTTCTTCAAATATTTTTTCCATAGCCTCAGTTTCATATTGATTTACTTTACAGCCTAAAGTATGAAAAGCTACTTTCTTCATTATATCACTCCTAAATCTCCTAACTCATAAAGAATAGCTGTAGCAGCTACAAATCCAGCTGTTTCAGTTCTTAGGATTCTAGGTCCTAGACTTACAATCTTAGCACCTATTTCTTTTAATTTTTCTATTTCATATAATTCAAATCCACCTTCAGGTCCTATTATTAAATGTATCCTTCCTCCTGAAATATCCTTTAGAGCTTCCTTCAATCCAATATTTTTTTTCATCTTCATAGGGTACAATAATATTTTTCTCATACCTTAGTAAATTAATCATATCTTTAAAGGAAAGTATTCCTTTCACTTCTGGTATATAATCTCTTTTTGACTGTTTAGATGCTTCCTCAGCAATTAATTCCAATCTTTCAACACGAGACTTTTCTTTCTTTTTACCTTTGATTTTTACTATGGATCTATTGGTGGAAATAATATAAAATTCTTTTACACCTATTTCTGTACCTTTTTGAATTATTAAATCCATTTTATTTCCTTTAGTTAACCCTTGATATAAAATAATATCAATTGGTGGCTCATTTTCACCAAGAGTTTTAGATAAAATGCTTGTTATTATTTTATCTTTTAATATTTCTTGTATTTCACAAATATAATTTATTCCTTCTACAGAGATTTCTATTTTATCATTTAATCTTAATCTTAAAACATCCTTAATATGTTTTACATCTTTGCCTAGGATACATATATTGTTTTCACTAATTTGATTAGTATCTACAAAAAAATTTATGCATATTATCACCTTTACTTTTTAGCAACTAAACATGCCCATTCGCCCAGTTCTTTTACTTCTATTATTTTAAAATTATTTTCAACTAATGCTTCTTTTACCATGGATATTTTTTTCAATGATTATTCCCGAGGCAATAAATACACCATCTTTCACTAAAAATTCCTTTAAATCCTTTGACATCTTAACAATAATCTCAGCAATTATATTTGATACTATTACATCTGCTTTTTCATCAATAACATCTAGTAAATTTCCTTGTATTACCTGAACTTTATCTTCTACATTATTATTAACTACATTTTCATTGGAAACTTCTATACAAGTAGGATCTAAATCTACTCCTATAACCTTAGAAGCACCTAATTTAGCTGATACTATACTTAATATTCCACTACCACATCCAATATCATAAACTCTATCTCCAGGCTTTACAAAGGTTTCTAAGGCTTCTGTGCACATTATGGTAGTTTCATGTGTACCTGTACCAAATGCCATTCCTGGATCTAATTCAACTACTAAATCTCCTGGTTGTATATCAGCAGATTCCCATGAAGGTTTTATAATAATTTTTTTCTCCTATTCTTCTAGCTTATAATATTTTTTTTCCAAGATTCCGCCCAATCATTATCATCTATTTCATTAAATGTAAGTTCTCCATAATTATCATTTATTTTTTTTCTTTAATAAATCCTATAATCCTATCTAAATCTTGAGACTCAGAAAAATATGCCTTAATAGATATCTTATCCAAATCTATTTTTATTAAATTATGGTCCACATAATCCCAATCAGTTTTCTCTTGAGATAGCTCCATAATATCCTTTGGATCTTCAATAGCTAAACCTGTTGCCCCCCCTGCTTGGTATAATATATCCGATACATAATCTTCATTTTCAGGTACAGTAATTACTATAGCTTCTATCCATTTCATCTAATATACACATCCTTTAATTAAATCTTTAATAATTATATCTTAATATGATGATAAATACTAGTATAATTAAAAAAACAATCACCCTTTAGTGATTGCCTTTAATTAAATGCATCTTTTACTTTTTGGAAAAAAAACCTTTTTTTATGTTCTTTATATATTTCTCCAGATTCCTTAGAAAACTCAAGCAACAACTGTTTTTGTCTTTCATTTAAATCTGTAGGAACCTTAATATCAACTGTGAAAAATAAGTCTCCTCTACCAACACCTCTCAAATTAGGAACTCCCTTATTTCTAAATTTAAACTCTGTCCCTGTTTGGGTTCCTGCAGGAATATTATATTTTTCTATTCCTTCTAATGTGGGGGGGACTTCAATTTCTGCTCCCAAAGCCGCTTCAGCAAAAGATATAGGTATATTTAAATATAGGTGATTTCCTTTTCTATTAAACACAGGATCTTCCTTTACCCTTATATAGACATAAAGATCCCCCCCAGGTGGACCACCTCTTTGTCCCCCCCTTCTCCTTCTCCTCTAAGGGAAATTATGGAGCCATTGTCTACACCAGCTGGTACTTTTACTATTATTCTTTTCGTCTTTACTTCTCTTCCTGAACCATTACATGTTGAACATTTCTCTTTAATAATTTCGCCTGTACCATCACAAACATCACAAGTTCCCACTCTTACAAACTGTCCAAATGGAGTTTGCTGTGCATATCTTACTTCTCCTGTTCCATTACAATTGGAACAGCTTTCTTTATGCGTGCCAGGTTTTGCACCTGAACCATTACATGTTGAGCATTCTTCCATCCTTCTAATTTGAATTTCTTTTTCTGTTCCAAATACAGCATCTTTAAATTCTAAATTCAAATCATATCTTAAATCTGCACCTCTAACAGGGCCTGTTTTTCTCGAATTTTGAGAAAAACCTCCACCAAAGCCTCCACCAAAAATATCAAATATATCTCCAAATATATCATCAAAACCACCAAAATCCTGACCTCCTGCTTGAGGATCTACACCAGCATGGCCAAATCTATCATATCTGGATCGCTTTTCTGGATCACTTAATATTTCGTAGGCTCCATTCACCTCTTTAAATTTTTGTTCAGCTTCCTTGTCATTGGGATTTAAATCTGGATGATATTTTTTTTAGCAAGATTTCGATAAGTTTTTTTTATTTCTTCTTGTGTTGCATCTCTATTTACATTTAATATATCATATAAATCCTTCAAAGATTATCACCTACCTTAAAATAATTCATAATTACAAAATTCAAAGCTAAATCAAGAGATTTAGCTTTGAATTTAAACTAATCTTCATCTACTACTTCATAATCACCATCTACTACATCATCATCTGTTGAAGAATCTCCTTGAGGACCTTCTTGATTCATATCTTTATATAGTTTTTCAGAGATCTTATAGAATTCTTGAGTAAGTTCTTCTGTCTTAGTTTTTATAACTTCTATATCGTCACCTTCTAATGCCTTTTTCAAGTCTTCTAACTTGGATTCTACTTGTGTTCTTTCTTCTTCTGAAATTTTATCTCCTAAATCCTTTAATGTTTTTTTCCGTTTGATATACTATTGAATCTCCATTATTTCTAACTTCAATGGCTTCTTTTTTTCTTCTTATCTTCTTCAGCAAATCTTTCTGCTTCTTTGACTTTTTTTCTCTATCTCATCATCTGACAAATTAGTAGATGCTGTAATTGTGATTCTTTGTTCTTTACCAGTTCCTAAATCCTTAGCACTAACATTTACTATACCGTTAGCATCTATATCAAAAGTTACTTCTATTTGTGGTACTCCCTTGGTGCTGGTGGTATACCAGTTAATTGAAATCTTCCAAGAGTTGTATTATCACTTGCCATTTCTCTTTCACCTTGTAATACATGTATATCTACTGATGTTTGTTGATCTGCTGCTGTAGTAAACACTTGAGATTTCTTAGTAGGTATTGTTGTATTTCTTTCAATTAATCTTGTAGTTACTCCACCAAGTGTTTCAATTCCTAATGAAAGTGGAGTTACATCTAATAATAGTAAATCTTTAACTTCTCCACTTAAAACTCCACCTTGAATAGCAGCTCCTAATGCTACACATTCATCTGGATTAATATCTTTTTGTGGTTCTTTTCCTACTATTTTTTTTAACCGCTTCTTGTACTGCAGGTATTCTTGTGGAACCTCCAACAAGTATTACTTTTCCAATATCTGAAGGTTGTAAATTTGCATCCTTTATTGCTGCTTTTACTGGTTCAATAGTTTTTTTCTACTAAATGAGCACTTAGCTCCTCAAATTTAGCTCTTGTAATATCCATATTTAAATGTAATGGTCCTGCTTGTGTAGCTGTTATAAAAGGTAAATTAATATTAGTAGACATAGTAGTTGATAATTCTTTTTTTAGCTTTTTCTGCAGCTTCTTTTAATCTTTGTAAGCTCATTTTATCCTTAGTTAAGTCTACACCATTTTCCTTTTTAAATTCATCATTTATATATTCTATTATTACATTATCAAAATCATCTCCACCTAAGTGATTGTTACCCCCTAGTTGATAAAACTTCAAATACTCCATCACCTAGTTCCAATATAGATACATCAAATGTACCTCCACCTAAGTCAAATACCATTATTCTATGTTGGCCTTCTTCTTTATCCATACCATATGCCAATGCAGCTGCAGTAGGTTCATTTATAATTCTTTTAACTTCTAGCCCCGCTATTCTCCCTGCATCTTTTGTTGCTTGCCTTTGACTATCTGTAAAATAAGCTGGTACAGTAATTACTGCTTCCGTAACTTTTTCACCTAAATAACTTTCTGCATCCATTTTTATTTTTTTTGCAATACCATTGCAGATAATTCCTGAGGTGAAAATCCTTTACCATCAATATCCTTTTTATAGTCACTACCCATTTTTCTCTTTATGGATTGTATAGTTCTATCTGGATTAGTAATTGCCTGTCTTTTTGCTGTTTCACCTACTAATCTTTCACCATCTTTAGTAAATGCAATTACTGATGGAGTAGTTCTATTACCTTCAACATTTGGTATAATTATAGGTTCTCCACCTTCCATTACTGCAACAGCAGAGTTAGTGGTACCTAAATCAATTCCTATTATTTTTCCCATTTAAATTCCTCCCTAATTTGTTATTGTGCGACCCTTACCATGGATGGTCTTATAACTTTTTCTTTAAATTTATATCCTTTTTGTAAAACACCAACTATAGTACCTTCATCAGCATCCTCTGATTCTTCCATCAATACTGCATGATGGTAATTAGGATCAAATTGGGTATTTAATGCATCAATTTCTTCTATTCCATTGTTTTTTTTAGTAAATCAAGTAGTTGATGTTGAATCATCTCAATGCCTTTATAAAAGCCATCTTCTTTATTCTTTTCACTATCTAATGCCCGTTCAAAATTATCTAAAATAGGCAAAAGTTCACATACAATGGTTTCTATACCATAATCTACTAATCCTTCTTTTTCTTTTTCTGTTCTTTTTCGATAGTTGACAAAGTCAGCTTGAAGTCTTAATAGTCTTGTATTCATTTCTTCAAGTTCTTTTTCCTTCTTAAAAATAACCTCTTGTAATTCCTCAACTGTTAATTCAGATTCATCATCTAAATTTTCCTTAGTACCGTCTAAGTTTTTCTTTTCATTTTCAATATCCTTGTTAACTTCCATCCTATCACCTCATATTCCCTTATTTAATAACCTCTTGATCCTTAATTAAAAGAGTCAAAATTTCTGTTATATTAGCAGAAAAATCTTTATTGTATTAATTAAGTTTAAATAATCCATTCTAGTAGGACCAATTAAACCAACCTTTCCTATTGTTTTACCTCCAATTTTATATGTGGCAGTTATAATGCTAATATCCTTAATTGGAGCATATATATTTTCACTTCCTATGATAATATCAATACCATTAGATGAAGAGGTCTTTAATAAAATATCTAAAATTAAATCCTTGTTCTCTATAAAAGACATAAACTCCTTGGCTTTATCTATATCCCTATACTCTGGGAAATTTAAAATTTTCGTTATCCCCTCAGAATATAAATCTATAGATATTAAATCCTCTATGGAGTTGCTTAATATTGGAATTAATCCATCTATGATGTTTTTAAACTCATATATTTCTTTAAATATATCCGTATCTAATTGAACCAAGATTTCGTCAATAGATAACCCTTTAAGTTTATCATTTAAAAAAATTTGATATTATATTTAACTGCTCCACAGAAATAGGCTTTTCTGGTTTATATATAGAATTCTTCACTATACCTGTATCACAAACCATTACTATTAAAACTCCTACATCATCTATGGGAACTAGTTGAATATGTTTTACCCTACTTGCTTTCATCTTTGGTGATGCTACTAAAGATGTATAACTAGTAATTGCCGATAAAATTTTAGCAGAGTTTTGAATTAACTCTTCTATTTCCCAAGACTCTTTAGCCAATATTTCTTTTATTTTATTATTTATATTGGCACTTGACTGCAGTTTTTCCCCCCCTTTTAACAATTGATTTACATATAATCTATATGCTTTATCAGAGGGAACTCTTCCTGCCGAAGAATGAGGTTTGCTCAAATATCCTAACTCCTCTAAATCTGACATCTCATTTCTTATAGTAGCAGAGCTAACTCCTAAATCATATTGCTTTGAAATTGTTCTAGAACCAACAGGCTCTGCACTACTTATATAACCATTTATTATAGCATATAAAACCTTTAACTTCCTTTCATCCAACATGATTTTCACCTCAATATCCATCTCTTGGATGCTTGTTAGCACTCTTTCTCTTCGAGTGCTAAACTTTATAATTATAAATTATCACTTGTTACTACTTTTGTCAATACCTCAAAGATATAAAGTTTTTATGGCATAAAGTCTATCTCTACTAAATTTGCTAAATCCAACCCTTTATTCGTTAACATTATATTATTATTATTTTCTATTAATAAACCATTTTTAATATGTTTAAATATAACTTTTCCATAAATATCATATAGATTGCAATTAAATCTTTTCTTAAATTCAGATTTATTTACCCCCCCATTTATAAGTCTCAGACCTAATATACAGTATTCCGCCATTTCCATTTTTTTATCAATTTTCTCTTCACCGGAAATAGGTAATAAACTTGCTTTTATGCATTTAAAATAATCTTCTAAATTATCTACATTCCAAAACCTTTTATTATCAAAATTTGAATGACTGCTAATTCCAATTCCAATATAAGGTTGTACTTTCCAATATATTTTATTATGTATACATTCATAACCTTTTTTTTGCAAAATTTGAAATCTCATAATGAATATAGCCTTTATCTTTTAAAACATCTATTGCTTTATGATACATTTGTCTTTCAGTTTCTTCATCAGGTAAATTTAATTTACCTTCATATACCATTTATACATTATGGTATTAGGTTCAATTATAAGGCTATAATAAGATATATGATTAATGTCTAATTTACTAATAAACTCTAAATCAATTAATATATCTTCTAATTTTTGATTTGGAAGTCCAAATATTAAATCTACATTGATATTATTAAATTCAACGGCTTTTAATATTTCATAGGATTTATAAAAGTCATTTAATGTATGAATTCTCCCAATGTATTTTAAAGTTTCGTCCTTTGTAGTTTGTAGTCCCAGGCTTATTCTGTTTATTCCCAGGTTTTTATATGCTTTTGCTTTTTCCAATGTTAATGTACCAGGGTTTACCTCTATAGTTACTTCTGTTAATTTTTCTATATTAAAATTATCGTAGATATACTCTAATATTTTTTGAATATATTTATGATCTATGGCAGAAGGCGTCCCTCCACCAATAAATATCGTCTTTATATAATAATCTTTTATCTCTTCTTTATATATGGATAATTCCATTATAAGACCATTGATATATTTATCTATATCTTCTTCTCTGTTTGAAAAAGATATAAAGTCACAATAAAAACACTTTTTTTCACAAAAAGGTATATGGATATATAAAGCTAAGTCTTTCATTTTTCCTCCCTTAATCGGAATAAATGCACACAAATGTGTGCATTTATTTTTCATCATATTTAAGTACAGTTAAGAATGCTTCCTGAGGAACTTCAACTGCACCTATTTGTCTCATCTTCTTTTTACCCTCTTTTTGTTTTTCTAATAACTTTTTCTTCCTAGAGATATCTCCACCATAACATTTAGCTAGAACATCTTTTCTCAATGCCCTAATCGTCTCTCTAGCTATAATTTTAGAACCAATGGCAGCTTGCAGTGGAACTGCAAATTGATGTCTAGGAATTACTTCTCTTAGCCTTTCAACTATATTTCGTCCTCTTTCATAAGCCTTTTCTTCATGGACTATTAAAGAAAATGCATCTACTGCTTCTCCATTAATTAATATGTCTAATTTAACTAATTCAGAAGGGACATAGCCTTTAAGTTCATAATCAAAAGATGCATAACCTCTAGTCCTTGACTTTAGTGCATCAAAAAAAATCATATATAACTTCATTTAATGGTAACTCATAATGCATTACAACCCTAGTTTCCTCAAGGTATTCCATATTTAAAAAGTTACCTCTTTTATTTTGACATAATTCCATTATAGTGCCTACATAATCTGTTGGAGTCATTATAGACGCAGTTACAATAGGTTCTTCCATATATTCTATTTCAGTTAAAGGTGGCATATTTGTTGGATTCTGTATTTCTATATTTTCCCCGTTTTCATATTAACTTTATAAATAACACTTGGTGCTGTAGCAATAATATTTAAATCAAATTCTCTATCCAATCTTTCTTGAATTATTTCCATATGAAGAAGTCCTAAAAATCCACATCTAAATCCAAATCCTAAGGCTGCAGATGATTCAGCCTCAAATACCAAAGCTGCATCATTTACTTGAAGTTTTTCCAAAGCTTCCCTTACAGAATTAAAATCTTCACCCTCTGCTGGATATATTCCACAATAAACCATTGGCACTACTTTTTTTATATCCAGGTAATGGCTTATCAGTAGGATTATTAGCATCAGTAATAGTATCACCTACAGTTGCTTCTTTTACATTTTTAATACTGGCAGTTACAAATCCAACATCTCCAGCTTGAAGCTTATCTAGTACTACATGTTTTGAAGTATTTATTCCAACTTCCACTACTTCAAATTTTTTTCCAGTTGCCATCATCTTTATTTCCATTCCTGGTTTTATAGTGCCTTCAAATACTCTAATATAGCATATTACACCTTTATAACTATCATAATAGGAATCAAAGATTAAAGCTTTAAGTGGTGCATTAGGATCTCCCACTGGTGCAGGAACCTTATTGACAATATCCTCCAATACATCCTCGATATTTAATCCCTCTTTAGCAGATATTAAAGGAACATCTTCACAATCAATGCCAATAACATCTTCTATTTCCTTTTTTTTATTTCTTCAGGTCTTGCACTAGGCAAATCAATTTTATTTATTACTGGAAGTATTTCTAAATCTTGATCTAATGCTAGATATACATTTCCTAATGTTTGGGCCTCTATGCCTTGAGATGCATCAACTATTAATACTGCTCCTTCACAGGCTGCAAGGGATCTAGAAACCTCATAATTGAAGTCCACATGCCCTGGAGTATCTATTAGATTTAATATGTATTCTTCACCATTTTTAGCCTTATACATCAATCTAACAGCTTTTAATTTTATAGTAATTCCTCTTTCTCTTTCTAAGTCCATATTATCTAAAACTTGAGATTGCATTTCCCTTGATGTCAACATACCAGTCTTCTCAATAAGTCTGTCTGCTAATGTAGATTTACCATGATCTATATGAGCAATTATGGAAAAATTCCTAATATTCCTTTGATTTATATTATACATCTATCTATCACTTTCCTCCTTTGAACATTCCAATGACTAAGCTAATTATAGCAAAAAAAACATTTCTGTAAAACAAAAGACCAGTTATTCTGGCCTTTTTAAAAATTTTTTTTAAGTATTTTAAGCATCTTGAAATCTATAATATAAGTCTCTCCTAAAAAAATCTAACATATTACTATTTAAGTCATAATGAATTATATTGGTATTGTCTAAATAACTTAATTTCTTTACTGTCTTGTTTACTATATTTAATCCATATATCATTAATATGAGTAAAGTTAAAATGAGAAAAATCTTTAATTTCTTTATTCTTTTTTTTCTTTTTATTCTTCTATATCTTTCCATCCTTGTTTCCAATTATATCACCAAAATTAGGATAACCAATTTAATGAAAAATATTCTATATTAATTTATTTTACCAAATCTATTGTTAATAGGAAAATATCTAAATTCAGTAATTCCTTTAATTGAATCTAGAGGTACACAGCCAAAATATCGACTATCTTTGCTGGCACCTTCCTTTCTATTATCTCCTAATACAAATACTTCACCAGGTGGTACTATCCATGTATCTACATCATACACATGTGTATAGCTATCTTCTTCAATATAGCTTTCTTCTAGTAATTCACCATTAAGATATACTTTCCCATCAATAATCTGTATTTTATCACTTTCTAATCCTATAACCCGTTTTATATAATCCTTATTACTATTATCAGGGGCTTCTAATACTACTACATCCCCCCCTTGATGGTCCTTTAAAATATAAAGGTACCTTTACTGCAAATAATCTATCCTTCTCCTGCAAAGTTGGTACATAGAATTACCTAATACATATGTGGAATTAAAAATAAATGTTTTTATAAATATAGCCACGACAATGGCAATTACTATACTTTTTATCCATTCCATAGCTTCATTTGATTTTTTTTCTTTATTTTCTTTATTATTATCTTCCAAATTTAAAACCTCCCACTTATCTCCTGTAAAATTATTATAACACTTATAGTTTCTATTTAAAAGATTATTCTGCCAAGCCTCTTATTACAATATCTAAAATTTCGCCTACTAATTTAGCACATTCATTGGCTTCGTCAATTGTATTTAAGTTGCTACCAACTTCAATTAAAGCAGCATAATCTGATACAAATAAATTATATTTACCAATTGGCTTTATAATTATACCTGTACATAGTTCTGGATATAATGCGTCAGATACCGCCTTTATATATTTAGCAAATCCCAATACCTTTTCATAATTAGGATTATCTGGCCCAACTACTAAGGAAAAAGTAGCTACATCCATATCATTTATTTTTATCTTGGACTTAGCTAAAATCTTTCATAATATACTGCGTCTTTATCTATTCCATCTCTATGAATATCAAAGAAAAACTTTAAATTATCATTTTCTTCTTTAACTTTATTTAGCGTATTTAAAGATCTAGAATACGATTTATTAAATGAAGGTCTATCATGATGTTTCGTTTCATGAATTATTTTATGCTCACTTGCTTCTAACACCTTAGTCATGGTATTACCAATTCTTATCACATTTTTATTATTATTAGTTGTATAATATGAATCACTTTCAAAGGGCTTATATCCTTCTGTGGCATGGGTATGATATATAAATATATAAGGCTTGGTTTTATCCAATTTTACTTTGCTGATATTTAAGGGTTCAGGTATATTTTCAATAGAACTTTTTCCTTGGGAATCCCTAACTATTATTAGGCTTTCGTATTCTTCTAAAGTATTTATAATTATAAAATCCTCCATCTTTTCTATATCATAATCTTCTTCATCTACAATATTATCTTTTATTTTATTAAACTCAACTTTCCCCCCCTTAGGAGAAATATTAAAAGTTTCAAGTATTAGTGTTTTAATATTAAATGTAGGTAAAGCTTTAATTAAGGAATTATCTTTATTAAGCTGTATAATCATAGATCCAATATTAAATAACACTAAACAAATTAGGGCCAAAATTAGATACGTACTTTTATTATTTCTTCTCATATATTACACTCCCTATTATTGCTCCTAATAAAAATATATATTCAACAGGGATTAAATATATGATATTTTAGGAATTATCTTATATATCTATTTACATCTTTTAAATCAATTCCCGGATGAAGTGCAATATTCAATCCATTGGCAATAATAATAGATAGATCATCTATTATTACATCTATATCCTTTGGAGTTACAATAACATTTCCCATAAAAGGATTTAGTACCTCTTCAATTAAAGAATATTTTTCTTCCCTTGATAATTCATCTAATAGTGTATAAAATTCTTTTCCTATTTCTGCAGTATTTTTTAAAGAACTAATTATTAAATCCATAGTATCGCTAGCCAATGTAGCTGCATTTACAACTGTAGGGATACCAACTGCTATTACTGGAATTCCTAGAGTTTCTTTTGATAATGCACCACGATTATTTCCAACGCCACTGCCAGGATTTATACCTACATTTGATATTTGAATAGTAGTGCTTACTCGATTCATTTTCCTAGAAGACAAGGCATCTACAGCCACTACTAAGTCTGGCTTTATTTTATCTACTATACCTTTTACTATATCTCCTGTTTCAATACCAGTAATACCCATGACCCCCCCTGGAGCCATTGCAGCAATATTTGCCATTGTTTCATCAAATTCTTTATTGTAATTTACGAAAAACTGTCTAGTTACTAAAACTCTATCAACAACTTTAGGTCCTAAAGAATCTGAGCTAATGTTCCAATTTCCTAGTCCTATTATTAATATTTTATCTTTTTTTTATATCCTTCTGTTATAGATTTTAATTCCTTAGATAAAGCAATGCTTATTTCATCCTTTAAATCCTCATCGGTTTTGTCTAGATTAGGTACATCTATTGTAATATATTTCCCAACTGGCTTTTTAATACTAGCACTTCCTTGATTGTTTAAAACTTCAACAATGGTTACAGAATAATTTTTTTTCTTCTTTAACATTAATAGATATACCTTCTATTTCTTTTTTTTCCTCAGGTTTATAAATCTCCCGACTTTCAACAGCTAAATCTGTAAAAATATGTTCCATCACTATTCTCCTTTCTAAATTTCCTATATACTCTTTAATAATTTTAACCATTTATATTATTATTTATCCTTGCATTCTAAGCCCTATCATGGTAAAATATCTTGTGTTAGACTAATAGGAGGTGAACGCATTGGCTAATATAAAAGCTGCTAAAAAAAAGTATTAGAACTACTAAATATAGAACTCTTGCAAATAAACATAAGAAATCAGAAATTAAGACATATATTAAAAAAAATTTAATAATGCCATAGATGCTGAGAACTTTGAAGAAGCTAAAGAATTAATTAAAGTTATTGATAAAAAGCTAAAAAGAGCTACACATCAAAATATAGTTCATAAAAATGCTGCATCAAGACAAATAAGTAAACTAACTAAAAAAATTAAATCGTGCAATATAAATAAAACTTCGGACAACCGAAGTTTTATTTATTACATAATTTAATTAATAGCATTTCAATTAATAATTTATCATCATTAGATGTAGTTTTGATTTTGATATCCATCTCTAATAAATAATCCATAATTCCTTCTAATTCACTTATATTAAATCTATTGGACTGAGAGCTTATTTTACTAAATTCATAATTCTTTATTTCTAATTTTTCTTGAACCTTGGATTCACTATACCCCTTATTTCTATATAGTTTATAACTCAGCATCAAACGTATTTGTCTAGTAATCATATAAAATATCCTTTGTATTGGCTCATTTGATATATACATATCGTTAAAAATCTTAATGGCACTTTCACCATCAGATCTGTTAATAGCATCTAATAATTCAAATATATTTGTATCTATTGATTTAACCAATACCAAATCAATATCCTCTTTAGAAATTTCTTTTCCCTTGGAATGGTTTATGACTTTTAATAACTCATTTTCCAAATCAAAAAGAGTAAGATCAATATTTCTACTTCTATATGAACTTTTCTCAATAAAATAACTTATATTAGAAAAAGACATTTGTCTATTATATTTTTTTAATATACTTTCTATCCAACGATTTAAATCTTTTCCAGCTAATTTAGAAAAATCCACTGCCTTATTGTTTTTATTAAAATATCTATATATTTTACTATTTCTTTTTATAGATTTAGTATTATCCATAAGAATCAAACATAAAAAAATCTCCAAGACTATCCATATACTTGTAAAAATCACTTTCTAAATCCTTTCCAATATTCTCCATAAAAACAGATATATCCTTAAGTAGAACAATTCTCTTTTCAGACATAAAGGGCAATGTTTCACAAGCATTTATTAGAATCTGTAAATCGCAATTCTTCCCTTCTAATTTTACATAATTTATAGTTTCAAGAGAGCTATCTATATATTTTCTTTTTAGTATATCTATTGATATATTCATGAGATATTCTTCTTCACCTACAAATAAATAAGCTGGTTCTATTTTATCAGACTCAATTTTTTTTAATAAAATCACTATAAAACAAATATATCATCTCCCTCAGTGGATGAATTTTTAACCAATATATATATTAACATAAAGTAAATAAAATAAAATGATAAAATAAAAATATTGTCATATAAAAAGACGTATAATTTAGGCTTAATTTTGTCTCCATTTTCTAAAAAGGTATTGATTGTATAATTATCATCATCTAATATAATCTTTATTAAGCCCATTTCATCAGTTCTATATAGTTTAGTATTTAATGCATTATATCTATCTATAACTTCCTTATTGGGATGACCATATATATTGTTTCTACCTACAGATATAATTCCTACTTTAGGGACTATTTTTTCAAGTAACCTTTCCGTAGAAGAAGTTTTACTACCATGATGAGGAATTTTGATAATATCCACTTTATTATTTAATTTATCTAAAACAAAATACTCTGCATCTTCTTCTATATCTCCAGTAAATAAAACCCTATACTTATTAGTAGATAATATAGAAACTAACGATAGATTGTTAGGACTAAGTTCCCTATTTATTCCTTTATTTGGCCATATAATCTTTAATCTAGCATTTTTCCCTAAATCAATTATATGACCTTCATTTAAAACAATAAATGGTATACATTTATTGACGATTTTCTTATATATATGGTTTTCTCTAGGAATATAGCTGCCTAGTACCATATCTATAGGCATATTCTCCAACAAAGCATCTAGTCCTTGACTATGATCTTCATCAAAATGAGTTATAAAAACAGCATCTAATTTTCTGACTCCTAATTTTTCTAAATATGCTAAGGTAATATATTCCCCCCCAATATCAAAATTTCCAAATAAACTACCTCCAGTATCCATTAAATAAGCCTTATGTCCAGCTCTCATCAATATTGAATCCCCTTGACCTACATCTATAAAATGCAACTCCATAGTATCGTCCCTAGTAATCCAATACGAGTTATATATTAGTAAAATTATAAAATAGATAACTAAAGTTTTTACTATGGGCTTCTTTAGTTTCCTTATATCAATTATTTTAAACAATATAAAAATGAAAATATAAAACATTATAATAACTATAAATTCCGGTGAAAAAAAATTTTTACAATATTAAAAGGAATATGATTTAATAAATAAAGTATTTTAAATTGAATACTTATAATAAAGTTTAATATTGGGCCAATAAAATTATTTACATAAGCAAAGGTAAAATTAAAAAAAATCATCAAAAATCCTAAACTAAAGATATAGATAATATAGGCACTATTGCAATATTAGCTAAAACACCTAAAAGGCTTATTTTATTAAAATAATAGGATTGTATTGGAAACAAACCAATTTGAACTCCTAAAATAGCTGATAATGTTGTAACTATTGAATTTTTAAAGGATAAAATAAATCTTCAATTCTAGGAGTAAAAGTTATTATTGCAAAAGAAGCTGCAAAGGATAATTGAAATCCAATATTAAATAAATAATATGGATTTATAATCAGCAATATAAACATTGCAAAACTTAAAGTATTTATTGAATCATAGGGTTCATGTATGATTTGTGAGTAAAACAATAAAGAAAACATAATATTAGATCTTAATATAGACGTAGGAAATCCTATTAAATATCCATAAACCCACAGGATAATTAAAGTAAAAATCACATTTTTTTATTCTTTTAATTCCAATTCTAGAAAATATAAATATAAAAAAATCCAGATAGTACTCCAATATGTAGTCCAGATACTGCCAGTATATGGGCTAGTCCCATATCCCTGTATAAAGATATATCTTGTTCGTCTAAATATATTGACTTACCTAATATTATACTTTTTATCAAAGAGCTATTCTTCTCATTTAAATAGATATTAAATAAATTTTCTACACTAGAAATAAATCTATTCTTTATTCTATATTTCAGGTTTTGATGGCTTTTATCTATGGAGATAATAGAATGTTCCTTAATGGTAATTATAGTAAAAATCTTTTCAGTTATGAGATTTAATCTATAATTAAAAAGCTTTGGGTTAGTATTTATCATAGGAATTTTCAATTCACCATTAAAGCTTATTCTATCTCCAATTTCTAAATCCTTATTGCCAATTATATTTAGTATGATTTTTTTCTCTTTTGATTTTAGTTTTATCTAATTCATCAACTTTAATTACATATTTCTCTTGATTTTCATCCTTCTTTAGAACTTCCTCTACAATACCTGTGCATTCTACTCTTTTGTTTACTTGAGTTTTTAAAATACTATTATCATTAGCAATATAAAGAAAAATACCTAAAAT
>JMBV01000010.1_pt1 | contig 81491 bp, 112 predicted proteins | sample 616531 | NCBI WGS metagenome assembly JMBV01 (sample SAMN02727904, study PRJNA239997) | anaerobic digester metagenome | biome: anaerobic digester; isolation source: mesophilic anaerobic digester inoculated with municipal waste water sludge... | place: Germany: Bielefeld University, CeBiTec ...
CAATTAAATAAATGTGAAAATGTTTGAATATTTAGAAAATATAGAATACCTTTGTCCTTTCTTAATAAAATCAAAATGTTCAAGTCATAGAAAGTCAAAAGAAAGAAATCCGGAATAAAGTTGGTTGGCATATGGTAAAGTGTTGTAAAATGGTTGTCTATCTTCTTCTTCTTTTGTTGATTGCAGGTTCGTGTAAGAATTTTGAGGGAACACAAATTAAAGGAGAGATATCGAATCTGGAATACCCTTATATTCTGGTATCTCACTTGTCGGCTGACACATTTGCCATTGACACAATATCAGTCGATCGCAGAGGAAAATTTAACTATATATGCAATATCGATACTCTTACCACCTTCTCATTCTATCTTAACAATTACGAGAGCGCTGCAGTAGTTTTTGCAGATGACGGGCAGAAATTAACTGTCAAGGGCGATGCTCATTTTCCTGATCTTATAAGGGTGAATGGAAACGATATCAACGATGATCTGACTTTTTTTTCAAATCAAAAAAAACCAGGATTTGCTGAAACAACGCACTCAACTAATGCTTAACATGCAACTCAGAGAGGTGTTGGATACTATACGTAATAGCACATTGACAGGCAATGATGAAATAGCCCAGTTGAATCTCCTTAACCATGAGCTGACACTGAATGCCGAGGATTTTATTAAAGAGCATCCAGCGAAAATGTCGAGCCTGATCCTTATAAATGAGTTTTCACGGGAAGTGAAAATCCCAAGGCACTTGAGCGTGTGCTGGGATATATGCAGGGAGATATAATGAGGACCCGTGCAGCAGTTAGGCTTAAATCATATTCACAAAGATAAACAGATCTGCCGAAGGGGTCATAGCTCCCTATTTCAGTTGACCGACAATGGCGGCAAAACTATCCATCCATACGATTTCTCAGGTAAGTATCTGCTTTTGTCCTTTATTTCAACTGCCGGGATAGAATCGCGTGAGACGGTGTCATTACTTAAAAAAAGCATACTCGGGAATGAACAGAGATAGTGTGGAATTTGTTTCTGTTTACATTGATTCGGACATCTATCCGATTGAATATGTAGAAAATGATTCAATCCCTTGGAAAGTGGTACCTGAAAAGAGAGGCTGGGGGGGATCAGACATAGTAGATGCATATAATGTGCAGTATATACCCTATAATATTCTTATTGCACCCGATGGCACCATAAAAGCCAGGAATATACCGCCCAGGGAGTTTCTGTTGCCATAAATAACAGTTCTAAGGAAAGCATGTAGCCTGATTATAACAGTGCTATATGTTCTTCTGATTACTAGGGCTCTTTAATAAGAGGAGCTTTTTCGTATAAAATTAAGTGTTAATATAAACCGAAACAGATGCTGGTCAAAGTATTTGGAGCGGCAGTGCAGGGCATTGATGCCACGCTCATTACTATTGAGGTAAACTGTTCAAGAGGCATACGTTTTCTCTTGGTAGGGTTGCCTGATGCTTCCGTTAAGGAGAGCCATGAACGTATTGTTTCCGCCCTCGAGGTGAATGGATTGAAGTTCCCTCGTAAACAGATAGTTATAAACATGTCTCCTGCCGACATCCGTAAAGAGGGATCGGCGTATGACCTGCCATTAGCTGTGGGCATACTTGCCGCTTCGGGAACCCTGAGACCTGAAATGTTAAATAACTATCTGATGATGGGGGGGAGTTGTCGCTTGACGGTAGCATCCTCCCCATAAGGGGGGGAGCTCTCTCTATCGCGCTCATGGCCAAGGAGAGCGGTTTTAAAGGATTCATACTTCCCGAGGATAACGCAAAAGAAGCTGCTGTTGTGAAAGGATTGGATGTCTACGGAGTTAAAAACATCCGTGATGTGGCCGACTTTTTTTTAATGGTGAAAAGGAGCTTGTTCGCACCGAAGTGGATATCAAGAGTGAGTTTTTGAATAACCGGTCATCTTTCGAGTTCGATTTTTCTGATGTGAAAGGGCAGGAGAATGTGAAGCGTGCACTGGAGGTAGCTGCTGCCGGTGGGCACAACGTCTTAATGGTAGGTCCTCCCGGTTCAGGTAAATCGATGATGGCAAAACGTATTCCTTCCATATTGCCGCCTTTCTCATTTGATGAGGCTCTGGAGACAACCAGGATACATAGCGTTGCCGGGAAAACCGCACTGAACAGGCCGCTTATGACAGAACGGCCGTTTAGATCACCCCATCATACAATCAGTGATGTGGCAATGGTTGGGGGGGCGGTACTTATCCCCAACCTGGTGAGATAAGCCTGGCACACAATGGAGTACTATTCCTGGATGAGCTGCCGGAATTTAACCGGAGTGTACTTGAGGTGATGAGGCAACCGCTTGAAGATCGTAAAATCACTATCTCCAGGGCTAAATTCACAGTCAACTATCCGGCCGGTTTCATGCTTGTTTCAGCTATGAACCCATGTCCATGTGGTTTTTACAATCATCCCGGCAAGGAGTGTGTATGCCCACCCGGATCGATACAGAGATATCTGAATAAAATTTCGGGCCCTTTACTCGATAGGATAGATATTCAGATAGAGATTGTTCCCGTTCCTTTTGAAAAAAAATTTCAGGCGATGCTCCGGCCGAGCATAGTACTGATATATGTAAGAGGGTGATGAGGTCACGAGATATACAGATTAGCAGGTTCAGAAATATGGATGGAATTTATTGCAATGCTCAAATGACAGGGAAGATGTTGCGTAAATATGCCTCTCCCGACAGTGCAGGCTTAAGGCTATTGAAGATGGCTATGGAGAGGCTCAACCTTTCAGCCCGTGCTTACAGCCGCATCCTGAAGGTTTCACGAACCATTGCCGACCTGGAAGAAAGCGAGCATATAAAACCGGCCCATCTGGCAGAAGCCATTAGCTACCGGAACCTCGACAGAGATAATTGGGGGGGAGAGTAATCATCTCTTCTCAAAATGGTGGTCGTCATAGAATTTTGTGAAAGTGTGGCCCCCCCAGCGAAAACCTAGCTTGGCAAACTCTTTTACAACAGGATGACCGGGATGTAGTGTCCCATTGACCGTGGTATCCTGCACAGCCCCCCCTTGTGGCTGGTTGGGAAGATTGGGATCTTTCCAGCGTAACGGGTTGAAACGTGGGTTAATGTCGATAGCCATTCCGCTCGCATGTTTTGAATATGAGATATCCCGGTAGCAGAAGCTGTATGTGTTGTTGTCGTCCATAGACAGGCTGTCGTTCCAGTTGTATTTAACGATAGGGATGGCCTTTTCAATTACAAATCCTTCGTTGAGCATATACTCGAAAAGGTGACGGAGGTCGGCTGCAATTATGCGGTTTGAGAGAATCTGCCCGCGATGAATCTTCCCGTCTGTTGAGAGATAGGTAACGTCTGACAGCTCCAGCTGATCGATTATTTTTGCGGAGCGTTTGAGCCGGCAACCGCCTCTTCAATGCTATAACTTGAATCTACTATTGTATCTACTGCTGACTCTCTCTTTTCAATATGACACACAGATTCGCAAGACCGGGGGAAGAGGTTGCAACTTTTTTTTGTTTTCGGTACATGCTGATAATAAAATCAACAACAACGATAAATTAATTGGGAAAAAATAGAATGAGATTTTCATCAACAGATTGAGTCTTTCATTATGCTCTGTCAAGGAGTAATAGTCTGGAAAATATTTATTTAATATCAATATAACAAGTCAACTATATCGTTAATTTCAAAATATGCATTAAGCGCAGGTTATCAGTCGATTATGAGTAATTAATAGGGGAAAGTGCCATAATTCTGAAAGAGGATAAAGCTGTAAAATCACGAATTTAAGCCAGTTGAAACACTAGCTCAATTCAAGTCCGAACTCATCAGAAAGTTTTTGGAGTGAGGGGTTTTGCGATACCATCTCATCAAATATCTCACGGGAGGTGAGTGCTTTTTTTTAATTGCATTTCCTTCTGCAATTTTAATTGTCATTGAGATCTCTCCGTTTTGCAGTTTTTCTCTCAGAAAGGAAAGGATAGAGTAGCTATTGTCGTTGAGATACTGTTTATTAAGTTCAGTATTTACTTCCACCTCAAATACGGTGTCGCTCAGCATCTTTGGAAGATAGAGAGACATCGTATTTTTTTTAGAAGTTTCTCCTCGTCGAGATTTTTTGCATACTCTTCCCATGCTGTAACAAGTTCTTCCTCCGAGAATAGGTTTGAACCGACTTGAATAATTTCAGCCTCTTCTTCATTAGGCTCTTCATTTTTTTCTATTTGTCAGGGAAGCGAGTGATATTCCCATTCCTGAGAGAGAAACAGTTTTCTTTTTAAGTGATGAAGGTATCTCCTGCTGTTTCTGAATGCTATTTTTTTGTTTGTTTAGTTTTATCCCCCCCTGGCAACTTCCGCTTTTGAATATGGGCCTCATCTTTGTTTGCCTCTTTTTTCTGCTGACGCTCTTTTGTTTTCTTCAGCACTTTCAGCATCAACCTTTCCAACAGCTGCTTTATCTCCGCCACTTTCAGCATCAACCTTCCCTGCATAGGCAGTTTTACCTCCGGAGCTTTCAGTATCAACCCTTGCGGTGTTAGCCGATTTGCTTTTAACGCTTTCAATATTAGCTTTTTCTGCAGGCTCCCTGCGAGACTCTATCGGTTTGATAACTGTTTTTTCTTCTTTTTTTTGTTATTTGTAGGGGTCTCAGTCAGCTGGCACAGCCTTATCAGAGTCAATTCCAGCAGAAGTCGTTTGTTCTTGCTTAACCGGTAGTTGAGATCACAGTCGTTTGCTATTTCAATGGCCTGGTACAGAAAATTGTTACTGCATCGTTTTGCCATATCTATATATCTTTCGCGAATAGACGCCCCCCCACCTGAAAAAGCTGGACCGTATCTTTGTCCTTGCATACAAGTAAATCCCGGAAATGTGATGCAATGCCGCTGATAATATATTGTCCCTCGAAGCCACTGTTGAGGATGTCATTAAGTATAAGCAGGCAATTTACCACACTACCCTCAAGGATGGCGTCTGACAACCTGAAATAGTACTCATAATCCAAAACATTGAGGTTTTCAATGACCGCCTTGTAGGTGATGTTTCCTCCGGTGTAGCTCACCGTCTGATCGAATATGGATAGAGCATCGCGCATTCCACCGTCTGCTTTCTGAGCAATAATATTAAGTGCTTCAGGCTCCGAGTCAACTCCTTCCTGCTTTGCCACATATTGCAGATGTTCAACAATATCGGATATATTGATACGATTGAAATCGTAAACCTGGCACCGAGAAAGGATTGTGGGAATAATCTTATGCTTTTCGGTTGTGGCAAGTATAAAAATTGCGTGAGAAGGAGGTTCTTCAAGAGTTTTCAAAAATGAGTTGAATGCCGATTGTGAAAGCATGTGCACCTCGTCTATAATATATACCTTATACTTCCCTATCTGTGGGGGGGTATGCGCACCTGGTCTATCAGTGTACGGATGTCTTCAACCCCCCCGTTGTTGGAAGCGGCATCCAGTTCATGAATATTGTATGAGCGCTGTTCGTTAAAAGCCACACACGACTCGCAATTGTTGCATGCTTCATGTTCATAAGTGGGGTTCAGGCAGTTTATGGTTTTAGCGAAAATGCGCGCACATGTGGTTTTTCCAACACCACGAGGCCCGCTGAAAAGATAAGCATGTGCCAGCTTATTCCCGGCAATGGCATTTTTTTAGCGTTGTTGTAAGCGCCTCTTGCCCCCCCACCACTGAACGAAAGGTTGAGGGCCTGTATTTTCTTGCAGAAACAATGAAAGTATCCATATATGAATCCCACCTAAAAATACAAATGTACAAAAATTATCTGTTTTTTTTACCTGCCAAAAGCAATCATGAATTTCATCTACCGGTTTTTTTTATATCTTTACAGCCGAAACCATCAAATTGTAGATGATGAGATACTTTTCTTCAATTATAACAGTTGTTGCAATGATAATGGCCATCTCCTGTACATCAAGCAAGAACGCACAATCTGATGCCAGGGATGAAATTTATGAGGGAGACAGGATAATTGTGCCCGATACTTTTGTATTGCCTAAAATACCGGGAACATTGACAAATCCTGATGAAAGGGCAAAATATCTGGTAAGCCATTATTGGGAGAGGTTCGATTTTGCCGATAACACTCTTATTCAACGTCCGGAAATTACTGAGCAGGCTTTTGTTGATTATATCAACCTTCTCGATTATGTTACAAAGGAGGTGGCCGATGCTTCCTTTGTCTATACATTGAGTAAAGCACAAGCTGACACCGCTATGTACAGGCATTTCGTTTTGTTGTTTGAAAAATACTTTTACGAGCCCAACTCTCCTTTCCGCAACGACGAGTATTATCTAAAGGTGTTACAGGAGACAGCCGGTTCACCCCCCCTTTTAACGGATGAAATTAAATCGCGATACCGGTTTCAGCTTGATATGGCTATGAAGAACCGTATAGGGCAGAAAGCCAATAACATAAACTTTACAACTGTTTCGGGTCAAACCCTAAGGTTGTATGACCTCAGAAGTGAATACACCCTGCTTATGTTTACCAATCCCGGATGCCATGCCTGCGAAGCAGTGACAAGCCGGTTGAATATGTCGAAAGCATTGAACGATGCTCTTGCCCTGAACAACCAGTTGCGTACAATGCTAACCATACTTACCGTTTATCCTGAGAATGATCCGGACAGATGGTGTGATCATCTGACGGAATTGCCCGGAGGGTGGATACATGGCTATGATAAGGGCATGGAGATAAACAGGGAGAGATTATACGACATAAAGGCTTATCCAACTCTATATTTGCTGGACAGGAATAAAAGAGTGATTTTAAAAGATACCTCAATAGAAGCAATAGAAACCTTCTTCTCTGTAAAAATGTGATTTGTAGATGAATAGGTTTCATTAAAAATTAATATTAACATTTAAACATAAAGTTTTTGTCTAAATAATTTCAAGTAAGGAAAAAGTAGCTTACATTTGCATGCTTAAAACGAGACTTTTAGCGAAAAGTCTTTGAAAACAAGGGATATAGCATACTGCGTGAAGCAACGGCTCTATCCAAGTATAAACCAAATTTTTATTTTATGAAGTACGTGAACTTTTGCCTTATTGCATTGACTTCAATTGCACTATCGGCTGGTTCTGTGAAAATGGAGTGCCTTCACTGGTTTTTATCCGGGAGAAGCAATGCCTGACATTGTTTTGACGGATCTGGGAGGAGAATATCGGAACTTGCACGATTACTCAGGCCGAAAAGTTGTGGTAAATTTCTGGGCTACTTATGATGCCCAATCCAGAGCGAGAAATGTTCAACTGTATAATTATTTAAGAATGAATAATTTAGATGTTGAATTTCTTTCAATCGCCTTTGACAAAAACAGGAATGTGGTGCAAAGGACAATGGCTTTGGATAAATTGGAGAATATACCTCAGTTTTGTGAGGTAAAAGGAACCGATTCAGAGGTATATAAAGATTTTAAACTGGACAAGGGTTTCCGCAGTTACTTAATTGATGAGAATGGAGTTATTACAGCGATCAATCTCACTCCTGATGATTTAAAAAAAACATTCTTTAAGTTATAATTGAAAAAAAAGAGCGGACGTCATTTTTTTTCGACGTCCGCTCTTTTAATTATTTTGTGGGAATAATTGGTCATTTCGCTTTTCCCTGATTAGCTACGGCATCCATCAGTTTTTTTATCTCTTCAGGATCTCCCAGGAAATAGTCTCTTTGCAGATTCATATCATCATCGAATTCAAAACATATGGGACTGCAGTAGGTAAGTTGAGGCTTACTATATCTTCGTCCGATATATTTTTCAGGTGTTTGATAATACCCCCCCGCAAGCTGTTCCCGTGTGCAGCAACAATCACCTGGTTCAGGTTTTTCATTTCCGGAACTATTGTGTTGTTCCAGTAGGGCAAAATTCTTTCCACAGTGTGTATCAAAGCTTCTGTAAGTGGAAGATCTTTTTCGTCAACATCTTTGTAACGGGGGGTCTTGAAACGGAGAACGTTCATCGCCTTTATCAAGAGGAGTGGGTGGTACATCGTAGCTCCTTCGCCAGATAAGCACCTGTTCATCACCATATTTTTCGGCTGTCTCAGCTTTGTTTAAACCCTGCAGCATGCCGTAGTGTTTTTCATTCAAACGCCATGTTTTTCAACCGGAATCCAATCCAGATCCATTTCATCAAGAATTACATTCAATGTTTTTACAGCTCTTTTCAGGTAGGATGTATAGGCTTTTTCGAACCTGAAACCCTCTTTCTTCAGATATTTACCCGCTTTATGTGCCTCTTCCACACCTTTCTCCGATAGATCAACGTCTGTCCATCCGGTAAAACGGTTCTCTTTGTTCCAAACACTTTCGCCGTGGCGAATTAAGACTACTTGTTTCATACGTTTTTTTACTATTAAATTTTTATTTATTGTTCTATTAGTTACTTCTACTGCAAAACTAAATAAAATCGGCCTAATTTCGGCTATTTGAATCCGATTTTATCAAATCATTTCTTCTGTACAGAATTACCGATGTTGTCTTTTTCTTCTTTTTCCATATTTTTGAGATGGCGAATTTGTATTACCAGGAGATAGAGCGACAGCAATGCTGCCAGTGTATCTGATACGGGTATCGCTATCCATAAGCCGTCAAGATTAAGGTAGCGAGGGAAGATGATAATTCCCGGCACAAGAAAGATCAACTGCCGGCTTAGACTCTGTATTATAGATTTAGCAGCATAGCCAAGGCTCTGGAAAAAGCTTGATGCTACAATTTGAAAGCCCACAAGCGGCAGTGCGGCTATCGATATCCTTATGCCTCTTTCAGTAATTGAAAGCAGTTCGGTATCGGTGGTGAAAGCAGCAGCAAAAATTCCAGGGAAAAACTGACCGCAAACAAAGCCCAGTATTGTTATTACTGTAGCAACTTTAAGTGAATAGCTGAGAGTTTCCAGTACTCTCCTGAAATTACGTGCACCGTAATTATAACCGATTATGGGCTGTGTACCCTGGTTAAGGCCAAGGATAATCATCAGGAAGATCATAAGCACGGTGTTGATGATACCGTAAGCACCTACAGCCAAATCGCCACCGTAACGCAAAAGCGACTGGTTCATAAGAACTGCCACAGCCGACCCTGCTACTTGCATGCTGAATGGGGGATAGCCCAATTGAGATTATGGAAAGGATTATTTTTTTGTTAAGACGAATATATCTCCACCGCAGGCGTATTAAACTGTTTCTCCGGGTAAAGTGATGCATAACAAACAGCATTCCGATGAACATTGAGATTACGGTAGCCCATGCTACACCTTTTATTCCCAAATCGAACACGTATAGAAACAGAGGAGTAAGGATAAGATTGATAACGGCCCCTATGAGCATAGTGAACATTGCCTTTTTAGGGTATCCTGAAGCACGCATCATGGCGTTAAAGTTGTAGCAAAGGCTTACAAATACATTCCCGGTAAGCACAATTTGCAGGTAATCACGCGCATATGGCAGGGTGAGCTCGCTAGCGCCGAACGCCATCAGTATAGGATCCAGAAAGATTATGAACAGTGAAATAAAATGGCATTGAGGATAATTGTAAGCAGGAGCGAGTTGCCTAGGATCTGTTCAGAGGTAAGTTTATCTTTTTTTTCCCCCCCAGGCTTATTGAAATGCGGGCTGCTGCTCCCGATCCCACAAGCATACCAATTGAGGAGGTAAGAGTCATAACCGGAAAGGTGATGGCAAGGCCTGAAATTGCCAATGCACCCACCCCCCCTGGCCGATAAAAATACGGCCAATCACATTGTACAACGCGTTTACCGTTGTCCCAACAATGCCCGGGAGCGCGTAATCCCAAACAAGTTTGCTTATCTTCTTTGTTTGAAATTCCAGTTCTCTGTTTGTTCGCAAAATCTATGTATAGTAATAACCCTTTTCAATATCAGCCATTTAATCATCATCCATCAGTACATATAGCAAGAGCAGAATCTTTCGTTCAAATGACAGTTGAAAATGTTGGAGATATTAAATCAATTGCTGCAAAAATAATCAAAATTCCCCCCCACATTTTCAGCACTTTTCCAACTTGTTAAGAAAATAGGGTTGACATTTTGGATAATTAATTTTATTTTTGAATTTTAAACCTGATAGCTATGTCCAATAAAGAACAACTGCTTCACTATGTGTGGAAATTCCGGCTCTTCCCTTCTGGTTCTCTCGAAACAACAGATGGCAGAAAAGTTGAAGTTATTGACCCGGGTACAGATAATAAAGATGCAGGTCCAGATTTTTTTTAATGCCAAAATAAAGATAGGGGAGAGGTTATGGGCAGGTAATGTGGAGATACACAGTTCATCAGATGAGTGGGTGAAACATGGTCATCAATCTGACAAAGCTTACAATTCGGTTATTTTGCATCTGGCGGAAAAGGTTAACAGAGAGGTGGTAAATGAAAGGGGGGGGCTGAAGATTCCGCAATGTGAATTGCAGATTCCGGAAAAAGTACGCCGGAGTTCCGAATATCTTATTTTTAGCGACAGTCCGTTGCCATGTAAAAATTTTCTCCCGTCGCTGCCGCTAAAGCTTATTGATTCCTATCTGGAAGAATTAGCTTTTGAGCGTTTGGAGCGTAAGGCCAACGATGTTTTTATGCATCTGAAACGTTTCAATAACTCCTGGGATGAGATGTTTTATGTTATGCTTTCACGTAATTTTGGTTCGGGGTTGAATTCAGATATGTTTGAGCGCCTGGCACTCTCAATACCATATAAAATTATTCAAAAGCACAGTGATAATCTTTTTCAGGTAGAGGCTCTTTTTTTCGGGCAAGCGGGAATGCTGGATGGGGGGGAAACCATACTCGACAATTATTATGAGCAATTGCGTAATGAATACCTGTTCCTGAAGTCCAAATACCGATTGCAGAGCTTGGATGGATTTTATTCAGAAGATTGAAAATACGTCCCCCCCGTTCGTTTCCTCAAGTACGCATAGCTCAGCTGGCTGCCCTTTTGCAAAGATGCGGGAGATTGTTCCCGGTTGTTATTGACACAGAAGATAATAGCCGGCTGAGGCCACTGTTTTATGCAGAACCTTCCTCATACTGGCATACGCATTATTCTTTTGGAAAGATATCAGCCAAAGCTGCTAAACCCCTTGGAGAAACATCACTGAATAATATTATTATTAATGTGGTATCACCTGTCTTGGCAGCATATGGAGTAAAAACAGGCGATGAGATTTATTGTAAAAGGGCTGTTGATATTCTGAAATATTTAAAACCCGAGAGAAACGTAATTGTAAATACATTTGTGGAAACGGGTTTCAAACCACGCCATGCTTTCGATACTCAGGCTCTTATACAGTTACGGAGAGAGAATTGTGATAAACGTAAATGTTTCTCTTGCAGATTTGGGCATGCTATCCTCTCGTCGGGCAGTTAATTGGCACTTGTGAGGGAGTATTTGCTGTTTTCTCATAATGGTATATTTCAAATAAATTTGACTTCTGCTAGTTACTTGACGAAAACGTTGTATTTTTGTATGGTAAAATGTCTAAAGCCTAAAATGTTGAATAAAATTCTTTCATTATTTTCATTCCTGTTTCTGTCGTTGTTTGCCATTGTTATAATTCAATCTTGCGCCAACATTGCATCACCTACAGGAGGCGCCTACGATGTGGATCCCCCGGTGGTGAGAAGGGCAACACCCGGATTTAATGCACTCAATGCCTCTCCCGGTAGGATTGAGATAGAATTTGACGAAAATATTAAAATCGAGAAGCCCAACGAGAAAGTAATAATTACACCTCCCCAGCAAAATATGCCGGTAATCCGCTCTGTTGGCAGAAAGGCTATTGTAGAGCTTAACGATGAGCTGTTGCCAAACACTACCTATACAATAGACTTTACAGATGCAATTGTAGACAATAATGAAGGTAACCCAATCGAAAATTTTGTCTATTCCTTTTCAACTGGTGACCAGCTGGATACTTTGTCTGTCTCGGGAAAAGTAGTCACGGCTCAGGATCTTGAGCCTGTCCCCCCCGGTATATATGTGGGCATCCATTCAAACCTTGATGATACCGCATTTACAAAAGTACCTTTCCAGCGAATCTCCCGTACCGACTCACGAGGAAATTTCACTGTAAGGGGGGGGATATCTCCCGGCGAATATAAAGTTTACGCCCTTAATGATTTGAACAGGGACTACAAATATGACAATCCACAGGAAGCAATAGCCTTCCTTGATTCAATAATTATTCCTTCAGCAATAAGGGCTGAACGGCAAGATACTGTCTTTGTTGACAGCATAACAATTGATACTATCCGAACGGTTCAATATACGCGCTTTCTGCCTGACGACTTGTTGCTACGCACTTTTCTGTCAGATTTTCAACGTCAATATCTTCAAAACATGAACGGCCCGAACAGAACCGACTTACTCTCTTTTTGCTGCACCGACAGACAGGCCCACTTTTTCTTTGTTAAACCCAGGGGTAGATGGTGACGATTGGTATGTAGCTGAACGTAGCTCAAGAAACGACACTCTGATTCTTTGGATTACTGATTCACTTATCTATAAACAGGATTCCATAAGTATGAAAATCAATTACATAAGGACCGATTCGCTTAACAAGGATTATATAGCAACAGATACTCTCAATTTTAATATACGTAAATCAATACGTGGAAAACGTCAGGAAAGCAAAGGGGGGGCAGAAGAAGAGCAGGCACTGAAGTTTCTGGGGGGGATAAACAGCAACGTTCAATCTTCTTTCGAGTTATATAACCCAATCAGGATTGAGTTTGCACAGCCAATAGTAGCATTGGATTCATCTGACGTAAAACTGGAGAGAGCTGTTGACTCTTTGTTTGAAGTTGTTCCATACAGGATGGAGCATGATTCGCTCAATCCGCGTAAATTTACACTACGTCCTTCATGGATGCCCGGAGAAAGTTACCGCTTGACTATTGACTCTGCGGCTATTTTAGTCATTACGGGATATGGAACGACAAGTATGAACAATTATTTACTGTTAAACCGCTTGATCAGTACGGTAATCTCGAAATATCAATTACCGGGTTGCCTGATGGTGAAAATGCTTTCGTGGAGTTGCTAGATAATTCGGATAAACCTTTTCGAAAAAGTATTGTCAAAGAGGGTAAGGCTAGATTTCAAGATTTACTTCCCGGCGAGATATATGCACGTATTGTTATAGACAGTAATGGCGATGGGGGGGTTTGGACAACAGGTAATTATGACGATAAACGCCAGCCTGAAGAGCTGTTTTACTATCCGGACAAATTTCAGATCCGGGCATTTTCAGACCATAGTGAAGAGTGGAATATTCTTTCTACACCTGTGGTTAGTCAAAAACCGATTGAGATTACAAAGAATAAACCGGAAGAGAAGAAAAAAAGGAGGGATCCTAACCAGGAAAGGGAGAGACAACAGCAGAGCCGGCAGAGTTCGCCGTTCTCAGGAATGGGTGGTTTAGGGGGGGCCTTCTGCAATACAGCAATCGGGAAGCATGAGGTAGCCATTGAAAAATCAGAATCAACAACAAAATAATATGATAATGAGTAAAAGTAACACAACTATTGTTCTGATCCTGTTTTTAATTGTCGGTTTTTTTTGCAAATGAATGCACAATGCAACATGACAAATAGCACTTTTGCGAGCGGGGGGGAAGACATACGTTATGACCTATACTTCAATTATGGCATCCTGAAAGCACGTGCCGGCAGGGGGGGATCGCTGCAGGTTACTGAAGCGAATTACCGTGGACAAAACACCTATAAGACAGTAATGATGCTGAATTCATCTGGTTTGGCCGGCAGTTTTTACACCGTACACGATACACTGACATCATACATAGATATGAACCTTCGTCCTTTGTTGTTCACAAAAGAGGCATTTGAGGGGGGGAAAGATTATTCAGTAGAAAGACAATCTTTTACATATGATGGTGACAAGATAACTATTCGTACTTTTCGAATATATAACGGGATAGAAAAATTCGATGAGGTTGTAACAACCGAAAAGTGTACCTATGATTACCTTTCCGCATTATTGTACGTACGCAATCTCGATTTTGCCGGCATGAAACCCGGTGACAGGCATTATATCCAGTTTATTACGGGGAGAAGGCCGGTAAACATGTATGTTAACTACCTTGGGGAATCATCAATAATGGCAAACGACGGGAAAAGGTATGATGTTATAAATATCTCAATGACCGTTTATGATGATGCGTTTACAAACCAGAAAGATGCTTTGAGGGCTTCCCTTACCCGCGATAAAAACCGTATTCCGGTTGTCATAGATACTCAGCTGAAGATCGGTTCAGTGAAAGCTGTCCTTAAGAGTGCTTCCGGCTTGATGAACAGGTAACAGCTGCCAGTTTTTATATTAAATTAATATTTTTAACAATATGAATAAGCCGGTTATACTTTTCAGCACGATATTGTGCATTCTCTTTACCTCCCTGGCTGTAATTCAGGCACAGGAAAACGAAGAGCAATATGCTATCATCGCAGAGTACACCTTTGATGAGAAAAATGTTGATTCAGCCATTGATCTTTTGCTTGAATTACAGGCTTTAACACTTGAAAATGAAGAGGGGTGTATTATTTACGATGTCCTTTTGAGCGAAGAAGACAGAAGGAAGATCTTTGTTTACGAATGTTATGAAAACGAAGCAGCATTTAAGATACATACTAACAGCATATACTTCAAGACTATCGTATCAGCAAAATTAACCCCCCTCTTGTAAAAGACAGTAAAAAGACAAAGGTAATACCACTCAACAATTCAGGCAATATAGGCAACGAGGAGATGTAATGATCTCCCGCCTGCCATGCATATATACAATTGCATATCAATCACGGTCATCACAGAGGGAACTTATGACGTATCGGATCGTCATAAGACTCCTGTAGCCTTTTCAGTTCTGCCCGCAGATCCCGGGTGATATCTTCATAACCTTTCTTTCCATAAAGATTATTCATTTCCGCCGGATCGGCATGCAGGTCAAATAACTCCCACTCATCAATATTGTCATAAAAGTGAATGAGTTTGTAACGTTCTGTTTTTACTCCGTAATGGCGCTTTACCGCATGTTCACCAGGAAATTCGTAGTAATGGTAGTAGAGCGACTTTCGCCATCCCCCCCGCGGTGCTTTACTGTTTTTAAGCAGAGGCAGAAGTGAGGCCCCCCCTGTATGTCTGATGGAACTTCAACTCCTGCCAGCTCCAGCATTGTGGGTGCAAAATCTATATTTTGTACCAGCGCATCAATAATACCTCGTTTTGAATCGGGAAGGAAGCTGCATAACAAGAGGAGTGCTGAACGACTCTTCATACATAAACCGTTTGTCAAACCAACCATGCTCTCCCATATAAAATCCCTGGTCGGAAGTGTAGAAAATTACCGTGTTCTCGAGCATGTTGTTCTCCTCAAGATAGTCTAATACTCGTCCAATGTTTTCATCAAGCGACTTAATAGTCTTTGCATAATCGCGCATATAGCGTTGGTATTTCCACTCTGCCAGTTCTTTTCCAGTTAGCCCGGCAGCATAGAACTCATCTATTATTGGCTGGTAGTGGTTGTCCCAGGCAACTTTTTGTGCTGAATCCAGTCGAGCATACTCACCGTGTTCATAGGCATTGGATAGACGGGTTTTTACTCCTGGCTTCAGCATCTTCAGGTCATTAACAATATCCATGTCGTGATCGCTTGCAATGCTCATCTCCTGCTGCTGTGCCGCGACGCGCCCTTCGTAGTTGTCGTAAAAGTTTGACGGGAGCTCAAATGTTTTATCTTCATACAGTTTTAAGTGTGTTGTATCGGCCATCCAGTTACGGTGCGCTACCTTGTGGTGGAGGAACAGTACGAAAGGCTTATCTTTGTCGCGCTCATTATCCAGCCAGTTGAGGCTTAAATCGGTAATTATGTTTGTGACGTAACCGTTATAGCGCTTCCTCCCTTCAGGAGTGATGAAGTCGGGATTGTAGTAGCTCCCCTGGCCGGGGGGGAGTATTTCCCAGTGATCGAAGTTGGTAGGCTGACTGTCCAGATGCCATTTCCCGATCATGGCTGTCTGATATCCGGCTTGTTTAAGCAGCTGTTGCACAGTCTGCTGGTCCCCCCCGTCGAAAGATGATATATTATCTATTTTTCCGTTCTTGTGACTGTGCTTCCCTGTTAACAGGCATGCCCGGCTTGGTGCGGAGATGGAGTTAGCTACATACGCGTTTGTAAACCTGACTCCATTTTCGGCGATCCTATCCAGATTTGGGGGGGTCTCAACATGACGGCTATCATAGCAGCTCATCATCTGACGGGTGTGGTCGTCGGTCATGATATATACTATGTTTAATGGCTTGGACAGGTTCTCATTTTTGCTTACACTACAGGATGCAAGCACGGCAGCTCCCGCGAGAGGATAAATAAGTTTTGTATAAGACGGATCCATCTGAATTTATAAGTTTTAAAATTATACGACTTTAATAACGGGATAAAAAAAATGCATTGCACAAATGTATAGTAAATTGCGCAACTATTAAAGAAATTTATCTTTAAATATAGATTAAAATTTTAAAAATTCTCCGAAAAGAGCTTATCTTTGTGTACTATTTCGTTAAGCAATACGAACAGAAGATAAGTCTAATTGCATTATTTCGTTGTTTGTAATTTTAAAATAAGCGATAAACAGAAGATGATTTTATTCGAATTATGCCATATCAGGAAATTAGAGAGTAAAATATTTTGATCTGAATGAAATAGTATGAAGTACTTAAAAATAGTGATAAAATTTGAATAACCCTACTTTGGTGAATCATTAAAGATTAAGAAAATGTCAGGCCAGATATACACCCCCCCGAAAATACCCGAACCGGCACTCAGGCGCCTCCCCCCCTGGTACTTGTCGTACGTTAAATTACTTAAAAGCCAGGGAGAAACAATTGTATCTTCTACGCAAATTGCGAAAAAGATAGGTGTTTCAGCATCTCAGATTGCCAAGGATCTCTCCTATGTGGATATAAGCGGAAAGACGAGGGTTGGTTATGATGTTGACGTGCTTATAAATGTATTGGAGACATTCCTGGGTTTTAACAACACTCACAAAGCAGTTGTATTTGGTGTTGGAAGCCTGGGAGCCGCATTGTTGTCGGATTCCGGCTTGGAGCAATATGGTTTGAAGATTATTGCCGGATTTGATGTGAAAGAGTCGATAGTAAACAAGAAGATACATAATATTCAAGTATTTTATTCTGGTGAATTTTTTTTGAAAGGAACAAAGAAATTGGGGGGGCAGAGATAGGGATACTGACCGTACCTCCAGGTGCTGCCCAGGAGGTGTCTGAATACATGATTCGCGGTGGAATAAAGGGTATATGGAATTTCACTCCGTTCAGGATTCGCGTCCCGGAGGAAGTTGTTCTTCAGAATACTTCGTTGTATGCTCATCTGGCAGTCATGTTTAATCGCCTGAATTCATGAAAATTTTTGCTGTTGGCCTTAACTACGCTTCACACAATAAAGAGATGGAGCGTACGTTTGTTAGTAAGGAGCCTGTTATTTTCATGAAGCCTGATACAGCCCTGCTGAAAGACGGGAAACCGTTTTTTTCTTCCTGGCTTCTCTGATGAGATTCATTACGAAACGGAACTGGTAGTGAAAATTGACAGATTGGGAAAAAAATATTGGCGAACGATTTGCACACCGTTATTACGATGAGATAACGGTAGGTATTGATTTTACAGCTCGTGACCTGCAAAGGAAGCAGAAAGAGCTTGGGTTGCCGTGGGAGATAGCAAAAGCTTCGATTGTTCGGCTGTTATTGGTGAGTTCATCTCTAAAAGTGAGGTTGCCGACTTGGGTAACGTGCATTTCCATCTTGATATCAACAGCAAGACTGTTCAACAGGGGGGGAATACAAACGAGATGATATACTCGGTGGACAAGATAATTTCATATATTAGCCGGTTCTTTACTCTGAAAATAGGGGACCTGGTTTTTACCGGTACCCCCCGGCAGGTATAGGGCCGGTGAGCGTTAACGATCATCTGCAGGGTTATATTGAGGACAGAAAGCTGCTGGATTTCAGTGTGAAATGACTCTCTTTTATCTTTAATTTGCAATACATCATGAATAATGTAACTTGTGCTTTGCTGCTTTGCAGTATGTTGTTTTGTCAGAGCCTCCGTTTGTATTCGCAGGATTACAACCCTATTCCTGTTGCAATGCCCTCTTTACAGATAGCTCCCGATGCAAGAGGCGGAGGAATGGGAGATATTGGTGCGGCAACGATGCCCGACGTATACTCCCAACATTGGAACGCGGCTAAATATCCTTTCATCTCAGGCAGTGGAGGGGGGGTTGCTTTTTCTTACACTCCCTGGTTGAGTAAGCTTGTTAGCGATATTAATTTGCTCTATGCTTCCGGATACAGGAAATTTGGGAATGACAACCTGAATGCTGTCAGCGCTTCGTTTCGTTATTTCTCACTTGGCAGTATAGATATTCCGGATCTGAATGGAGATTTCTGGCAAAGTGTCTCGCCACACGAGTTTGCTATTGATGTGGCTTATTCAAGAAAACTCACGGAGACTTTTCTGGTGCGGTGACACTCAGATATATCCGCGCCGACTACTCGACAGGAGATGATGAGACAACTCCCGGAAAGGCTTTTGCTGCAGATATATCAGGTTACAACGAATCTTATATTTATCTGGGGCGTTCAGAAACATTGCTAGGATTTGGGTTCAACATTTCAAATATAGGCTCAAAAATCTCATATGATGGTGGTACCACATCAATGTTTCTCCCTGCAAATCTCAGGATGGGTGTATCCTTGGGATATCCTATTGACCCGAAGAATACTTTATCGCTCAGTTTTGATGTCAATAAACTGCTTGTGCCTACTCCAAAGTTGCCTGAGGACGGTGAGACGCCCGATGAGGTACAGAAACGAATTGACGACTATAACAATATCTCTTCCATAGGTGGTGTTTTTAAATCGTTTGCTGATGCACCAGGTGGTTTCAAAGAGGAGTTGCAGGAGGTCACGTTGTCTCTGGGAGCGGAATATGTATACGACAATCAGTTCTTTGTCCGTGCCGGTTATTACAATGAAAACGAATATAAGGGCAGCCGCCGGTTCTTTGCATTTGGCGGAGGTTTCAAAAAAAACGCTTTCCAGGTTGATGCTGCCTATCTCGTATCAACTGCACAGACGAACCCGTTGGACCAGACTTTACGCATATCACTTGGTTTTGATATCGAAGGTATAATGAATTTAATGAGGTAAAAACATGAATATACGAATAGGATTCGGTTATGATATGCATCGCCTTCAAGAAGGAAGAGAGTTGTGGATAGGTGGTGTGAAAATAGCCTACAGAATGGGATTGGAGGGACATTCAGACGCAGACGTTCTTATTCATGCCATATGTGATGCATTGCTTGGTGCTGCTAATCTACGTGATATTGGCTATCATTTCCCGGACACATCTCCCGAATTCAAAGATGCCGGCAGCGCCATACTGTTGAAAAAGTGCTCCGGGTTGCTTGAGAAGCACGGATATTATGTGGGCAATATCGACGCCACTGTTTGTGCAGAGCAGCCTAAGCTCAATCCCTTTATTCCTTCTATGCAGCAAACGCTTGCCAATGTTATCGGGGGGGTGGAAACAGATAGCATCTCCATTAAAGCCACTACCTCTGAGAAAATGGGTTTTGTGGGCCGGGAAGAGGGTATTACTGCTTATGCAGTGGCTTTAATTGAAAAAAAAGTAGTGGGCAGATGCCTTTTCTCAGGTGCTTGAAACGGATAAAACAGCGGAGAGGACATGGTGTACACTCACCCTTCGCTTATGGGCTGATCACTAATGTAATCTGTTCACCTCATTTATACTATGCATTTGCCGATATTGAGAAGGAGATATCGGAGAAAGGGCTCAACAGCGGTTTCGTCTCCGGAATCAATCATCTCTCTTTCGGATGGTTAACCATTTTAATGCTAAAAATATCCTGGAAATTAATTCGGGCAAGGGAGTGAATACCCTTTTCCTTACAGCCCCTGCACGCGATATTCGCTGTACCTGCGTTGAGAAGAGGGCTGATGAGATTGTTGTTGCAAAGCGCCTTTATGGGGGGGAGTTAAACCCGAAGGTTGACTTAGTTACAACCCTACCTGCTGGCGGGAAACAGTGTTACGATGCGATTTCATCAACCTGGAGAAAGAGAGTACGCCAGCCATAGAGACACTCTTGTCGTTGAGTCATCAACGTACATTTTGGGTGCTTTATCCGATTAAAAGCAGTTGGAGCAAACAATTTTGGAGAAATATCGTTAATGATGATAGATTGACAGCGACGTTTGAACTGAAAGGTTCCGGAGTGGCTTTCTTAAGTACAGCTTATAACAAGGTAAACTATTTTGTGTAACAGAATCATGAATTCCGGTTGCGGAATTTAAATTTTTTTATATCTGACTCTGGAGCAATAGCTTTGGATTTCGGGCCATCCGTTGAATGTCATGGTTTAGGAGGTTTTACCTCTTGAAAAAGAATTATATGAAAAAAAAGTTTGGTATATACAAAGACCGGCGACAAGGGTGCCACTTCGCTGGTGGGAGGCACCCGGGTTAGCAAGACGCATATTCGTCTTGAGTCCTATGGAACACTGGATGAACTGAATAGTCATATCGGATGGCTTAGCTGCGAGATAAAGGACAAGGAACATCGCGACTTTCTTCTGTTTCTTCAGCACAAGCTGTTTGACATAGGCTCATATCTGGCTACTGAGACTGAAAGCAAACCACCAGATGAGAGTGTAATTATTAAGGCGAAAGATATTACACGTATTGAGGAGCAGATTGATAAAATAGATAATACTCTTCCAAAGCTTAACCGTTTTGTTCTGCCGGGTGGTAATGAGCCTGCAGCAAGAGCGCATATTTGCCGCACCATAGCACGCCGGGCCGAACGTAATGCCTACAGTGTGGCCGAAGAATACCCTGTTACAGCTGAGGTATTGATTTTTCTGAACAGGCTTTCCGACTACTTCTTCGTACTCGCAAGAAGCGAATGCAGCAGGACATCTGAAGAATTATACTGGGAGAAGGGAGATATATAAAAACTTTTTATACATTTGCGAAAAAAAAGAGTAATAACACTAAAGGATTTTTCAATGTATTGGACATTAGAATTAGCATCAAAATTAGAGGATGCTCCTTGGCCCGCTACAAAGGATGAATTAATTGATTATGCTCAACGATCGGGCGCACCACTTGAAGTTATCGAAAATCTACAGGAGATTGAAGAAGATGGTGAGATATTTGAGTCGATAGAGGATATTTGGCCGGATTATCCCAGCAAGGAAGATTTCTTTTTCAATGAAGACGAATATTAAGTGGTTATAAAGAGAGAGCATCATAAAAAAACATCCCCCGTTAATTTAACGGGGGGGATGTTTTTTTTAAAAGATATATGTAAATATCTAAAGCAGCTTATCTATTTTAGAAGTGAAGGTGTTTTTTTGGGCCTGCACCAACCACTTTGTCAACAACCTCTCCTCCTTTGATAAAAGGATGTTGGTATATTGCGTATGCCGAATCTGGATGTTGCTTCATCGTTATTGTCAACATCGAGTTTGCCTACAACCACTTTGTCTTTGTATTCTTCGCTGATTTGATCAATGATTGGTCCTACCATTTTGCAAGGGCCACACCATTCAGCCCAAAAGTCGATAATTACCAGCTTGTCTGTCTGCAACACTTTTTCCAGAGTTGCGTCTGTAATCTCAAGAGCCATATATGCCTTCTTTAGTTATTTAGTTAATTTAGTTTATTTTAAAGTCGATAGTCAAATTATTCTTCAGATAATCGATGAAATTCTTGTTTACCCCCCCGATTCTTGCTGGGCGTGAAAACAACTCTATATTCATATGAGACTCTTTCCCGATTATCTGGAAATATAACAACGAATTTCCCGAATTGTTTTTAACTAAAGCTGATAATTCCGCCACCGTAGTGTCATCTAACTCTGAAAGCGGGATTTGTAACGTAATCTTTGAAATAAGTTTGTCCTTAACCTCAGACAAAAGAGATATAGATGATATTTTACCTCAAGTTCATCCTGACGGAAGCGTTTTGGCTGTACTCTCCCTTCAATATAAACTGAGAGCCCGTTGCGCGCGTACCTGCCGAAATTTACGCTGTCTTCACTGAAGAGTGCAATTTCGTAACTCCCCCCCGAATAATCTTCAATCTTGAAAATAGTGTAAGGTGAACCTCTTCTGGTTTGTCCTTCACGCACGGCGGTTACCATTCCTCCGAAGGTTATATCCTTCCCGTTCAGAGAGTCAAGATCCTGCAATTTCAACGTATCGGCATTGCATACATGCTTCAGTATAAACTCATAATCGTCAAGAGGGTGAGCAGATAGATAAATGCCGATAAGCTCTCTCTCCTTGTTAAGCCTCTCCATGTCAGACCAGCTTGCTGCCTGGGGGGGAATTTCGGGGGGTGTGCGATCTGGAATGATGAGTCATCTCCGAACAGTGAATTTATCGATTCCATCTTATCAAGCTGATACTTATTCCCGTAACGGATAAGAGTGTCCATAAACTCCTCGCCCTTGCTGTTTACAGCGAGAAACTGCTCTCTGGTTATCCCCCCCTGAAGTGAGTCAAAAGCTCCTGAAAGAGCCAAAGCTTCAATGGTTTTTTTTGTTGCAAGAGGAGAGGTTGACACGCTCCACAAAATCGAATATATCTTTGAAAGGGCCGTTCTTTGTCCGCTCATCAATGATATCGACAACAGCTCCCTGCCCCCCCACACTCTTTATGGCAGCAAGGCCAAAGCGTATATCGCCCTCTTTGTTTACGGAAAATTTAAGGAACGACTCATTTACGTCGGGGGCAGAGGACATTTATGTCCATAGCTTTACATTCGTCCATAAACTTGGTGATCTCCGTAATATTGTTCAGGTTGTTGGAGAGTACCGCAGCCATATATTCGGAAGTGTAGTTGGCTTTTAGCCACGCTGTTTGGTAGGCCACCCAGGAGTAACATGTAGCGTGCGACTTGTTAAAGGCGTATGAGGCAAACTTCTCCCAGTCGTTCCATATTTTATTAAGGGTTTTTTTTCGGCATACCCGTTTTTCTTGCCTCCTGCAAGAAACTTCTCCTTCAGTGCTGTCATCTTATCTATAAGCTTCTTGCCCATAGCTTTGCGCAACTCATCAGACTGGCCTCTCGTGAATCCTGCCAGCAGTCGTGAAAGAAGCATCACCTGCTCCTGGTAGACTGTTATCCCGTAGGTTTCGCTCAGGTATTTCTCCATGATGGGCAGGTCGTAGGTAATCTCCTGCCTGCCTTGCTTCCGTGCGATAAAAGTAGGGATGTAATCCATTGGTCCGGGTCGGTAGAGCGCGTTCATGGCAATGAGGTCTTCAAATTTGCTTGGTTGTAGCTCTTTCAGATACTTTTGCATCCCTGCCGACTCAAACTGAAATGTCCCGGTGGTTTGCCCATTGCAATAAAGTCTGTAAGTTGGGGCATCGTCCATGTCGATGCTGTTTATATCGACTTTGATACCGCGATTCAGCTCTATGTTGGTAAGTGCATCTTTAATTATAGAGAGGGTCTTCAAACCGAGGAAGTCCATTTTTATCAGCCCTGTCTCCTCAATTACCGACCCTTCGTATTGCGTCACCAGGAGAGTCTCTTTTGTCTCTTTATCTTCGGCAGTACTTATGGGTACAACATCAGATATGTCTGTTTGACCAATTATTACTCCACAGGCATGAACGCCTGTGTTTCTGACATTGCCCTCAAGCATCTCCGCATACCTGAGAGTATCTCTCACCAGAGGGTCGCTGCTATTGGCAGCCTCCTTTAGTTCGGGCACATTTTCGATTGCTGTTTTCAGATTGATCTTTTTTTACGTTCGGGATCCTGTCCGGCACCAGCTTTGCCAGCCTGTTCGATTCCGAAAGCGGTAGTTTGTGTACCCGCGCCACATCACGTATTGAGGATTTTGTGGCCATTGTCCCATATGTAATAATGTGCGCAACCCTCTCATTACCATATTTTCTGTCACCCAGCGAAGTACTTTCCCCCGACCTTCATCATCAAATCGATATCTATATCGGGCATTGAGATACGGTCGGGATTGAGGAAACGTTCGAACAGAAGGTCGTATTTCAGAGGATCGATATCAGTAATCTGCAGGCAGTAGGCTACGGCCGACCCCCCCGCGGCTGACCCTCGTCCCGGCCCTACGGCTACACCCATCTCCCTGGCAGCATTGATGAAATCCTGAACAATGAGAAAATATCCGGGAAATCCCATATTCTTGATAGTGTCCAGCTCGAATTTCAATCGTTCCACTATCTCTTCACTGAGATCTTTTCCATATCGCTTCTCTCTGCCCCTTTTTGTCAGGTGTGTCAGATATTCGGCTTCCAGCTTGATTCGGATTACTTTGTCATAGTCTCCCAATCGGTGGAAGGTCTTTTCTCCAAACTCCTCGATCAAGTCTTTTTCGGAATATTTCTGTTTGTACAGCTCCTCGGTCCCAAACTGCGGATTAATAGGGTAAAAAGGCATCAGCGGAGGGTGATCAATAGAATAGAACTCAACCTTGTCGGCAATCTCCAGAGTGTTGGTTAACGCTTCGGGGGGGATATCTGAGAATATGCGGTTCATCTCTTCGGTCGTTTTCAGCCACTCCTGCTTGGTGTACCGCATCCTGTCAGGATCGTCAAAATCTTTTCCGGTACTCAGGCAAATTAGGCGGTCGTGTGCATCGGCATCCTCTTCGTTCACAAAGTGAACGTCGTTAGTGGCTATCAGCTTCACGTCATATTTTCGCGCAATGCGAATCATTTCACTGTTTACCCTTTCCTGTTTTAGATAAGTTGTCCGGTCAGCATCGGGACGGTCTGTTTTGTGGCGTTGCAACTCCAGGTAGTAATCGTCTCCAAAACACTTTTATACCACTTCACCGCTTCTTCAGCTTCATTTATCCGGCCATCGTCAATTTTTCTTGATATCTCACCACCAAGACAGGCGGATGAAACAATAAGGCCTTCGTGATATTGTTCAAGCAACTCTTTATCGATGCGCGGACGGTAGTAAAAACCTTCAGTCCAGCTTTTGGAAACAATCTTTATGAGATTTTTGTAACCCTGCAGATTTTTTTGCCAGGACAACCAGATGCCATCCGCTACCGTCAATCTTGTCGGTTTGTAAAAAAACGGTTACGTCGTGCCAGATAACACTCACATCCGACAATAGGCTTAAATAGTTTTCTCTTTGTTTCAGACAGCTTGTCGTTCAGCTGTTGTCGTTTATCCGGTGCTTCACCGCTTTTTGCCAGTGCGTCGATCTCTTTTTTTTCAGCTTTTTGATCTCTGCATTTAATGGAGCATTTTTCTGGAAGCATAATTAAGGAATTCTTTGATTCCGTACATTGCTCCGTGATCGGTAAGCGCAATAGCTTTCATGCCGTCTTCTGCAGCCTTGTCTATAAGGCGCTGAATGCTTGCCTGCCCGTCAAGCAACGAATACTGGGAGTGAACGTGTAAATGTACAAAATGGTGCATTTTTTTTATATGATTTCACGTGTGATGTGTACGCAAATATACTTAAATATAGGGCGGTTTTTCTGAGTTATTGTAAGAAGTTATCAACGGGTGATGTTATCTATCAATGTGTGAGGATTTTTTGGCTTGTTAAAATATTTCAATAAAAAAAGCCGGCAGAATCATTCTGCCGGACTGTATACTGGTTGTTTGAAAATTATTTTGCAACTCTTTCAAGCCATTTTAGCATGGCGAGCATTGTGAACATTGAGATAATACAAGCAGTAACAAACAGCATCCATGTAGCAGTCATAGACATACTTGTATAGAAGATGGCCCCCCCGATAAAGAGCAAGCTGTTTCCTGCCGCGGTAGCTCCCAACCAGGCTCCTTGCATGATACCCTGAAGTTTTGGGGGGGGAGCAACTTTTGATACGAAAGAGATACCGAGAGGGCTTATAAAAAGCTCGGCAACCGTAAGAATAAAATATGTACCGATAAGAATCCATGGTGTCACACGTGCAGAATCAGGAAGCCCGCCCATTGCATCTATTTCAGCTTTGTTGGGTAAACCTATGGAACCAAGCGACATTACAAGATAAGCTAAAGCAGCAATACCCATTCCAATGGCAATTTTCCGCGGTGTGGATGGTTCTTTCCCTTTTGACCTGAGCCATCCGAATAATCCAACGATAATAGGAGTGAGGAATACCACGAAAAATGGGTTAATTGCCTGGAATATCTCGGCTCCCTGCAAGGTGGCAAATCCAAGATTGACTTTTATCTGGCTCAGATCGGTATAGTCTTTGGCAAAGTATGTTAGTGTTAGACCGTTCTGATGAAAAGAAAACCAGAAGAAAATTACTACTGCAAAAACGGCGAACAGTGCGTAAAGACGTTGTTTTACCTCTTTTATATCCATCTCGTCAACGGGTGTGCTACCGTCTGCAGTTGCAGAAGCCTTGGCTACTGCAGGATCGGGGGGGAATTTGTTTTTGTTGGCAAGGTAAATAGCTAATGAAATGAGCATCGCAAAAATTGCTACCCCCAAAGGCATAATGGAATCCCGTGGTGAACACATTAAGGTATTCTGAACTGAATGCGGATAGATCGGTACCGGCGAATCCAACTTCAGAAGCCAGGTTCTGAAGGCGTGATGTTCCTTCGGGAGTGATTGTATTACCCAGATACTGATGCGCAAGCGCAGGAAGATCGGCATTATAGAGAAAGCCATTTTTTTTCTACCCACCAGTTTCTTACACCCACAGCGATGAAAGGGGCAAAGATAGCACCAATGTTTATGAACATGTAAAACAGCTGGAACCCGGAGTCCCTCATCTTGCTAAATTGAGGGTTATCGTACATTTGGCCAACCAGTGCCTGTAGGTTGCCTTTGAACAAACCATTACCAAAGGCAATGACCAAAAGCCCTAAGCAGGTAATTCCCAGGAAAAGCATGAATTCATTCGCGGGGACAGGTGTTGGAGAGGGAATGGCAATAATTACATACCCAAGTGACATCAGAAGCAATCCTATTAAGATAGTTCCCTTGTAGTTACGGGTTTTGTCTGCAATAAGTCCGCCTACCAGTGCCAACAGATAAATGGACGCGTAGAAGATTGAATAGATAATTCCGGTGTTGGTTTCGTTAAGTCCGAACTTTGACATTATAAAGAGTGAGAGGATGGCCATCATGGTGTAAAAACCAAAGCGCTCACCCATGTTCGCCAGCGAAGCGGCGAATAATCCTTTGGGATGATTTTTGAACATTATGAATCTGTTATTTAGTTATAAAATATTAGTTCACGGTTTTTTTTATAATACTTCAGTAAATTCCAACTTGACACCTGAGTAGTCAAACTATTCAGAACATAATGGTAAAGCTTACTACGACTGGCCGTCAGGCGATTACGGCTGGATGCCTGAAAAAAAATGTCAAAATTGGTGTTTTTAATATGCAAATATAAAAATATTTTGAAAATAATTGTTGATTCTTCATTTGAAAATGAGTCTGTTTTTAATTTATTGGCGCTATAAAACCACTTTTTTTTTACTTTTTTTATTTGTATGAATAAAAAAAATCGTACATTTGCATCCGTAATTCACAAAAGTAGATTATAGTGAACAGTTCAGTTTTTGCAATATCTTTCTGGTTTTACTTTTACTTTAGCAGGTAAAGACAGGATTTTATATGCAAAATGAGAAGAAGTTAAATAGTCATATCAGATAAATAAGATCCTGTCGCCAACACGACGGGATTTTTTTTGGTTAAAAAAAATGAGATAAATCGTATGAAGAGAGTAGCTATTCAGGGAGGTGCAGGTGCATACCACGAGATCGCGGCACGTGAGTATTTTAAGGGTGAAGAGGTGGATATTGTTCCCTGCAGCACTTTCCGTGATATTTTTATTGAGGCTTCTAAAGATCCCGCGCTGATAGGGGGGGTAATGGCAATTGAAAACACAATAGCGGGAAGTCTTTTGCAGAATCACGATCTTTTGAAAATTAATGATCTGCAGATTGCAGGTGAGCATAAACTGCGTATTTCACATTCACTGGCGTCACTACCCGGAAGTTCAATATGCGATATTAAAGAGGTGATGTCGCACCCCCCCATGGCGTTGATGCAATGTGAAGAGTTTCTTGATACACTTCCCGGTGTAAAAATAGTTGAGCACAGTGATACGGCCCTTGCTGCAAAAGATGTACGAGAAAAAAACATGGTCGGTACAGCTGCCATATGCAGCACCTTTGCAGCAGAAATGTACGGGTTGGAGGTTGTTGCCCGTGGTATTGAGACAAATAAAAGGAACTTTACCCGGTTTCTTATTCTTGCACAGGGTGAGATGCTTCGAGAAGTGAAGAAGGATAATCATATCAACAAGTCGTCGATGGTTTTCATATTGCCTCACAACGAAGGAAGCCTCTCGAAAGTACTGTCGGTGTTGTCCTTTTATGACATTAACCTAACCCGTATTCAGTCGTTGCCCATTATTGGAAGAGAGTGGGAGTATCAGTTTTACATCGACCTCACCTTTACCGATTTTTCCGCTACCGGCAGTCAGTTGATGCTATAATGCCATTGATAAGCGGATTGAAAATACTGGGTGAGTACAGGGAGGAAAAGCATGGCACTATAGAACAAAGATCGAAGGAGAAAATGAATTATTTCGCGGTTGATTTTAAGAAGCCATTTATTCGTACAAATGAGAGAGCGAATGAGTTTTAGGCTAGAGAATAGATCTGATAATTAAAAAAATTACAAATTTAGCAATTAATGTATCTTGACTTTCTCATCTATTTATGCAATTAGTGCGTGGCTGGTATTGAAAGATTCAGCTGTAATCTCAACAGATGCAGAAATTAAATAATTTAAATAAATGAAGACAATTGAACCTGCTGAACATATAAAAACAATCGCAGAATACTATTTTCAGTAAAACTTGCAGAGGTCGCCCGTATGAATAGCGAAGGTAAAAATGTAATAAGCCTGGCGGTGGGTGCTCCCGACAGAATGCCTTCGCAGAAAACAATAAGTAAGCTTTGTGAAGCTGCGTGCCGTCCCGATGTGCATGCTTATCAGCCTTACACGGGAATACCCGAACTTCGTAAAGCATATGCCGATTGGTATGGCAGGATATACGGTGTGGAATTGTTTACAGATGAGGTACTCCCGTTGATAGGATCGAAAGAGGGAGTGTTGCATATTTCAATGACATTTCTTAACTACGGAGATGGGGGTTTTAGTACCGAATCCAGGTTATCCTACCTATACCTCTGTGTCTAATTTGCTGAGAGCCAATGTTATTCAGTATGACCTGATGGAGGACGACAACTGGCAGCCCAATTTTGAAGCGCTGGAAAAGATGGATCTGTCGCAGGTGAAACTGATGTGGGTAAACTATCCGAATATGCCTACCGGTGCCAACGCGTCGGCTGGGTTGTTTGAAAAGCTGGTAGCTTTTGGCAAGAGGCACTCAATAATTATTTGTCATGATAATCCTTACAGCTTTATCCTGAATGACAAACCAATGAGCATTTTATCGGTACCTGGTGCAAAAGATATTTGCATCGAGCTCAACTCATTAAGCAAGTCGCACAATATGTCGGGCTGGCGTATGGGAGTGCTTGCTTCCAATCCCCCCCAATTTGTGAGATGGGTACTAAAGGAGAAAAGCAATATCGACAGCGGGCAGTTTAAGCCGATGCAACTGGCTGCCGTTGAAGCTTTGTCGAACCCTTTGGAATGGCATGCAGAGATGAATAGTATTTACGCAGGCCGCCGCTTATGGGCCGAAAAGATATTGGATCTGCTGCAATGCACATTCGACAAACGCCAGGTTGGGCTGTTTGTCTGGGGGGTAAATTGAGCGACAAGGTAGCTGACAGCGAATCCTTTATAGATGATATCCTTTATAACGCAAGGGTATTTATCACGCCGGGATCTGTCTTCGGCAGCAACGGAGATAGATTTATACGTATCTCACTTGGTTCTTCTGAGGAGAAAATTCAGGAAGCTTATCACAGGATTAATGCTTACTTGTCAACATTGCAGTGAGTGTTTCTTACTTATTAATAGCCAGATATGTCTGAATAAATTTTCGTTGGGGATAATCAAAAATATTTATTGACAGTCGGCATTTTATATACCACTTTATTCTGTTCGGGACTTTTTTTTAAAGTGGATTCATCAATTAAAAAAAACAATAACAACATGGAGTTCGAATCAATATTATTACCGGGTATAGATGAAAAACGGCCGCTCGTGATTTCAGGACCCTGCAGCGCAGAGACGGAGGAACAGGTGATGGTCACTGCCGGGCAACTGGCCTCAATAGGTGTTAAGATTTTCAGGGCGGGTGTTTGGAAGCCGAGGACCAAGCCTGGTGGTTTTGAAGGGGGGGTGGGCAGCCCTGCCCTCAAATGGCTTCTGAAAGCAAAAAGGAGACCGGCATGTATGTAGCTACCGAGGTAGCTACAGAAAAACATGTCTATGAGTCACTAAAATATGGCGTGGATTTGTTATGGATAGGTGCACGAACCACCGCTAACCCTTTTGCAGTACAGGAGATTGCTGACACACTGCGAGGGTGGATATACCTGTTCTGATAAAGAATCCGGTGAACCCCGACCTGGAGCTGTGGATAGGTGCATTGGAAAGGTTGTACAATGCCGGGATAAAGCGGTTGGGAGTGATTCACAGAGGTTTCAGCACACCCGATAAAACTGTGTACCGCAATATTCCGCAGTGGCATATCCCTATTGAGTTGAAGCGACGTTATCCCGCACTTCCCATCCTGTGCGACCCGAGTCATATAGGGGGGGGAGACCGCAACCTTATCTTTAAGCTCAGCCAGCAGGCTATGGACCTGAACTATTCAGGATTGATAATAGAATCTCACTGTTCACCTGATGATGCATGGAGCGATAGGGCGCAACAGATAACGCCAGCAGCACTTAAGGAGGTGCTTGACAGCCTGGTCATCCGCAATACCGTGCAGACTACAGAAGATCTCTCTGTGTTGCGAAATCAGATAGATGATCTGGACAACGAGCTATTGCAGCTGCTTGCCAAGCGGATGCGTGTATCAAGAGAGATTGGGTACTATAAGCTGGAGCACGATATGCCTATCCTGCAGACGCAGCGTTATGACCAGATCCTTACAGATCGTGCCTGCCAGGGCGAACGGATGGAGATGTCGGGCGATTTTATAAAACAGGTACTGGAGCTATCCACTCTGAATCGGTACGCCAGCAGATGGTGGTCATGGAAAGAGAAAAAAAAGAGAAATAACAAAGTAAAATGAAAATATTAATTCTTGGAGCCGGCAAGATGGGGTCGTTCTTTGCCGATGTGCTCAGTTTTGAACACGAAGTGGCTGTTTTGGATACAGACCCGAAAAAAACTACGGTTCATCTACAACACGCTTCGAATGACAAATCCTGAAGAAGTGCAGGAATTTGCACCCGAACTGGTTATTAATGCAGCTACGCTGAAATACACCATCGAAGCGTTTAACAACGTGTTGCCCTATTTGCCGCAAACGTGTATTTTGAGCGATATTGCATCGGTGAAAACCGGCTTGGAGGAATTTTACCTCGAACGTACCCGCCCTTATGTCTCCACTCACCCGATGTTCGGGCCTACGTTTGCCAGCCTGAGCGACCTTAGCACGCAAAGTGCCATTATTATTTCCGAATCGTCACATCTGGGGGGGAAGGTGTTTTTCCGGGATCTGTACCGCCGGCTAAAACTGAATGTTTTTGAATATTCGTTCAGGGAGCACGATGAAACCATCGCTTACTCGCTTTCCATCCCGTTTGCATCCACATTGGTGTTTGCATCGGTAATGAAGCATCAGGATGCGCCGGGAACCACGTTCAAAAAGCATATGAACATTGCACAGGGATTACTTTCGGAAGATGATTTTCTCTTAACGGAGATTTTGTTTAATCCATATACTCCCGATCAATTGGTAAAAATCAGGGAGAAACTGAAAGAATTACTTGCCATCATCGTAGATAAAGACAGCGAAAAGATGAAACTGTTTTTGACCGGGGTGAGAAAGAATATTGAATAAACCGGGATTGGCCGGTATGGCCGTTTACTCCTCCGCGTAAACCCTCACAATCTTTGCATCGTCAGTGGGCCGGCTGTTGCTGTCGACTGGCAGGGCGGCAATCTTGTCAATCACCTCCAATCCCTCTGTTATCTCCCCCCCGAAAACGGTATACTCTCCATCTAGGTGATGTGCGCCGCCAATAGTACTATATGCATCTTTCAGCCCTTCCGGAAAGAAGAATTTTCCCGGAGCCGCTTCGTAGAGTGAGTCAACCACTGAAAGAACCGAGTCGAGAAGAGCGTTAAACCCTCTTGGGTCACTCTCCTTCAGATTGGCTAACTTCTCTTTGTGCGGTGAGTAATGGCTGCGGATGAGCTTGTTCTTTATAGGGACATTCACAGCCATCTCCATAGTATCCAACCGGCCTTCGGTATAAACTTTTCCGTGAACGATATAAAACTGTGAAGCATCCGATTTTTTTTGCGGGTTTACGTTATCTCCCCCTTCTCGGAGCAGCCAGAGCTCCTTTTTTTATGAAAATGATTGTCCCTGAACTCGGGCATAATATCCATATCGGTACGTCCGCCGCCGATTTGTGCTCCGGCAGGAGCATTCTTCGAATCCTGTGCCCCTCCCTGGATCATGAAATCTTTTATGACTCTGTGAAACAGTGTCCCGTTAAAATAACCCTGTCTGATTAGTTTCAGGTAGTGTTCACTATGCCTTGGTGTATCGTCATACAGTATCGCTTTCATTCTGCCGTAATTGGTCTCGATTACAATTGGCGGGTATTTGGCTTGTGCATATATACAGTTTGATGCAGCCATCAACAGAAAGATTAGTACATATTTATTCATATCTGTATAATTTGATTGATTTCCATGTTGCACCCTCTGAAAGATCTATTTATTAATTCAAAGATTATCGATTTGAGCATGCTTCGGTCAATAAATTTCTAAGCCTAAGTCTGTTCCTGTGGAATGTTACCCCCGGGCCAATCAGGCTTCTTTTTTTTGCTTTTTGAAATTTAGTTAGGCACGCCAAAGAGCCATTTCTTAACAGTAACCATGCATCGGTTTCTAACTTTTTGAAATTTAGTTAGGCGACCGTTTATAGAGATAGAGGGCTATACCGGTGAAAATAACGTTGGGTATCCATGTTGCGATGAAAGGGCTCATCCCCCCCCTTTACCGCAAAAGTGGAACTTACAGTCATGAAAAGGATATACGCCATACTCAGTACCAGCCCGATCCCAATATTAAGCCCCCCCATGCCCCCCCCTTTTACTTTCCTCGCCGACAGGGATACCCCCCCGATAATTGTAAGAATAAAGGCAGAAAAGACTGAAGCTATGCGTGAGTGATATTCTATCTGGAATGACTGTATATTGCCCATCCCCCCCCGTTCTTTCTGGCTATGTATATACCTGCGGAGCTGGGGGGGTGATGACATCATCTGATGATCGGTTTTTGCTATAATGAAATCGTTGGGTACAATCTGCAGAGTAGTGTCAATAGATGAACCGTGCGTAATTGTCTCTTTCAACCCGTTGAAACTCCTTATCTGATAATCGCTTATGGTCCAGTGATAGGCAGAGTCGTAACGTATTGATTGTGCAGTTAGCCGCGATGACAGGTGCAGGTTATCGAAATGATCAATGGAAAAACTGTACCCTGTTTTACTGCCCAGATCGAAGTTCCCGAAATAAACAATGGTCCCTTCTCCCACTTTAAACTGAATATCCCGGTCTCCTACTTTCTTTTTCCGAGGATCAATATATGTATTCTCAAACTCAATACGGGTAGCATTGGCCGGAGGGATCAGGTAGCTTCCGAAGATAAAGGCGAATACTGCAATCACGAATGCCGAAATCATATATGGTTTCATTAGCCGTTTAAAGCTGATTCCGTTGGATAGAATGGCGATGATCTCGGAGTTATTGGCCATTTTGGAGGTGAAAAAAAATTACTGCCAGGAAAACGAAAAGGGGGCTGAAAAGGTTGGTGTAGTAAGGAATGAAGTTGAGGTAATAATCAAAGATTATGCTATGCAGCGAAGCATTGTTAGTCATGAATTTGTCTATCTTCTCATTGATGTCGAAAACCACAGCTATGGATATTATCAGCGCGATCATGAAAATATAGGTGCCCAGGAACTTTTTAATGATGTACCTGTCCAGGCGCTTCAACTTTATATGGTTAAAACTATTAAGTCTCATTAAGTTAGATAATTTTCAGTCTTAATCAAGTTATTTTGAAGTAATGATATTTTACCTCTTTTCATAGGCGTCTTGTAACATTTTCTATTATCGTTCGTTTCCATTCAGTAAAATTGCCTTCGATGATATGCTTTCTGGCTTCCTTTACCAGCCAGACGTAGAACGCCAGGTTGTGGACAGAAGCTATCTGCAATCCGAGTATTTCGTTTACGTTTATAAGATGTCTAAGATAAGCTTTGCTGTATAATCTGTCAACGAACGATGCCCCCCCATCCTCTTCAATAGGGGAGAAATCATTTTTCCATTTTTCATTGCGCATGTTCATTACTCCCTGTTTTGTGAAGATCTGCCCGTTGCGGCCGTTACGGGTGGGCATAATACAATCGAACATATCAACACCCCCCCTTTCAATGGCTTCGAGTATGTTTTCAGGTTTACCTACTCCCATCAGGTAACGTGGTTTGTCTTTTGGCAGAATCTCGTTTACCAGCTCCACCATCTCATACATTTTTTCAGTTGGTTCGCCCACGGCCAAGCCGCCGATAGCGTTACCATCCGCACCTTTGGCTGCCACATTCTCTGCTGCACGGCGGCGAAGATCGGGATATACACATCCCTGCACGATGGGGAAAAGAGCCTGGCTGTGCCCGTACGGACATTCGGTCTCATGGAAACGTTCAATACAGCGGTCGAGCCACCGTTCTGTAAGGTCAAGTGACTTTTTCGCGTAGCCATAATCGGCATCACCAGGTGTACACTCATCGAAAGCCATCATGATATCAGCACCTATGATACGCTGGATATCAACTGCCTTTTCGGGCGTAAAAAAAGTGCCTTGAGCCATCGATGTGGGACTGAAAAGCGGCTCCTTCCTCCATAAGTTTCCGGTTTTCTGCCAGTGAAAATACCTGAAACCCGCCACTGTCTGTAAGCATTGGTTTGTTCCAGCTGATGAATCTGTGCAGTCCGCCGGCTTGTTTGAGAATGTTAAGGCCCGGGCGGAGGTATAGATGATATGTATTGCCAAGGATAATCTGAGCGCCTATATCATTTTCCAGTTCGCTTATATGAACTGCTTTCACGCTGCCTGCAGTTCCCACAGGCATAAATACGGGTGTCTCAATTACTCCGTGCGATGTGGTTATTAATCCCGCTCTGGCGCATGATTTCGGGTCGGTATGTAATAGCTGGAAATCCAATTTGTTTCGCTCTCGTTGCGTTTTGGTGACAAAGATAAAGTTTTTGCGGTTACAAACGGTATGGTAGCCTTTTAAAAATAGTTAGGAATAAAAAGAAATGATAAAGCGATTATTTAGTAAATACCCGAATAAAATAGTATTTTTGCACTGTTTGACATTCATAAAATCACTTTTCGTTATGCTCCGGTAGGTAATATATTTTTTTTATCCGCTGCTGTTGCAAACGTTTAATTTGTAAAAAAATTATTATGGAAAATAAACCTGAATTGATTGAAAGGAAGCCCGAATGGCTTAAAATATCGCTCCCGCAGGGCAAACAATATCTTGATGTAAAAGAGATTATCGCAAGGAAAAGACTCAACACCATATGTGTTAGCGGTAAATGTCCCAATCTGTCTGAGTGTTGGGGGGGTAGAGGAACTGCCACATTTATGATTCTGGGTGATATATGTACACGATCGTGCAAGTTTTGTGCAACAAAAACAGGTACACCGCTCGGGGGGGTGGACTGGGATGAGCCCGACCGGCTTGCAGATACCATTGAGAAGATGAAACTTAGGCATTGTGTTATCACCAGTGTGGACAGGGATGATCTGGATGATGGTGGTGCCGAACTGTGGGCTGCCACCGTGAAGCGTGTAAAAGAGAGAAACCCCCCCCATATTACAATAGAGACGCTGATTCCCGATTTCAATGGGAACAGGGAGCTTATAGACAGAGTGATTGCTTCTGGCCCCCCCAACATTGTGTCACACAATATGGAGACCGTGAGGCGCCTGACACCCAAAATACGCAGTCGTGCCAAATACGATATCAGCCTAAAGACAATAGAGATCATTGCCAACAACGGTAAGGTGAAAGCCAAGTCGGGTATAATGGTGGGGCTGGGAGAATCAGAGGAGGAAGTTATTGAAACTATGGACGACCTGATTAATGTGGGATGTAGGGTGTTTACCATCGGGCAGTATCTGCAGCCCACTCGAAAACATCTGGCAGTGAAGGAGTACGTGTCGTTAGAACAGTTTCAAAGATACAAGGCTATCGGATTGGAGAAAGGGTTTCAATTCGTGGAAAGCGGCCCGCTGGTACGTTCATCTTATCGCGCTGAAAGGCATATATAATTTTAGGCAGTCAAATAAATCGTAGTGAAATAATGGACAGTTTTGCAACTGAAAGCTATGAATAAAAATAGAGATGAAAAAGAAAGTTATTTTTGAAGATCTCGGCCGCATCCGTTACAAGAGTGCGTGGGATTATCAGGAAAAGCTGTTCGAACAGGTCATTAGTGAGAAGCTTAACAAGAATGAGAAGAAGGATCAGTACCTTCTTTTTTTGTGAACATGAGCATGTCTATACACTTGGAAAAAGAGGTGATAAACATAATCTACTTATAACTAGGCATCTGTGTGAAAGTAAAAATATAGATCTGCACGCTATCGACCGGGGAGGTGATATCACTTATCACGGCCCCCCCGGTCAACTGGTAGCCTATCCTATTATCGACCTTGAGGCGTTTGGCACAGGAGTGAAGAGCTATATCTCCATGCTTGAGGATGTGGTGATTGAAGTGCTTAAACCTACGGTATAGAGGGTGAGAAAGATAATAAGGCAATGGGTGTGTGGATTGATGCTGGCATACCGGAAAAGGCACGCAAGATCTGCGCTATTGGAGTACGCGCAAGCAGATATGTGACAATGCACGGCCTGGCACTTAATATCAATACAGACCTCACCTATTTCAGTTATATCAACCCATGCGGTTTTACCGACAGGGGCGTAACATCCATGCAAAAGGAGATTGGCAAAGAGGTTGATTTCGGGGGGGAGGCTTCTGGTAGGATGAAAATTGCATTTTCTGATGTTTTTGGTATGGAATTTACAAGTTAAACCTTGTGAAGTACAAACAAATTGCGGATCAGTGCTTAAACATTTTTAACGGCGTTTCCTCTGAAAACCGATTTAACATTTCTATTTTTGTATCTCATATACAGAACTATATTTTAACAATCAGATAATATGAGCCAAGTTGTTGATATTAAAGAATTAAACGAAAAAAATCGAGCAAAAAAAGTGCTTTCGTTCAGACACTTGTTGCCGGAATGAACAAAGTGATAGTTGGGCAGAAACACCTCGTGGAATCCCTGCTTATCGGGCTGTTGTCCGATGGGCATATCCTGTTGGAAGGGGGTGCCCGGACTGGCGAAAACGCTGGCTATCAAAACACTTGCTCAGCTGATTGATGCTGACTACAGCCGTATTCAGTTCACCCCCCCGACCTTTTGCCTGCCGATGTTATTGGAACAATGGTTTACAGCCAACGTAACGAGGAGTTTCTGGTTAAACATGGACCTGTTTTTGCCAATTTTGTACTTGCAGACGAAATCAACCGAGCACCTGCAAAGGTGCAGAGCGCTCTGCTGGAGGCGATGCAGGAACGCCAAGTAACAATAGGTGAGAAGACCTATAGCTTACCTAGCCCCCCCTTCCTCGTGATGGCAACCCAAAACCCTATCGAACAGGAGGGTACCTACCCGCTTCCGGAAGCGCAGGTGGACCGTTTTATGCTGAAGGTTGTAATATCATATCCGTCAAAAGAGGAAGAGAAGCAGATAATTCAACAAAATATTTTTGAACCGGTTGTTGGTGACAAGGGTGTTATATCTACCGAAGCAATCCTGGAAGCCCGCAAAGTGGTGCGTGATGTATATATTGATGAGAAGATAGGTAAATACATTGTTGATATTGTGTTTGCAACCCGTTTCCCCCCCGATCAGTTCGGAATGACCGGACTGAAGGAGATGATAGGTTTTGGGGGGGCATCGCCGCGCGCATCAATCAACCTGGCTCTTGCATCTCGTGCCTTTGCGTTTATCAAGAGGCGCGGCTACGTTATACCCGAAGATATACGTGCAGTGTGTCACGATGTGCTTCGCCATCGTATAGGCCTCACCTACGAAGCGGAGGCCAACAACCTGACTTCTGAAGAGATCATTAGCGAAATCCTGAATAAGGTTGAGGTACCTTAAACGGCACTGTTGGTTAAATGCATCTCTTAATTAATACAATTCCTTCTTTAGAAAGGGCCTGGCTGTAAATGGAAACTACTGAACTATTAAAGAAAGTACGACAAATTGAGATAAAGGCACGTGGCTCTCGCGGAATATTTTCGCCGGTGAGTATCATTCTGCTTTCAAGGGACGGGGGGGTATGGCTTTCTCAGAGGTAAGAGAGTATCAGTACGGCGACGACCTTCGCGATATAGACTGGAACGTTACGGCACGTTATAACCGTCCTTTCGTTAAAATATTCGAAGAGGAACGTGAGCTCACCGTGATGCTTATGATAGATGTGTCAGATAGTTTGGGCTTTGGTTCGCAATCGGTGCTGAAACGTGATATGGTGGCTGAGATAGCGGCAACGCTTGCTTTTTCAGCTATTCAGAATAATGACAAGATAGGGGTTGTTTTTTTTACCGACAAAGTGGAGAAGTTTATCCCACCTAAAAAGGGAAGAAAGCATATCCTGTTCATTATTCGTGAAATTCTGGGATTTAACCCTGAAAACAGCGGTACAGACCTGAACATGGCAATTCAGTATATGACAAACGCTATAAAGAAGCGTTGTACCGCTTTTCTGATATCAGACTTTATCGATTCTAACGGTTACAGTAAAGCGATGCAAATAGCCAACCGTAAGCACGATATGGTGGCTATCCAGGTATACGACAAGTTAAGCACCGGGCTCTATCCCATTGGCCTGATGAAAGTGAGAGATGCGGAAACGGGAGAAGAGCTGTGGATTAACACATCTTCCAAAAAAAGTACGGAATGAATACAGTAACTGGTGGAACAGGATGCAGGCCGAAATGAATAATGCTTTCCGCCAAAGCGGTATTGACAGTGTCTCTATTTCAACCGGATGCGATTATGTGAAATTGCTCCTGCAACTATTCCAGCAAAGAAAATGAAATTGAAAAAGTTTAGGTCAAATATTGTCTTGTTGTACATGTCTTCCATGGCGGCTTTTATGTTGTTGACAGTTTTTCCGGCAAATGCACAGAGGACATCGGTGCAGGCGACTGTTCAGCCTACCGAGATTATTATTGGCGAACAGGCATTGATCAACCTTAAGGTTATGACTCCGAAAGATAGGACAATACATTTTCCTGTGTACGAAAAGGAGATTATACCCGGTATCGAGGTTATCGCCATGCTCCCTCCGGATACCACCATAGAGAATAATGTGATGACTCTCAATTTTAAATATGTTGTTACGTCGTTCGACTCCACACTGTACCACGTTCCAAGCATGCCTGTTTACGATGGCACTGACACCATCTTCTCCAATTCATTTGGGCTGAAGGTGGATTCTCCAGTGTTGTCTGATTCCACATTGGCTTATCTGGAATTGATCAACAAGGGTGAAACAGACTCTATCGACTTTGAACAACTTCAGCTGAGAGATATAAAACCGGTTCGAAAAGCTCCATTCGTGTTGACAGACTATCTGTGGCTGCTGTGGATTGTGCTGGGTATAATGCTGATCATTGCATTGATAGGTGTTATTATCTATCTCGTTTTCAAGAAAAAGGAAAAAGGATATTTCTTTAATCCCCCCCTGAAGTGTTACCTGCGCATATACGTGCACTTAAAGAGCTGGACAGGCTTAAGGCCGAGAAGATATGGCAGCAGGGGCGTGAGAAGGAGTTTTACAGTAAGTTGACTGATATTCTTCGCTCCTATATACATGAACGGGACGATATTAATGCCATGGAGATGACATCGGGGGGGAGATTTTGAACGAAGTAAGGAAAATTTGGGATGTCGATTCAGTTTATGAGAACCTGAAGCAGATTCTTTCAACGGCCGATCTTGTGAAATTTGCCAAGTATATTCCCTATCCCGATGAGAATAGCCTGAGCCTTGTGAATGCATACTTCTATGTGAATCAGACAAGAGAGCCTGATAAAGCTGTCAAAAAGAGGATATGGAAGAGTCAGAGAAAATGAGTTACCCGAAGTTGATATAGAAAAGAGTGTTTAAAAATGGAATTTCTGCATCCTGAATATCTCTATTTATTACTGTTGCTTATACCGTTAACAGCATGGTATGTGATCCGTTTATCGAAGGCACAGGCTTCGTTCAAGCTGGCATCACTAAACGCATTTAAAGGGTTTAAGCCCGATTTAAGGGTTTATATGCGGCATCTTCCTTTTGTATTGAGGCTTATTTCCTTAGCGCTGATTATTATTGTAATTGCAAGGCCTCAATCGGTAAACAGCTGGGAGGAGACTGAGACTCAGGGAATTGATATTGTGATGGCGCTAGATGTATCTGGTTCCATGCTTGCTCAGGATCTCCTGCCCGACAGGCTTCAGGCAGCCAAAAAGGTAGCATCGGAATTTATTACTGACCGTAAAATGACAATATCGGGTTGGTTATTTTTGCAGGGGGGGAGAGCTTTACGCAATGTCCGCTCACAACCGATCATAAGGTTTTACTTAACCTGCTGAACGAAATTGAGTTCGGGCTGATAGAAGACGGAACTGCTATAGGCCTCGGACTTGCTACATCAGTGAACAGATTGAAAACAGTGAATCGCGCTCGAAGGTGGTTATCCTTCTTACTGACGGAACAAACAACAGAGGCCAGATTGCTCCTCTCACAGCTGCTGATATGGCTCGTTCATACGGAATTAGGGTCTATACTGTGGGCGTGGGGACCAAAGGAATGGCGCCAACGCCGGTGAATACTCCATACGGAATAAGGATGCAAAACATGCCGGTAGACATCGACGAAAAACACTCACCGAAATTGCGGCAATGACAGGAGGGCAATACTTCCGGGCACAGGATACCGAAGGCCTCCGCCAGGTGTATGACGAGATAGATGAAATGGAAAAATACCTTATCAGCGTGCAGAATGTAACACGCCGGCAGGAACTGTTTTTACCCTTTGCGCTGGTAGCAATGGGACTTATTTTACTTGAGCTGTTGCTTCGCAGAACATTGTTGAGAAGTGTGCCCTGAATAGATTGAAGTTATAAAGTGAAATGCAATAGAAATGTTTAGATTCGCAAATCCGGAATATTTATGGTTGTTTCTCGCCATACCCCCCCTGTTGTTGGCGGTATACGTTTACCTGAACATCAGAAAACGAAAGGATGTACAGAAAATGGGGGGGACACTCTCAACACTTAAGAAGATGATGCCGGAAATGTCGTTGAAACGTTCCTATCTGAAGTTCTGGCTTATTTTTACGGCGCTTTGCACCGGTGTATTCATGATTGCACGTCCGCAATTCGGGACAAAAGTTGAAACGGTAGAGAAGGAAGGGATTGAGCTGGTAATAGCGATAGATGTGTCAAACTCCATGCTAGCTGAAGATGTCTCACCCAACAGACTGGCGAGGGCTAAGCAGATATTGTCGAGGTTGATTGATGTGCGCAGGAACGATAGGGTATCATTGATAGTATTTGCAGGTGAAGCTTATGTGCAGATGCCACTGACATCTGATACGCAATCTGCAAAAATTTTTCTCAACACTATCGACCCAAGTCTTGTACCCATTCAAGGTACAGCAATTGGGCAGGCAATAAGCCTGGGAATGAGTTCTTTTTCAAGCGATAAGGAGATGAGCAAAGCTATGATTATAATTACCGATGGTGAAGACCACGAAGGTAATGCTACTGAGATTGCAGCCGAAGCGGCAAAGAGCGGATGATGATCAATGTAGTGGGAATTGGTTCTCCTGAAGGCTCTCCGGTACCATCGGGCGAGTATGGCAGTAATTATATGGCCGATTCCGAAGGTAACGTGGTTGTTTCCAGGCTTAACGAACAGATGTGCATGGAGATAGCAAAAGCGGTAAGGGATTGTATGTGAGAGCCGATAATTCAAATACAGCTATCCGTGCGCTTGAAGCTCAGCTTAATGAACTGAAAACGGGGGGGAAAGCGTCAAGTCTTACATACTCTGAATATGATGAAAATTCACTTTTTTTAGCATGGTTTTTGCTGCTGATTCTTTTTGCTGAGATTCTTGTTTATGATAAGAAAAACAGGTTGTTCAGAAAGGTCAAGCTGTTTAAAGAGTAAAACACAAAACTGCAGCCGATAGAATATTGCACTTTCTGAAACAGATTAGGGAAAACTGAAAAATTAATCGGATGAACAGATTCGTTTATAAATATTTGATACTAATTATTATGGCCGTTACGGTTCCTGTAACCGTATCGGCACAAAAGGAGGTACGGAAAAATATACGTAAAGGGAATAAGGAGTATAATCAACAAAAATTTTCTGCTGCATCAGACTTTTATGAAAAGGCAGTAGAGGAAAACCCATCTTCCGGGGGGGAGGCAAACTTTAACCTTGGGAATACGTTATATAAACAAAAAGAGTGGGAAAGATCTATCGAGCAATATAACCGCTTTATCTCTCTGCAACAGGAGAATCCAATGGAAGCATCTGCAGCATGGCACAATATAGGAAATGCAATGTTGCAGAAGAAAGAGTTGCAAAAATCGATGGAAGCCTATAAGATGGCATTGCGGCTTAATCCGCTGGACGGGGGAGCACGATATAATCTTGCAGTTGTTCAGAAGATGATTCAGGATGAACAAGAGAATAAACAGCCTGACAAGGGTGAGGGTGAACAGGAACAGCAGCAGGAACAGCAGCAGGAACAACAGCAGGAACAACAGGATCAGCCCCGACAGAACCAGCAGGATAAGGAGCAACGTGCCGAGCAGCCGGATGAACCTGAGCAGATGTCGCGCGACAATGCCCGTCAACTTCTACAGGCAATCGAGCAGGATGAGCAGCAGACACAGGAGAAAGTACAACAGATAAAAGCCCGGCAAAAGAGGAAAAGGCAGAAAGTAACAGGAGGCGCAATAAAAATTGGTAAGGACGGAAAAGACAATGAAATATATGCATAGCATACGCACTTTTATTATTCTACTGGTTGTATTATTTGCAAATAGCGCAACACAGCTCTTTGCACAGGTTACTTTTAAAGCTTCAGCACCGGCAACGGTTGTTGAAGGCGAGCAATTCAGGCTGAGCTATGTAATGAATAAAGAGGGGCGCAATCTGAGGCTGCCTGATCTGTCCGATTTCGACCTTCTTTTCGGCCCGAGCACATCTACCAGCTATAGCCAGCGGACAGTCAACGGTAAAACAACCTCAGAAAGTTCCGTTACATATACTTATATCCTCATGGCCAAGAAAGCGGGAACATTCAACATACCGCCTGCTTCAATAACTATTGATGGAAGTAATTACCAATCAAATTCTCTTCAAATAAAAGTTCTCCCTCCCGATGAAGCTTCAGCCCGGAGCCAAGAACCCGGCGGAGGGCAGAGAGGGGGGGAGAGCCCTTCAGCCGGTTCAGGTCAAGTGGCTGTTTCAGCCACTGACGCATTCATAAGAGCTATTGTTTCCAAAAACAGTCTGTATGAACAGGAGGGGGTTTACAGTGACATTCAGGTTATATACAACACTTAATATTGTAAATATAGGAAAGATTCAGTTTCCTGAGTTTGAGGGGGGGTTCATGGTTGAGGATATAGCACTTCCCGTGAATCAACAATTGCAGATGGAGCGCTATAACGGAAGGAATTACTATACAGCTGATTTGCGCAAGACATTGCTTTTTCCACAGAGATCGGGACAGATAACCATACCGAGAGGCAACCTTGAGATGGTTTTTTTCCGTTCCGTCTGGCAGGAGAGTCTCCACCTTTTTCGGTTCTCAGGAGGTGATGGTAGATGTAAAGAAGAATTTGGAGACCAATCCTTTGGTAATAAATGTGAAGCCTCTTCCTGGCAATAAGCCGGAAAGCTATTCAAACGCCGTGGGTACATTTACGCTAAAGCCATCTATAAGCACTTCCGAAACAAAGGCAAACGAAGCAATCACTTTGAGGCTTGAAATTTCGGGAACCGGGAACCTTAAGCTGATACGAAATCCTGAAGTTGTGTTTCCCGGTAACTTTGAGCTGTATGACCCGGTTGTTGACAACTCTTTCAACGTCACTACAAACGGATTGACCGGTATAAGAAAAATTGAGTATATGGCCATTCCGCGCTACGAGGGTACTTATGCAATTCCATCTGTGGAATTTACCTATTTCGACCTGAATAGTAATTCTTATAAGACACTGACTAGCCCCGAATATAAACTGATTGTAGGAAAAGGAGATCCGAGCAGTGTCACCGCCGGCAGTTTTGTTAACCGGCAGGATGTGATAGCAGAACAGGATATCCGTTTTCTGAAAACTGGAGAACCTTCATTCAAATCAAGAAGCAACTTTTTTTGCGGGGGGGTCACTCATTTACTGGCTATGGTATGTGGTTCCAATGCTGTTGCTAATTCTCTATTACTTAATTAACAGAAAAAAAGGCTCGTGAAAACGCGAATGTTGCATTGATGCGAACCAAAAAGGCTAATAAGGTAGCTGTAAAGAGGCTAAATGCTGCTGGAAAATATCTAAAGGCAAATGACAAGGAGAGTTTCTACGACGAAGTACTCCGCGCCCTATGGGGGGGATATTTCAGCGATAAGCTATCAATTCCATTAGCAAGGCTCACTAAAATAATATTGAGGATGAGCTGTCGAAGTATGGAATCAGTGATATACTTGTAGGTAAGTTTATGCATATTCTCGACACCTGTGAATTTGCGCGTTATGCCCCTGCAGAAAGTAACGCTGAGATGGGGGGGCAGCTCTACAACGATACATTGGCAGCTATCGGAGAAATGGAAAACAGGCTTAAGAAAAACAAACAGGACAAGTAGCGGGGGGGATTAAGAGTGATACTTTTTAAGTGTGGCGAATTGTAACATATTATTATAATGGGTTTACCTATCCCGGATCTTTGATAGTTGATAATATTTACACGTTTTATTCCGGATAGTTGATATATATATATATTTATACTTTTGAACATTGAACTTATGTGTCTGCGACGAAAATTCTGGTTATAGAAAAATATAATTATTAATGCATCGAACATTAATATCTATTTTGGAACGCATGCAATGAAAAGGCTTTTCGGAGGTGATTAACTTATTAATATGGAAATGAAATCAATATTATATACATTTGTTTTTCTGTTGTTTGACATCTGCAGTATCACAGTTTTGGGTGCGCAAGATACTTCAGATACAATTCTAAAAGCTACTCCTCAGGCTGATACACCTGTGTTTCACGAAAATACTTTGGAAAATTCTCTCGATTCTGCTTCTCAGGCATACAGGAACAACGATTTTAAAAAAAGCATAGAGATTTATGAAGGGATTGTGGCAGAAGGAATAGCAGAGGACAGGGAGTCTGCCCAGATATACTATAACCTGGGCAACGCCTATTTCAGGGACAACAGGCTTGGAAAAGCTATTTTGAATTATGAGAGAGCGCTAATGCTTGATCCCGGTGACAGTGATATAAGGCATAATCTGCGTTTTGCCGGTAGTCGCACCGAAGACCGTATTGAAGAGGTTGGCAGCCTGTTTCTTACCAACTGGATTAATGGCATCCGCAATATGTTAAGCTCCGATATTTGGGGTACTGCAGGTATTGTGTTTTTTTCTCCTATTTCTGGTATGTTTAACACTTTTTCTGTTTGTTCGCTTATTGTGGATAAGAAAAACTGCTTTTTACAGCGGAATAGTGTTTTTTTGTATTTATGATTATTGCAAATATATTCGCATTTAACCAGAAAAGAGAGCAAATTCAAAGGAATTATGCTATCGTGACAGTTGGTGCTGCCAGTGTTAACGCTTCTCCTGATGAGAACAGCAATGTGCTTTTTGAGCTGCATGAAGGTACAAAGGTAAAGATAAGGAACAGCGATGGAAACTGGTATGAGATAGAGATAGCGAACGGAAGTGTGGGCTGGACTCCGAAGCAGAAAGTTGAAATTATCTGAGAAAATATTTTGAATCTTAGTGCATGCATTTAGGATTCTTGAAGGTTTTTACTCCTAATTAAATCATGTTTATTGTATGAGAAGAATTGTTGAAAGTATGCTGCCGATAGAACGAGAGCTGTTTTTTTTGCCTTAAATGGCAGTGATTCGGTTTTTCTCGACAATGTGATGTGGACAATAAGTGGAAGGTTTGTATGGATACCACTTTTTTTGTTTATATTCCTGCTCTTTTTCTATAAAACAAAATGGAATAATGCACTGCTGGTATCAATTTTCTTTATCATTGTTCTAGTCCTTTGCGATCAGATATCTTCATCGTTGTTCAAACCTCTGTTTGAGCGTCGCAGGCCGACTCATCACATCGATTTCAGAAATTTGGTCGATATTGTTAACAATTACAGAGGTGGTATGTACGGTTTTATTTCAGGGCATGCTACAACAAGTTCAGGCTTAGCCGTTTTTATCTCACTTGTTTTAAAATATCGTGGTGTTTCCATTGCTACGGTTGCATGGGCTGTGTTATACAGCTATACCCGTATTTACCTTGGTGTACATTTTATTACAGACATTCTGGCCGGTATGATTGTGGGTGTTATTATAGCAATTCTTTTATATAAATTATTTAACTGGTCACGAAATAAATTTATTTTTTTTCCCCCCCAATATTTGAGCGAACTGTCGTCTTTAGTAGGAAACATGGTATTATACTGTCACTATTTATTACTATCTATATTATTCTCTTGATTATTTTTAGTCCTTTTTTTTGTCAACTTTACCTCATTGAGCTGTGTTATAAAAAAAAGGAGTATTATTTCGCAAATATTTTATTGAAATAGTTTGGAATATCTGTTTTTTTAAGTAAGTTTAGGGCACGAAATAGATCCTGAGTGTATTATCAAAATAAAAATAAAAAGCCATGGCAAGAACAATCACTTTTAATGAGTTAAGAGAATTGAAAGACAAGCTCCCCGATGGTAGTATCCACCAGATAGCATCGGAATTGGACATGAAACCCGAAACCGTAAGGAACTATTTTGGTGGATACAATTACAAGGAAGGCAATAGTGTAGGAATACACATTGAACCCGGTCCGAATGGTGGTATTGTTGTTCTCGACGATACCACTATTTTGACAAAGCATTGAAAATATTAGGGCTTAAGGATTACCCGGAACCGAGTCCGGTAAATATTGAAGAGACAGAGTGAATTAATTATAAGCCCAATATATGTAATCCGGAGGGGTAGGGTAATTGGGCTTTTCTCTTTAAAACAAACCAAGCGTCCGTTGTCTATATTCAATGGATGCCATATAATGTAATAGTATGGCAAAAGAGAGTAAAAAAAGCAACACACATGATGAAAAACTGGTAACGGTAGCCATTCATACTTACGAGAAAGCTTGTATATTAAAATCAATTTTAGAGTCTGAAGGTATTCCGGCAGTTATTCATGGCATTAAGATGATAGAACCGGTAATTCCGGGAAATGTGCGTGTAAGAATTAATGAAAGCGATCTTCCCAGGGCACTCCGTATTATTGAAGATGTGGACTTTGTTTCACACGAAGTTGCTGAGGAACTAGAAGAAACTAACCGCGAGATACTTATTCCCGTCGACTTTTCCGATTATTCCCTTAGCGCCTGTGAATTTGGTTTCCGTCTGGCAAGCGATATGGATTGCACTGTAAAGCTGCTGCATGCTTTTTTTACACCCTTCTACCCGGCATCTGTCCCCCCCTTTGGAGACTCTTTCACACTGCAGGCAACCGACAAAGATCTTTATCACGATGTGAAAAACAAAACAGAAGAGGAGATGAAGATCTTGGTAAAAAGATAGCCGATGAAGTAGCTTCCGGTAAATTACCCGACGTACCTTATAAAACGATGTTGATTGAGGGGCTTCCGGAAGAGGAGATAATATCATATTCAAAAAAAGATGCGTCCTGCGGCCATTGTAATGGGCACGAGAGGAAAGAATGCCAAGGAGCTGGATCTTATAGGGAGTGTTACTGCTGAAGTTATGGATGGTTGCACAACACCCATTTTCGCTGTTCCTGATGGGGGGGCAAAGGCAAGAGCTCTCACAGAAATGAAGACTATAGTTTTTCTAACTAATTTCCGTGAACGCGAATTCAAGGCGTTCGATATAATGATGAAGTTTCTTAAACTTTATCCTGTGAAGGTTTATCTTGCACATATTGCCAAAAAGGAGGATATATGGAATGAGATAAAACTTTCGGGTATTCAGAAACGTTTTTCGGAAATCTATCCGCAACTGCAGACAGAGTATAAACTGATAGACCAGAGCGAGGGGTTGGAAGTTACTCTCGATAAGTTTGTGGAGGATAACAAAATAGATATGATCTCCCTGTCGAGCTCACGCAGGAATATTTTCGCCAGGATGTTTAACCCGGGTATCGCCAGAAGGATGTTGTTTCATTCAGATACACCGCTGCTGGTTATAAAGGGGGGGATGTAAGCCGTGTAACTTGAACATAGTGACGTGAACTTATACTAAAACGGGGGGGTGGAATCAGTTTGTGGATTCACCCCCGTTTTAATATTAATCTATTGGGAAACTGGTTGGAATATATAACCTCTCAAAATAATTGTTTCAGGTTTTATGTATCCTTTAATTCAGAGCTGATGAATTATTTGAGACCCAATTTTGTTTTCACTTGCTGTGTGATGTTTACAGCTGTTGTAGAGTTCACATACACAATAGGTGATTGCATGGTAGATATGTCAAAGATATAAGTGTAATTGTTTTCGTCACCTACTGACTTGATGGCATCTGCAATCTTTTTGTTCACAGGCTCGAGTAGCTGCTGCTGTAATTGACCCATCTCCTGTTGGCTGTTTTGAAGATATACCTGGTATCTTTCCTGAATCTGGGTAAGCTGTTTTTGCCTGTCTTGCTGTATGGCTTCTGAACCAGCAGGGGGGGTCTTATCAAATTCCTCTGCTTTTTATTGAATTCATCCACTAATGCCTGTCCGTTTTTATTGATTTCTTCCTGTTTGGTGGTCAGTTTGGTTTCTATTCCAGGTAGTTCGGGCATAGCAGAGAAAATCTCCTGTGCATTGAGATATGCGATTTAACATCTTGTGCAACAGCAGCTAAAGGAGCCAGTGCAATAATAATAATCAATAATTTTTTTAAACATGATTTCTATATCTATTTATAAATTTAAAACTCTGTGGAAAACCGGGTACAAAGATAAGATATTTTTTTTCAATAGCCTAATTTAGAGAGCACTTGATCACTAATATCTATACTGGGTGATGCAAAAATAATTGATGAGGCAGATGCCCTGTCTACAACAATGGAGTAGCCTGATTCTAATGAAATATCTTTAACCGCTTCATATATACTATCCTGTATAGGCTTAATAAGTTCTTCCCTCTGTTTATACAGTTCTCCCTGAGGGCCAAAGTATTGGTTACGCAGCTCCTGAATAGCATTTTCTTTGGCCACAATTTCATTTTCGCGTTTTGTCTTTTCATTCCCGGCAAGAAACACCAGGTCGGCCTGATATTTTTTTTATACATGGCATTAACGCTTTCAACTTCTGTATCAACTTCTTTCTGCCACTCTTGTGATAAAGCTTCAAGCTGTTTGTTAGCGTTTTCATATGAAGGAATTTTTTTCAGGATATATTCCATATCAATAAGTGCATATTTCTGGGCATAGCTGTTCCCTAGAGAAAGCGCCATAAATAAACAGGCAAAAAAAATAGCATTTTTTTTCATACGATTCCTTTATTTTTCAATATGTTATTGTATTCTGATAATAAAGACGGTTTATAAAGAGAAACGTTTACAGATGTATAAGTAAATTATGTTAATAACGGCTGAAAACTATTAGATAACAATAATTTGTAAATGACATGTATTCCAAATTGTCGTTTAAAACTATTTTCTGTAACTTAATCAGAATTCTTGTCCGATAATGAAGTGGAACTGGCTTCCGCCTTTCTCTCTGTTCCCACGTCCGTAAACAGTGTCAAATCCGTATGCCCAGTCTATCCCCCCCATTAAACCGATCATTGGGAGGAATATACGTACTCCTGCTCCAGCAGATCGTTTCAGATCGAACGGGTTAAGATCTTTTGCATTCCACCATGCATTCCCCCCCGCTTCTATGAATGTAACTCCATAAATAGTTGAGTTAGGTTCAAGGATAAACGGATAACGCAATTCCACACCCAGGCGTGTATAAGCCCTTGCTTGTGTAGCGATTGAGTTGTTCTCATATCCCCCCCTCAAAGCCACATTTTCAGTAGCGAAAGAACTTGTGTAGCCGCTCATCCCGTCACCACCCACATCGAATGTTTCAAAAGGAGTCTGTTTGTGTTTATTATAGTGTCCCAATATGCCGAATTCAACTCTTGTTGCTATCACAGGAGTCCTTGTAACCGTTAACGGGGTAAGGGGGTGTGAAAGTGCGTATTTTTAACTTCCACTTGTGATATTCGTTCCATTTATATTTTTCAGGGTTGTTATAAGCCATTTTGGCATAGTCGTTTCCATCCCATAAAGAGAAAGGAGGTGTGGCGTTGACGCTGAGTGTAAACTGTGATCCCGTTCTCGTATAGATGGGGTTATCCGTTGATATGCGAGATAAAGTAAGACCAAGAGTGATACTGTTGCTCGCTCCTGTCTGGAAAGGAAACTGGTTATATGACCAGTTTTTAAGATCATACCGTTGGTATCCCAGTTCAGCCATAATCTGGAAATAATCGTCCGGCCATTCAAGTCGTTTCCCGTACCCTACTGATAATCCGAACATATTAAATATCTGGTTGGGGTCGTATGCATACTCCATCATATCCTGGTAACCATAGCCTCCATAGCCTCCATAGCCTCCACCATAACCTCCGTACCCCCCCCCGTAATATGGATAACCTCCGTATCCGTACATGTATGGGTTATAATAGGTGTTTTGGCTGTAATAACTTTCGTTTAGCCCTGTATATCTTGAAAAGTAGGCGTTTATTGAAAAATGATTCGGCCTTTTCCCTCCAAACCAGGGTTCCACGAATTGAAATTGATAGGATTGATAATAGCGGCCATTTGTCTGTGCGCTTAATACCAGCGTTTGCCCTTCTCCCTGGGGATGATACCCCCCTGCGCATCGACGGGTTCAGCAGGTTTTGCAAAGAAAAGTTGTTAAGACGCAAACTAAGTTTACCTACCAGTCCGGTAACACCCCATCCGGCAGAGAATTCAATCTGGTCGTTTCCTTTCGATGTCAGCGGATAGGTAATATCCACGGTCCCATCATCCGGATTGGGGTTTATTCCTCCTGAAATGTCGGCAGAAAGAGCTTCAGGATCGAAGTGGCCGGTTTGGGCTATCTCACGTACTGAACGTAAAGGTCCTCTTTGCTGAATACGGCACCCGGTTTTGTCCTCAATTCGCGGCGGATCACATCTTCGTACAAGCGATCGTTTCCCTGGATAATAACTCTCTTTATAGTCGCTTTTGGCCCTTCAACAACACGAAGTTCCAGATCAACAGAATCATTTTCGATATTAATCTCAACAGGGTCAATATTCGAGAAAAGGTAACCGTTGTTCTGGTAAAGATTCACTGCTGCATCTTCGTCGCTTATAAGCCTTTCCTGCAGTTTTTTTCTGATTATAAACGTCGCCGGAAGACATATTCAATAATTGAGTCAGTTGTGAAGATGGATATTGAGTATTACCTACCCAGTTGATTGAACGTATATGGTAAAGTGGCCCTTCTTCTACCAGAATATCTATGTTGACCGTTTTTTTTCGTTATGTTTATATACTGTATCGCGAATAATTTCAGCGTCCCGATATCCCTTCTCATGATACTTATTAAGAAGGTTTTTCTTATCCTCTGCATAGAGATCTTCCACAAATTTCTTTGCGCGGAAAATATTTCTGATTTTTCCTTTCTCATTGGTTTTTTTTCATCGCGCGTTTCAACTGATTATCAGAAAGGGCTTTATTACCTTCTATGCGGATACTGTTGACCTTGATTTTTTTTCCTTTTTATCCACTGCAATTTCAAGTATCACCTGGTTTTTTTTGAGTGGCATCGGGGGGGCGCTGCATTACCCTTACTTCAGCATCGCCGAATCCTTTTTCAGAAAAGAAACTTTTAATTATTGTCTCGGCTCTGGCTATCTGGGGTGGGTTATCTGATTACCTTTAACAAAACCTACTTTTTTTTCAATTTCCTCCTGTTCACTTTTCTTCATTCCTGAGTAATGGATGTCGGTTACCCTCGGACGGTCCGTAAGGCGGATCTCCAACCAGACGCTGTCTCCCTCAATTTTTGTCTGCAAGATCTTTACATCGGAGAAAAGGCCCTGCTTCCAGAATCTTTTTAGGGCATTTGTGATATCTTCTCCGGGGGGGATCTGTATCTTTTGACCTCTTGATAGCCCCCCCGAAAAACCAACGAGGACGAATTTCTGATCTTCATACATTGTTCCCTCAACACCCGTTACGTTAATATCGGCAATATAATATTTCTTGGGTGGCGCGGTGTAGTTCACAGTGAGTTCACGTGGTACGGAAGAGCGTACAGTATCAATGGCCTGCGCAAGCGACGCCGACTGTGACAATATTATAAATAACAGAAGTAAATTGAATATTTTCTTCGACATTGTGATAAATTTCTTTGCAACGACTCTCTTTTGTTCTGTATGGAACTATTATTGTTAGATCTCAATCTGTTCACTGATTTTACCGTATCTTCTTTCTCGCCCCTGATAATCAAGGATAGCTTCGTACAATTCTTCTTCTCCGAAATCGGGCCAGAACGTTTCCGTAAAATAAAATTCCGCATAAGCACATTGCCAAAGAAGAAAATTACTTATTCGTTGTTCTCCGCCTGTTCGTACCAGTAGGTCGGGATCAGGGAAATCGCGTGTGGATAGATAACTGCCAATGGTTTCTTCATCAATATCTTTTCCTGTAAGACACCTTTGGCAACGTCGCCGGCGATTTTTCTGGCGGCATTTGTCAGCTCCCATTTCGATGAATAACTTAATGCAATCACCATGGTAATACGTGTGCCACCCTCCGTATCGCGGATACATCCTTCTAAAGCTGTCCTGGCGTACTCAGGCAATCTATTCATGTCGCCTATACACAGAATCTTGACTCCATTCTTTTTAACTCGTCAGTTTCCCTGGAGATGGCATATACCATTAAATCCATCAGCCCACTAACCTCTTCACTGGGACGATTCCAGTTCTCAGTAGAAAAAGCATAAAGTGTAAGATATTGAACAGATGCTTTGGCTGAGGCTTCAACTATTTTTTTTATAGCTTTTACACCTTCTTTATGCCCTTCGCCTCTATCAAGGCCTCTGGCTTTTGCCCATCGTCCGTTACCGTCCATAATAATAGCTATGTGGACGGGAATGCGGTTTTTATCTAGTTTGTCAAATAACGACATCTCTATTAACGGCTATATAGTTAATTACCATGACACGGATCATTGCGCATTCCGAATTCCCATGTCAGGTAAATCATAGTTAATGAATACCAATCCCGGTTTTTTAGGATACTGCTTTCAATTCCGTATGGATTCTTTAAGCTCCATTCCTCATCTGTTCCGGTAACATCGAAATCGTCGCCAAACAGTTTACGAAAAGAAAACTCAAAACCGATATGCAGTCTGTTTTTTTAATTTACATTTAAAACCTGCCCCCCCAAAAGGCAAGTTCGCATTCAGGAACTCACTTTTACCCGTGGCATACGTCACTCCGGTGCCGGCAAACAGATAGGGGGTATATCGTTTAGTGCCTCTGTAAGCAAACTTATCACTGTAGGGGAAGAAATTGAACTCCACCTGAGCCCCCCCTATCTCCGCGAATGTACGGTGAAAAGATGCCTTTTGGTCAAAAGGAAACCTGTTTCCCGAGTCTTCGCTGTTGCCTGAAACTGTTCCTGCAATAAGGTTCGCCTTTATTGCCCAATAAAAGTTGATGTTATATCTGAACAGGATACCGCTTGCTATGCCCGGGTTGAGATAAAGTTTTGATCTATTGGCATCACCCATATAAAACGATGTCCCCCCCGCTGCTCCGCCAATCTCATATTTATAATCCTGGGGAAACATGTATGCAGAGAATGTGATAAATAGAAGGGTGAACACCCAAAAAGGGATAAAATTTGATTTTTCTTGAATTTTCATTCTTTCGTTACTGATTGGGTTACTCTACCCTTATTAACGAAGAACAGGTTCATAAATTATCCTCTTACAACAAATGTTTATCAATTCAGTGCAAATTTATTAAGCCTTCCTCTCCACACATCAACAATTTGATCCTGGGTTGAAGATATTCCGCCGAATATCCATATATAGTTATTTGCATCTACAATAACGGATGCATTAGTTCTGTAGCTGAATTCTGCAGGAAAAGCCTGATTATCCGCCGTTTTTTTCCAGTCGAGGCCAAAATTGTCCGAATAGATAAGCATGTTTTTTTTCTGACGATGCTGTAATCATATAGGGTTTATTGTCATAGAAAAACAACCTGCTTCCTTTCAGTGATACAGATGCAGGTTTTCTTGCAGTGATATGAGTGATGATACCATCTTTTTCCTGAAGTATAAAGATGTCGTTGTTGCTGTTGTTGTCCGCACTGTATCCTCCTGACAGAATGATGTATTTACCCCGAAAGAGAGGTCATTTTCACTTTCGCGGCTGAATAGTCCTTAATGGGAATATTACCCGGAACGCTGTTCAGAAGTTTGATTTCAGAGAAATCTTTCGATTTGGCAAACATCAGAGAACCGTTATTGTTTACCGTAATCAAGATATCTCCACCTGATGCAGATGGGAGTACTTCGTAAATAGCCTCCACGTCGTAATTTGTGGCAATCTGACTCCAGATGATTCCATCGGTAGATTTATAGACTTTTTTTGTTGCCTCATCTAGCACGAAGGCAAGGTCCCCCCCTGATACCACAAGAGATGAAAACCTTACGCTATTGGGTAATCCTGTCAGGTTAGCCTTGCTCCAGTTAACTCCATCGGCCACAACTGACGTCATAGCGTCTATTTCCGTTCCCGATTTGTAATAGGTGATGAACCGGTTGTTGAAAACAACAGTTTTTTTTGCTCATCTGCCTGCGATGGTATATAATTATCCGTTTTGTTTTCCCATGTGATCAAATATGGATCCTGTTGATAAACATTTAGTCGGAAGTGGTATATTTTGAGTTGATCCATCTGGTGCCGTTGTGGTTATCTTGAGTAACCGTGATAGAGCAACCGAGTCGGACTGTACCCAAGCGTATGAAGAGTCTGGCACAAGAAGCAACATAACGAGGCTGAAAGGCTATAGCCATTTGCTCCCGTAATATTCATGACCACGCTGTCCACATTAAATTGAAATGGTAAAGGCTCCTTGTTGAAGATCATCCCGTTAACCTGGTCAATAGTGAATGTAGTTGCTGGTAACAACCTGGAAGTGTCTGCCTTGGACGACAGAGAGAAAGCATAAATCTGTGCATCAGGCGAATATTCCACATTGTTGTCGGATGAATTAAGGCAAGAGGATAGAAACAAAAGGTTCATGACAATCACCGATGCCCAAAGGAAATATTTAGATATCATTAGTTTCAAATATATTGTATACCACGTTTATGATATGCAAAAGTAGGAAGATTTTTCGCTTAAACCATACCAAAATGAATATTTAAAGAAAATTTCGAGTTATTTCACTCTTTAAATGGAATTGCAACGAATTTAGATACTTTTCAACACTGATTGTTTTACCCTTTATTTCCGGTGCTTTTACACCCGAAAAAAAAGCTTTTTGTCAGAAATCTCTACATAAGCTTCATCCCATAGGCTTTTCTCTATGAATGAGTTTAGCAGGCTTGTGCCGCCTTCAACGAGCAATGAGTATATCTTTTCATTGTACAGGCTACTTAAAATTTGCCTGTTGGTATCTTTGGTAAAATCAATTTCAATATATTTCACCTGCTTGTTATCTTTATCAATAGCTGGCGCCGATGCGGTAAAAACAATAGCAGGAGCTGAACCGTCAAAGAGGGCCGAGTTCGCTGGTATCTTGTTCTCCCTGTCAATAACGATTCTGGAGGGGGGGTGGGGGGGGCCAAACCACTTTCTGGCAGTCAGTTGAGGGTTATCCAAGAGAGCCGTTTTGGTGCCAACAATAATTCCCTGTGCATGAGTTCGAAATTTATGAACAACTGTGTTTGTAAAGCTATTTGATATTTTCGCAGGTGCCATGTCATCTATTGAGTCCCGTATAACATCAATGAAACCGTCTTTGCTTTGTGCCCATTTCAGCATCACAAACGGCCTTTTGAAGAGTTGGTTCACGAAGAACATTTTATTCAACTCGCATGCTTCCTCACCCATTATTCCCACTGTTACATCAATGCCGTTATTGCTCATTATTTCAATTCCCTTGCCAGACACCGCCGGATTAGGATCTTTAATGGCCAGCACCACTCTTGGTATCTTATTAGAGACTATCATTTGTGCGCATGGAGGTGTTTTGCCGTGGTGTGAGCATGGTTCCAAAGATACATAAAGGGTTGAATCCCGCAGGAGTGAAACATCTTTCACTGAGGCAATGGCGTTTACTTCGGCGTGAGGGCCCCCATATTGCCGGTGATATCCTTCCCCAATTATTTTGTTGCAATGTACAATAACGGCTCCTACCAGCGGATTCGGCTTTGTAAAGCCTTCTCCTTTTAGGGCAAGTTGCAGGCACCGGTCCATAAATATAGGATTTATCTCCATTTTAGCTATCTTTGTTGAATCAGACAACGGCCGTTTTACAACGACTCTGATTTAATTATTTGGGCATATTTGTTATACAGATTATTCAAAAAAAATGAGGCATTTCGTTGACCATCTACGGCGTGAATTGAATGGATTGTATTCCAATCAGGAAATTATTGCGCTTGCCCGCCTTCTTATAGAAGAGATATATAATATCCCTTTTGGTTCTGTAAGTGACAAAATTAATAATTTATCCTTTTCCCGAACAAGAAAAGTCAATGATATTATATCCAGGCTTAAAAACGGAGAGCCTGTGCAGTATATATTGGGGAGGACTGAGTTTTACGGATTGTCGTTCATCGTGACTCCCGACGTGCTTATTCCCCCCCGTCCCGAGACTGAAGAGCTTGTGGAGTGGGTATTGTATGAAAATAAATATGAGACAGGTAAGGTTTTGGATATAGGAACGGGCAGTGGATGCATTGCAGTTGCCCTGGCAAAAAAAATGGCTCCGGCTGAAGTATATGCCTGGGATATATCTGACAATGCGCTTTTAGTTGCTGTTGAAAACGCCCGGATTAATGATGCAGTTGTACATTTTGCCCACAGGGACATATTTCAGCCATTCAATACAGATATTTTTTACAATGTGATCGTGAGTAATCCGCCTTATGTGATGGAGTCTGAAAAAGAGGAGATGGAAAGGAGTGTGCTTAGCTTTGAACCCCATAAAGCGCTGTTTGTTCCTGATAATAAACCGCTGTTGTTCTATGAACGGATTGCTGATATAGCGTTTGAGGCGTTAAGCAATAGGGGTAAACTCTATTTTGAAATAAACAGGGATAAAGGTGCAGAGATACAAAGTATGCTCCTTGACAGGGGGGGATTTGTTTCTGTGGAGTTACGAAAAGATATTTCCGGCAATTGGCGAATGATTCGTGCTGAGAAGCCATGACAAAATGAATGAAGACAGAAAAATAATTACAGAGGAGCAGGCATTTGCACGAATGGCACGTACCTGTTCACAAAAGAGTGCTGTAGGTTCGATGTACGAAAGAAACTTTCGGGAATGAACTTATCTGAACAGGCTGTGGAAAAAAATCATAGAAATGCTGATAGCCGGGAAATTTATTGATGATAAAAGGTTTATCCGGAGCTTTATAAATGATAAGCTTCATTTTAATAAATGGGGAAGAATAAAAATTGAAGCCTCGCTGCGACAAAAGCATGTTCCTAAAGAGCTGATTGATGAGGTGTTTTCGGAATTTTCCTCCAGCGATTTGAACGAGCCGTTGCAGCCGTTGCTTGAAAAAAAGATAAAAACAATAACTGCTGGTTCTGAATACGAGAGAAATGGTAAGCTTATTCGTTATGCACTTGGAAGGGGGGGCTTTCCAATAAGTGAGATTTTGCGATGTATGAAAAGAATGAACCTCGATAATATTCCCGATTAAACAGGCGTCTGACTCCGTGACAATTAGCCGGACAATCGGGATTGGCGATCCGATAAATATTTGTTATAGATAATCAGGTGGATATGAGAAGTCTAAGAGGAAAATTCCGGTTGATAGTAAAAGAATTCTCAAACCTTTTTTTTCCGAATGTGTGTGTAATCTGTGGCGAGGAGTTACTAAGCTCTGAGGTGGGTGCATGCCTGAAATGTTTGTATAGGCTTCCCAAAACAAATAATTTCAGACATTCTGGCAATGCTGCAGAAAAGCTTATGGCGGGCAGGATTCCTTTTGAGCGGATTGCTTCCTATTGTGTTTATGCAAAAGGGGGTATGCTTGCCCCCCCTGATATATCATCTTAAATATTATCACGGTAAAGAGATCGGCCTCCTGCTTGGCAGAATGTTCGGTAAAGATCTTGTGGAAAGTGATTTTCTTAAACCTGTGGATATGATAGTACCTGTTCCGCTGCATCCTAAGAAAGAGAAAAAAACGTGGCTACAACCAGGCTTATCTCATTTCGAAAGGATTATCGGAAGCAACTTCTCTTCCTGTATCGTCTGGGAACCTGGTCAGGATAATATATAACCCCACGCAGACCAAACGCACCAAGACGCAACGCTGGGAGAATGTCAGGGATATTTTCAGTGTTAACGATCCCGCGGAATTTGAACAAAAACACCTCCTTCTGGTTGACGACGTGATTACTACCGGTTCAACTTTGGAAGCTTGCGGAGTGGCATTACATCAATGCAAAAATCTGAAAATTAGTATAGCTACACTGGGAGAGGTTTTTTTAATTGTATTTTTATTTAAAATAACATTCAAATCATCTTTAAAAAGCTTACTTTTGTAGTTAGTCTGCATAATGGTCATCAAGAAATATGAAGCTGGCATGATTAAAACAATAATTAAATGCGTGAAGGGAGTGGTTATTTCCATTTAGCTAAATGATCAGAGGCCAAACTTGTTTAGACTAGGTTATTGCGGATAAATACCCAATTCCGGTGGTATATTAATTATCAAGGGCCAGATACAACTAAAAGAATAAAATTAATTGTATGAACACAGTACAGAAACTTACAGCCGAAAAACTTCTCAAGGTAAAAGCTATTAAGCTGCAGCCATCCAATCCGTTCACATGGGCTTCGGGCTGGAAATCTCCCATATATTGCGATAATCGCAAATTGATGTCGTATCCATCCATACGCAATTTTATAAAAATTGAGTTCGCGCGAATTATCATGGAAAAATATCCGCAAGCGGATGCTATTGCAGGTGTAGCTACAGGTGCTATCGCTCCGGGTGTGCTGGTCGCCGACCTGCTTGATTTGCCCTTTGTGTATATTCGTTCAACACCTAAGGATCACGGCCTGGAAAATTTGATAGAAGGTGATCTAAAACCGAAGCAGAAGGTTATAGTTATTGAGGATCTGGTCTCTACCGGAGGGAGCAGCCTTAAGGCAGTGGAGGCAATACGTCGCGATGGTTCCGATGTACTTGGCATGCTGGCAGTGTTTACCTACGGCTTCCCCCCCAGGCAATGCAAAGTATGCACGAAGCACGGGTAGAGCTTACCACACTTTCAAATTACGAAGCAATACTTGATGAGGCTATGGCAACCGACTACATTGATGAATCGGAGTTGAACACTTTGCAGGACTGGCGTAGAGATCCTGAAAACTGGGGACAATCCTTTAAAAAAATCAAAGAGATGACCGAATTTGTCAGTGATATAAAAATCATACCCTACAGTGATGAGGAAGTTTTCAGGGTTCTCTCAGATCTTCGCAAGCTGGAGCTGGTGAAAGAACGGATACCTGAAAATAAAATCAGCGATTTCACCTTCGATCAAGACAGCGTTTCCTTTCGTGTTGATCCTATTGGAAAGGTAACCTTCATTGTAGTGGAACGGGAGGCTAACAAGCTGGTGAAGTTCAAATCAGAGAAACTGCCATTCGATATATTTTTATGGATACAACTGGCAGCAAAAGCTGAGAAGGATACCAGGCTTCGGATAACTGTAAAGGCCGAACTTAATCCTTTTATGAAGGGGGGGATGGTAGAGAAACCAATCAGGGAGGTAGTTGATAAAATATCGGATGCTTTGGCCCTGCTTCCTTATGGCCAGTTGTGACTCTATTCCTGCTGCCGGGTGTAAACAGCAGTTATTTGACTGATTGTTTACGATTTGACCGAACAGTAAGGGCAAGCGGTTCGGAGCTAACAGCGGAGCCTTTCCTGGCTCTATTCACTTGAATGGGGCCTATTCATTCGCCAATTCCAAATTAATTCTTTCTCCTTTCTCCATTTTTATCGAGACAAATCCGTCTTCGGTATTTATCTTTTTTTCCGTTTTGTTTTACTGTTGAGGCATATTCGGGTATTTTTAACCTGATGATGCCGGCTGTTTGGCTGTCAGGGTTAGAGAGGAGACTTTATTACCTTTCCACTCTGCGCTTACTTCAGCGCCGCCGCGTACACGGAGCCCCCCCTTAAAACTGCCCGAAGCCCAGTTGCATGGCAGAGCCGGCAGTAGGTGGATGTAACCATTCTGACTCTGGATAAGCATCTCTGCTATGCCAGATGTGCCACCAAAGTTGCCGTCTATCTGAAATGGTGGATGTGCACATAAGAGGTTGGGATAGGTCCCTCCGCCACTGCTCATTCTTACTTCATTTCCGCATGCCGGTTCTAGCAAGCTTTTTAGAAGTTTATAAGCCCTGTTGCCATCATTCAGGCGTGCCCAGAAGTTTACTTTCCATGCCCGTGACCATCCGGTTCCGCCGTCACCGCGCCGGTTGAGTGACTTGCGTGCAGCTTCGGCCAGCTCAGGTGTGGTGATGGGTGAAATCTGGTTAGAAGGATGAAGTCCGTAAAGGTGAGATACATGCCGGTGCTGCGGATCTTGTTCCTCGTAATCTTCAAGCCACTCCTGCAGATAACCTTCCCCGCTTATCTGTAAAGGAGGCAGTTGAGTCATTGCTTTACATATCCTTTTTGTGATATTATCTTCAATGCCAAGTATATCTGCTGCAGAGAGTGTGTTGGTAAACAATTCCTTCACAAGCTGAACATCCATCGTAGGTCCCATGCAAACAAATAGAGCATCCCTGTTCCCGGGTAGATAAAATGCATTTTCAGGTGAAGAGGAAGGGGGGGCTGTTACCAACCAGCTGTTTTTAGGCTCTTTGATCATACTGTTCAGGAAAAACTCTGCTGCACCAGACAGTACCGGATAGATAGAATGCAGATACTCTTTATCCATTGAAAATGCATAATGCTCCCAGAGGTGGGCACACAGCCATGCACCACCGGTGTTGGTTGCTCCCCCACGAAGCATGTTCGCCCGGCGCTGTAAAATTCCACGGATTGCTCATCATATGTGATACCCATCCGTCCGAACCGTAAAATGTAGCAGCAGTTTCTTTCCCGACGGGACAAGCGATCTTGTGAAGTTGATCAGCGGCTTGTGCAGTTCCGGCAAGTTACATACCTCTGCCGGCCAGTAGTTCATCTGTACATTGATATTTAGGTGGTAGTCGCCGTTCCAGGGAGTCTGCAGCTGGTTGGTCCATAACCCCCCCTGCAGGTTGAGCGGCAAACTTTTTTTCATTGGTTCCGCTAATCATCAGATAGCGTCCGTATTGAAAATAGAGTGCAGCAAATGCCGGGTCATCGTTCAATTGAAAAGAAACAAGCCTTTCGTTGGTGGGAGTTGTGTTGTCCTGGTCACCCAGGTTTAACTCCACCCGGTTGAATTTATCTCTGTATGCAGCAATGTGATCCTGCTTAAGTTTCTTAAAAGAACTTTTTTTTGCTTCTGCAAGCAGGTTGTCAACCGTTGTGAGGAAATTCTTATCCAGCATATTGGTCGAGGTTGATACAAGTATCACCGCTTCATCGGCATTTGTTAAAGAAAGCAAACTGTCATTTGATGTCAGTTCACCCCCCCCTTGTTCACTATTTCCAGCCGGGTATGATACCGTACGCCTTTATTACCGTTATGTCCATCGTTTAGCTGTCCTTCCATGAAAGCGTATTCTCTTTTGTGTGTACCTTAGCCCGTTCGGGGGGGCGGCTCAAAGCAGCTTTGAAAGAAATTGAATTCTTTTTATCTGCCGATAACCTTATTACAAGTACATCGTGAGCGTGCGATGCAAAATATTCGCGTTTAAATGTCGTGCTGCCCATGATGAACTTTGTGGAAATAACCGCATTGTTCAATGATAGTTTGTGCTCATAGTCGATTACACTATCTTTTGTGGATATAAATAGTTGATATACAGATTCCCTAACATTTGGAAACATCCGTAGGGCGCATCTTTTCCGTTTCCGTAGGCAGAACCTTTTCCACCACAACGGAACTCTTTATACATAAGGTCCTGAGCCTCCCTGTTTTTGCCTTCGAGCAACAGGGCCCTTATTTCTGGCAAATAGTTTATGGCGTTTGTATTGAAAGCTTCAGGGTCTTCGCTACCCGACCACATAGTGATATCGTTCAATACAATGTGCTCATTATAAATATCTCCATCCGGCATCATTCCGATGCGCCCGTTGCCCAGTGGAAGAGTTCTCTCCCAGCTTTCAGCAGGGGGGGAATTGTAACGCAAAGCCAGCTCACCGGTATTTTGTGTTTTGTTGCAGGAAACAGCTGAACTGACGCGAGCGCAAGCGCTAAAAACTATATTTCATCTACCTGGCGATTAGTTGTTGTTGATTAATAACACTGCATCAGGTGAAGATAATTCGGTTCTGATATCTTTTACAAGATCTGTTCCATCTTCAAACTGGTTATTTTTAATCACAACATTGTTAACCCGCTCAAAGAAAAATGGATATTCGTTCCAGTGAAACGGCTCAAAATCTGAGTTTTTTTCGTATGGTGTTATTCCGGAAGGCAAGCCCGTCGGTTGATTTAGCGTAGACAATGGGACGATCGAAAGTTTCAAAAATATTGTTTTCTATTACAATTCCTGAATGGAAAAACTTTTGCTGTTCTTTCAGGTTGGGAATTTCGGGGTAAATTGAGATAACGGCGTTAGTGAACTGGTAATAGGCTGTAAGAGCATTAACAAAGCGGTTATTCCTTATGATCACCTCCCTGCATGCACCTGTTTCAAACCATCCGTTGCAATCTCCACAAAGCAGGATTGCTGTGCCGTGTGTATGGTCGAACAGATTATTTTCACATACCACCCTTTTGGGTGTGCTGAATAGTGCACCTCGTGCCCGATTGTTTCTGATGGTATTGTTTGAAAAGATTACTTCAGGTGTCCAGGACAGGTTTTCTACACCGTAACTGCCCTCTCCCGAGATTTCAAGTGGCAGATTGCCAGTGAAAATAATTTCAAATTCTTTAGCACCAAATTCGGTCGGTTTGTCAATCGCTCTTATCAATTTGATTGAGTTACGATGTTCTCCTGCAAGCTCCATTTTATTCGATTCCACAAATTGTACCGAATCGCCTGGTTCTCCCCCCCATTTGAAACCCCCCCAGGCCTGCGGATGCATATAACATGCTTGTAGGGTACTGTCGTTTATTCGTTTGGTTATTTGCAGATAGGTCCCGTGAACATTGATTGCATCATCTGCCATCCCTTCATACAGGCCGTTTTTGGAAATGATCACCCCCCCTTTGCAGGCAGAAAAGTGAGTTGCATCGGCCTGTGTGGTGAAATATCTCGGGTCATTATCTCCTCTGAGGCAAACTGAGAAACCATCCAGCGTAATGTTTTCACTCATTTGAGCAAGCAGTCCCATTCCTTCGGAATAGTGTACTGTTATATTCTTCAAAGTGGTATTAGTGCATTCACTGACAAAAATACCTGGTGTAGGGCGATGGTATGAACGTAATGCAAAGCGTTCTCCGGGTGATGTTAATGATGTTTGTCCCCCCCATCCTGAAATTATAAGTGTGTCCGGAGTTTTCTCAATGATGGCTTCAGGATTGAAGCTCACATCCTGACGTCTGTATGCAAGCCGTCTGTCGGCCCGGAACGGCATTGCAGTGTAAAGAGGATTTTCGTATCCTTCACCGCATGCAAACAGCTTGTTACCTTGAATACGATGATTCCCGCCTGGATAAATTTCAGCAATCACAATATCGGAATCTCTGTTTACTTTCAAAATATTAAGTTGGCGAAGAGCCGGTATTTCAAAATCTACAGAAAAGTTTTTTTTAAAGTTATGTTTCACTTTTCACCAAAGCAAAAGGGATCATCCTTCCATGAAAATGAGTTCTGAACCCTGTCCGTCAATGGTTATATTTTTCAATCCTTCCAGCACGATGCCTGCTTTTTTTTAGGGTTGTCCTGGTCGTGATTGGAAATGTAGTATTCTCGAGTGAAAGCGCTGTCAGGAAAAAAAATCGTAGCGCCCTTTAGGAAATGTAACCAAAATATGCCCGGTATCCTGTCGCACCTTCAGATGTTCGATCATCTTTTTCGCAGCTATTGACGCATTCTCTTTGGTTTCAGGCTCGATGCCAAATGAGCTGAAAGAGATAGATGAAGGTGATTTATTGCAACCCAACATCAAAAATAAAATGAGAGAAAGGAGGTAAAAAAGTTTCATGTGTTTATTTTTATTTTAATGTTCAAGATAAACGTTATCTAGTTATTATCAATCATTGAATTAGCATCCATCTGCAAATAAAACAATTTTTGCCTTACAGGTAGTAAAGGATCCCTTTAAGAGAGCTATCAATAAAAATACCTGCGCCTATTTGTCCTCAATCCGTACACCAGAATCATAAAAAAAAGCACACTAATGGAAGTGTAAACGAAATATTAACTGCCGGTAGCCCTGCTACACTCCCCAAATCTATTATAGCTCCCTGCAAGGGAGGCATTAATGCTCCGCCAACAATGGCCATTACCAGCCCTGCTGCACCCAGTGTGGAGTCATCGCCCAATCCTTTCAGTGCTATACCGTATATAGTGGGGGGGAACATGAGTGACATAAAAGCGGAGGTTGCCACCAGGCAGTACAAACCGGTTGTACCCCCCCTACAAAAATAACACCCAGTGTTGTTGCGATAGCCCCCGGTAGCAAATAGTGTAAGCATGCGCGATGGCTTCAGGTATTTCATCAGGTATGTACTGATAAAACGGCTCAACAGAAACAGGATCATCGCCAAAATATTGTAGCGTTGTCCCACTGCTTTTGGAATGCCAATATTCTCTGCATACTGTATAATAAATGTCCAGCACATTATTTGGGCAGCCACATAGAAGAACTGAGCAATTACTCCTTCACGGTAGTTCCGGTTTTTAAAGAGCCTTTTGCGGAGTCAGACGATCGGATGTTTGTCCGTTCTGCCGTCTGTGTTATCGGCATCCTCGCCATTGCAATTATAACAAACATGATCAGCACAACACCTCCTATTATGACATAAGGGTTACGTATGATGGCCAGGTCATGTGTTCGTATGGCGGCTTTCTCTGCTTCGCTTAAAGTGGAGAACAACAGGTTGCCTGCAGCATCTCTCCTTTCGGAGTAAAGAGAGGTGAGCACGTAGTTAGATGCCACAAACATACCAAGTAGCGAGCCCATAGGATTGAAAGACTGAGCTAAGTTCAATCTCCGGGTCGATGTCGCTTCGTCACCCATAGAAATAATATATGGATTAGCGGTCGTTTCCAGGAAAGCCAGGCCGAATGTCAGGATATATAGTGAAATTAGAAAGAATGAGAATGCCTCGAACCGTGCGGCCGGGATAAACAGGAACGCACCGGTGGCGTAGAGTGCCAGCCCCCCCAGCAAAATACCTTTTTTTTGTAGCTGTACTTCCTGACAAAAAGCGCTGCTGGGATTGCCATGGTTCCATATCCGCCATAGAAGGCCAACTGTATCAGCGCAGCTTCAGAATTAGGAATCTCCATGATAGTCCGGAACGCGGCTACCATTGGATTGGTGATGTCGTTTGCAAAACCCCACAAAGCAAAAAGGCTGGTGATGAGGATAAACGGAATCAGATTTTTTTTATCTACTACCTTTGCATTCATATGTTTGCCTTACCTGATTATTTGTAAATCGGACCGAAGTTCGCACAGGCGCGGTAGTCGGCACCCTCCTTGTCCATTCCGAAAGCATTCCATGCTGCCGGGCGGAAGATATCGCTATCATCTACGTTGTGCAGACTGACCGGGATGCGGAGCATTGATGCGAGCGTGATCAAATCCTTACCGATATGCCCGTAGCTGATTGCACCGTGGTTGGCACCCCAGTTGTTCATCACCGAATAAACATCCCTGAATGCCGGTTTGTCTGTTAATCGGGGTACGAACCATGTGGTTGGCCATGTTTTGTCGGTGCGTTCGTTTAGTATCTTGTGCATTTCGGCTTCCAGTTCAACCGTCCATCCTTCAGCAATCTGCAACACAGGACCCAGCCCTTTTACCAGGTTTAGCCGGCTCATCGTGACTGGCATGCCGCCTTCCGATAGAAAATTTGAGGAGTACCCTCCTCCCCCCCGGAAATAGTCGAGGTTAGCCGGATACCAAGTGGTTGCAGCAAGGCATTCTTCCATCTCCTGTTCCGATATTTCCCAGAAAGGCTTCATGGCAGGGGCTCCGTTTTTCCGCTGTTTGCCGGTACCATCGAGAGTGGTTGATCCAGAGTTTATAAGATGGATGATTCCGTTCGAAGCCTTTCCGGATAGAGTCTTCCCGGTGACTCGTTCCACGGACTCAGGGCTCCAGTATGTCCGCACATCTGAAAAGATCTGTGCAGTGTTGGTGAGCAGATGTCCAAAAAGCATTGCCACACCATTAAGAGCATCGTTTTCGGTTGCTACCACAAAGGCTTCTCGCATCCCGTTCCAGTCGAAAGAGCTGTTCAGCACAGCCTCCGAAAATCGCCGTTCGGAAGGAAGTCTGTCCATTGTCGTTGTCCCTGAAATCCGGCTGCGATAGCATTATGCCCAATCGCCTCTTCTTTGAAGCCCATTGCTTCAAGTTTTTTTTATTTCCGGTCATCAGGTCACGTATGATAAGAGTCATTTTCACCACGAACTCCCAATCCTCGTCCATCGCGGTCCGTGATTTACGTTTAACCTCAGAATTGAAATCGTCAGCCTCATTAGGTTTGCAGTATTTTTCCGTCCAGTCCATTGCAATTGCAAACTCTTCACGGTCGTATATACCCTCTTTGATGCGCCGCAATATTTCTGTAGAATCAACAGATTCGCAGCGCATACCAAGATAATTCTGGAAGAAATCTGGATTAACGATGGAGCCTGCTATACCCATTGAGACACTTCCTATAGAAAGATAAGAACGTCCGCGTATTGTAGCAGCCGCTTGTGCGGCCCGGGCAAAGCGAAGAATTTTTCCGGCCACGTCTTCAGGTATAGAATTGTCGGATGCATCCTGTACGTTTCGCCCATATATGCCATAAGCCGGTAACCCTTTTTGAGCGTGAGCTGCCAGTATGGCTGCCAGATAAACAGCTCCAGGGCGTTCCGTACCGTTAAATCCCCCCCAGACTGCTTTGGGATAGTAGGGGTTCATATCCATGGTTTCGGAGCCGTAGCACCAACATGAGGTTACAGTAATAGTGGAGCCTACACCTTCGCGTTCAAATTTTGCAGCGCATGCAGCGCTTTCGCCCACACGTCCGATGGTAGTATCTGCAATAACACATTCGACGGGGCTTCCGTCTCCGTTTTTCAGGTTGTCACCTATCAGTATCGCAACCGCTTTGGCAAGATTCATTGTCTTTTCCTCGAGACTTTCCCTTACACCTCCCTGTCGTCCGTCAATTACGGGACGTATACCAATTTTCGGGTAATTTTTCATACTATTTAAACTATTTTTTTTCACAAAGTTAGACTTTTTCTAACTCTGTTCCACTTTTTGAGCTCTGTTCCAACTTTTAAACTTCGTTCCACTTTTTCTCATGACAACATAATCGAAATAAATTCGCCTTCTGCTCATCCAGCATAACGAAAAAGTTAAAAGTGCAGAAGACGGTTTTTGATTTAATAATTCTATTGCCTTCCCCCCAAACATCCTTTAGATTGCTGTTAAACAGTTTGATATGGGAAAAATGCCGAAGATTGCCTTTAAAGTTATAAGTGAAATTTCAGCGCTGCACTGGCAGCTATGCTGCTCTGTGCTGTTGCATGCTGACAAAATTATTGTATTAAATTAAAATAAAAAAATTTTTCTCTTATGTTAGATAACATGTTTCAAGGAGTTAAATACACTATTTATTCACTTCTAATGCTTCTTTTTTTTGATATACTGTCGAGTTCGGAGATTAAATCGTTGAAAGAGTTTTCTTCTATCTGTTGTATCTGTATTATCAAAGCGTGTGGCTTAACCCGTCTTGTCATTTCATGTTGCATTTATCTGAAAAAGAGGTGGAGGAGCCCCCCCTCCCTCTTAGGGAAAATGTTTAATTTTCTACTAAATAGAAGCAGAATATGGTTCTCTTTTTATTTCAGGGGGGGATGCGGCTGAAAAAGCTCATTGTTTTATAGCGTATTGATAAAGTTGAAACACCTGTTCAACTGAGTCGAAATCTGTTTCGTTTTCTTCAATATAAGATTCGAGATTTGCCTTTTTGTCTTTCGGGAAAATCTTCAAAAAAACTCCTTTTATTATAGAAGTTTCTGTTCCTTTTTCCCAATTGTACTTCGTAGGTTCTGCTGATGTCGGCTACAACCCGATTATTCTCCCGAACCCGCTAATGATCCCTTTTCCTGTCAATCCGGTATAGCTGTCCACCGATGCTGTCTCCGTTGTTCCACCATATGTGACTTTGGCGGGCGCTTTTTTTCTTCAGGGGGGGGTATAAGATACATGAAATTTAGGGTCTGCCTGAATAACTTCGGTTGCTTTGCCCTCTGACATAAGAAATATTCTTTTGCCTACATGCATGGCTACAACCATGCTCGGATCGGAAAATTCTTTTTCCCGCTGGTCGGTTTTATCTATAAAAACATATCGGCCGTTTGCCAGATTGAAGTTTAAAGGAACTGCGAACTGCCTTCCATCTTTATAAAAGATGATAGCATCCTGAAAATCCTCAAATAGATACGAAGAATTGGACTTATCTGTTTGAGCTGTTATATAAGTAGAAAGACAAAATGCGAAAATAAGAAGGTGTAAAAGAGATTTCATCCTATTCATTATTTAGAAAAGTCAAAGTTACTTCTATTTACCGAAACAGGGAGATTTGATTGTTATAAATATATTGAACATTTTCTAAAACATTTTCTTACCCGTTGATGTGGATCAACTGAAGCCTTGCTCTGCCACGCCAGCTAATTATTTTATATATGATTAATTGTCAGTGAATTGAAAGATAAGAGGATTAGATCGTCAAAGTCAGGAAAAAGTATTCTCGAGATAAAGAAGGTTAAGGCAGTAAATAACAATATTTTTCGTTATGTAGTTTTAACTAATATAAGTTGCCGTGTTCTTTGGAATGATTTAATTTTACTGTTAATTAAACTTGCCGTTTGTGTGTATTTTTTTTAACTTTAATTCCGAAAAGGATGAAGACAATTGTTTTAATTTTGGTAGGATCAGCGTTCTGTTTAATCAGTTGTTCTAAGAATGAAGAGTCTGTTTTTTTTACTCAATCAGGAATCATAGAGGATAACAATCCATTAAAACCCCGACATGCTATCTTTGAGGATTCTGTGGACGTAATTCCATTCTCACAATCTAGTGGAGAATCATTTCAGGGAGAATTTTCTTATTATAGTAGGAATTATCTTTTACAATTCGATTATAGGATTGATTCCGGAGGACAGGTAACAGAGGCCTATGCGGGAGTCTATGGTAAACACTATTCTGATTATAATTCAAAGGTTGCAGAATTATATACTTTGGGAAGTAAACCTCAATTTTATAATTCTTGGATGGAATTGATTCTCAAATGTAATTATTACGAAGCGACTATAGGAGGTAATGGAACCCTATTTTATTATATTAAAGAACGTTTAACGCTATTAGCTAAATATTATCCAGCTACAAATGAGTATAGTTGTGTAGTAATGGGCAAAGAGAATGGTTTTTGGGATCCCAGAGAGGATTTATTTCCATGATGCTATCTTGTCGCCTTCTTTAAAATGTCATAAAAACGATGGTTAATAAATTGCTCGTTTATATATGTTGTTTTTTTTCACTATCCGCATTTCTGCTCAAGAGGCACTTTCTGCAGACACACTGGTGCATCGCTTGTGGAAACAGACCCAGCTCTACCCGCGGGAAAAGATATACGCCCGCACGGACCGACCGGTTTACGTGGCGGGCGACACCCTGCGTTTAGCGTGCAGGTGGTTAACTTTATCTCGCACCGACCCGAGGGAGCGAGCCGTTACGCGTACGCTGAACTGTACAAGGAGGATTCCCTGGTGTACCGGGCCAAGGTGAGGGGCGACACGCTGGGGGGGTGATGCCGGGGGACATGCCATTGGACAAGGAGCTGGCACCGGGCATGTATCAATTAAGGGCATATACCCGCTACTCGGCCTTCCAGAAGGAACCGTCCGTTTTTACCCGCCCGCTGTGGGTCTTATCGTACAAATATAGCGGTGTAAACTACGGCAGGCCGGGTTATACCGGGCGGGGGCACGGGACCGGAGAGGATAATGCGGGGGTACACCGTGAACTTTTATCCCGAGGGGGGGCACGGGGGTGGCGGGTGCCCCCCCGTGCCGGTTTGGTTTCGAAGCGGTGCATAATAACGGCTCGGCCGGGGGAAGTGACCGGATACGTTGTGGACAGCCGCAGAGATACCCTGTCGCGGTTTGCCACGATGCACGACGGATGGGGGAGTTTTCCTTCACTCCTCGCCCGGGGGGAAGCGTACGAGGCCGTTTGTATCAATAATTATGGTTTGGAGAAGGTGTTCACGCTGCCTCCTGCCGTGACGGGTTCTTTCGCGTTACGCGTGGACGCGGGCGAGGATGCATTCCGGGTTTCCCTGGTACGTGACTCGTTGCCCCCGGATGCCCCGTCGCGTTTTCAACTGCTGGTACTCCAGCGTGGCTTTCCCCTCTACGCGGATGCATGGGACGGGGGGGGACCGCGGGTTTCCCGAAAAGCGCGTTTCGGGAAGGGATGCTGCATTTCCTGTTGCTTGACAAGGGGGGGCATATCGTGAGCGAGCGGCCGGCGTTCGTGCTCCCGGCTGAAAAGAAAATCGAATGCCTGGTAGCTGGCAAAGCCGGTGGCCGCGACAGTCAAGGCCCTACCCGGATTGAACTGGTATTGCAAGACGAGGACGGGAGGCCGATAAACGGGGGGGTGGCCTCCATTGCCGTTACCCGCGAGGGGGGGGATTTTTTTACCCGACTCGACCATTAACATTCAAACGGAATTGTTGCTGACTCCCGATTTGCAAGGAGAGGTTCGCGACCCCGGGTGGTATTTCCGGAACGCTGGCGTTCCCGTGGGAAGGGAAGCGATGGACTTGCTGGTACGGGTGCGAGGGTGGAGGCGTTACGAGATTGAGCCTGCCATGCAAGGTGAATACGATGAACCGGACGTATTGCCCGAGGTAAGCGCGCGGGTATCCGGGAGAGTGCTGGACCGGAAGGGAGCGGGGGGGGTGCAAAACTGCGTGGTCACGCTGGCCGCCCCCGGGACGGGTATTCTGGAACAGGCGGTGAGCCGGGAAGACGGTCGTTTTGTCTTTACCGGGTTTGAAATTCCCGAGGGTACCCGCTTCGTGGTTTCGGCGAAGACAGCAACGGGAAGAGAGAATGTTTACCTTGTCCTGGATGAAGTCCCGTCCTGGTTTGAAGGCGTGCCGGCCCCCCGTTGGCGGCTTCAGGGAAACCGCACGGGGGGGATCACCTCGAGTCCGGTCAATGGCAAGGCTACCGGAATAGGACGCTGGAGAAGTTGGCGAGGGAAGAAACGATGCGGGATATCTTTTTGGAAGAGGTAGAGGTACGTGCCCCCCCAGGAAAACGTACAATACCGAGTACGAACAACAAGCCGGTACGGTTATTACCGAGGAGCGTATCAAGCAATCGGGATTACCAAACCTTCAAATGGTGCTGAGGGCGTTAGTAGGTATTGGCGGATTATGGTCTCCCCCCCTTCTTGTTTTCGATGGGGTTCCTGTCTACGATTCGGGCTCAGCAGACTTTTTTTTAAATTATCTTCCGGTAGAAGCCATCGGGCAAATAGATATCATAAAAGGACCGCATGCCGTGGGATATTTTAATGGTAAACACAATATGATTGTCGCGGTCTCCACCAAGAGGGGGGGAGGGAAGGGAGGAGCCTATTACGCGAAGACGAACACCGGCTACATTACCCCGATGGGGGGGTATCAACAGCCGGTGGAAGTGTACGCTCCCGCTCCCCGGGTAAACAAGGAACCGGACGTGCCCCTGCCCGATCTCCGATCCGTCTTGTACTGGCAACCGCGGCTGCCAGTAAGGGAGGGTAGGGCGTCGATTGATTTTTACCCGCCTGTAGACGCTCCCGTTTCCGTCGTGATTGAAGGGGGGGTTACACGGGAAGGGGATACCTTTCGGGGTCATTGTTCCTTCGCGTATTGATAGGGCTGGACTACCTGTTCAACCGGATCGCGGTCATTTGCCCGAGTGTTGCTCGTGATGCCTTGTCCGGCTACTCCGGAATACCTATCTACTTCGACTGCTTTGGACAGAATACAAAAAAAAGGAGGTGAGTATTAGCCCACCCCCCCCTTGAAATAATATTGTTTTATCACTTGTTACCCGGGATAGAAAACGATCCTGACCTCGTATAAGCGGGTATACTGAGGAACACCCGCAGGGCGGTAAGCAATATTTTTCACAAGATAGCGCTGCGGTTGAGAAAAATCGCCCGGTTTGCCAAGCTCCGCTGCTCCTTTTACAGGTTCCACAATGCAGTCATAGGGGTTCACTAAAACAAGTTCACCTATGATCTCATTCTTCCTTACCGGAAGAGTAACATACTCTGAACGGTTGTTGGTTGGGTTAGCCAATGTAAAGTCTCCCGTAAACTTACTTCCATCGAACAAGTATCCTTTGTTGGCAGTCTTATATTTGGCGTGATCATTCACGTAAGCGGTGATCACATAAAGTTTACCGCCTGGAGCCTCAGCATTATTCTCTTCTTTAATAGAGCCACTTACAGTAGCTCCAGGTTGTACTACCTCTCCGTTGCTGAGCGTGACTGCTGCCCCCCCGGTCCCATTCTTCCAGCTGCCATTGGAAGCTCCGATTGTTTGAGTGTTAATGTAATTTTCCACCCATTTGTCCCAATTTACGGCATAAATTTGATTCTCAAATAGTTCTCTGGCTTTCACGTCAAATCTGCTCGCTTCTACTTGCGAATAGGTGGACTCAGGAGCTTCTTCAAAAGTCAATCCTTTCTCACAGCCTGATAAAAACCAAACTACGCACAACAGGGCTGCCCCCCCGGTATATAAATTTTTAAGTAATTTATTTATCAACATAGTTATATTTTTTTAATTAGTTATTATAATTATAGTTCTCCCATCCCGGATTTTGCTGCAATTGCGTGTAATCTTTAAGTATGGTTGCAGAGAAGGGAACAAAATAAAATCTACTGTTGTCAAACTTTCGTTGGTAGTAGGAATAGGGCATTCTGAAGGTCTGAATCTGAGGTGTGAAATAGCCTTCACCACCAGGTTGTACTGGATAGCCGTTTTCTCCTATTTTTTTTCACTTTCGATGCCTTTGCGGAAGATCCACATTCCTCTGGATGCTTGATTTAGTTCCTCTATAGTAGATTTTCCTTCGGCTTCACTCCATCGTAAAAGGTCAAAGTAGCGGAATCCCGGTGCTTCAAAAGCAAATTCCAGACGGCGCTGCATTTTCATCTCTTCATACAGGTCGTTTCCTTCATAGTCCGAAAGACCGGCCCGACGACGAATTTCATTGATATATCCTCTGGCATCCGATTGTCCGAGTTTTATACCTGCTTCAGCACAATTCAGCAAAACTTCGGCATAGCGGACATTAAAATAACAAGTTTGACGTTGGATACCCCCCCAGTTAAATGTTCCATCGTTATTAAATCTGTCAAAATGTGAATATTTCCTTGAGTAATATCCTGTGATTGTTTGAGCTGAAGCTCTGTTAATGGGTGCAACCTCCATTCTGTCCACAAACCGATAACCTGAATGCAGAGAACTGTACTTTAATGTAACTGCCGGATTGGTATTGTCAATCCATGTCTGTATCATGTAGCGCTCCTGTTCCGGGCCCATATAAGCCCCCGTCGTAGGTGACTGTGGCATAGAATCGTTTGTCGCGGTTCTTGAAGATATCCCGATAATTGGCACTTGAGCCTTCAATCTCACCCTCTTCATTTTTGTGGAACCCCCCCATTGCTTTTGACTGAGATGTTTCCCACCATTTTTCCACTGACCGTCTGCATCGTCTTTTTGCAAATAGGCATCTACCAGATCCTGGGTTGGGAACAGACCTGAACGAAATTCCCATTTGAACGATGCAGCATCTGTTCCGCCGTAATAATAGTGATCGGGACCGTTTTTAGCTGTGGGGTTAAAGCCACTGCGCTGGTTTTCCTTAAACATAACCGGCCAAATGGATTCCTTACTCATGTGTGCAGTCGTACTTGTGAACAAATCTTCATAGTTGTTTTCAAGACTATATTTACCAATCAGGCTCTTGGATGCATTGTAGGATATTTGATAGTAATGCTGTGCGTCCTTTTCAAATTTGAACAGTCCAGCAGGGTCATCTGTATAAAGATTTTTGGCTGAAGCATCGGCAGCATTGGCGGCATACAATGCTACGCGTGAGATATATGCTGTTGCTACATTTCTATTGACCATGCCAACGTCGGGAGTACCTCCGTAAGCATCAAAAAAAATTTAACCGATTCGGTCAAGTCTGAAAGAATGTTGTCGAAAATCTCTTCTCGTTTGTTTTGCGGAAGATAGGTATTGTCGTCGATCGTGAGCGCTTTGCTTACATAAGGCACTGCACCCCCCCAATACTTAATCATATCAAAATAGACAAAAGCACGGAAGAAATAAGATTCAGCCAGCAGTTGATTTTTTTTAAATTTTCTGACAAAGCCGATGACGAGTTGATCTTTTCTATACCCAAATTTACATTATATACTTTTTTTGTAGGAATCTGACCAGGGAGCTGAGAATCCGATTATTCCGTTGTTTTCGTCGTACTGCCGCTTGTTGAATGACTCCTGGCGATACGTATTCCAGTCCTGCTCGGCATTTCCCTGACAGTTATCCGACCATTGCTCCGATTGGAATGTGTCGCCCGCCCCCCCGGCAGGTGTCCAGAAATAGAAATTATTTACATACGAACGTGCCAACTGAGGATTAAGCCAGAAGCGCCCCCCCTCGTCGACCTGTGTAGTTGGTTCAATTCCCAGCGGATCGCAGGAAGTGGAGATTCCCATAAATAATAATAAGAAAACCCCCCCGGACATTAAAAATTTATATATATTTCTTTTCATAATTCACTAAGATTTATTATAATGTTACTGTTACCCTAAAGTATATGAACGCTGCGTAGGATAGCTGCCCAACGTCCCGTTATTATTATAGATAGAAGCTCCGGATGTAATAAATTCGGGATCTTGCAAACCTTTCAACGGGTATGACTTCTTCGTCCACATGAGAGCGTTGGTCACAACAAAACTCAAATCCAGTCCCTGAATATAAGAAACATTCTTCAAGACGTTTCTTTTCATATCGTAGCGTAGGCTGATGTTTTTCAGCTTCAGGTAAGAAGCGTCGAAAGCCCAGATATCTATATAGCTATATCCCCCCCAGCCATTCCCTTCAGGAACCGGGATAGGCAATGCTGCGTTTACATCCGGGTTGCTTGGTGTAAATGCATTCTGGAACGCATACTGTCCGTAGTTCCACATGTAGCTTTGCTGGCTACGGAGAGGTGAAGGCATTGCACCCGATACATTGGTTGCGCCCTGGAAGAAAATTTCGAAATCAAATCCATTCCAGTTTGCACCCATTGTTACGCCAAACTGTGTCAGTGGAGTTGTGCCGGGCTTGTTCAGTGTGTAATAGTCATTAACCCGCCCGTCTCCGTTCAGGTCGACAAGCGCTACGGTTCCTAAAGTCATATTTCGGGAAGCATTGAGCATGGAGTTATACATATCATTCCAGTCTCCGAACTTTCCGTCCGTAGCAAGTCCGAGAGGATATACAGGATGCATCCATCGTTTTCCGATATTATCGAAAGTTGGTGACCACCAGTCGGAACTTTTATCAGTATGGCGGGTTTGGCGTTCATCCCAGTAAGAATAGTTTAGCCCAAGGCGATATCCTACTTTCTCAATTTTGTCTTGCCAGTTGACGGAAACTTCGAATCCTCCCTTACGGGAAGTTGCATAAGGTGCATTGATCTGAGGAATGTTGGGCATACCCAATATATCAGAACGAATCATATCATCAGTCATATTCATAACATCGCCCTTATTCATATAAAGGAATGCATCGATGGCACCTGTAAGCCGGTCTCTAAACAAACCATAATCCAATCCAACTCCATATTGTGTGCTGCTTGACCAGTGCAGGTCGTTGGCGATGGTGTTTACATACCATCCTACATTCGGATTCATATTTGCACCAAACAACACACGGTTAGTATTTTGTGTGTATTGTGTAAGGAAAGAGAACGGGCTGCCCACTTCATTGCCCACCAATCCTAAACCTCCGCGTAACTTAAACGTGTTTACAATATTGGGATTGATCAGGTTTTTAAACCACGATTCTTGGGAAGCAACCCAGCCTAAAGAAAAAGCCTGAAAGTATCCCCCCCAGCGTTTTTCCGGGCTGTAGCTTAATGAGCCGTTGTAGTTTGCACTGTATTGGAACAGATATTTATTGTCATAATCGTAGGTAAGGCGTCCTATGTATGATGCCGATCCCCCCCATTCCGTGGCATTTCCTTTATTTTCAACCATTTCAGCTCCTAAATCAATCTGTGGGGCAAGAGTGGTAGGGTAACCCCCCCTTTTCTTTGCCGAAGTCCAGTTTTCATGACGTGTCTGACTCTGATAGTTTACCATGGCAGATAAATTATGTTTGCCAAAGGTGCGCGCGTAATCCAACTGAAAGATGCCAGTCAGCAATTTGTATCTGTACCAGTATTGATACATGTTTGCATTAATAGGATTATAGCTTGAAAAACTTGTAGCATAGGGATTATCATATACATTTTCCTGGTCGTGATTAAACTGCCGGTTTGTATTGTAAGTAGTTGTGAAATTTACGCTAGTCGATGCCGATAATCCCTCTACCCAAGGAATAAACCATTTCAAGGCACTGTTCATCTGAAAGCGATATGCTTCTGTATCATTGAATCCGGTATTCAGAAGGGCATCCACAGACCATTTTCTGGGAAGGCCGGTACTCCACACAGGAGGCCTTTTGGGCATCCAGTCGCCATACATTGCATTATTGAAAACACCCTCTCCGCTTGCCGGCTTTTTTTTGGTTGCTTGTGTTTCCGTTAAGGTTGAAAGTGAATTTCAGACTTTTGTCTTTCAAAAGGAAAGCATCTGTATTCAGCACAAAGTTTACTTGATTGTACTTGTAGTTTTTACTGACACCTTGTTGATCCATATATCCCAAACTGGAGTAATAGGTTAATCGTTCGCTTCCTCCCGGAGGCTTACATTGGTCTGGTACATGGGCTGGGTATGGTTGAACATATCCCATGGGTCATACGTGGAAAAGTAATCTTGTATATTGCCGCCTTGGGTCTTGTTGGGATCAAACAAATCGTTGATTTCATCCATGGTATAGGTCATACCGTATTTTTCGTTGACCATACTACGAATATCTTCACGGTTATATCCCTTTTGCCATAAATCGCCCATATAGTACTTTGACAAAGCGGTGTTGTTAAATGTTGGGTTTCCTGAAACTGGCAAATTCCACTTCGTTACGTGCTTGTGCATATTCATAGGCGCTCAACCCTTTGGCACGATAAGAAGGGGTCATTATGGAGACTTTTTGATTTGCCGAAATAATAGGAGCACCTTCCTGTCCGCGTTTGGTGGCAATCACCACTACTCCGTTAGCTGCTCTCGGTCCATACACTGCGGTGGCTGAGGCATCCTTCAATATAGACATCGATGCAATATCGTCAGGGCGTAAGCGGTTAAAATGCATTACCCTGAGATGATTCCATCACAACATCGTCAATCACGTATAGAATTTTTCGCCTCCACGAATCCAAATCTTAACATTTTCACCGGGAGCTCCGGAACTTTGTTGTGTGATAACGCCAGTAACGCGACCGCCCAAACCTTCTGAAATAGAAGTGACAGGCAGTTTGGCTAATTGGCTTACATTCACGCTGGAAGCTGAGGCTGTCATGGTTTTGGCTTTTTGTACACCTCCATAGCCTGTTACCACAACCTCCTCCAATATTTCGGTATCCGTAACCAATACAACATTAATAGTTGTTCTGCCGTTCACAGGAATAATTTGTGTTTTCATACCTACGTAGCTGAACTGTAACGAAGCATTGGCTGGTACATTGGGTAATGTGTACTTACCGTCGGTATCTGTTACAGTACCATAACTTGCATTGCCCACAATTGTAATGGTTGCACCGATAACTTCAAATCCCGTATCATCGGTTACCGTGCCACTGATTGTTACGGTTTGGGCTGAAATAGAAAGAGCCATAAAACTCAAAAAAAGAATCAATAAGCCCTTAAAACCTGGTTGATTTTTCCTCTTCATTCTTTTGTTAATTTGAAAATTTAATAATTATTTAACAGATAGATTTTTTTTATAATGCAAATATCAAATAGAAGCAAAAATTGGTATTGTTCATAACCTCATTTAGTTAGAAGGATTATATTCAATAGTATGTATATTTTTTTTGGTTTTAAAGAATCCATTCGATAGAAATTTATGTTTAATTTCTGAACTCTAATTCAATGAGAAAACAGTGATTGGTAAAACAGCATGGTACTAATCTGTGCCGTTATGTACTGTCAGTGCTGTGCTGTTTTTTTAAGATGATGACAAAAATAGTTGTAAAACAAAAAAATATACAAATTAATTTATGATGTTATACAACATATTTGAAAAGGTATTTACAAATAGGTTACAACAAGCGAAGATGGTTAAAATCAACAAGATAGCGCGCTTTGGCTGTTCTTGACTGCAAAAATCAAAAACAAATTGTTTGTTTTACGTGATAGTTTTCATTATAATTAACAAGCTGCTCAAAGCTAAAACAGTTAGGTGGAAAAGTTTTAGAGTACCTTGTAAACAATTGTATAACAGAGGAATGGACTAATATAAAACCGAGCAGGCCTTTTACTGATTTTTTTGGTTATTAAGCAAATATTTACAGTAGATTTATTCTTTATTAAATTGAGTCTTTTCGATAGACTATTGTTGGCAGATATTGCTTTATTTTTTTCTCCATTCAAAACAAAATTTCCCGCCAAATCTCCCAAGAGATTAAAGTCGATACTAATACAAGGTACACCATTTCCAATAATTTCGTAAAAAGGATTTTCATTATACGCAATCAATCCGAAATCCTTTCCCATTTCCATATTCTTATGTTTGCTCTGTTTGATTACATCAACCACATCTGTTTGCTTGATAATAATATAACAGCAACTTTGTTGTAACTCCTTCACTGCATTGTCCCATATTTCGTATTCAAAGCCATAATCTTTGCAGAATTTGGAAAAGAAAATTTTACTACTTTGAGGGTGCTTATGTTTTTTTTATTTAAAATATAAACCAGTTTGTTGTACTTTGATAACTCTTTTTTTTACAGAAGACAAGGCATTGTAAAACTGCTCATCAAAATCCTGACATACATATGAATATCCGTCTTTGTCGAAATTTCCAAAATCGATCAGTAACAGCCGATTTTTATCTATTTTTTTTCAAGAGTATTGGAAAATTTTTCATTGTCATAATTCATTACAATGTATTTACTGTATCGGCCATATGATTCATTGATAATGGTATCGAACAGACTCTTATTATACTGGTGAAACCATAAATCAACTTTATAGGTAAGTGGGAGCTTATTTACAAGACTGTTAAAGAGAGCCTCTTTAAACGGTGTGTATTCATCGAGTAACAGGAGAGTATTTGTAGATTGTCTGGAGACGAAATAACTTTTTCCCTGAATGGAATCTATAAGCCCTATCTCCTTGAGTTTTAAAAAAAAGCTTTAAAGACAGTATCACGTGAAACGCAATATTTCCTGCTTAAGTAGTTGATTGAAGGTAGCTTATCGCCTACCTGAAGCTCTTTTTCGAAAATAGCACCTTGTATATAATCTGTTAGTTGCTGTACTTTCGTTGCTTTATGGTCGAATTTTAGTTCCATAACTTAGATAGAAGTTTTGTATTAACCTGAGAGACAAAGGTATATTTATTATTTAAAAGGGACAAACATTTTCTTATAATTGTGACATATTTATTTAATCCAAAAATGCAATTTCCTTTAAAAAAAATCGGGAAACATATCAATCAGTACTTTTCAATTAATTTCTTCCTCTACCTTCTGTTTTATCTCATTTTACTGCTTATTGTAAACTTGCTAATTACAAAGATTCTACGTGAATTTTATTTAAGGGATTTTTAATAACCGTTTTCTGAACTTTAGTTTGTCAACTATTATTTATGGGTGTCTGCTCTAAACAAGTAACATTTTTTTTCCCTAATTACTAAAAACGGACATGGAGAATTTTAAAGTACTACCACATAAATAACACTTAGGGTGGTGTGAGAGTATGGAAAGCAAAAGTAGGAAGAAAACAATATTGTTTTCTTCCTACTC
>JMBV01000011.1_pt1 | contig 79193 bp, 142 predicted proteins | sample 616531 | NCBI WGS metagenome assembly JMBV01 (sample SAMN02727904, study PRJNA239997) | anaerobic digester metagenome | biome: anaerobic digester; isolation source: mesophilic anaerobic digester inoculated with municipal waste water sludge... | place: Germany: Bielefeld University, CeBiTec ...
CTCGCCAAGGCGTAAACTTGCCTTTTAGCTGCAGTCGGAGTATACTAAAGAATAGTTGATTATTATCGTGGCAGTTATTTCTAGCCAAAGAAAGGTGAAGTTATGGATCGCGCTGAACGTCTCGGCAAGGGGGAAATTCTTCCTCTCTTGCTTAGTTTCTCTATACCGGCCATTGTGGGCATGCTTGTCCAGGCCTTGTACAACGTGGTTGATCGAATCTTTGTGGGTAATGGTGTTGGCCCGTTGGGCCTAGCGGGCTTAGCCGTTGTGTACCCGGTCATGCTTATTCAGCTCGCTTTGGTATGCTGATTGGCTTTGGGGGGGCCACTTCTTTGATTTCAATTCGTTTGGGCGAAGAACGCTACAAAGATGCGGAACAGATTTTGGCTAATGCCTTCAGCATGCTGGTCCTAATCTCGCTTGCACTTACCGTTTTAGGCCTTCTTTTTTTGGATCCCCTGATTCGGCTTTTAGGCGCCAGCGAAGCGGTTGTGCCTACGCCCGTGATTATCTGAGCATTATTCTTTATGGCGGTGTTTTTCAGGCGCTGGGTTTTGGCTTAAACCATATGATCAGGGCCCAGGGACACCCCCAGATAGCAATGGCTACCATGCTCATCGGTGCCATTACTAATACCATATTAGATCCCATTTTATCTTTGGTTTGGGTGGGGGGGCGTGAAAGGCGCGGCCGCCGCCACCGTTATTTCCCAGATGATTTCGGCCGCGTGGGTGCTGTCCTTTTTCATAACCGGAAAAAGCCAGCTGCCCCCCTGAACCTGCGCCGAGCGCATAAAATTAGCTGGCCCGTGGTGGGGCAGATCGTCTCCATCGGCTTCGCCCCCCCCTTTGCTATGCAATTGGCCGCCAGTTTACAAAATCTGATTCTCAACCAAAGCCTGGCTGAGTACGGAGGAGACCTGGCCATTTCGGCCATGGGTATTGTGTTTAGCGTGAACACTCTTTTTCTCATGCCCATCTTCGGTATCAACCAAGGTTCTCAGCCAATCATCGGCTTTAATTACGGTGCGAAGCAGTTTGGACGTGTGAAAGAGACGCTTTTTTTTACGCAATTATAGGTGCAACGGGCGTGGTTACGCTGGGCTTTTTGGCAACCCGATTCATCCCCCCCGAGCTTTTGGTGAGCATGTTTGGGCGGCAGGATGCGGAATTGATGGAACTGGGCGTGCGCACTATGAAAACGGTCATGGTTTTGTTTCCCATTATTGGGGGGGTGCAGATCGTAGGTTCCAGCTATTTTCAAGCGGTGGGTAAACCCAAGAAATCGGCCCTGCTCTCCCTATCCAGGCAGGCGCTGCTGCTTATGCCACTGCTTTTGATTTTGCCTCGCTTTGGGGGGGCTGCTGGGTGTCTTTTTGGCCTTTCCCTTTTCTGATGCCGGTTCTACCGTATTAACGACGGTACTGCTGAAGCGGGAATTGGCCAGTCTGGAAGAGCAAAGGCTTGAAGGAAACCTTACCCTAGAAACACAGGCTTGTCCCGAGAGGTGATGGCATGCGGATTTATGTGTCGCAATTAAACCCAACGGTGGGTGATGTATGGGGGGGTAATGCAGAGAAGCTAAAGAAAACGGTTCTGGAAAACTCCGGGGGGGCCGATCTTATTCTTTTTCCTGAATTGTTTCTGACTGGGTATCCCCCTCAAGATCTTCTTTTCAACAAGGACTTTCTTCGGCGCGTGGAGGAAGTTCTTTTGCATCTCAAGCTGTTTTCCCAAGATTATCCCCAGACCGCTTTCGCGGTGGGTCTGCCCAGGCATGAAAACGGCAGGTTGTTCAATTCGGTGCTAATCCTGCGGGGTGGTTTAATCTTGGGCGGTGGCGATAAAAGCCGATTATCCTCCTTTCGGCTGTTCGATGAACATAAGTATTTTACTCCGGGGGGGGCGGGGGGGGCGGTGCTAATTCGCTGTGGTGATCATTTGCTGGGCCTGGCGTTGGGCCTGGAGTTAGATCTTACTCTGGCGCAGGGGGGCTGAAAAATTCGGGGGGGGCTGGTCTGATTATCAATCCCGCCGCAATTCCATTTAGGGCGGGACAGACTCACCGGTTGAAGGCAGAATGCTGTGCCATCGCGGAAAAGACGGGGCTGCCCATTTTTCGGGCGGCACAGGTGGGCGGCAGCGACGAACTAATTTTCGCGGGCGGCAGTTTAGCCCTGGATCAGGCGGGGCCCCCCCACTTGGTTCCGTGCCTAATTTTGTCGAGGGGGGTGTGTGTGTAAACGCGTTTGTTTCAGCCGATTCGGAAAGGGAAAACCTCCTTGACGAGGCAGGCGAAATCTATCGGGCGCTGGTGCTCGGTTTAAGGGATTATGTACATAAAAGCGGCCTGAAAAAAAAGTGATTATCGGTATATCCGGCGGCCTCGATTCTGCTGTGGCCGCAGTGTTGGCCTGTGAAGCGTTGGGTAGTGAAAACGTATGGGCAGTTACGCAGCCGGGGGGGCCCTACTCTTTGCCGCTCGGTATTGAAGATGCCCGGCAGCTGGCGAAGAATTTGCGGCTCCGCCTGGATGAGCAGCCCATTACACCGCTGTATGAAAAAAAATGCTGACTTTTTTTAGGCGGACAGTTCAGCCAATCGGGCATGAATGTTGCTAAAGAAAACATTCAGGCCAGGCTGCGCGGTAATCTGCTCATGGCGCTGTCCAATCAATTCGGCGGTTTGGTCTTAACAAACAGCAATAAGAGCGAGCTGGCGGTTGGTTATACTACTTTATACGGGGGGGATATGAGCGGCGGCCTCGCGGTTTTGGGCGATGTGTATAAGACTCAAGTCTATCAGCTCGCCCACTTTATCAACCGCAGGCGCGAGATTATTCCCCGCCATACAATCGAAAAACCGCCTTCAGCGGAGCTGAGGCCCGATCAGCGGGATGATGAGTCTCTGCCGCCCTATGATCTTTTAGACGGGATACTCCGGGACTACCTGGATCAAGGCTTGGCCGCTTCCGAGCTCATTGCCCGAGGCTACCCCCCCGAGAAACGGTGCACTGGGTAGTGGACGCGGTAGAAAGAAATGAATACAAGCGCAGGCAAGCCGCTCTTATCCTGGGGATTACCACCCAATTTGGGGGGCCCGCAAAGGCAGATGCCTGTGGCAGCAGTAAAGAATCTAGGAGAGGTAAAGTGAAGAAAATACCCATTTTATACGAGGATAACCATCTCCTGATTGTGGTTAAACCGCCCAATCTATTATCCCAGGGCGATCGTACAGGTGATGAGGACCTGCACAGCCTGCTGAAGGAATACATCCGGGAAAAGTACAACAAGCCGGGAAATGTATACTTGGGCTTGGTGCACCGCCTCGATCGACCCACAGGCGGGGTAATGGGTTTTGCCAAAACCTCCAAGGCCGCGGGGGGGCGCTTGTCGGAGCAGATTCGGACGAATACTTTTAGGCGGGGCTACCTTGCTGTTGTTGCCGGGCATCCACGGCCGCTGCAGGGAAGCAAGCGGCATTTTTTTTGACCAAGGATCGCAAAACAAACCTTGTCAGTGTGGTTAAACCCACTACACCGGGGGCCCAGGAGGCAGTTCTCACTTATCAGGTAATTGATATGAGCGCCGGCCTAAGCTTGGTGCGCATTGAACTGCGGACAGGCAGGCCGCACCAGATTCGCGTACAGATGGCCGCATCAGGCCACCCCCCCCTAGTGGGTGATCAGCGCTACGGCCCCGCAGCAATGTCAGGCAGCAGATCGCCCTTTGGGCCGAAACAATTTCTCTGCTGCACCCCCCCACAACCAAAGAGCGGTTGGACTTTAGCCAACCGCCTCCGGGAGAAAAACCTTGGACCGATTTTAGACACGCCTGACCGTATAGGTCAGGCCCTGTTTTTAAGCAGGCCTTTTTTTTACGGTCAGCTGCTCACCAATGGTTAGGACGGCCATAGTGATGGGAAGGGCAAACCGGCGCGGCCCCGCGCTGCCCGGGTTGACTAACAGGATGCCGTTGCGCGTTTCGGCGGCGAAACGGTGCGTGTGCCCGTAAACAACCACATCAGCCTGTTCCTTAAACAAATCAAGATGCATCAGGTTATGCACTACAACGAGGGAACGGCCGTTGATCTCCAGCCGTTCCACTTGTTTTAATTCTTGGGCCCAACTGCCTAAATCCATATTGCCTTTGACCGCGGTGGTAGGCGCAATCTGCCTCAATTCTGCTAGTATTTCGGGTTTATTAATATCACCCGCATGAATAATATGTGCGCAACCTTGAAGTATTTTGCATGCTTCACTTCGCAAAACGCCATGAGTATCTGAAATTAGTCCCACTTGCACATTGTCCACCTGATAGTCTCCCCCCCTTTTGGCGACGGTGCCCCCCCGTGCTTTGCCAGAAGAAAACAGCCTGATTGTCAGGCTGTTTCCCATTGTGATAGGCTGATTATATAGTAATATTAAGTCACTGTCAAATATCTGCTAAGATTTGGTTTCCCTTTTGTGCGGGCCGAATAATACGGATCGAATTGAGAACGGTTAAAATCGTCACGCCCACATCGGCGAATACCGCTTCCCACAGCGTGGCCGCGCCTGCCGCCCCCCAAGGCGAGCACAACGAGTTTGACAGCGAAAGCGAAGGCTATATTTTGCCAGACAATGCGATTCGTCTGCCGCGCAGTCTCCATGCATCGACAACACTCGCCGGTTCATCTGTCATTAAGACAACATCCGCGGTTTCAATTGCCGCTTCGGAACCTAAGGCCCCCATGGCAGCGCCGACGTGGGCCCTGGCCAAGGCGGGTGCGTCGTTAATGCCGTCGCCCACAAAGACAACCTTACCTTTGCCGCCATTGGCCGCCATGATCTCTTCTACTTTTTTTTAACTTTATCTTCCGGCAGCAGCCCCCCCCGTGGACAAGGTCAATACCGAGATCTGTACCCACTTGTGCCGCTACCGCCGCAGAATCACCCGTGAGCATGACAACTTTTTGCCCATCTTTTGAGGGCCGCGACAGCTTGTGCCGAGCCTTTTTTCGGGCTGTCGCTGAGCGTGATGGTTCCGGCATAAACTCCGTTGATGGCCACATAAACGCTCGAGTGGCCGGCCGTTGGTGTAATTTCGATCCCCGCTTGCTCCAGAAGCCGATTGCTGCCCGCTAAGATTTCCTTTCCGTCCCAGACCGCTTTGATGCCCAGGCCGGTGAGTTCTTCCACAGCTTCAATATGCTGCTGCGCCACCGCCTGTCCGTAGGCCTCAACAACGGAGCGGGCGATGGGGTGCGATGAAAAGCCCTCGGCGTAAGCAGCTGCCTCCAGCACTTCTTCCCGGGTAAAGGGGGGGTCCCGGGCCTCCACCTCTTGCACCGCGAACTGCCCCCCCGAAGTGAGGGTACCCGTTTTGTCGAAAATAACGGTATCCGCTTCATGGAGCGCCTGTAGGTAGTTGCTGCCTTTGACCAAGATGCCCTGGCGCGAAGCTCTGCCAATTCCACCGAAAAATCCGAGGGGGGGATGGAGACCACAAGTGCGCAGGGGGGGCAGGAAATAACCAAAAAGATTAGGGCTCGGTAAAACCAGGCGTCAAAAGCGGCGCCGAAAAATAGCGGGGGGGAATTACCGCGATTAAGGCGGCAATGCCAACTACGGCCGGCGTATAATACCTGGCGAATAATGTAATAAAATCTTCGGTGGGGGGGCTTTGTTTGCCGCTGCATTTTCTACCAGATCTAAAATGCGGCTTACGGCGGAGTCCGCCGCCACCTTTTGGGCTTTAAGAGTCACAAGACCGCTTAAATTGATGCAGCCCGCCAAGACCTCTTCGCCCGTTTCCACCATTCTGGGAAAACTTTCTCCCGTTAAGGCGGAGGTATCCAGCGTCGAGCTCCCTTCCATAATGATGCCGTCCACCGGTATGCGCTCGCCCGGGCGAACCACAAGCAAATCTCCAACGAGAACCTCTTCCACCGCAATATCCACAATCCGATCTTCCTGCCTGCGGTGGGCTATTTCCGGTTTAATGGCAATCAAAGCGGAAATAGATCGGCGGGAGCGCTCCACCGCCAGGCCCTGCAAGAATTCACCGGTGCGGTAAAAGAGCATGACAGAGGCCGCTTCGGGCAGCTCGCCGATTGCGAGTGCCCCCCCAGCGTTGCTATTGTCATCAAAAAGTTTTCATCAAAAATTTGGCCGCGCCTAATATTTTTCCCGGCCTGGGCAATAATTTCCCAACCCGCCAGGAAGTATCCGCCGATAAAAAGGGCATTTTTGCTCATGCCCGCAGGCAAAAACAATGCTACAAGAAAACTGATCAGCCCCCCCGCGGCAAACGCCGCATTGCGGCCGGTAATGATCTGTGCTTTCGCCATGGTGGGGGGGCTGTCTCCGCAACGATTACCCCCCGGTTCCACGGCGGCTGCAATTTCGCTGAGGGTGGCCTTGATTTCCCCTTGTTGAGCTGATTTCTCCAGATCAAGAATAATCCTGCTCGAAGAAAAATCAACTACCGCTTTGTTCACATCGTTTAGTTTGGCAGCTGCCGTTTCTATTTTTGGGCGCAGCGGCGCAGTCCAGCCTTGTAAATGATAGATTTGGCGCATAATAATCACCTCTTTAATTACGTTCCCGGATATGTTGGTACCCTTGGTCGAAAATAGCTTTAATGTGGTCATCGTCCAGCGAATAATAGACGACGCGGCCTTCTCTGCGGAATTTGACCAACTTAGCCTGTTTTAACACCCGCAGCTGATGAGAAATGGCGGACTGGGTCATGTTTAAAAGATAAGCGATGTCGCAAACGCACATTTCGGTCTGGAAGAGGGCATACAGAATCCGGATTCGAGTGGTATCGCCGAACACTTTGAAAAATTCGGCCAGTGTAAACAGCTCTTCTTCCGGGGGCATGGCCGCCCTAACTTTTTCCACAACTTCTGCATGGATTGCGCTTACATCGCAGCATGGTGCTTGTTGTTCCTCCACTGCTGCACCCCCCCTTTCTCAATATATGAATATCTGCTCATATGTTCATATATAGTATACTGCTGCTCGCGAAAAAGGTCAACAAAAAAAAGGCCCTATCCAAGAAGTGCGATAGGGCCCGGACTGTAATGCTAATCGATTAAGAACACGACCGAGTATTCAGCAAGAAAATCGTAAATATTTAAGGCGGCCAAAATGGCCTGTGCATCTTCATCACTGATGATCACGCTGGTTTCGGCCGAACCGGCCACTTCTAAAGCGCGTATAACCAAGGGCGAAATTGTCACAGATTTATGTGGTTGAATACGGCGCAAAAGTTCCGGGCTTAGTTCCTGCCCGTAGGCGGCGATGCCGGATTGCTGGAGAAAATCGTAGGCCACCGCCACACCGGCATAGATTAACTGGCCCGATTCGGAATAGATTTTCGGGCTCATACCCCGCTGCAGCTGCAGGCCCCGGCCATCTACAATCAAACCGGTGTAGACCAAACCTTGGCGAATCAATTCTTCGTCCGCCAAATCCAGTTCAACTCTGCGGATGTTAACCTCATTCTCCTTCATTTCGACACCCTCGGGTGCGGTGAAAATTACTGTTGCCCGTAGCACCGGGCGGGGCGGTGACTATTGTGGAAATCGTCTCCCAGCGATCGGTGCGGGCCAGCCTGCCGCTGATCTGGGTGGAGCGGAGGTATTCGCCGTGTTCGCCCGTTATGTAGACTGAGGCTATTGTGGACGCGTTTTGTACTTTCGATCTAACTTGCACACTGACTTCGTAACGGGCGCCCGTTTCCAGTAAGAAGGTCTTCTTAAACTCCGTTTCGTTGGCCATACCCGGGTTTGCTGCGGCCAGGACGAAAAACAAGGTTAAAAGGCCTAAGCAAGCCAACCTGAGATTTTTCATGTTCATACCTCCCGTAAGAACTTGAGACATTGTCAATTTACCACATCATTCGTTTCAGATCCGCAAGATCTGACCGATTATGTAGAAAAAGGGGATTTCCCCCCCTTTTTCTTAACCAACAATAAGGGTTTGGCCGGCAAAAATGGCGTCCAGATCCTTAATGTTATTCCACTCAACCAGCTGGCTAAGTGTTACTGCGTACTTTTGCGCCAGCTTATACAGGGTATCGCCGATTTCCACTTTGTGGGTAATTTGCTTCGGCTCGCCCTGATAAAGGTGCATGGGAATGCGAATCATTTCGCCCGCAGTAAGCTTATTCCCCTGCAGTCCGTTAGCATCGAGCAGAGCCTGAAGGGGGGGTACTCGATACTGCGCAGCCAATGACCGGGCGTTATCTCCGGGCTGCACAACGTGATAGCTCCAGAGAGGCTCGGCGGGCAGTGTAATTTTCTGTCCGATTTGCAAATTGTCCGGGGGGGTGATGCCCGGATTAAGATCTAATAGTTCCAAAACGGTCGTGTCATACTGCACTGCGAGCTTTCTCAACGTATCGCCGGCCACAATAGAGTGCTGTTTCTGGGCCAAGGCGGCAGCGGGCAGGGTCAGGATTAACACGCAGGTGAGTGCAAAACTAATTTTCTCATTATTTCACCTCCAGCCCCTATTATTGATCCCTTCGAGGCGGAAGGCAAAGGTATCTTCTGCTGCGATTAGAAAGAAATTCCACTGCGCCTCAGCGTCCAGGCGAGCATGTCCGGTGTAATATTAATCTCGAAAAAGACCTCCATAAAGGCTTGATATGTTTCGGGTAAATTACCCGGGTAGCTGTGGGGGGGTAGGCAATGGAATGCAGCCACTCGATCCCCAATAGTCCGAACATAGAACCGGGGGGGTCAAGCCAGTCGGCGGGAAAGGAGGGGGGGATCTGGTAAATTCTCTTATGTCCATCTTCCTCTATGGCCCGGTAGGGTCGATGATTTGGTGGGGCATAATTAAAACCAAATCCGGGAAGGGCGGTTCATCGCTCCAAAGGGGGGGCATTTCCACCATGCCGGCAAATTGCAGGAGTTGATCGAAGTAACCGGGTGAGTGGGGGGGCGAAACGACATGGACCGGTATGGGGTTGTAGAGCGCCCTTATTTGCAAAAAAATGCTCCGCTTGGCGCAGTTGGTTGCCGGCGAAGGTGGCTAGGGCCTGTCCGCGCACTTCTTTGTTCAAAAGCCCGCCCAACAAACGCAGCGCCTCCGGCAGGGTCTTGATCTTGTTATCAATCAGTATGGCGGGTATGTTCAAGGTTTCCCCTATCTCATCTGCCAGGCTTATGTTTTCTCGGTCAGCGGGGCATAATGAATGATCAAATCGGGCGCCAGTTCCGCCAGCTTTTCCGGGCAGGCAGTTTGGTATTCCAAATCCCAGGTGCCCACGGTGGGCAGCTCGTGATAGGTGGGCGCAACGGCGAATTCCAGCTGGGGGCTGAGGCCTCGATTCCAACCCACCAGGGATTGGGGATTAAGGGCGTAAACCAAAAATGAACCCGCTTCTGTCGTTGCATACACCTTCTCGACGCTCTTAGGCAGGGTTATGCTGCGTCCGCCGTGATCTTCGATTGTAATGGGCGCGGGCTGTGAATCGTCTGCGTTGAGCGGCCAAATAAGGATGATCAGCAGGGCAAGAATCGCGATCTGCCAGCCCCCCCGTATATTCCCGCCAAACATGGGTTGCCCTCCCTTGCCGAATTTAGTCAAACAGGCATTCTAAGAATTCATCGCGGCTGATTGAGGTGAAATAGTCCACGAAGGGAACCTCCTGCAAAAAGCGCCGCAGCGTGTCTTTTTCGTAAGCGGTATTCCGTAAAAGGCCCGCTAGTTCTTGCACATCTCGCCTGCCGAAAAAAAATCGCCGTAGATTTTCAAATCCTCGATCAAACCGCGTTTCACATTAAATTTGAGGACCAGCTGTCCACCGGAAAAGCGTCGCGACTTTTCCATTTCGAAGGCGGGGGAGCGGCCATAATTCCACGCCCATTGGTCGTAGCGGTCGTCCCGTAATTTGTTAATCGCCGCCAGATCGGCATCCTTGAGCAGATAATTTGCGTGTCCGCGTTCCTGAAGTAAGTGTTTGAGCAAGATTTGTTTGAATTCTTCTACGCTTAGGGGGGGTTCTTTGAGGTACGGGTAAATATTCGTGACTCGGCTGCGCACAGACTTAAGCCCCTTGGAAACCAGTTTTTCCGGTTTGACCCGTAGGGCCGCTTGGACCACATTGAGATCTGAATTAAACAGAATGGTGCCGTGGTGTAAGAGGCGATCTTTAGACCAATACTGGGCATTGCCGGAAAATTTCTTACCCTCGATGGTCAGATCGTTGCGCCCGGAAAATTCAGCGGGCACCCCCAGGCTCTGCAGCGCTTTTAACACCGGTGCGGTAAACTTTCGGAAGTTGGTTATCACCTTAGGCCCGCTCGGCACGATATATGTAAAATTGAGATTGCCCAAGTCATGGTATACTGCCCCCGCCCCCCGGACAGCCTGCGCACAACGTGGATTCCATTTGCCTCGATGTAGGCTTGATTTATTTCTTCGATCGTATTCTGGTTACGTCCGATCACCACTGTAGGTTCGTTTTGCCAGATGATCACTGCATCACCCCCCCGCGGATGCAGGTGATTTATGGCATATTCCTCCAATGCTAGATTGAAACGGGGGGGATCGGTGGATTCATTAACGATGTTTAACATGGGAGCCACCTGTCCTGAAAAATCTTCCTACTTGTTACTCTAAGCCACTCAGGGAAGCCTGTCAATGCACATAGTTGTGATAGTTTTAGCACCACTTGCCGTTGGGGGGGCATAGAATGGATTGTTCTTTAGTACTTAAATCCTAGGAGGCCCGTACTATGTTTGCTTTGTGGAAGAAGGAAGATTGGTGGACGATCTGGCTTGGGGGGGCGCTTCTGCTTTTGGGTGCCTCGACCGGTTTGGTCAAGGCGGTACCCAAATTACCCAAATGGACAGTCTGGCAAGATGCCCTACCGGGGGACATGATTGCGCCCATTGTTCTATGGGGGATTTTTCTGGCTGTTTTGACCGGCTTTGCTTTGAAAGTCATGGGCGAGGATGTTAAGAAGTATTGGCAGGCATTTCCCACCGTCTTTTTCTTGGCGGTTCTTGCTTTTTTTGATCGGCAACCATAAGACGCTGGCCCACTACGGCGTTAATGATATTATCTGGGCTTTGGCTTTGGGCATGTTGATTAGCAATTTGTGGGGGGGCAAACCCCGTTGGCTTATGCCCGCGATTCGTACAGAATTGTTTATTAAAACGGGTTTAGTGCTGTTAGGCGCGGAGATTTTATTCAACCGCGTTCTTTCGCTGGGAGTATACGGCCTGGGCGTGGCCTGGATTGTCACACCCATCGTAGTGCTGTTTATGTACTACTATGGTACTAAAGTGCTGAAAATTGAAAGCAAGTCGCTGGTTGCCACGGTGGCCACCTGTACATCTGTCTGTGGGGGGGTTTCGGCCGCGATTGCCACCGGTGCCGCCGTAAAGGCAAAAAAAGAGGAGATTAGCGCCGCCATCTCCGTTTCGTTGATCTTTACCGCTTTGATGATGGTCGGAATGCCCGTTGTAATTCGCTGGCTTGGCCTAAGCCAGGCCGTTGCCGGCGCTTGGATAGGGGGGGAACGGTGGACAGCACCGGCGCGGTTGTGGTCGCGGGCAGCATGGTGGGCCCGCAAGCAATGGAAGTGGCCGCGATAGTAAAGATGCTGCAGAATGTGCTGATCGGCATTGTAGCCTTTTGCTGGGCACTGTATTGGGTTACGAAAGTGGAGCGGGTACCCGGACGCAGGCCCAGCCTAAAAGAAGTATGGATTCGCTTTCCAAAATTCATTCTCGGCTTTGCAGGGGCCTCTGTCGTGTTTTCTTTTCTGCTTCTTCCCCCCCGGTTAGGCCAGGTACGCTTGGATGAAATCTTAAAAGTGACGTCAACGGCGCGCGGCTGGCTTTTTGCCTTGGCTTTCGTTACGATAGGCCTTGATTCGCGTTTTGCCGATTTGAAAAAGGCGTTTAAGGATCAGGGCCCCCCGTCAAGCTGTATGTGGTGGGGCAGACATTCAATCTGGTGCTGACCATTCTGGCCGCTCTATTCTTCTTTAGAAATTTCTGAGGGCCAGATCAGTTGGTAGCGCAAAAAAAGTTCATTTTCATGTTCGTGGGCGGAGAGTAGGGTAACGTGTTTTGGCTGCGTCAGCGGCTCTTCGCCCATGGCTAATGTGAGGTCCGCCCTGGCGCCCACAAGCTTGGGTGCCAAAGTAATAAAGAGCTGATCCACTAGTCCCGCCCGCAGAAACTGATAGTTGATACTGGGCCCGCCCTCCACAAGCAGGTGCTGAACATGGTGGTCCCGGGACAGTGTCTGTGTGATCTGTTCGGGGACCTGCTCAGGTCCTATTATTTCCACTTCGGCGGCGTTTTTGATCCGCCTGTCCAAGGCTTGTGCCCCCCCCTGCGCGCCGGTAAATATTAGCGGTGGCCTAGGCGGTTTTTGAAAGAGTGGGCTGTGTGGGTCCAGCCGTCCGCTGGCGGTTATGCACACTGTCAGAGGCTGGTTCGCTAATCCCCCCCTTTCCCGCCGAAAGAGTTCGAATTCGGGCGGCACTCCCAGATAAAAAGGGTGGCGTCTTAATGTGTTTCCCCCCCGCTAGTACCGCGTCAAAATGGCTGCGGATTACGTCCATCGTGTGCCGATCGAAGGCACCGCCCAGGCTGTCGGGCTTTAAGTCTCCGCCCACTGTCACCTTGCCATCCAGCGAGGCAGCCATGTTGATCGCGATCAAAGGTCGGTTCGGCGGTGGCGAGGGCAGCTGCAGCTGCGTATAAAAATGGTTTTTTTTCACCTGTGTACCTCCGTTAAAGCAGCCAGCGGACCAGGACCAGATACGCCGCATAGGCTAAAGTAGTAAGCAAACCCTGCAGGCTGCTGATTTTTTTTGCTAAAAAAAACCCCGGAATAAATAGGATCGCCATGGCCGTCAGCCCGGCCGGTACATCCACTTCATAAGCCCGCGGAGCGACCGCAAAGGGCTTGATTATTCCGGCGATGCCCACCGCGAACACGATGTTCAAGATATTGGCCCCGATTACATTGCCCAAAACCAAATCGGTATGCCCCTTGCGCGCCGCGGTAACGGCCGTTATAAGTTCGGGCAGAGAACTACCGATGGCGAATAGGGTTAGGGCGATGAAAGCCTCGGGTACCCCCCCAAAGCGCTGCGCTATCGCCACACCCGATTCGAGCAGGTAGTGGGCTCCCCCCCCACGACCAAGGCGGCCCCCCCCAGCCCTAAGCGCGCCAGGTGCATTAAGATATCATTGGCCGCTCCCGCGCGGCCGTTTTTCTGCGGTTTAGAATTAGTCAGCCCTTCCCAAATATTCGTGCCCAAAAAAAGCGAGTAAAGCTAAAAGCAGCACTAGGCTATCAAATCGGGAAATGTGGCCATCCACCGCCAACAGGCTGAATAGGGCGAGAATGCCCAGCATTGTTCCTGCCTTAATGAAGGTTTCGCGCTGCAGGCGCAGCGGTTTGATTATGGCGGCGAGGCCCAAAATTACCGCGGTATTAAAGATGATGCTGCCCAAGGCAGTGCCTGTGACAACATCTCCTTTGCCCTGTACCGCCGCCAAAGCCGAGACAACCATTTCAGGCAGGGTTGTCCCCCCCAAACTGATTAAGGTGGCCCCCCCAACCAGGATTTGGGAAATGCCCCCCCAGATCTTAGTTACAGCCACCGCCCCCCCTCCACAAGCCAATCCGCGCCTTTGCTGACTGCAATCAGGCTGATTAAGAAAATTATGTAGACCATTATTGGATATCCCCCCCTTCAGAAAGAAGAGACTTTCAGCTATCCGCAACAGGCCGAAAGTCTCGTTCTCAGATGCGGTACGAGCCTAATCCGGTTTAACGGATAGGGATGTTTATTGTCACGAACTCCTCTAGGCCGACGCGCAAATTAGCGGCCCATTTTCCGCCAGCTGCTGCCGTGTGGCTTGATTGAGTTGGGCATGGTAATCATCTACTTCCACAATGAATTGATTTTTGATGTAGATTTCAACCCTGCCGTCCGTATCTGTTAGGATTCTGACATCGTCGGCTGTCAAAGAATGGGGGGGTCCTGACCCTCTTCCACCCATTGGGCGAACGCGCTGCTTAGATTGGCCCAAATGGCGTTGATATCTTGATACGGCAAAATGGGCCCTTCAAAGCGATAGAGGAAGAAGTTGACCCGGTACCGGGAATGTCTACGGGAATGCCCTGCGCCGCGGCCGCCGTGCCTGCTAATACGATCACTAAAACCGCTGCTAACAATATTCTCAGTGTATGCACTTGTTTTCACCACCCCCCCGTTATGATATAGTTTCTATGGTGATCTTTCTCTTTGCAGGCACAAAATCCTTTTTAACGCACCTGGGAAAAACTGCAATAAAAAGGACTTTTGGGTGCTAACCCGAATACTGTTACCGGGCATCACGGACCATATTTTTTTCGACCTGAAATAGTTGACATCCGCCCGAAGTGCTGATATACTTTGAAACTGTCCGGACCTAATTATATTTTGCCGGGGGGGCGAATAGCTCAGCTGGGAGAGCACCTGCCTTACAAGCAGGGGGTCACAGGTTCAAGTCCTGTTTCGCCCACCATGCGGTAGTAGCTCAATTGGTAGAGCATCGCGTTGCCATCGCGAAGGTTGCGAGTTCGAGTCTCGTCTACCGCTCCAGTTTTCCCTCCATGCAACACATCCGAGCCGATGTAGCTCAGTAGGTAGAGCACTTCCATGGTAAGGAAGGGGGGGTCACCGGTTCAACTCCGGTCATCGGCTCCAGTTTAAACACGCGGAAGTGGCGGAATTGGCAGACGCGCAAGGTTGAGGGCCTTGTAGGAGTTATATCCTGTAAGGGTTCAAGTCCCTTCTTCCGCACCATATATGGAGCCGTGGTGTAGCTGGTTAACACGTCGGCCTGTCACGCCGAAGATCGCGAGTTCGAATCTCGTCGGTTCCGCCATATTGGGGGGGTGTAGCCAAGTCGGCAAGGCACAGGACTTTGACTCCTGCATTCCCTGGTTCGAGTCCAGGCACCCCAGCCATTATGCCCAGATAGCTCAGTCGGTAGAGCAGAGGATTGAAAATCCTCGTGTCGCTGGTTCGATTCCGGCTCTGGGCACCACAATTGGTTCCTTAGCTCAGTTGGTTAGAGTGCTGCCTTGACATGGCAGAGGTCGCTGGTTCGATTCCAGCAGGAACCACCATTAAGTCATTGTGCCCCATCGTCTAGCGGCCTAGGACACCGCCCTTTCACGGCGAAGGCACCGGTTCAAATCCGGTTGGGGGGGTACCATTTTACGGGCCCATAGCTCAGTTGGGAGAGCGCTTGAATGGCATTCAAGAGGCCGTCGGTTCGATTCCGTCTGGGTCCACCATCTGAGAAACGAAAACTCCGCAGAGGCGGAGTTTTTGCTTTCCGGGCCGGAAGAAATATAAGATTCTTCCAAGACGCGCCGCTTGTTGGAAAGCAAGCAAAAACCCAAGTCGGAAAGCGCATTTCGCAAACAAATGCCGAGGAAATAGAGGATAGGAGTACATACGCGCGGGAAAGGGCGGGCAAGACGGCGTTAAAGGCTGGATTCGCCCACGAAAAAAAATGAAAGGGCAAGAGGAATCTGCGGGCCTATCGTGAATCACTTAAATGTAAATAATTTGGGAAGGAGATTTTAAATGGAGACCACAAAAAAAAGTTCCACGCATTAGTTTAGAAACATTGGAAAAATTCATGTTGGATGTTCTGGTGGGGGCCGGCGTGCCCAAGCAGGATGCTGAAATCGTGGCAGATATCCTGATCACCGCGGATAGGCTGGGCATTGATTCTCACGGAATCAGCAGGCTGAAGCCAATTTATTACACCCGGATTAAACAGGGGGGGATTCTTAATCCCATTACCAAAATTGATGTGATTAAGGAGGGGCCTACCACCGCGGTACTCGACGGCAATCATGGTATGGGTCATGTTGTTTCTAAACGCGCCACCGAAATGGCGATTGAAAAGGCCAAAGAATACGGTCTAGGCATGGTCGCGGTGCGCAATTCGAGCCACTACGGTATTGCAGGCTACTACACATTAATGGCAGCCAAGGCAGGCATGATTGGCATTACGGGCACCAATGCCCGTCCGTCCATCGCCCCCACTTTCGGCACTAAGCCCATGTTGGGAACCAACCCCCTAACATTTACTCTGCCTACTGATGAGGAATTCCCCTTCTTCTTGGACTGCGCCACATCAACAACGCAGCGGGGGGGCAAGATTGAGGTTTTCGCCAGGCACGATAAGGAAATCCCGGAAGGATGGGTAATCGGCAGCGATGGTAAGGGCCGTACAGACACGCACCAGATCCTAGTGGATCTGACGAAGCGCGAAGCGGCATTGACGCCCCTCGGCGGGCTTACGGAAGATTCGGGGGGAGCCATAAGGCTACGGTTATGCCACTGTTGTGGAGATTTTGTCTGCGGCGCTGCAGGGCGGTGTTTTTCTCCATGCCCTGTCCGGTATGAAAGACGGCAAGTTAGTGCCCCACGCCTTAGGCCATTTCTTCATCGTGATCAACATTGAGGCATTTACCGATCTGGCTGAATTCAAGAGAATCTCCGGTGAGATCTTACGCGAACTGCGGGCCTCGGGCACAGCCCCCCCGGCAGAGAACGCATTTACACCGCCGGCGAAAAGGAATACTTAACTTCGCTTGATAGGACAAAACACGGCGTTCCCATCGGGGAAAGCCTGCAGAAGGACATCAGGGAATTGGTAGCGGAACTTAAACTCGATTACGACTTCCCGTTTTAATCAGTAGCGAGGCTTGGCCCTGCCTGGCGGCGGGGGGGCCTAATTTTTTTAATCCGATTTTAATTTTAGGCCAACCGGCGTTAAAGCTCGGCCCGTTACAATCAAGGCAGAATATGGATTGGAAAGGGGGGGTTTAACACATGGAAAAACTAGAGAGTATTGAAAAGTTGCGGGAGCGGGCCGAAGTAAGCTATGATGAGGCTAGGGAGGCTTACGAATATGCCGATGGCGATCTCTTGGAAGCCCTGATTTATCTGGAAAAGCAGGGCAAGGTCCAGGCGCCTCAAGGCGGTGGTTACTACAAGAGTGAGCATGCCGCCCAACCGGAGCACGAAACAGGGAACGGCAGGGAGCAGGAGCGGAAGGAATATACTGCTTTCAAAGAAACGCTGGATAAGATCTGGCAGTTCTTCTATGGCTTATTCCAGAAAGGGAACAGCATCGATTTCGAAATATTAAAAGAAAAGAAGCACATGATCAGCTTTCCCGTTACTATTTTAGTACTGCTGCTGATCTTCGCGCCTTGGCTGACAATTGCCTTTGTCATCGCCGGGCTGTTCTTTGGTTTCCATTACCAATTTGTAAGCAGAAGCGATAAGCAGTAATGTTGAGGGGGCGGTGGCCATTAAATCCAGGATTTTGATCATCGAAGATGAGGAAAAATTTGCCCGTTTTGTGGAAATGGAACTGACTTATGAGGGCTACCAGGTCAGCAAAACTTTCGACGGGCGCACCGGATTAGAGATGGCCGCTGCCGGAGGCTATGACTTGGTGCTGTTGGACATTATGCTGCCGGGCTTGAACGGGATGGAGGTTCTACGCCGATTGCGGCGCAGTTCCTCCGTTCCGGTGATCATGCTCACCGCTCGGGACAGCGTGGTGGATAAAGTGTCCGGTTTGGACAGCGGGGGGGCAGATGATTACATAACAAAACCTTTCGCCATTGAGGAACTGCTCGCCCGGATCCGTAACGTACTGAGGAAAACAGCGCTACAGCCGGAAGAACGGGTCTTAAGCGCGGGCAGTTTAAGTCTTGATGCGGCCAAGCGCCGGGTTACGGTTGGGGGGGATGTGCCGGTGGAGCTGACAAAGAGGGAGTTTGACCTACTTCAGTACCTTTTGGAAAACAAAGGGATTGTCTTGTCCCGTGAGACCCTTTTAGAGAATGTATGGGGTTTTGATTTTGAGGGCGAAACCAATGCGGTGGATGTCTATGTTCGGTTTTTGCGCAGTAAAATAGACGAGGTCTTTGCTATCAAACTTATTTCTACCGTACGCGGAGTGGGATACGTGATTCGCGATGAAGAAGACTAGACAAGAACGGGTACACACCATTGGCTTTTCCATAGCCTCTAAACTGAATATTCAACTTTGGGTACGCTTGCTGGGCGTGTTTTTAACGCTGAATATTCTTTTTCTGGGCACCTCCGCTTTTGTCTTGTTCGAAGCGGGCGAGAGAGCCGCGGTGCGGGCGGTTCGGTTTATCGGCGCGGACGGTGACCATCTTTTGTGGGGGCAGAATGGGCATGCACCGGTGTTAAATGGTGTGGAGATTGAAAAGGCAGCGGTGCTTGGGCCCGGGTGGGACGTTCCGGGTGTTCTGCAGAGGTTTTTCCGGCAGAAACGGTGCGGGCCAGGCGTTCGTTGTCTCTGCCGCAGTGGGTAGAGACCCCCCCTTTTATAATAGGTTTGACCGGCTTGAGCAGGTCTTTGTCCTTGGGATAGAGGGGCAGTTTTACCGCGTTGTGATTGATCTTTCCGACCTGGTCCGGACGCTGAAGATAGTCTTCATGGTGCTGTTGGCCGCCCAAATTTGGATCGCCTTCAGGGCTATTTTCACCAGAGCCCGGCTGATCCGCAGGGTGCTGCGGCCCATCTCCGATTTAGCGGAGCAAGCCAGAACACTTTCTGAAGAAAAGGGGCCCCCCCTTTCGATGCGAGAAATGGAGGCTCTGGCAGGTACTTTAGATGAAATCAACGCGGCCCGTCTTGATACGCGCATTGACTTAGATGCAACGCAGGATGAGCTGAAAATGTGGCCTCCGCGATCAATGGCCTCCTAGACCGGATCAACCAGTCTTACCGCCTGCAGGCCCGTTTTGTCTCGGACGCCTCCCACGAACTGCGCACGCCCATCGCGGCCATTCAGGGTTATGCGAACCTTTTGGATAGATGGGGGTAAACACGATCCTGAAGCACTGCAGGAATCGATTGATGCCATTAAAGAAGAAACGGCGAACATGAAGGAGCTAGTGGAACAGCTGCTCTTTTTGGCTCGGGGTGACAATCATACGCTGCAGTTGGAGTTGGAGCACTTTGATTTGGGCCGTTTGGTGGAAACGGTTCATCGCGAGGCCGAGATGATCGATGCGGACCACAAATTCGAAGTCGAGGCCCGGGAAATTTGGATTTCGGCCGATCAGGGCCTAATTAAACAAGCGATCCGGATCCTGGTGGATAATGCCATTAAATATACGCCTGCGGGGGGCGGCATCAGCCTGCGCATCCTGCGCAATGAAAAGGAAGTACGAATTGCGGTGCAGGATTCGGGAATTGGCATCCCCCCCGCACAGGATATCCCCCCCCATATTTTCGAGCGGTTCTATCGGGCGGATGATTCTAGGGCCAGGGCCACGGGGGGTACCGGATTGGGCCTGTCCATTGCCAAGTGGATTGTGGAACGTCACGGCGGGCATTTAGAGGTGCTGAGCCGAGAGGATATTGGCAGCCGTATATCGCTTGTTTTACCGGGTACCGTTTATTTTAACCCATCTCCTTCGTTGGGGATAAGAAATTCTTCCATGCTGTGATCGATGGTGGTTACATCGCCTTCAACGAGGCTGATGAGGCCTTCTCGGCGCAGCCTGTTAACGACGCTGTACAAAGAAGACCGTTCTTCTTCTGACAGGCTGTTGACGAAGCGATTGATTTTCTCCGGAGCCGCATTATTGATAAAACGCACGCCCCCCCCGTACTTTAGGTACTGTTTAGACATTGCCGCTCCTCCTTTAAAATATTGTCCCCCGGGGGGGATTTTTTTATTTCCCCCCCTTGACATCAAGCACTGCGCTGTATATAGTGTATATATACAGTATACAAAGGAGGTGGGCTTATTCATATTTTTATCGATGCCCGCGGGGCAAAGCCCATCTATCAACAGATTGTAGATCAGTTGACAGCGGCCATTCTCAGGGGGAAGTTCAGTGCGGGGGAACAACTGCCTTCGATCAGGCTGTTGGCCAAGGAACTGGAAATTAGTGTAATTACAAGTAAGAGGGCCTATGAGGAGTTGGAAAAGGCGGGGCTGATCTATACTGTGCCCGGCAGGGGTTCTTTTGTGGCCGCACACGAGCGGAGCATATTGGCTGCCTCAAAACGCCGTCTCATTGAGGAAAAGTTGCAGGGGGGGCGGTGGAGATCGCGGAACGATTGGGCGTAGAAAAAAAGTGAACTGCACGCTATGCTGGAAAAGTTGTTGGGGGGGTTAAGCGATGGAACTCGTTTTGGAATTGGAAAATGTGACGAAAACGTTTCCGGATTTTACGTTAGAACGGGTTAGCTTCTGCTTGAAACCGGGTTATATTATGGGTTTGATTGGGCCCAACGGTTCCGGGAAAACCACATTGTTGAGGCTGATCATGGGCCTTTCGCGGCCGGACGGGGGAAAAATCAGGCTTTTTGGACGGGATTTAGCGCACTGCGATTCATCCGTCAGAGAAGAAATTGGTTTTGTCTATGAGCAAAATCCTTTTCACGCAGAATTGAACATCACCGAAATGACCCGGCTGATCGCTCCGGTTTATGCCTACTGGGATTGGGATGCCTACCGGCATTATGCGGCAAAATTTGACCTGCCCGCTAAACAAAAAAATAAAAACGCTGTCCAAGGGGGGGGCGAAGTTGAGATACAGCTTGGCAGTGGCCCTCTCGCACAGGGCGCGGCTTTTGGTTTTGATGAGCCGACCGCGGGGGGGTTGGACCCCGTTTGCGCAGGGAGTTTTTACAGCTCCTGCGGGAAGAAGTCAGCCGGGGCAAGTGCTCTGTCCTATTGGCCTCGCATCTCATGTCCGATCTGGAGCGCATTGCGGACTACATCACACTGCTCGCGGATGGTAGGGTTTTGTTCAGCAGGGCGCAAGAGGACCTATTTAGCCACTACGCGCTGCTGAAGGGTAATCGCCGCCTTTTGGAGGAGGTTTCGGGCCGGTTTGTGCTGGGTACACCTCGCGAATACCAATTCGGTTTCGAGTGCCTTGTTGCACCTCGCCAAGAAGTGGCAGCACTAATAGGGGGGGAAGGGGGGCGGTTTTGGCCACCCCCAGCCTGGAGGATATCATGTATTTTCATTTGGGGGGGAAAACGCGGTGATTAGCCTGATCAAAAAGGATTTTTTTAACGCAAAAGGCAATGCTGGCGGCGATGGCTGTCTACATTTTGCTTTTTATTATCGTTTTCGGCGAAGGGCTGCTCATCTCCAGCATGGGTGCGGTCGTCTTCGTATTGACGCTCACCGGCTGCGAAAGGGATGATCGCAACAAGACCGATCTGTTATGGAACAGCCTGCCTATTGCCAGGTGGAAGATTGTGGCGGCCAAATACTTATCTTCGCTGGCGTATGCTTTGTTGACTATTCCGGTTTATTGGCTGATTAGCGTGGCCTTCAGCCGTTCTTCTCTAGCCATTGCGCCCATTAGCGGTGCCGATTTGGTCAGCGGTTTGGGTATGGCGATGCTTCTTGTCGGCTTGACTCTGCCCGTCTTTTTGCCTGGGGTTACCGGACGACAGTGGGCTATCTCAGTGTTTTGGCATTGCTGGGGCTGGGTGTTGTCTTCTTTGTCTTGCCGCGAGGCACGGCCCCCCCCATAACATATTTTCTGCAGTGGCGCGGGGCGGCCGTGCCCCCCCACCGCGCCCTATTTGTGCAGGTGTTAATTATTCTATTGGGCAGTCTTGTCTCTTTTTCGCTCGCTGTGTTTGCCTATAGCAAGAGGGAGTTTGCCTAATGGCAGGATTTTTCGCCTCGAGCGTGGAAAATTTGGGCAGAGAACGGAGGCGAGCCAATGCCCTTGGCAATCGTAAGAGCGGATATTACCGAGATGCAGGTTGATGCTATCGTTAACGCGGCCAACACCTCGCTTCTAGCCGGCGGGGGTGTATGCGGCGGCATTTTGCGGCCGCCGGGGCGCAAAAACTAGAGCGGGCGTGTGCAGCCTTGGCCCCCCGATTGAGGTGGGCGAGGCGGTGATTACGCCGGGCTTCGATCTTCCCGCCCGGTACGTTATTCATACCGCAGGCCCCCCCGTTTACCGCGGCCTAGAGGAAGACAGCGCCAAGCTGCACCGCTGTTATGTCAACAGCCTGCGGCTTGCTGTGCAAAAGGACTGCGAAAGCATTGCCTTTCCGCTAATCTCCAGCGGTGTGTATCGTTATCCCAAGGCGGAAGCGCTGCAGATTGCCACATCCGCCATTAGAGATTTCTTAACGGAACACGATCTGCATGTCTTCCTCGTTGTCTATGATAAGGATGCCTTTCTCATCAGCGAGCACCTGTTTGGCGAGGTGGAGGACTATCTTTGGGAACATCTTGTCGAAGAAAGATATGATAGATTCATCACAGGCAGTGTGTTTGAAAGCAGGGCCATGTCCGTTTCCGCTGAGCCTTTGGAAGATTTGATCGGCAATCTGGATCAGTCTTTTGGAGAAACGCTTCTAAGCCTGATCGATGCCAAAGGAAAGACGGATGTGGAGGTATATAAAAGGGCCAATCTTGATCGGCGGCTGTTTTCGAAGATCAGAAGCATTAAAGGCTATCTGCCAGCAAGCGCACTGCACTGGCCTTGGCCATCGCTCTGGAGCTGTCTTTGCAGGAAACCAACGATTTGCTGGCATGTGCGGGGGGGTTTGCGCTTTCCAGCAGTCAAAATTCGACGTGATCATTGAATACTTCATTATTCACGGGCGCTATGACATTTTTGAGATTAATGAAGTTTTATTCAGTTATGATCAGCCCCCCCTTTTGGGGGCTTGATTTGTCGCTTGTTAAGCGACCTACCGGCCGGCGATGCGTGTTATCCTTAAGCAGAATTGGACTTAGGGGGGGCCGCGGAGATGAAAAAAAGGACTGACCGAACTAGTGTTTATCCTGGACAAAAGCGGGTCAATGGGTGGTTTAGAATCGGATACGATTGGCGGCTATAATGCCATGCTCAACAAACAAAAAAAAGCTGCCGGGCGAATGCTACGTTACCACCGTGCTCTTTGATCACGGTTACGAACTGCTGCATGACCGGATTGAGATTCGCGCCATCAGCCCCCCCATCAGCAGCGCACAGTACCAAGTGGGGGGGTACCACCGCACTCCTTGATGCACTGGGCAGGACCATTTTAAAGTTGAAAATGTGCAAAAACATACGGAGCAGGACTATCGGGCTGATAAGGTGCTGTTTGTAATCATTACGGATGGGCACGAAACAGCAGTCGCGAATTTTCTGCAAATAAAGTCAAGACTTTGATTGAACAAAAAAAGGCAGATCAGGGGTGGGAGTTTGTCTTTTTAGGTGCAAACATTGATGCGGTGGAAACAGCCGGTCGTTACGGCATCGCGCCTGATCGGGCGCAAAGTTTCCACGCGGATGAGGAAGGCATACGCTTGAATTTTCAAGTTATGGGCGATGCGGTCGCTTCTTTCCGCACAAAAGCGGCAGTACCCGCGGATTGGCAGGAAAAAAAATAGAAGATGACTATAAACGCCGCGGCGGCAATCAATAAAGGCCGCCGGGTTTTCTGGCCGAGCTTCGCCGTTCGAATGCGTTATTTGTGCTTGACAACCGCAGCCGCAGCTGATAAACTGCAGGTAAGAAAATAGACCTTTAAGCCAATCCAGAGAGGTTGGTAAGGACGCCTACACAAGATTAGTCATCACGACGCGAATTTTGCGTGAACGGGCTTCTACCAACCGGTAGAAGCCCTTTTTGGATCTGTGTGGGTTCGGGTCTGACGAGGAGGAAACAGTATGAATTCTCTTGTCAGCAGTAAAAGTTTGGCTCAGCACAGTCTGGAACTATTGTTAAAAAATGCCCAGTCTTTTTAGACATAGGCCCGGCGGCGGCACACACGGGCGGTACGGTGGTCAATCTCTTTTTTTTGAGCCCAGTACCCGCACCAATCTTTCTTTTCAGATGGCGGCGGAACGTTTGGGCTTGAAAACACTGCATTTCGATGTGGACCGATCTAGTACGAATAAAGGGGGGGAATCTCTCCTAGATACGCTGCGGACTTTGGAAGCGCTCGGCGTTGATGTCGCGGTTATTCGCCATGGCGAGGATTGGCCCGCTCTTGTGCAGGGCAGCGGCCTGACACTGGGCCTGGTTAATGCGGGTTCGGGGGGGACTTTTGACCACCCCACCCAAGCTCTGCTCGATGCCTTGACAATGCGCCAGCATTTCAACCGGTTGCGCGGCATATCGGTCACCATCGTGGGGGATATTAGGCACAGCCGCGTGGCCCGTGCCAATTACAATTTATTAACTAAATTGGGAGCGTCCGTCCAATTCGCGGGCCCAGCAGTATTTCGCCCCCCCGAGGATTTAGGTGAGGCGGTTTGGGTGGACTTGGATGAGGCCCTTGTGGATACGGATGTTTTAATGCTCCTGCGCGTTCAGCACGAAAGGCATGGTTCTCGGTTTGATGCCGGGACGTATCATGCCCGGTATGGGCTGACGGAGGGTAGGTTAGAGCGGCTGAACAAAGGCGCCCTAATCATGCATCCCGGGCCGGTCAACAGGGGTGTGGAGATTTGTTCGGCAGCCATGGAGGACCCCCCCGCTGCAGGATTGACCGGCAGGTCACTAACGGGGTTGCGGTGCGCATGGCTGTACTGGATTGGTGTTTGCGGGGAGGCCGCCATGGAAAACTGGTATCTGCCTAACGGTCTAGTTTATCGGACCGGTACACTAAAAGCGCAAAGTGTTTTAATTGCGGCGGGCCGTGTGGCTGCCCTGGGGAAGAAGCGGATCGCCTCCAAAAGGGCTGGGTCGGGCCAATCGGCGTGTTCGATGCGCGGGGCTGCCTAATCAGCCGAGGTTTTGTTGATCTGCACACCCATCTGCGGGAACCGGGCTTCGTCGATAAGGAGACGATTGCCAGTGGCACTGCGGCGGCAGCCGCGGGTGGTTTTACCAGTGTCTGCCCCATGCCCAATACTGCTCCCCCTTGGACAGCACGGAGGCCTCCGGGCACTAGAGGCAAAAATTGAGCGGGGGGCAGTGGTGAAGATCCATCCCATCGCAGCCTTGACGGTGGGCCGGCGAGGCAAACCCAGTGGAGTACGGGGTTTTGTCAGCAGGGGTGTGCGGCTTTTTCCGACGACGGCGATCCCTTGGCTGACGAGATTGCGCAAGAAGTGTTTGAAAAAGTACAGCGGGCGGGCGGCGTTCTCATCAACCATTTAGAGGATAAATCTCTGGTTGGGGAAGGCTTTTTTTTATGGGCAAATTCCGCCCGAATCGGAGTACATCATGCTGCACAGGGATCTGCGGCTTGCCGCCAAAACAAACTGCCCCCCCTACCATGCTGCCCATTTAAGCTGCAGGCAGGCGGTGGATCTGATTGCTCGGGCAAAAGAAAGGGGCTTGCCGGTCAGTGCGGAGGTGACACCCCATCACTTGACACTTACCCACCGGGATATTAGGGAGCCGAAAGGAAATTTCCAAATGAAACCGCCCTTACGCGGCGAAGCTGATCGGCAGGCTTTGCTGGCCGGGTTAGCGGCGGGCATTATTGATTTTGTGGCGACGGACCATGCCCCCCACGGCAGCGAGAAGGAAGGGGGGGGCCTCTCCAGCGGATCGCCCTTTGGCGTCACCGGGTTAGAAACAGCTTTTCCTATTTTGTATACTACCTTGGTTGTGACCGGGCAGATCAGCTTGGTGCGTCTTTTAGAAAGTATGACAAACGGGCCCGCGAGATTCCTGGGCCTTGATCAAGAACTGGCGGTGGGAGCGGCCGCGGATGTGGTTGTGGTTGATTTAAAACGCAGGCGGACCGTTGTCAAGGATCGGTTTAAAAGCAAGGGCACCAACTCGCCCTATCTTGGCCAAACCTTGACGGGTTGGCCCTGCTTAACACTTGTGGATGGTAAACAGCGGTATATTTGCAAAGATAATGAAGGGAGGCTGTCCTATGCAGATTGAACAAAACAGGCCGCTCACCGCGGACATTTTCCAGCTCGTTTTGACCGGGGGGGACTTTCGCTACAAGGAAGTGCAGCCGGGCCAGTTTGTCAATGTACTTATCGGGAGTGGCAAGGCCCACCCCCCCTGCGCAGGCCTTTAAGCATTGCTGCCTGCGATCCTCTGCTTGGCCGCCTTTGGTTGGTGTATCGCGTTGTGGGGGGGCAGGCACCGCTTGGCTGAGCAAACAACGGGTAGGCGCCGAACTAGACGTTTTAGGCCCCTTGGGCAGGGGGGGTTTCCCGAATCGGATACAGCCGGACCCGTTCTTGTTGTGGGGGGGGCGGAGTGGGTATACCCCCCCCTTTATCAGCTGGTGCGGGAGTTGCCCATGGATGCGCGGGATGTCGATATTGTCCTCGGCTTTAAAGATGAAGGCGATGCATTCTGGGTTGAACAATTTAAGCAGTGGGGTACGGTGACGGTGTGTACCGAGGACGGCTCACTGGGTGAAAAGGGTTATGTCACTGATATTCTGCCGCCGGGACGGCAGTGGGCAGTGCTTTATGCTTGCGGCCCCCCCAGGCCCATGCTGAAGGCGCTGAAGGCTCATTTTGAGGGGCAAAAGATTGCCGGGTATATATCGCTTGAAGAACGCATGGCCTGTGGCATCGGTGCCTGTTTGGGCTGTGTGTGCGAGAGCGCAGGCGAGTCCGCTCCCAAACGAGTTTGCAAAGACGGGCCCGTTTTCGCTTGGGAGGAGGTGGTCCTGTGAGTGTTGATCTCAGTGTGCACTTAGCGGGCCTACAATTGCAAAATCCTGTCATGCCCGCTTCGGGCTGCTTCGGTTTCGGCCGGGAGTACGCTGCCTTCTATCCTTTAGATGAGTTGGGAGCGGTTGTTGTCTCCGCGGTTACGCCGCAGGCTCGTCCGGGTAATGCGCCGCCGCGGGTTACGGAAGTAACGGGCGGTATGCTGAATGCGATTGGTCTTGCTAACCCCGGCGTTAAACAGGTGCTGCAAGAAGAACTTCCCCCCCGGCTGGCCGAGTTGGCGGGGCAGAATGTGCCCATTATTGTTAACGCGGCAGGCGCCACAAAAGAAGAATACTGCAGTGTGGTCGGGGGGGAAATCTGCAGTTCAGGCCTTGCCCAGGCAATCGAGCTTAACGTTTCTTGCCCCAATGTGGAGTTGGGAGGCTTGGCTTTCGGGGGGGCAGATGGGGGGGCGGTGCTGCGCGATCTAGTCGAAGCGGTGCGCAGCAGTTGTTCACTGCCCCTATTTGTGAAGCTGTCGCCCAATGTCACGCGCATACAGGATGTGGCCGCTGCCGCGGCCCAAGGCGGCGCAGACGGGTTAAGCCTGATTAACACCTTAATCGGCATGCAGATCGACATTAAAACGCGGCGGCCGGTTTTGGCTAATCGTACCGGGGGGCTTTCCGGCCCCCCCGCAATCAAGCCCGTTGCGGTGCGCATGGTTTATGAAGTGGCGCAGGCGGTTGATCTTCCCATCATCGGCATGGGCGGAATCAGTACCGCACAAGATGTGCTTGAGTTTATTATGGCGGGGGCTTGGGCGGTCATGGTTGGAACCGCCAACTTTACCGACCCCCCCTATGCCTGCCCGAGGATTATTAAGGAGCTGCGCATGTTCATGGAAAAGAAGGAATTAAAAGTCTGGAAGAGATACGGGGGTGCGCTTTATGAACGCTGCGGAGAGGATAATTGTGGCATTGGATCTGCCGGTGCCGAGGCAGTGGAGGCTGCCTTGGCTCAACTGCCCGAAGTGCGCTTTGTGAAAGTGGGGGGGATGGAGCTTTTCTATAGCACCGGCCCCGAATTGGTGAAAACACTAAAAACAAGGGCCTCAGGGTTTTTCTCGATCTTAAAATTCATGATATTCCCAATACGGCATCAGGGGGGGCGCTGCGCAGCCTAAGCGGGTTAGGCTGCGATTTTTGAATCTGCACTGCGCCGGGGTTTGGCAATGATGCAGAAGGCCAGAGAAGCGGTTGGCCCCCCACTGTGAAATTGATCGGTGTTACTCAGCTCACTTCGACCGACCAAAGGGTTTTAAATGAAGAATTGGGCATTGCGGGCACGGTGCAGGATAGTGTGCTTAAATACGCGAAATTGGCAAAAAAAAGGCGGGGGGGCTGGACGGGGGGGTGGTCTGCTCACCCTTGGAGGTGCGGCTGCTAAAGGCCGAGCTCGGCCCGGAGTTCCTGGCGGTGACGCCGGGTGTGCGGCCGTTGGGTACTGAGGTACAGGATCAAAACGCACACTTACGCCCCCCCAAGAAGCAATCAATGCCGGCAGTGATTACCTGGTTGTGGGCAGGCCCATTCTTAAGGCGGCGGACCCACAGGCCGCATTTTTAAAAATATTAGAAGAAATTGAGGTGCAGCCATGAATAAATCTAAATTACTGCATACTTTAATAGAGATGGGTGTACTGCAGCAGGGACACTTTCAATTGACTTCCGGGCTGCACTCAAAACAATATATTCAATGCGCTAAGCTCTTTGAATACCCGCAGCAGGCGGCGGAAGTGCTGAATGATTTTCTGCCCCCCCGGCTGGCCCAGGGTACCGAAACGATTGCGGCCCCGGCGATTGGCGGGATTACGGTTGGCTACGAATTGGCGCGCCTATTAGGCTGCCGCTTTGTCTTCGCGGAACGCAGAGATGGGAAGATGGCTTTCCGCCGCGGCTTTGCCCTTGCGCCGGGGGAAAAAGTGTTAGTTGTAGAAGATGTGGTTACCACAGGCGGTTCGATGCAGGAAGTGGTTGATCTAGCCAGGCGGTGCGGGGGGGCGAAAGTGCTGGGGGGGGTGGCGGCGGTGGTAGACCGCAGCGGGGGGGGCCGATCTAAGGTTGATCTCCCTGTGACATCCCTTTTGAGTCTGGAGATAGAGGTTTATAAGCCCGCGGACTGCCCTCTCTGCGCTAAAGGGATCGCCTTGGACCAACCGGGCAGCAGGAATTAGGCGGTTGTTTGCGAATCTTGCACATAAAAGGAGGCTGCTGGGATGTTAACCCCCCTATGAGCTAAAGGGTATTACCATTCCGAACAGGATTGTGATGCCCGCCATGTGCCAGTACACTGCTACAGAAGACGGTTTGGCGGTGGATTGGCATCTAATTCACTACGGCAGCAGGGCAGTGGGCGGTGTGGGCCTAATCATTTTGGAAGCGACTGCGGTGGAAAAAGGGGCCGCTTGAGCAATCACGATTTGGGAGTGTGGGATGATGACCAAATTGAAGGCCTGCGGGAAATAGCCAATTTCTGCCGGGCGCGGGGGGGTTCTGTTGTGGGCATTCAAATTGCCCATGCGGGGCGCAAGGCGTGGGGGGGCGAAGATCTTGTGGCGCCGTCTGCCATACCGTTTCCTAAAAGGGCGGTGCCAAAAGCGTTAACGATTGCTGAAATACGCACGGTTGTGGAAAATTGGCGGCAGGGCGCAAGGCGGGCCAATAAAGCGGGCTTTGATCTGCTCGAGGTCCATGCCGCCCACGGTTACCTGATTCATGAGTTTTGTCGCCCCTCAGTAATCGGCGCACAGATGAATACGGCGGGACATTTGAAAAGCGGCTGCACCTGCTGCTGGAAATCGTAGCCGCTGTCCAGGAAGAATGGCCCCCCCGGGAAAAACTGCTTGCGGTGCGGTTGTCCGCAGTGGACTTCTTAGACGGCGGACTGACCCTTGCGGATACCGTTAAAATCGGTGGCAGGTTAAAAGAAGCGGGCGTTGATCTAATCGACGTTAGTTCGGGCGGGCTGCTCCCGGCCGAAATCGAGTTGTACCCCCCCGGTTATCAGGTACCTTATGCCGCGGCGGTGAAAAAGAAGTGCGGATCCCGACCATCGCCGTTGGTTTGATAACTGGTGCCGAATTAGTGCGGGAGATCGTCGCTAACGAAAGGCTGATTTTGTGGCGTTAGGCCGCGAACTGCTCCGTAACCCGTATTGGGTGCTGGAAAACAGTGCCGACGTTGACGATTGGCCGCGGCAGTACGAACGGGCAGCGCCCGAAAGAAGTTAGGAGGGGGGGCAACTATGCTGGAACGCCGGGCAGTAAAACGGAGTCGAGGTCTTTACCTTTTGGTGTTTTTTTTGCCCTTACTCTATCCCGTATTTTGTTTGTGCCTGAAATCAATCTACCTGAACGTTTATCAGAACGAGTGCAGGCGAATCAGATCGCCTCCATTTCCCTTATGGCAGCGCTCCTAATGCTGCTTGTTCCCCCCCTAATTGAATTGCTGTTAGGCCGTTCCAAATCCATCTGGCGGAAAGCGGCCGCGTTCGTATTCTGGGCTCTTGCATGGTGTATGCCTCGGAACGCTATGTTTTTACCACTTGTTTCGTCATGGGGCTGGTAATCGTGGACAGCCTGGTGGGGGGCCAGACAGACCGGTCAGGCGCGCCGCAAAATCCCTTTGTTTTATCCGGCCTACACAGCCGCTTTGCTGGCCAATGCTTTTTGGCTGCAAAATTCATGGCTGTTAGTGGCCGTTTTCGTAATTGCGATTGCGGAACATTTTTTTCAGCCGCCGCTAGATCACTTTTATTCTTTGGCGGGATCGGTAAGCTCGGGCAGCGCTCCGCCTGCAATCGCCCATAAATAAAGGCTGGCCGTTGTGCCGTAGGGTGAATACCGCCTTTTATGTTTTTCAAAAAGAGGGCGAGTTATTTTGTGGTGGCGGTACAGCATGCGCATGCCCCGGCGGATGGCCAAATCGCCGAAACTAACCACATCGGGCCGCTGCAAAGAGAAGGTCAAAAGCATCTCCGCGGTCCACACCCCCACACCGCGCAGTTTGGTTAGTTCAGCAATCACGTCGTCATCAGACATCTCTTCTAAAGCGGGAAGATCTACTTCGCCGCTGTGGACCGCCTCGCTGATTTCTTGAATGTAGATCGCCTTGCGCATGGTTAATCCGCTGCTTTGAATATCTTCCGCCGTGGCGGACGCGAGCTTTTCTGGGCCGAAGGGATCAAAGCAGTCATTGAGTCGGCCCCAAATTGTCAGCTGCGCTTTGGTGGAGATCTGCTGGCCAACTATGGATTTGATCAACGATGAGAATAAATCGGGGTTTACCGGGCGCTCAATCAGGCCGATTCGTTCAATTGCTGTGCCTAGTTTTTGATCCCGCCTTTGCAGATGTTCTAGTTCTGCCTGCCCATATTGAAAGTATAAGGGTTTAGGCATGCCTCTGCTCCAAATCGAGCAGGAATTGTTTAACCTCTAACCCGCCGCCGTAGCCGGTGAGTTTCCCACTGCTGCCAATGACCCGGTGGCAGGGGGGGATAATAATGGCGATGGGGGGTTGCGGCCGTTGGCCAAACCCACCGCCCGCACCGCTTGGGGGGGATTGCCTATTTTCGCCGCCACTTCTTTATAACTGCGCGTTTGACCGTAAGGGATGGCCATTACTTCCCGCCAGACTTGGTTTTGAAACGGGGGGGTGCCCGTCGGCCGCAAAGGCAAGTCGAATGTTTGCCGCCTGCCGGCGAAATATTCGTCCAACTGCCTGGCAGTTTCGGCTAGCAGGGGCGTGCGCTCCGTTTTTGGCCTTTCAGCGGCTGATCCCTTCAAAGCCACGTGCGTGAGCACCCCCCCTTCCCAGGCCGCGAGCCAGAGAAAGCCCAGGGGGGGAAATCGATAACGGTAAATGTGCTGCATGCTATCTTTCCTTTCGTTCCGATATTAAGTTTAGTATATCATCAATGCAGGTTTTTGGCGCACAACTCAGCCGAAAATCAGGGAGAGGGGGGGATCGTCAGGCATCCGCAGAACATGTAAAAGAAGATATCGATTGCCCACGGGAGGGATACTGCTAATGCTGACCATTGTTGAGAATGTGCACATCTATCAGCCGGCCGATTGGGGGGGCCGCGGTGATGTGGCGATCTGCGGTACAAAGATTATTGACGTGGGTTCAGAACTGCATCGTTGTTATCCTACCGCCCAGAAGTATGCCGGGGGGGACGGCCTTTTAGCCTTTCCGGGCTACATTGATCAACATGTGCACGTCACGGGGGGGGAGGGGGGGGCGAAGGGGGGGGTTTAAAACCCGCGTTCCCGAACTTGGCTTGGAGAGTATCATTCGAGCGGGTGTAACCACCCTAGTGGGCGTACTGGGCACGGATGGAATCACCCGCAGCGTGGAAAATTTACTGGCCAAAACAAAAGCACTCAATCAAGAGGGCATCACCGCCTACTGCTTGACTGGATCTTACGAGTACCCCACAGTGACTTTAACGGGCAGCATAAAAAAAGACATTGCTTTCATCGGGGGGGAAATACTGGGAGTTAAAGTGGCTATCTCCGATCACCGCAGTTCTCAAATGAGCAAGGATGAACTGATCAGGCTTGTTAGCGAGGTGCGTTTGGGTGCCTTACTGGGAGGCAAACCGGGGGGATAGTGACTATCCATGTGGGGGGGGCGGGAAAAACGGGTTGGGCTTAGTGTTTGACGCTCTGCGGGATAGTGATCTGCCCGTGTGGCACTTTAGGCCCACCCACGTGGGTAAGCTGGGGGGGCAGCAGGCGGTGGATCTGGCGAAGATGGGGGCTGTCTAGACTTTACCGCGGGTATCAATCCGCGCCAAACGGCGGCCCAGATCGTAGGTGCCATAAACAAGGGGGGGCACCATTAGGGCGGATCACACTCAGCTCCGATGCCAACGGCAGCCTGCCTAAGTGGAATGAAAAAAAATGAATTGATCGGTATTACCGCCGCGCCCATGGACTCGCTGCATGGCGTGATTCGGACGTTGATTGCAGAAAAGAAAATGGCGGTTTCGGACGCCATAAGCCTAGTTACCGCTAACGCGGCTTGGGCCCTCGGTTTAGAGGAAAGCAAAGGGGCTCTGCGGCCCGGCTGTGATGCGGATCTAATACTCTTAGATCGGAATTTTGCCATTGAAACGGTATTTGCCCGGGGGGCAATTGTTAATGGATAAAAAGGAATTAAAGGTGAAAGGAACATTTGCTTAGGACCGGGTTAGAAAAATTTCATTTCGATCCAGTAAGCCAAGACACCGACTATTAACGCCGGAATGGTATTACAGACGGTCGCCCAGAATGCCGATTTTTTTTGTCAATGGCAATCAGGGGGGGAAAAAGTGCATCGCCGTCTTGCGAAATGGCGTTGGCCAGTAGGGCTGAGAAGGGCACAAGCCCCCGGGTATACAGGGTGACAAAGATGATTTGTGGCCCGCAGCCCGGAATAATTCCAATCAAAACACCTATGATTACCGCCATAAGCCCGGTCTGGCTTAAAATCCGGTAATCAGGGCTTCGCCTGCGGCATAGGTGCCCGAGCCCAGAAAAAGGACGAATAGTTCATAGGCCAGGTAGGCGGCAAAGACCCAAGTGCCCACAAAGGCCGTTTCCTGTGCGTTGTGCACAAATGTTTCCCTCAGGCTGGCCAGTTTCATCTCCGCCTCTTCGTGGCTGTCGTCGCGGATGAATTTGTTGCTGCACAGCATAACAAATATGGAAAAGGCGGTACCCGCCGCACCTAAAACAAGGCCCAGGTTGGGGGGGATGAACAGGTTGTTCAAATCGACCTGGAAAAGATCCATGATTCCCAAAATCAAGCCTAGGGAGATCATGGCCCAAAAGACAACGAAACCGCCGTGAGAGGCCTTATAGCCAAAACCGCCGGCGGGCTGGTGCCCCCCCGCTATTTTATGGTGTAGTATTAAGTCGATTTCATCACCCTCATCGTGGCCGATATGCGCCCATTCTTCTGCGCCCACACCCGTTTCTCGAGCGAAAATACTGTGATTGAAGGTGGCATGCTGCATCGCTTTATCAGCCTTTGGCCTTTGCCGGGCTTTGTATTGCGCTAATAGGCGCTCGCCTAACGGGAACAGATCGACGATATAACCGGTGATAATAGCAGTCACGAAAGAAAGCGCCGAGACCAAGAGATACTCTTTGGGCATTACTGTCATTAAAACAAAGGCGGAATCGCCCATGGTGGCTTGCAGTGTTGCTACCACCGTGCCGAAACTCACCGAACCTCTCGGAAAGAGGGGGGGCATCACAAAGATTGCCCCGCCGCAGCCCGGCGTGAGGCCTAAAAAGGCGCCAATAATCGGCTGCAATTTCTTGGAGCGCTCGATTCTCGCGACTAAACGGCCCGAAAGCAGGAAATCCACGTAGCCGAAAAGCAATAGTACCGCACCTACGAACACGGTTACTTGGATGAAGGCGTTTTCGGCGCTGTAAAGAACCAGACGCACGATTTCTTTCCACATGAAGGCCACCTCTAAACGATAATAGTTACTAAATATTTATTATAGTTCATATGTGTACTGTATGCAACCCTATTCTATTCCGTTCTTGCCCTTATCACCCTTGCAGGGCAAACAGCCTTACTCTCGCGGCACAAGTAAGGCTGTTTGGTTCTTGCTTTTTATTTTTCTAATAAGGCGAGAACGTCGTCCACTACTTCTTGCGCCGTCAATTTCGCCATCTGGACCCAAAAGCTTGGTGTGGTGGAATTGATGAATTCGCTAACGATTTTCGTACCCGCATTGTTCCAAATTGTCAGTTTAGGGCGTTCTCCTTGAACGCGCAGCCTTACAAAGAATTCACCGCTCTGAAACATCGTGCTCATTGTGATTACCTCCCCTCGATAATTTATAAATACCCGTTAGGTGGTGAAAATTCCTGCCTGGGCAGTCTGGAATTTAATCTTTCACAACCGAATACAAATCTGATACAATCAGGTTGTGCGTTGTGGAAGGGGGGGATAAAAATGTTCCACGAAATGGTAAAAGCGGCTTGCTTAATATTTTTGGCGGAAATGGGCGATAAAACCCAGCTTTTGGCTATGGCCTTTGCCCTGCGCTTTTCGATTGGACAAGTGCTCGTGGGAGTTGCGCTCGGGGCGTTTTTGAATCACGGCCTGGCGGTAATGATTGGTGCTTACTTGGGCGCCGCACTGCCGCTAGAGGTGATCAAACTCGGTTCCGCCGTTTTATTTCTATGTTTTGGCGTCTGGACCCTATTTTCCCGAACTGGGCCAGAGGAAGAAGAAAAACGCATGCGTGGCAATCCCGTTTTGGTGGTGGCCCTCGCTTTTTTTCATTGGCGAACTGGGGGACAAAACCCAACTGACCGCGATCGCCCTTGCCTCCGGTTCCCAGCATGCCTGGGCAGTATTGTCCGGAACGGTGCTGGGCATGGTCTTGACGAGCTTGGTGGGCATTATCGTCGGGGCCAAACTAGGCGAACGCATCCCGGAGTTTGCCCTTAGGCTCATATCCGGCGGTGTGTTTATAGGTTTCGGGCTCTTTCACTTGGAACAGTCCGTCCAGTCCGGATTAATCGACGTGGGCCGGGCGGGCTTGATTCTTGTCATTCCCTTGTTTATGCTGCTATTTTTTTATTATTCCCCCCCTCTGCGGCTGCCCCCCCGCAGAACCACCAACTTGAAGGAGGCCGCCCGCAGGCTGCATGCCTTGGAACGGGCCTTGGATGATCTATGCCTGGCGGAAACTCGGTGCCGGGGTAAGCATTGCCCGGTTGGTTATTGCAGGCAGCTGGTTAAAGAGGCACTGGCGGACAATATGAACGGGCGGGCGCGTTTTCAGATCGTCGAACCCTATCTAAAAACGAGCAGCACTTTGATCTCGCCAAGGTGGAACAGGTTTGGGCCATGCTGGAAAATTTAGACCCCCCCGGAGATGCTCTTTATCCCGAATTAAGGGCGAATCTAGAAAAAAATAAGGCGCAATCGGCCCTAGTCTTCGCCAAGAACGCGAACTTCAGGTTCCAGATGCACCCCCCCGTGTTTTGCCAATATTATGCTTTGAATTTCAGCGATCAGGTCCAGGAAGTCCCGCGCCTTTGCTTCGCCCACCTTAATTAAAAACCCCCCCGCGTGTTTGCGCGATACTTCCGCTCCCCCCCCATACGTAAACCTTTCAGCCCCCCCGCTTCTTCGAGCAAGGGCCCCACATAATAACCGGGGGGGCCTTTTGAAAGTACTGCCCGCGCTGGGGGGGTAGTCTAGCGGCTGTTTGCTGCGCCGCTGCTGTTGAAGGCGGAGCATTTGTTCTAGTATCTTTGGGTGTTCTCCCCCCCTTTCCAACTCCAGCGTGACAGCTGTTACTATCGTTTTTTTTGCTCTTTCTGCAGTCGGCTGGAGCGGTAGGAAAAGGAAAACTCATCCTTCCCCCAAAGCCCGCGGTTCCGTCCTGAACAAATTCCACTTTCCGGATCAGAGGCCCGATCTCCCCCCCTTGGTAGGCGCCTGCGTTCATAAAACGGCTCCGCCCAGCCCGCCCGGAATACCCACGGCAAATTCAAGCCCCCCCTGCAGGCTGTGGTGCAGGGCCAGCTTGCTTAGGGAACTGAACAAGCAGCCGGTGGTGGCGGTGAGCACATTATCTTTTACCCGGGCCTTGGCAAACGGCTCCGCAATTTGGATCACTATCCCCCTGATCCCCCCATCGCGGATCAGAAGATTTGTGCCGTAGCCGATTACGGTGAGCGGATAACCCTTCTCCAATGCAAAACGCTGAGCGGCGATAATCTCCAGGGTACTGCCGGGCCGGATAAAAAAAGTCGGCCGGTCCGCCAACCCCCCCAGCGAAGTTACATTAGCCAGAGGATAGTCTTTTAGGAACATGGGCGCGCTCCTTACTTACCCCCCCTATTTTATTACATGATAGCACAAATAACTACTGCGGTCTGTTTTGTTTTATAAACAAAGTGGGGTTAAGCCAGTAGTCGCGCACCTGTTCTTTGGCCCAGGCCTCGCCGTTTGTCCGTGGCCAGGCGTTTGCCGGAAGATCCCGTTTGCGCAGCTCAAAATGGAGATGGGCGGCAAAGCGGTTGTTGGGACCCCCCCGGCCAACGGTGCCGATCTGCTGGTTTCGAGTTACCTTCTCTCCTGTCCGCACATCGCGCCGATCGAGGTGGGCGTACTGTGACCAGACCGCTTCACTGCGGGATAAGTTATGTTTGATCAGAATGACGTTGCCCAGGGCGCTGTTCCAACCGGAAAATGACTTCTCCGTTGGCCACCGCATAAACCGGTTCGCCCCCCCAATCGCCGTTTCCTGCGCCGGGAATATTCCAATCCTCGCCCGGATGGTAGGAGTTGCTGACAATACTCCAATCCAAAAAGCCGTATCCCGTAACGGCCCAGCCGCGTCCGTTGCGATCCCCCACGGGAAAATCGAATCCATCTGCAAGCCAAATAGCAGGATACTCGCTGCCGGAGGGCGAATTTATTAAGCTGGAACAGCCTGTTACTGCTAGGCCGGCAGAGATTAGAATAATCAACCAATAATTTCTAGTCACGCAAAATCCCTCCTTTTGTGTTAGGCTTATTATACAAGAGGAGGGGGGGAAACCGGCACGAATGGTTTTTCCTGGGGGGGTGGAGGGAATATTTGATGAATCGTTTGTCAATGGCTGTACTAATCTGCCTACTGTTTGTCGCTGTGGCTAATGGGGGGGAGACGATGGAAGGCGGTACATCGCTTTTACTGGGCGCGGGGGGGCAGGAGCTGCGCATGGATGTGCCCCCCCTCGAGGCGGGCAAGGCTTATACGATTAAACTTGAGTTTGGTACCTATCTGCAGGATGCGGAGCTGATAGTAATCCTAGCCGCGGTAGGTCCGGGAGGCCAGGCGGCGGAGTACCAAAGTGTTCGTTTTACCGCGGCCGAAAGCGGAAGCTGGCAGCAGATTGTGCTAGAAACGGGGGGGAAATTGCCCCGGGTCCTCTGCGCTGGGAATTGGTGCTGCAGGCGGAGCCGGAAGGAAGGTATTTTTGGCGCAATTTATCTGTAGCCAGGGTTTCGCAAGCCCAAGCGGCCGGCAGACAGAAATGGAGTGAAAAAAAATCGCCCGGGAAGGCACTTTTTATACCGGGCTGGTGGTAGATGCCCGCCATTTAGACGTGCAGCGCGGAATCAGCCCCCCCGTATTTACAGTGAATCGGGCCTACTGCTTTACGGCGGGTTTTGGCTTCTCAAGATCTAGTGCAGGAACGGGGTATAGTGGCCTACGGCAGCGAATTAACGCCGGAACTATTAGATCGGTTGGAAGTCGATGCTGACTATTCTTATACTGCGCCCCCCCTGATTGTGCAGGCCACCGGGGTGGCCGGGCCCACCAAAACGGGGGTCTATGTTAGTGATGAGGATGCGGAGCGGATTTTAACGGCCATGGTCCAATACGACTTTTTTTTGCCCGTTATGCTGTTGTTTTTCTCGTAAAGTAATCCTTATGAAGTAGGCGGCGGCGATCGGGTGGACATTAGTTTTGGGGGGGTGTGTTGTGGTGCATCCCATGATCAGGCGGGTGCGGCGGCGGATGGAAATTATGCCGGCGTTAAGGGGGCTGTATACCGCAAATCCGCAGTTGACTGCGGGTGCGGGGAACAATTTTAATGCTGGATTTTGTGTGGGTTTAGTGTTAGAGTTGAGCTTAGAAGAATCTTTGCTTTTGGGTAAGGTCACCTTCTTTTTACGTGCGAAATGCCCATAGTCCCACCTGGGTGGAACTGGTTGAATTTATCGCACTATGGGCCGATCATGAAGCGAGGATTGCTAAGAATGAAATAATTACAGAGGAGAGCAGAGATGAGCAGAGAAGAGACGAGCAGAGAAAAGGTGTCATTGGCACGGGTTTTTTTGGTGAATTTGGGGGGCAGTACGTTTCGGAAGATTTGCAGCGCGCTTTAAACCATGTGGCAGAGTGTTACAATGAAATTTGGCAGGATGCAGAATTTCATTCTGAATGGGAGTATTACCTGCGAGATTACGTGGGCAGGCCCAGTCCTTTGTACTTCGCCGGACGCCTCAGCGAACGGTTGGGCGGGGGGGCTAGAATCTACCTTAAACGGGAGGATCTCAACCATACGGGCTCGCACAAGATCAACAACGTTTTAGGCCAGGCCCTGCTGGCCAAGAAAATGGGAGTGCGCCGCATTATTGCAGAAACCGGCGCGGGGGGGCAGCACGGAGTGGCAGCGGCCACCGCCTGTGCCCTTTTAGATTTAGACTGTGTTGTGTATATGGGCCGGGAAGATATGGCCAGGCAGGAATTAAATGTATTCCGCATGGAACTGCTGGGTGCCGAGGTGCAGCCTGTCGATGCGGGCAGTAAGACTTTAAAAGATGCGGTGGACGCGGCTTTGCAGGATTTCGCCCAAAATTACGCCACCACCTATTATCTTCTAGGCTCGGCGGTGGGGGGGCCCTATCCCTATCCCGAAATGGTGCGTAATTTTCAGTCCGTAATCGGCAAAGAAGCACGCCATCAAATTCTGCAGGCGGCCGGCCGTCTGCCCGATTACCTCATCGCCTGTGTGGGCGGTGGCAGTAACGCGATTGGGCTGTTTGCCCCCCCATTTATCAAGATGCGGGGGTAAAATGATCGGCTGTGAGCCGGGAGGGACGGGGGGGCCTGAATTAGGCCGCCATGCCGCCTCGGTCAGCTATGGCAGGCCGGCGATTCTGCATGGTTTTCGCTGTTACGCCCTTATGAACGGCACAGATGCCGCAGTAACCAGCTCAATCGCCGCGGGTTTGGATTATCCGGGTATTGGCCCGGAACACAGTTTTTATCACGCCACCGGGCGGGCTGAGTATATTCCCATCACGGATCAGGAGGCTTTTGCGGCCTTTTGTACCCTCTCAAAACGGAGGGGATTATACCGGCTTTTGAAAGCGCCCATGCCGTTGCCTGCGCGCTGCGGCTGGCACCCACTTTGGCTGAGGACAAAATAATTATTGTCAACGTATCGGGTAGGGGCGATAAGGATGCCGCCCAAGCCATGAAAATGATCAGAAAAGGATAAAAGGCAAGATCTGGAGGGATTATCGTGCTTACACTGCGCACAAGAAGGAATATAAGTTTAGTGTTGTTCATCGCTTTGCTGCTCGTTTCGGCCGGGGGGGTTTGGTCTATGAATTCGGCACAAGATGGGCCCAAGGATGGAAAATATTTTGGTAAAGCTCAAGGCTTCGGCGGTGAAGTGATAGTTGATGTGGAAATTCGGGTGGAAAATTGCCGCGGTGCAAGTGCGCCCCCCCACGACGAAACACCTTTTATTGCCGGGCCGGCTATTGAGTCTTTGACAAAGGCCATTGTCGCGGCTCAGGGTGTGGATGTGGACGTTGTGGCCGGGGGGGCTACCGTTACCAGTAAGGCGGTGCTGGCCGCGGCGGAGCAAGCGCTGCAGAAAGCATCTACCACTTTCAAAGACGGAGTTTACACAGGCAGCGCGGCCGGATTTAACGGTCCGGTTAAAGTGGAAGTCACGGTCTCGGGTGGAGCGATTGCTGCGGTGAAGATTCTGGAACAGGACGAAACGCCGTTTATAGCTAAAACGGCCTTGGAGAAGGTTCCCGCAGCGATTGTGGAGAGCCAGTCGTGGGATGTGGACGGAGTGAGCGGCGCAACGGTAACGAGTGAAGCAATTAAGGCCGCGGTGGAAGAGGCCTTGACCTCATAAGCAGTATAATTAGAAAAGGGTCTTTCGCGGAAAGGCCCTTTTATAGTTACGCCTTTCCTTGGCTATACTAGCGGTAAATCGGAAAGGGGGGGTTGTTTTTATGCCGAGTTTATCGGATCTGCAAATGGTGGGCGGAACGTGCGGTGAATACGAGGCGGCAGCACAAGCACCGGCTGAAGAGCGCAGCTGCGCCAACTGCAGCCATTGGCTGGGGGGGAAGAAGAAATGTGCGAATTGGACATCTTCTGGGAACAGTTGACAAGCCTGGATCAAACGTAGCAGCCTTACTAAAAAAAGGTATATAATTATTTGTGGAGAATAAAAAAAGCGATTCAGGCATCTGAATCGCTTCAGTCATAAATGGCGGAACCGACGAGATTCGAACTCGCGATCTTCGGCGTGACAGGCCGACGTGTTAACCAGCTACACCACGGCTCCGCTTCTACAATGTTTATTATATCCGTTTTGAGTGAAATAAGCAAGTCGTTTTTAGAGAGGAGAGGGAGCATGCGCCACAGGGGGGGCGTTATTATAAAAAAAAGACCGAGCGGGAATTTCAAGTTAAGCTCGAAGACCCGAACGAAGTGTGCGCGTCGTGCGGTGGTTGTGTGCGGCTTACGCCCGCCCGCCCGCAGGAGGATTACGTAATCAACCTCGATCGATCCCAGGGGGGGACTTCGCTGTCGGGGGGGACAGCGTAATTTTGGAAAGCGGCAACAAGAATATGGTCAGGGCGGTAGCGGTTTTGTACGGGCTGCCCTTTACCGCGCTTTTTGTGGGCTATGCCCTTGCCCGCTGGATTTTGGGCCATGATGCTCTGGGGGGGGATCGGCGCAATTGTAGGCCTGCTGGTGGGTGCACTTGCTGCCCGTTTGATTACTAGGCGCCTGATTAAGGGTGAACCCGACTTCAAAATCATAGCTCGCGCTTGTCAATAATTTTCGGGGGGGGTATCGGATGTCTTTAGTTGCTAATGAACTTACCAAACGTTTCCGAGATGTCACAGCGGTGGATGATTTAAGTTTCAGCGTTGAACAAGGCTCTTTGTTTGGTTTTCTCGGCCCTAACGGGGCGGGGAAAACCACAACGATGCGGGTGATTTTGGGTATACTTAAACCCGATGCGGGGCACGTCACCTGGCAAGGGCGCAGCCTTGGCCGGTTGGGGGGGCGCAATTTTTTTTCGGCTATCTTCCTGAGGAAAGAGGCCTATACCCTAAAATGCGCGTCGATGAGCACTTAGAATTCCTGGGCCGCATTAATGGCTTGGATAGGGTGAAAGCCCGCGCAGAAACGGAGCATTGGATCGCACGTTTCGAATTAGGCGAATTGAGCCGCAAACGTATTGAAGAGTTGTCTAAAGGGAATCAGCAGAAAGTGCAGACAATTGCTACGATGCTGCACGATCCGGAACTGCTCATTCTTGATGAACCGTTTGGCGGGCTGGATCCGGTCAATACCGGACTGCTGAAGGAAGTGCTAATGGAGGCCCACGCTCGGGGGGGTACAACAATCATTTTTCCAGTCACCGCATGGAGCAGGTAGAAGAGATCTGTGATGATATTGTACTCATTGATCGCGGCAGGCTGGTTCTCAGCGGCAATCTAAAACAAATCAAGCGTTCCATGGGGAGGCAGGTTCTCAAGCTTTCGCTGGAAGGCAATAGGGATTTTTGGGCAAAATTCCCGGGCTGCAGCTTCTTTCTTCCCGGGCCGATTATCTGGAGTTCCGTTTGGGGGACGGTGTTGATCCCAATGAAATTCTCAGCGCCGCGATGAAGGCGGGCCAAGTGATTCATTTTGAACTAGTGGAGCCTTCGCTCGATCAAATCTTTGTGGAGAAGGTGGGTGTGGGGGGGGCATGAGCATGATTCCTGTCTTAGTTAAACGCGATTTTACTTCCCGGGTCAAGGGGGGGCCGCTTATATTATCACCACTGTGATTGGTGTGTTGGTTATTGCAGGCCTATCATTTATCCCCCCCCACTGATGGATCAGCTGTTTACGGGTTTGGGGCCAAAAGCATTGATTTTTATGTTTACGAACAGCCAAGTGCGGCCTCGATCGTTCCCTATTTAATTCAAGTCGGGGAAACGCGAGAGAACGTTACGGTCAGGACTGCGGAAGGGGCAACGGAAAAAGAGCTGTACCAGCGGGTTTTGGATGAAAAATTGAGCGGTTTGCTGCTTGTTGACGGGCCTTTGTACACGCTGGTGGCTGCGGATGTTTCTAACATGATGGTTAATGATGAAATTGAAGGAATTATCAATCAAGCTCTAACTCGCATGAACGCGGAACGCTTGGGCCTCTCAGATGAGGACATGGCGGGCCTGTTTTCCCGTGTTGATCTGAAGGTGCGCGAAATCAGCCCTTCAGGCGAAGATGGGGAGGAAATGGACAGCGTTGCCCATACCCAAGCAATGGTACTCGCTTATTTTCTGCTGTTCATGATTTATATGGCTTTAATCTTGTATGGCAATATGGTGGCTTCTGGTGTTGCGGAAGAAAAGAGTTCGCGCATTATGGAAGTAATGGTCGCCACCGTAAAACCCACAGAGCTCATGCTGGGTAAAATCATTGGTGTGGGTGCCCTTGGCCTGCTGCAATTTATCATTTGGATCACAACAGGCTGATCGTGACCAGTCTAACCAAAAGCGGCACTTTGGGCAACCTCTTGGGTATAGTGGGCCCCCCCTTGAGTACCATACCGCTGTCTACGATTATGTGGTTTGGCCTTTACTTTATCCTGGGTTATTTCTTTTATGCCTCTATTTTCGCCGCTGCGGGGGCCTTAGTGTCGCGGGTAGAGGAGGTCAGCCAGGTGGTGACGGTGATTATGATGCTGATTATTGTTGGCTTTTCGCCGCCTATATTTCTTTTCTCAATCCCAACAGTGCTTTGGCGGTCACAACATCCATGATTCCCTTTACCGCGCCCATGGTGATGTTTGCCCGAATTGTGCTGGCCAATCCCCCCCCTCAGCCAGGTCTTGGCTTCGGTGGCGATCATGCTGGCTTCAATCTTGGCGGGTACTTGGGTTTCGGCGAAGATTTATCGTGTGGGCATCTTGATGTACGGCAAAAGGCCCAGCATCCGGCAGGTATTCATTCTTCTGAAAGAAGGGGGGGCCTAAAGGGGGGGTAATAAGAATGCGGATTAAATTTGCGGGGGGGCACGGATTGCCGCAGCGGACCGGTGAAACGGGCTTGCGGCACATGCTTGCCCTTTTGGCCGAACAAAAAACGCTTACCGCGCTGATCACAAAGGTTTCGCCCCGATCTGTAGTTCTTGAAATTGAGCATACCGAGATCAAACTGCCTTTGTCCGCCTTTACCCCATCTATGGTTGTGGAGGCCCTGGCTCCGGGCAGAATGATGGAAATTGAAAGGCGAGGCGAAACCCTCTCCTTTGCGTTTGTCCGCTCGCGGCCCACAACGTTGGCTGAACCTGCGGAGCCGCCTACCCTCAGTTCTCTGGCGGAACATCTGCCCGCATTGGGCATCGCCCCCCCGGCGAGCATGCCGTTCTCGCCGCAGAGGCGCTGCTCGAAAACGGTTACCCCCCTTAGATAGGGAGTTGGTGCTGGCGCTGCTTCCTTGGGCGGAACGGGGTGAGTTGGCGGAGGCACTTATTCTGCTGCGAGCCCGTTTTCCCCCCCTGAAACCCGAGCTGCTGCAGGCGGCCCGTGATCTGGTTGCCCAAACGCCGGCTGCGGAGCGGATTGCCGCGGCCAACGATCTGCCGGCTGATTTACGCCGGGACTTAGCCCGCCCACTCTTGAAAACCGAACTGCCTGGAGCGGAAGGTTCCGAGAGGGCGAGACCTTTAAGGCTTTGTGCCGCCTCTTGGTGCAGGAGCGCCTTTTAGAAGCATTGGCGGTGCGGGCCGGGGGGGGCAAGGAACAGATTTTCGCCCTGCCCTTTGTGCTTGCGGACGGGCTTTACGCCTGTTGGCTGCGCTTTGCTTTTGTAGGCGATGGCCGCGACGGCGATGAAACGCACGGGGAGCGAAACGAGACTCCCCCCCTATCCATTGAACTTGAGATTCCCACTCTAACCCTAGGGGGGGTAGTGGGGGGGTGCGCTTGATTGTCGCGGGGGGGCACGCTCTAACACTCAGCCTACGGGTGGAAGGGGGGGAAGAACCGGCTTTTTGGAGAGGTGCTGTACAAGCATTGAAGGAAGAGTTGGCCGCAGACGGTTGGCAGCTGGGTGCAGTTGACATAAAGGAGTGGTGTCATGCGAAAAGCAGCCGCTTTACGCTATGAGCGCGGTAAAGATAAAGCCCCCCCTCAACTCATCGCTTCCGGCCGGGGCTTTTGGCGGAAAAAAATTATGGAGATCGCCGCGCAAAACCGCATACCGTTTTATGAACACAGCGAACTGGTGGACGCGCTGGCCGCTCTGCCCGTTGGTGAGGAAATTCCCCCCCGGAGTTGTACGAGTTAGTGGCCCGGGTGTTCGCTTTTGTGCTGCGGCTGGACAAAGAGCAGGGCAGAGGCGAAGGCGGTGATGGGGGGGATGGCCAGCGTTAGGCCAATACTGCCCGCCATGGCGCGGACAATTTCGGTGGCCATCAATTCAGTATTCAAAATTTGGCCCCAATTGCTCTCGGTGGCCAAAACAAGCAGGAGCAAAGGCAGGGCAGACCCTACATAGGCCAGGATTAGAGTGTTGGACATGGTGGCAATTAAATCGCGGCCCACAAGCAGCCCGCGGGTGAATAAAGTCTGAAATCCGTTGTCGGATCAGCCTCCTTAATTTGCTCCATGGCGGATGCGATGCTGATGCCCACGTCTAAAATGGCACCTAGGGCGCCGATGATCATGCCCGAAAAAAAAGTACGCCTTGAAAGTTGATCTGCTCGTGCATGAAATGAAGCGTCTGCGCTTCTTCAGTGGATAAGCCCGTCAGGTAACCTGTTTTCCCACCACATAGGCCAAAAGGCCGGCCATAATCAGCCCTCCCACCGTGCCCGCGGCAGCAGCCAGGGTTTTTTTTACTGCGGCCGCTGAGCAGCAGGATAAATAGGCCGGTCAGGGCAGACGAAAGGCCCACCGTAACTAAGATGGCATTATAGCCCTTGAGGATCAGCGGCAGGATCATAAAAACAATCACAACACCCATGACCAATAAAGAAAGAATTGCCTTCAGGCCCTGTTTGCCGCCGATGAACGCGATCGCCAGGGCGAACAAAAGCGTAATTCCCCCACAGAGGCCCCCGGCGCGAATAATCCACTAGGTAATAACGGGGGGGAATAGCATCCGAGGATGTATCTGCTTCAAGCACGACCCGATCGCCTCGCTTAACTCGCAGATCAAAATAAGGGTGCCCGGTTAGCGTGTTCAGTAGGGTGATTGTTTCGTTTTTGTTGGGGCCGGTAGTGAGGCGGACGGTGACGAACTGTGTTTCCCACTCCCATCCGGGCAAGTTATTCTCCACCGCCAAGACACGGCCTCGTACCGGCGCGGCAACGTTGGAGGCGGCTGCCCGGTCTGCGTGCGAAAGTGAAACAAACATTGCAATTAAGAACAAAACGGCCGCCGGCCGCAAGTATTTGCGCATCTGATCGACTCCGTTCACAGCTTGTAAAAATTATTATAGATCGTTTTCGCCAATTGGACAAGGTGGTTATATTTAGGCCAAGGATGCGTTGACTGTGTAAAATAAGAGGATTTGCGGGCCTTCTGTAGAAACTTGGACTGTGTAATTCAGCGAACTAAAAAGAAAGGATGCTAAATGAATGGTTCAGAATTTGATCTATTTGGCACCCGCAAGCGCCATAGCCGCCTTAATCGCGGTTGTCTATTATTGGCGCGTCGTCATGAGTCACGATGAGGGTACCGAGGAAATGGTAGAAATCGCCCAGGCTATTCGGGTGGGTGCGCGGGCGTTTATGCGCCGCCAGTATAGGACGGTCTTTTTCTTTTTCCTAGTCATGTTCGTAGTCCTTTATGCCTTTGTCTTTCTTGGTTACTTAAATGTCTTCGTTCCCTGGGCTTTTGTTTCGGGGGCCGCTTTTTCTGCCTTAGCGGGATTTATCGGGATGACAATGGCCACCTACGCCAACTCCCGTACTACCAATGCGGCTCGGACCAGTCTGAACAAGGCTCTGCGGGTCGCCTTTTCGGGTGGTGCGGTCACGGGGCTGATTGTTGTGGGCCTGGCACTTTTCCATTTGAGTTTCTGGTACTTTTTCCTTAATTGGCATTATTCGGCCCTGGAAGAATTAGCTCGCATCAAGATTATCACCAGCACCATGTTAAATTTCGGCATGGGCGCCAGTGCCATGGCCCTTTTTGCTAGGGTGGGCGGGGGGGGCATTTACACTAAAGCCGCCGACGTGGGTGCTGACTTAGTGGGTAAAATTGAAGCGAATATTCCCGAAGATGACCCGCGCAACCCCCCGCGGTTATCGCTGACAACGTTGGTGACAACGTGGGTGATATTGCCGGCCTGGGGGGGCGGATCTGTATGAATCCTACATCGGGGGGGCGATTGTGGCCACCTGCGCTTTGGCGGTCGCTGCCGGATTGGGGATGGCAGGTGTCGCGGTGCCGCTGGCCTTATCCGGTATTGGCGTCTTCGCTTCTATCTTTGGTATGCGGTTTGTCCAGACCGGGGGGGAAGAAGCGACCCAGAGGCAGCTGCTTTTGGCCTTAAGGCGCGGTGTGTTTATCGCTGCCGGGGTGATCGCGGTAGTGAGCCTGCCTTTGATTGTTTATTCTTTGGGCTGGTCTGAAGTTGGCTTATACTTCTCGGTGCTATTTGGCCTGCTCTCGGGGGGGATCGGCATCGGGCTTATTACCGAATACTATACATCCGCCGAGTATTCTGCCACCAGGCAGGTTGCCCAAAGTGCCACAACGGGACACGCCACCGTTATTATTCAGGGCCTTGCCGTGGGCATGGGCTCCATCGGCCCCCCCTTTATGCTGTTGATTGTGGCCACCATTATCGCCAGTTTTTATGTGGCGGGAGGGGGGGCAGCCGATTTTAACCACGGTTTGTACGGAGTGGGCTTGGCGGCCGTCGGTATGCTCAGCACCTTGGCATTACCTTAACGACCGACGCTTACGGCCCTATTGCCGATAACGCCGGCGGCATTGCGGAAATGAGCCATCAACCGCCTTATGTAAGAGAGCGGACAGATGCGCTTGACGCTTTGGGCAATACCACTGCGGCCACAGGTAAAGGATTCTGCATTGGCTCCGCGGCCTTGGCGGCTCTCAGTTTGATTGCCGCCTATCGTGATCAAGTGACAACGATCGCCGCCGATTTAGGTATTGATCTAGTTTTGGATTTAAGCGTATTAAATACAAAAGTATTAGCCGGCTTGCTTTTAGGCAGTATGCTTCCCTTTGTATTCAGCTCCATGACGATGCTTTCGGTGGGCCGCACCGCGGGCCGCATCGTGGAAGAAGTGCGGCGCCAGTTCAGGGAAATTAAGGGCCTTTTGGAAGGTGAAGCTCAGCCCGATTATGCGCTCTGTGTTGATATCTGCACGCAGGCATCCCTCAAGGAAATGGTGGCCCCCCCGGCAGTAATGGCGGTACTCAGCCCGATAGTTGTAGGCCTAATCTTTGGCGTTGAGGGCGTTGTGGGCCTTTTAGGCGGCGGTGTTCTCTCCGGCCTGGCCATGGCGGTATTCACCGGCAATGCGGGCGGCGCTTGGGATAATGCCAAGAAATACATTGAAGAAGGCCATCACGGCGGCCCCGGCTCAGAAGCGCATCATGCGGCAATTACGGGAGATACGGTGGGCGATCCGTTGAAAGATACGGTGGGCCCCGCACTGGACATTTTGATCAAACTGATTTCCATGGTTTCCATCGTGTTTGCCACCTTCATTATCCAAAACCATTTGTTCTAGATTACTTGACTTTACGTAAACGCCTTTGTATAATAAAGCATGTCGTGGCGGCGTAGCTCAGTTGGTCAGAGCATACGGTTCATACCCGTAGAGTCGCTGGTTCAAATCCAGCGCCGCTACCATGAAACTACGAAACCCCCCCACAAAATTTGTGGGGTTTCTTGCTTTTTTTACGAAAAATGTGGAAAAGAAGAGCAGAGCAACTCCATGCTTCGACGCTTTGGCAGTTAAAAGTCTGTTAATATTGAGTCAATTGCGGAAACGGAGTTGATCTTGTGGCCAAATTCTGCCTTGGTACCTGATAGCAAAGAACAGCCCAGTGGGTTAATAGCGTGGTCCGCTTATTTTGCCCCCCCTTCCATCCTGGTTCTGGGCGGTGTCGGTTTTTTTGCTGGGCAGGGCGGCGTTGTTCGGAGAATTATGGCCCCCCCTGAGCCTTGCTTTTGTTGCCGCTTTACGGGCGGTTGACGGCGCGCGTTGGGGTTTTATACCACCTTTGGCGGTGGGAGCGGGTCTCGCAAGTGTGTTGGGGCTGCGGCTCGCCCTGCCCTACTGGGCCGCATTTGCCCTACTGTGGCTGCTGCCCGGTAGGGGGCGAACAAACGCGGGAATATTGGCTTATAGCCCTGTGTTTGCTAATTAAAACGCCGTTTCACTACGCACTGCAGCGGATGCCCATCGTGTTTGTGGTTGGTTTGACAGAATGTGTGCTGGCGGTACCTCTGTACCGCTATTTTCAGTTCACTTTAAAACGCTGTTGGGAAAAACAGCTGGCCGCGGAGGAACTGCGGGTTTTACTGGTTGCCTTCGCCCTTTTTGTGTCTTTCAATCTGCAGTGGGGAGGCTTTGCGCTGCGGCCGTTTTAGTCAGTATTGTACTTGTAATCGGGGCCCGCATTGACGGTTTGCGCATTAACAGCGTATTAGGACCTATTTTAGGCCTATTGATGCTGTTATTGGGTGAGCCTGTCTATCTTTCCCTATATATCGTGATTGCCAGTCTTCTGACCGGTGTTTTATGCGGTTACGCTTGGGGTTACTATCTTGCCCCCCCGGTCTTGGCGGTGGTGTTTTCTCTGCCGGGGCCGGCCGGAACAGATACGCTGCAGTTTTTAGCCACTTTAATTTCAGCGGTGTGGATCGCCCGGCGCATCCCTGAAAAACATCTCAAACACTTTGCCCATCTTGTTCCCGGGACCCAAGCCTCCCAACGGCAGGCCAAGGGGGGGCATGACGAACATTTAAAGCAGGTACTGGGCGAAAAAAATCGATCAATACCTCACCGTTTTTGAAGAATTGGAAACCACGCTCCTGGGCGTGGAAGAACCGGTGCTGCTCCATCAGATGCAGGGCATGGCCGAACTATTGGAAGGAATGAAAGGGTCATTTCCCGGGAGTGTTGAATTCACCCGCGATTTTGAGGACAAACTGCTGCATCAGTTCTCTGCCTACGATCCAACCCATATTTCGGTAATCAGGGGCGCAGATGGTTTAGAGATCTATGGGGCGCTGGCCGGCGTCTGCCGCGAGGGCTGTGTGTGCGAAAAGATGGCCCGCTACTGCACGGAGCAGCTGCAAACGCCTCAGTACGGTGTTGTCAGTTACAATTGCAGGCGCGACGGCTCCTGTGGTTTTAGGATCGCGCCTTACCCCCCCAGCTATCAGCTGGAAATTGGTCGGGCAAAAATTGCCCAAGAGGAGATTTCAGGCGACAGTCAGGTGACATTTGAGATCACTAACAGTAAAGTGGCAATTTTACTCAGCGACGGCATGGGTGTAGGCTGGCGGGCCTACACTGAAAGCAACCTCGCGGTTCGACTCTTGGAAAGAATGATCAAGGCCGGTTATGATTTAGCGGCAGCGGTGGCCCTTATCAACAGGCTGCTCTTGCTGCGCAATGAAGAAGAAATGTTTGTCACCATCGATTTAGTGGTAGTTGACTTGTTTTCAGGACAGTTAGAGTTTGTTAAGATCGGCTCCGCCCCCCCAGTTTCATCAAGCGGGGGCCGTGAGGTGGAGATCGTATACAACCACGCCCTGCCTGTGGGCGTCCTTTCTCAAGTAGAGGTGGAACCGGATAGGAGAATCCTCAAGGAAGGGGGGGAAGTATTAATCATGGCCACCGATGGAGTATTAGATGCCCAGCGCAGCATCGCCCGTAAGGAGGAATGGATGTGCTGGAATCTCAGGCGTTTGCAGAATAACGGCGACCCGGCGGCGATGGCGGCGGAAATTTTGCAAAACAGCCTGGAAATAACCCACGGCAAGATACAAGATGATATGATGGTAGTGGTGGCCCGCTTAATACCCGCACATTGGGAAATGGATACTTACAGGAGGACGGAGGCACGTGTCGAATGATTTACTGCCACAATTTGAGCGCAGCTTAGACCATTTAGCTTTGGGTACAGAAGAGCACGTTTTAATAGCGGTGAGCGGTGGGCCGGATTCTATGGCCCTCCTTCACCTTTTTGCGCGTTGGGACAAAACCGGATTGGTGTTTTCCATCTCAACCACCGTTTTCGCCCGGAGGCGGAGGCGGAGGCCCGTTTTGTGGCCGACTATGCCGCCGGCCTCGGTATTCCGGCGCACATTACCTCTTACGATATCAACCGGTATTTGGAGCAAAGCGGCGAGTCCAAACAGCAGGGCGCCCGGCGCATTCGTTACCGCCTGCTGCGCACCTGCGCCGAAAAAGAGGGTTACGGGTGCATAGCTTTGGGCCACCACGGGGATGATCAGGCCGAAACGGTCTTGATGCGGCTACTGCGAGGCAGTGGGCTGCAGGGGTTGGGCGGAATACCGCCTCGGCGCGGCCCATTCATTCGCCCCCCCTTGCTTGCTGTTTGTAAACTGATATCATTAAATATTGCCAAACGTTCAAAGTTCCCTATGTTGAAGATGCAAGCAATTGGGAACCGGTCTATGTGCGGAATAAAATTCGCCACGAATTACTGCCGCTGTTAGCGCGGGAGTATAACCCCCCCGAAATTACCAAGCAGCTCATGCAGCTTGCTGCCTTGGCCCGCCAAGACGATTTAGAGCTGCAGAGGCAGGCCGGGGGGGCCATCTGCAGGCAGCACTCTGTTTGGGATTGGGGGGGCCAACTGCGTTTGAAACGGGCTGTTTTTACCGATTTATCCCCGGCCATGCAGCGCAGGGTGTTGCGCACGCTGTTAGCAAACTACCGGGGGGCCATTTGCGGCGTATTGGTTTTAAACATATCGAAATCTGGCGCCGTAAATTGCTGGCCGATAGTGCTTTTCGCCTTTCCCTGCCCGACGTTTCGGTTTCGGCCACCGCTGACTTTATCTTTGTGGGCGAATTTAAAGGCCGAGCCTGGCAGCCTCAAGTTTTGGCCGTACCCGGTGAAGTTGCGGCCGGGCCATTCACCATTAGGGCAGAACTGTTTACTGCGGCGGAATTGCCCGGCAGGGCCCCCCCGTTCAGCGAAGACTTCGACTGGGAGGGGCTGGCTCGGCCCCCCCTAGTGGTCAGGCCGAGGCGAGACGGAGATCGCTTGCATCCTTTCGGAGCGCAGGGAACAAAAAAAGGTGAAAGATCTGCTGATTGAAGCACGCATTCCGGCGGAACGGCGGGATTTCATTCCCCTCGTTTGCGACCGTCAAGATATTCTGTGGATTCCCACGGTACGCCGCGGCCGCAGTGCTCCCTTAACCGGCCAAACGGGCCGTGTGCTGAGGCTTAGTTTAACGTGCAATTAATTGTTACACGTTGTCACGTTCATACCCCCCCTGTGATATAATTGATTGACGCGGCAAAAGATAAATGCTCTTGATTTTACAAAAAGGAGGGCAAGAGTTGTGAAAATAGATTTTTACGCGGTATAAGCCTTTATTTATTAATCGCTATTATTGCAGTTTCTATCGTCAGCCAGCTATACTCGCCCGGCAGCTCGTCTCAGGAACTTTTTTTATTCCGAGCTTCTACGATATATAAACGAAGACAAAATTGCTTCCGTACGTATGGTGGGGGGGATCAGCATCTGGACGGTACATTGAAAGACGGAACTAATTTTACCGCCGTCATCCCTTTGGGTAAAATGCCTGATCTGGCGGACCGCTTAGAGGCCAATAATGTACAGTTGGAAGCGGAACTGCCGGCAACACCGCCTTGGTGGGTGGCACTTCTGCCCAATTTGGTATTCGTGGTGCTTTTGGCCCTGGTGTGGCTGTTTATTATGAACCAAATGCAGGGCGGCAGCAATCGCGCCTTGTCTTTTGGCAAAAGTAAAGCCCGTTTATATCTTGAGGAAAAGGGAAAATAACGTTTGGTGACGTGGCCGGGGGGGTGGACGAGGCCAAACAGGAACTGATGGAGATTGTGGAATTTTTAAAACAGCCCAAGAAATTCAGTGATTTAGGGGGCTAAGATTCCCAAGGGGGTCCTTTTAATCGGCCCTCCCGGGACCGGTAAAACGTTGCTGGCAAGGGCAGTGGCCGGTGAGGCCGGTGTGCCGTTTTCAGCATCAGCGGTTCTGAGTTTGTGGAAATGTTTGTGGGTGTGGGTGCATCTAGGGTGCGCGACCTTTTCGAAAACGCCAAAAAAAATGCCCCCCCTTGCCTTGTTTTCATCGATGAACTCGATGCGGTGGGCCGCCAACGCGGTGCGGGCCTCGGCGGCGGGCACGATGAAAGGGAACAGACACTTAACCAGCTTCTGGTGGAAATGGATGGCTTTGAGGTTAACTCGGGCATTATCGTCATGTCCGCCACTAACAGGGCTGACGTTTTAGATCCGGCGTTACTGCGGCCGGGCCGTTTTGACCGTAAGGTTATTGTAGATCGCCCCGATCTATTGGGCAGAGAGGCTATTTTAGGCATTCACAGCCGCAATAAGCCCCTAGCCCCCCCTGCGGTGGATCTAAGCGTATTGGCTAGGCGCACGCCCGGTTTTTCCGGGGGGGCGGATTTGGAAAATCTGTTGAATGAAGCCGCCATCTTAGCCGCTAGGGCCAACCGTAAAATCATAACGATGGAAGATGCGGAAGAAGCAATAGACCGGGTTGTTATGGGCCCTGAGAAGAAAAGTAGGGTTCTCAGTGAGATTGATAAGAAGGTATTCGCTTACCATGAGGCGGGCCACGCGGTTGTCGCCCATTTTTCGGAACATGGTGATCCGGTCCACAAGATTACGATTGTGGGCAGGGGTATGGCGGGCGGTTATACCATGATGCTGCCCGAAGAGGAACGATTTGTCACCAGCCGCTCTAAGCTCTTGGACGATCTGGTTAATTTGTTAGGCGGCCGGGCTGCTGAAGAATTGGCTTTAGATGAAATCAGTACAGGCGCCCATAATGATCTGGAGCGGGTGACACGCATTGCCCGCAAAATGGTGATGGAATGGGGGGGAATGAGCCCCAAACTTGGGCCGTTGACCTTCGGCAGGCCCAATGGGGGGGAGGATCTTGTCTTTTGGGCCGCGATATTTCCCGCGAACGCAATTACAGTGAAGAAGTGGCTGCCATTATCGATGAGGAAGTGCGCAGGCTGGTGGAAGAAAGTTATGACCAGGCCATGGCAATCCTCGATGAGCACCGCGATAAACTGGAGGCGGTAGCTAATGCACTGCTGGAACGGGAAACACTGGAGCGGGAAGAATTCGAAACACTGATGGCCGGGGGGGAAGAACTACCCTTACCGGAACCGGAACAAGATCAAATTGGCGATGTCACGGAACAGGCCGTTGCCGCATATAAAGAAGAAGTGCCGGAAAACAGCGTGAACAGCGGAGGCATTCGGGGGGGCAGGAACCCATCATCGGAGAGGCTTAGGGGGGGTTAGGTTATGTCCGATCGGCTCATACTGAAAAACATGGTTTTTTTTATGGGTACCACGGTACCTTTGCGGCCGAACGCGAATTAGGGCAGACGTTCGCTGTTGATCTAGAGATCTTCAGTACCCTACCCTTCAGCGGTGATGACCCCCCCGAATTCAGTTTTAATCCCCCCCTTGATGCCTATGCGGTCATAAAAGATATTGTGGAAGAGGAAGACTTTCAACTGCCGGAAGTGGTGGCGGAGAAAATAGCGGAACAAATTTTGGATATGTGCGATTTGGAAAAGTCATTGTGCGGGTGCGCAAGCCTTTCGTGCCCATTGGCGGGCCCCCCCTTGATTATCTGGAAGTGGAAATCACCCGCCATCCTAAATAGGATCAATTAAAGCAAAAGAGGGAATCCCCGCCGGGGACTCCCTCTTTTTTTGATGTTTAATGCGTTAGCGCAAGCCTGCAGGCTCGTTACCCAAAATTACGGGCAGCAGCAGTACTTCGCCCTGCCGAAAGACGGTCAAGAGCACTTCGTCGCCGGGCTGCAGCTTGGTAATCTCTTCTTTTAGTTCTCCCACATCGAAAATATCCCGTTCGCCGACTCTGCGGATTAAATCCCACGGTTTGATGCCCGCTTCATCCGCCGGCGAACCGCCGAATACATCAACTACAACGATGCCCTTATCGTCCGGGATGCGCAGCTGCTTTGCTAGGTTTTCCGTAAGATTCTGCATGGAGATGCCCAGCCAGGTGCGCTGTACCGAGCCGATGTTAATCAGATCGTCCAATACTTCTTTAGCCACATTGATGGGAATGGCAAAGCCAATTCCTTGAGCGCTGGCGTGTACCGCAGTGTTAATTCCAATCACTTCGCCTTTGACATTCAATAAAGGCCCGCCTGAGTTGCCCCTGTTGATGGCCGCATCAGTCTGCATCAAGTTGCGGTATACCTTTTGAGTGTTTGTTTCTCGATCCAGGATTGTGATTTCCCTACCCTTGGCGCTTAAAACGCCCACCGTCACGGTGTGTTCAAAATCCTGTCCGTAAGGGTTGCCGATCGCGATCAGCCACTCGCCGATGCGCGAGGCATCGGAATCGCCCAGGGGTACTGTGGGAAAGGTTTCGCCGTCTGCATTCAGAATCTGCAGAACCGCCAGATCCAATGTGACATCGGAACCAATAATCTCCGCTTCATACTCTCGTTTCAATCCGGGGGCATCAACAGCAACTTTAATTACTTGTTCCTCGCCTCTGCTGCCCACCACATGTTGGTTGGTGAGGATGATCCCCGCTTGGTCAATGATGAAACCCGAACCGGCGCTGGTGGGCGCGGTGCGGGGGGGCTGGCGCTGAAAGGGATCGGTAAACCAATAATCAAAAAGAAACTAAAAGGATCTTGTGGCGCGGTCCGCTGCTCGTTTTGTTCGGGCAGGGGCCATTCTACAGAAATAAATACCGTTGCCGGGCTGGCCAGCTCCGCTATGTCCGCGATAAGGTATGGGTTATCGACTACTAGCGGACCGGGGGCCGCCGTGGTTAACGGGACAGTCTCCTCTGCGCCTAACGCTGAGTTAGGTGATAGGTGGCTTATTAGTGCACCTGCGAACACTAACGCAGCCAATATTAGCGATATTGCTAACGCACGCTTTTTGGTTTGCATAATAATCCTCCTTTTTTTTATGGATAATAAAATTATAACGCTGTTTGTGTTTGCGCGCAAGGGGGGGATGGGCGGATCAAACACCTGTTAAGTCCAGCCAACCCTTCCCATTAAATAGGTGTTCCTTAAGTTGATCTTTGCCCCCAATTGTGGTACAATATTAGCGCAAGGGGGGGGATTTGAGTTCCTGGTGGGCTCCGCAGGCTTCAAACCTGTTCGGGGGGGGTAACAGGGGGGGTTATCCTCGGTGGGTTCGATTCCCATATCCTCCCGCCAATTAGTTTTTTTGGGGGGGGCGTTTGGCCGTAAGCCGGACGTCCCCTTTGCGTACCGTGATTTGCTGCATATCAAAATATTCCAGAAAGGCCAGGGCAAATTTGCGGCTGGTGGAAAAACGGTCGCGGAAGGCAGCCAGTTCGAATTCGCCTTGGAAGGCTTCTTCCGAAAAAGCACTGCCAGGGTAGAGTCTAAGATCTCGGGGGTGGTCCAATGCTCGTTCGCCAAAGGTATCAGCCTGCCCAAATGTCCGGCAGCATAAATCAATTCTTTGCTGTACCCCCGCTCCGTCAGCTCACCTAGGGCGGGAGGTTCATGGCCTTGAGCAGCCACCAGTTCGATCAGCCCGGCGAGCTCCTCTTCCCTTTCCGCGGAGAGGCGGATCTCATGGCCGGCCAGGCTGATGGCGCCTTGGTTTCTCGTAAACGGGGGGATGCTTAGCCACAATTTGATCAAAGAGGCGGGGGGGGAAGGCCGCAGGCCGCCCGCAGCGTCTCTTTGCTTGGGCCGGGTGCTAAGGGTTGTTTAGCATGGTAGTCGCCCACTGCCCGTTCCAGGTAGTCTTGCACTTTTTGCAGCTGTCCGGGGCGAGAACATAGCCGCTGAGTACCGCCAGATCCGGATGAACGGCCAACCCCTGCCTTTCAAAGTCCTGCAGAGTCCAGAAGGTGCGGTCCGCCGCGGTTAAAAGGCTCCTTTCCTGTTCGGTGGAGCGGTATTTGGCCTCCAGAACGGCTAAGTCCAAATAGCTTTCCGGTTTTTCAAAGGGAAACAGGTGGCGCAGGCGTTTGGGGCCTACCAAACGTAAATTGTGGCCCCCCCTAACCGCGATGCCCTCTTCAATAAAGACTCCTCCGCCCAGAGTATCCTGCAGCTCGCTGTGGCGCAGAATAAAACGATCATGAAAGTGAAAATGTGCCGGCTGTTCCAGCTCCAGCTGCACATAACCCTCGGTTCCCGGCGCCAATTCTTCATCGCGGAGAATTCTTACTTCTGCCAGCGTTTCCAGCGTTCCCACATAAATTTTTAAAAATTGGCCCGTTTTAAGCGGTGCGGGCGCTTGGGGGGGCAGTATCTGCACGTGGGCGTTGATTAACGAATAATAAGGGCGTTTGCCCGGTAGGGCAAGGTACATGCCGCGGGTTAAGTCATCTTTTTCCAATCCGGTAAGGTTAACGGCCAGTCTTGAGCGGGGGGGACACCTATCTCTACTGCCTCGGCCTGGGTCTGCAGCCCCCCTAATGCGCGCTTTGCGATCGGGCGGCCTTACTTCTATGTCCATACCGACACTAAACCGGCCGTCCACCAGTGTGCCCGTGACAACGGTACCTGACCCCCCCCTAATGGTAAATACCCTGTCAATCCAAAGTAGGGGATCATCTTTGTGTTCGGGGGGGCCGGGGGGGATGGTGCTAATAATGTCGTTCATGGCGGCCCGCAGCGCGTCCATGTTGTGACCGCTGACCGCGGAGACCGGGATAATGGGAAAATGCTGCAGAGAAGTGCCCGCCAGGTTTTCTTCGATCTCCGCTTGCACCAATTCCAGCCACTCTGCATCAACCAGATCGGCCTTGGTTATGGCCACCAGGCCTTGTTTGATACCGTAGAGGTGTAAAATGTCGGCATGTTCCTGGGTTTGGGGGGGCATCCAGCCGTCATCGGCGGCCACCACCAGAAGAACGAAATCAACCATGCCCACACCGGCCAGCATGTTCTTAACTAGGCGGTGGTGGCCCGGTACATCAACAACTCCCACATTGCCGCCGGGCAGAGAAAACCAGGCGAAGCCCAGATCCACCGTCATGCCTCTGGCCTGTTCCTCTCGGAGCCGATCGGGGTTAATACCGGTCAGGGCTGTGATTAAAGTAGTCTTGCCGTGGTCAATATGGCCGGCTGTACCTAGAATAAACATTAGGGCATCCCCTCCTTGAGAATCGCGAGTAGTTTACCATCTTGGGCCGGTAAAACGGTGCGGGGGGGATCAAGCCAGACCCGCTCCCGGATAATACGGGCCAGAACAGGCGGACTGCCCAGTCTGAGCCAGTCTGCGATTGCCTGCGCGGAATATTCGTTGCTGTGCAGGACTAATGCCCACGAGGCTATAGTCTCGCCGGGCAGCGATCCCCCTCCCATGGTAGATAGGGCGGGCTTCAACTCCCCTGCAGACCGGGGGGGCCCAAGTGAGCCAGCCAATCTGCCGCCCTCTTTTTAATCTGCCCCGCTGGGATATTAGCCATAGCCCATAGGGGGGTAATTTCTCTAGATCATCGTTTAGGTATAGTTCTAAAACTGCTTCCAGTGCCAACAATGAAAGCTTATCAATGCGCATCGCCCTTAACAGTGGCTCTTTTTTTGATCAGGGCGATCAAATCGGGCCGGCCCGTAATGATCCCTGCCTGTGCACCGCCTAACAGCTTGTCCCCCCCGCTATAGGTAACGAGGTGGCTGTCTTTGAGAGCTGTGGTGACCAGCGGTTCTGAGAAGGGCGCAAAGGCGCCTGAGCCTATATCTTCGATCAAAAGCAGCCCGCGCTCTTGCGCCAGGCGGGCTAGTTTTTCTCTGGGTACCGTTTCGGTAAACCCCCCCACGATGCTGTAGTTGCTCGGATGAACAAGCAAAAATGCTTTTGTTTGCTCTGTAATGGCCCGGCTGTAATCACTGAGGCGGGTGCGGTTGGTGGTGCCCACTTCTTGGAGCCGGCAGCCGCTGGCAGCAATAACTTCCGGGACTCGAAAACCGCCCCCGATTTCCACCAGCTGGCCCCCCCGGGAAACGATTACCTCCGAGCCTGCGGCCAACGCCTTTAAAGTGACGAGTACCGCCGCAGCGTTATTGTTCACGATTACGGTATCAAGATCTTGCCCCCCCGGTTCGGAAGAAAGCAGATTGAACAGCTGCGCCACGTTGGTGTAGCGGCTGCCCCCGTTCACCCGAATCCAAATCAAGCTCTAGGTTGAAATAACCGGCGGCTAATGCCCCCCCTAAGCGCTCTAAGGCCGCTTGCGGCAGGGGTGCCCGGCCTAAGTTAGTATGCAAAAGCACCCCCCCGGTGGCGTTAACGACCTCTTGAAATTTGTGCCGTTTATAATCCTGTATATGATCTACTAATTCGGTCAGTATCTCTGCGGGGCCTAAGGCTTGTCCGTCCGCGCTGATTTTGCCGCGCACGGCGGCCAAAAAAAGTCCGGATCAGCCGTGTGAGTTCCGTTTTACTGATGCCGGCCGCGGCCTCCAGTACGGCCGGATCGGCCAGGAGCCTGTCCACGGCGGGAATATGGCGAAAAAGGTTTGACATGCGGGCACTCCCCCCCTTTATTGTCCTTCTTTACAGATATGTATACGACATGGGGGGGAAGAGCCAACCCTTTTCCCTATTTGCCCGGCGCCTCTCTTTCATATGCTTTTGCAGTGTGTTCAAACCCCCCCGTTCGCGGGCCGCGGGAGTAAGATCGGGCTGTTCTCTGATGGCTTTCATCGCGGCCGCAATCATTTCTCTTTTTCCTTGCGGGTCAACTTTTCCATGGCCCTTTCCTTTCTTTGGCAGCTGTTCATAATAAGTATGTCCCGGAGAGTGGGGGGGTTTATGCGAAAAAGTATAAGACCACATAAAGCGCCGCCGCGTAGCCGGCCAGATCCGCGATCAAAGAGGTGGCTAAAGTATGCCGGGTGTTCTTCAGCCCGATGGAACCGGCGTACACAGTGAGCACATACAGGCTGGTCTCTGTGCTGCCCATGAGCGTTGCGGCCAATCTGCCCAGAAAAGAATCGGGGCCATAAACCCGGAGTGCCTGTGTTAGCAGGGCTAAAGAGCCCGAACCGGAGATGGGGCGCAGCAGCGCCAGGGGGGGTAGTATTTCCTTGGGAAAACCCAGCCAATCGGTTAGGGGGGGGAAAGAAAACCGGTAAGCACGTCCAGGGCGCCCGAATGACGGAAGATTTGGATTGCCACCAGCATCCCCGCCAAGTAGGGCAAAAGGCGCAGGGCTGTCTGCCAGCCTTCTTTTGCACCTTCTACAAAGCTTTCATAAATCGGAACCTTTTGTTTCATGCCCCAGGCTGTTATGGCCAGGACAAAGAAGGGAATGGCCCAGCGGGAAACGATCCGGATCACGGCAGTCATATTTATCCCCTATCTTTTTTTTGAATTTACGCAGCAGGCGATCGACGATGATCGTTGCCACGGTTGAGCAAAAAGTTGCGGCCACCACGGGCCCGATAATATCAGTAGGTGAATTCGAACCGTGGGCCGCCCGCAGGGCAATAATCGTAGTGGGGGGGATCACGGTCAGGCTCGATGAGGTCACCGCCATGAATGTGCACATGGCATCGGAAGCGGTATCTTTAGCGCGGTTTAGTTCCTGTAGGTGCGCCATGGCCTTTAAACCCAGCGGGGTGCAGGCATTGCCCAGGCCGAGGAAATTGGCGCTCATGGAGAGTAAAATTGCACCCATGGCCGGGTGATCCGCGGGTACCTCGGGGTATAGGCGGCGAGCCAGCGGGCCCATAAGGCGCGACAGGCTTTTGATTAAGCCCGCATCGCGGGCAATGCGCATCATCCCCGACCAAAAAGTGAGCATGCCGATTAAGCCTGCGGCCACAAGAACCGCTTGTTCGCTGCCCTGTAAAATTCCTTCTGTCACCAGGTTTATTTGGTCCTTGCCGGCCGCGCTGATTACTCCCGCCAGGATCATAAAAAAACCAAATATAGTTGATCATGACTGCCACTCCCCTCTAACTATGTTTATGTCTAAACGAGCGGAATTAAGAGCAATTTTGCTATTTTCGCCGTTTTAGCGCTCTCAAAGGCAAAAATGGGCCTTTTGACGTTGCCTGACCAAGCCAGGGGGGGGTTGCATAAATCCCCCCCCGTAATATGCTATAATTAACTTAACGTCAGTAATAGTCAAAGAGAGCAGGTGAACAATGGGTACCCTGGCGGATCACATCGAGGCTTACATCAAAAGAATGTTGAGGGAAAGCCAAACGAACAGTATTGAGCTGAGCCGGGCCCAGCTTGCTGATTCCTTTGCCTGTGTTCCATCGCAAATTAACTATGTTCTCACCACCCGCTTCAGTCTGGAGCGCGGTTATGTGGTGGAAAGCAGAAGGGGGGGCGGCGGCGGTTATATTCGGGTGGGCCGGGTGCATGTTGAGGATCGGTTTGCCCATGCCGTCCATCTTTTGCAGAGTATTGGCGAAGAGCTAGAAGAAAGGCAGATGGAAAATATTTTGGCCCGCTTTAAGGATATGCAGCTGATCGATCAAAAAGAAATGCGCCTAATCAGGGGCATTATTCAGCAGGAAGTCAGCACGGTGGGCGAAGGAAAAGAACTATTGCGCGCCAGTTTACTGCGGGCGCTGCTATTTTGGATTATTAAGTCGGCCGGTTAGGGGGGGGACTAAAGTGTTGTGTGAGAAATGCGGCAAAAACGAAGCGAATGTCAAGATTGTGCAGATTGAAAATGACAAAAAAAACGGAACTGCATCTCTGCCAGGAATGTGCCCAAGGCCATCCGGCTTCAGCCTTGGTTTCGATCTTGGGAACATTCTCTCCAGCATGTTTCAGCATGGGGGGGGACTGGCCGGGAAGATCGGCCGGGCCAAGAGTTTGAAGCAGTGCTCCACCTGTGGTTTTACCCTAGGTGATATCCAAAAAAACGGGCCGCTTGGGATGCGGCGCCTGTTACGGGGGGGTTTTCCAGGAGGAACTCGATCCCGTTTTAAGAAGGCTGCACGGCTCGATCAACCATACCGGGAAGGTCCCGGCCCGCACCCATCCTAAAGCCAGAATGGGCAGGGAAATAGAGACATTCCAAAAGCGGCTGGAAGAATGCATCCGTGTGGAAGACTATGAGCAGGCCGCGGTGTATCGTGATGAAATTCGACGTTTGCAGACAGAACTGAGGGAGGAGGGGCAAGCTAATGGAGAAAATAGTTCTTGGATGAAAGAGGAGGGCCCCCCCAGGGCGATATAGTCTTGGGTACCCGCTGTAGGCTTGCCCGCAACCTGGAGGGCCTTCCTTTTCCCGGTGCGGCGGAACGAGAACAGCTCAAACAAATTTTAAGCCGGGTGCAGTCCATGCTGCCGGCGCTGGCCGAGTTCGGGGGGGATTTTGACTATCAAGAGATGGCCATCATGGACTCGCTGCAGCGGGAAATATTAGTGGAAGAGCATCTGATCAGCCCGGGCCATGCTCAAAACCCGCAGCATAAAGCGGTCATGCTAAACCGAGAAAACAATGTGAGCATCATGATCAACGAAGAAGATCATCTGCGCATTCAGGTGCTCAAACCGGGCTTGCAGCTTGACGAAGCCTGGGATCTGGCTGACGGAATAGATGACGTTTTGGAAAAAAAAGCTTGATTTTGCCTTTGACTTAAAGCTGGGTTATCTCACCAGCTGCCCCACCAATGTGGGCAGCGCCCTAAGAGCGTCCGTTATGCTGCACCTGCCCGCTTTGCGCAGGTTGGAGAAGGTCAAGGACATTTTGGGTACCGTTTCCAAATTCGGCTTAACGGTGAGAGGCCTATATGGGGGGGAGGGCAGCGATGTGTGGGGGGGCAACGTTTTTCAGTTGTCCAACCAGGTTACTTTGGGGGGGCATAAAGAAGACGAAATTATAGAATATCTGGGCCGCTTTACTGAGCAGCTTCTGCACAGTGAACGCCAAGCCCGCGAATACCTCTTGGAAGAAGAAAGGCGTCTGGAGACGGAGGATTGGTTATACCGCTCCTATGGAATTTTGAAAAATGCGCGCACGATAACAAGCCGGGAGGCGATGGAGCTATTATCCGATTTGAAACTGGGAGTGGATTTGGCCGTGATTAAATTACACGATCCCGAATCGTTAAAACAGTTACTGGTGCAGATTCGTTCCGCCCATTTGCAGAAGATCATGGGCCAAGCCCTTCCGGTGAAAGAGCGCGACCGGCTGCGGGCCAGTTTGATTCGGGAAGCTTTGCAAGAATAATTGAAATTAGAAGATAGAGAAAGTAGGTGCGAATATGTTCGGTCGTTTTACTGAAAGGGCACAGCGAGTGATCGTTTTGTCTCAAGAAGAGGCACGCCGTTTGGGCCACAATGTTGTCGGCACAGAACATCTTCTCTTGGGCTTGATTGCGGAGGGCGAAGATGTGGCGGCCCAATCCTTGCTGTCCCTAGGTATCAGCATTGATCAAGTACGCAATGAAATTGAACGCATGATCGGCCGCGGGGGGGCCAGCCCACAGAAGGGGGGGAATTGGATTCACACCCCGCTCAAAAAGGGTTTTGGAGTTGGCCTTTGATGAGGCTAGGCGCCTAGGCCACACTTATATAGGCACTGAGCATCTTCTGCTCGGCCTGATCCGGGAAGGGGGGGAAGGGGGGGTGGCCGCGCAGGTCTTGACTAACTTAGGCGCGAATTTAGATGGTGTGCGCAATCAGCTCACAAGCCAATTGGGCGGCCGCGGCCAAACAAAGGGCCGGGCGGCCTCGGCCAAAAGAACGCCTACGCTCGATCAATTTGGCCGGGATCTTACTGTTTTAGCTAAAGAGGGCAAATTGGACCCCGTGATCGGAAGGGAAAAAGAAATTCGGCGGGTGATTCAAATTTTAAGTCGCCGCACCAAAAACAACCCCCCCGTTTTAATCGGTGAGCCCGGCGTGGGCAAACCGCAATCGCGGAGGGACTGGCGCTAAAATTAATGAAAACGATGTGCCCGAGACCTTAAACAACAAGCGTGTCGTCACGCTGGATTTGGGCAGCTTGGTAGCTGGTTCCAAATTCAGGGGGGGCGAATTTGAGGAACGCTTGAAGAAAGTAATGGAAGAAATACGCCAATCGGGCGATGTGGTCCTATTCATCGACGAGATGCACACCATCATTGGAGCCGGCGCCGCGGAAGGGGGGGCAATTGATGCGGCCAACATCCTTAAACCTGCCTTGGCCCGGGGCGAACTGCAGGCAATAGGGGCCACCACGTTGGATGAATATCAAAAACATGTGGAAAAAGACGCCGCTTTGGAACGGCGTTTCCAACCCGTAATGGTGGATGAACCGACGGTTGAAGAAACGATAGAGATTCTTAAAGGCTTGCGGGATCGCTATGAGGCACACCACAGAGTGAAAATTAAAGACGAAGCGATTGTGTCTGCCGCGCGTTTGGGCGATCGCTATATCAGTGACCGGTTTTTGCCCGATAAAGCCATCGACTTGATGGACGAGGCGGGCTCGAAAGTGCGCTTGAGCGGTTTGGTTGCCCCCCCGCCTGAGCTTAAAGAGCTGGAGGCCAAAATCGAAGAGATTCGCATTGAAAAAGAGGCGGCCATCAAAAATGAGCAGTTTGAACAGGCGGCGAGCCTGCGAGATGATGAGCAGCAGTTCGAAGAGAAGTTGAAGAAAAAGCGCAGCGAATGGCGCAGCAGCCATGGCAGGGCGGAGGCCGTCGTGACGGAAGAGGATATCGCCGAAGTGGTTGCAGATTGGACCGGGATTCCCGTTACTGAAATAGCGGAGGAAGAAGCGGTCAGGCTGCTTAATTTGGAGGAAGTCTTACACCGCAGGGTGATCGGTCAGGAAGAAGCGATCGGCGCTGTTTCCCAAGCTGTAAGAAGGGCACATGCGGGCCTAAAAGATCCCAAACGGCCCATTGGTTCCTTTATCTTTCTCGGCCCCACCGGCGTGGGCAAGACAGAACTTGCCAAAACTTTGGCGGAGGCGCTGTTTGGCGATGAAGACAACACGGTGCGGCTGGACATGTCGGAATACATGGAGCGGCATGCGGTGGCCCGCTTAGTGGGAGCCCCTCCGGGCTATGTTGGTTACGATGAGGGGGGGGCCAGCTCACAGAACAGGTGCGGCGCAAACCCTATTCCATCGTCTTATTTGACGAAATTGAAAAGGCCCATCCGAAGTGTTCAATATCCTGCTGCAGGTCCTAGAAGATGGCAGGCTCACTGATGCTAAGGGGGGGCGCGTGGTTGATTTCCGCAATACGGTAGTAATCATGACCTCTAACGTCGGCGCCCAGCAAATTCACCGTGACTCGGGTATCGGTTTTAGGACGGCAGTTGATGAGCGCGGTGACTATGAAACGATGAAGAACAAGGTTACGGAGGAATTAAAAAGGACTTTCCGGCCTGAGTTTTTAAACAGGGTAGATGAAATTGTGGTATTCCATGCTCTCAACAAGGTGCATATCGGACAAATTGTTGATATTATGCTCAAGGATCTGCGCACTCAGCTCAGCGGCATGGACATCGAGCTGGTTGTAACCGATATGGCTAAGGATCTATTGGCAAACAAGGGGTTCGATCCCGACTTCGGGGCCCGTCCGCTGCGCAGGGCAATTCAGCGCTTTATTGAAAATCCCCCCCTGGCCGAACAAATCCTCAAGGGCACCTTCGGCGAAGGAGGTACCATAACGGTGGATGCTAAAGAGGGGGGAATTCGTCTTTTATTAAGTACTTTCAGAAAAAGGGGTGTACATGCCGCTTCGGCGGTTGTGCACTCCTTTTTCTAATGGTATAATTAATGGTAGAGTAAAAATATGGCAGTGTTAGAAAGGGTTGTCTGTGGCTAAGAAAAACGTTGTTTTCGTCTGTCAATCATGCGGCGCGGAAAGCGCGCGTTGGATGGGTAAATGCCCCCCCGCTGCGGAGAATGGAATTCTATCGTGGAAGAAGCGGTGCAGCCCGTCAAAAAAAGCGGCCGGACTTGGGTAAGCCGCAGCAAACCGGTGCCCATCACCGAGGTTGAAAATAGTGCGGAAACCAAGTTTAGTTCGGGCATCCCCCCCGAACTTGATCGAGTTTTAGGTGGGGTTTGGTGCCCGGGTGCTTAGGACTGATTGGCGGGGATCCGGGAATCGGGAAATCCACTCTGCTGCTGCAGGTGGCCAGCGCCGTTGCCCGTGAACAAGGCACGGTTTTATATGTAACGGGGGGGAAGAGTCCGTCAGCCAGCTCAAATTGAGAGCCCTGCGCCTGGGAGCGGTGGAGAAAAGGCTTATTGTGGTCAGTGAGGCAAGTACAGCCGCGGTATGCGAGATGATCGATGCGGAGCGCCCTGTGCTGGTAATCGTTGATTCCATTCAAACAATGTTTGTGGACGAAATTTCATCTGCTCCGGGCAGTGTGGGCCAAGTGCGTGAATCTACCGGCCGTTTTTTTGCAGATAGCTAAAGGGAATGATATTTCCATTTTGCTGGTGGGCCACGTGACTAAAGGGGGGGGCAGCCTGGCAGGCCCCAAAGTTTTGGAGCATGCGGTGGACTTCGTCCTTTATTTCGAAGGTGAGGTGCACACCTCTTTTCGCATTATTCGTTCAGTTAAGAATCGTTTCGGCTCAACCCACGAGGTGGGGGGGATTTTTGAAATGGGCGGTGAGGGCTTAGTTGCTGTGCCCAACCCTTCGCAGTTTCTTTTGTCGCAGAGGCCGGTGGGAAGTTCCGGTTCGGTCGTGGTTCCCTATATGGAGGGCACGCGGCCGCTCTTGGTGGAAGTGCAGGCTCTAGCCGCCCCCCCCGCCCCCCCTTTCGGCGGTAACCCCCCCAGGCGCCAGGTGACAGGCGTTGATTACCAGCGATTTTCCATTATCCTCGCGGTTTTGGAGAAAAGGCAGGGCTACCCCCCCCTGCAGGCCCAAGATATCTTTTTGAATATAGCGGGGGGACTAAAACTGCAGGAACCCGCCCTCGATTTAGGTATGGCGGTCGCGGTTGCCAGCAGTGTTGTTAATGTCAGCGTTGACCCGCTCTTGGCGGTGTTGGGCGAAGTTGGTTTGGCGGGGAGATTCGCGCCGTACGCGGCATGGAACAGCGCCTCAACGAACTGCACCGTTTAGGGTTTAAAGAATGCGTGATCCCCCCCAAACAGAATGTGAGCGGCTCTGAGCCCATAACTGTGCGGGGTGTAAATTCTATTCAAGAAGCATTGAGAATAACGGTGGAAAGAGGGTGAGCTAATGCGCGAAAATGAGAGGATTTATAAAGACCTGGCTTTGGTGGCGCCCGGCACCCAGCTCTACGAGGGCCTGGAGAGCATTTTAAAGGCCAAAACGGGCGCATTGATAGCGGTCGGGGATAGCCCGGAAATGTTAGAGCTGGTGAGCGGCGGTTTTCGCATTGACTCCGAAATGCACCCCCCGCCTCATTATACGAGCTGGCTAAAATGGATGGGGGGGCGATCGTCTTATCTACTGACGCCAAGAAGATTTTATATGCCAATGCCCAGCTCATACCCGATGCCATGATTCCCAGTTATGAAACGGGCACTCGCCACAAGACTGCCGAACGGGTGGCAAAACAAACGGGCCAATTGGTTATTTCCATCTCCCAAAGGCGTAATATAATTACTATTTATAAAGGAACTTGGAAGTACATATTAAGGGATGTAAGCGTGATTCTGGCCAAAGCGAATCAGGCTTTGTCCACCCTGGAAAATACCGCAGTGTTTTCCGCCAGTCTTTAGTCAATTTAAGCGCTTTGGAATTTGAGGATTTGGTCACGCTCACCGATGTGACCACCGTTTTACAGCGCAGCCAGATGGTGTCCCGCATCGCGCGGGAAATAGAGCGTTATGTACTCCAGTTAGGGCTGGAAGGCCGCTTGGTAAAAATGCAGTTGGAGGAATTGATGGCGGATATTAAAGACGAAGGCCTGCTTGTCTTTAAGGATTATTTCACGGACGAAAACGAAGAACTGGAAGAAGCATGGAAGCAGTTGGTGGAGTGGGATTCGGAGGATCTGCTCAACCTAAATCTAATCTGTAAGGTGCTGGGCTACGGTTCGAGCATGACCAGCCTGGACCAACCCGCCACACCGCGCGGTTACCGTATTTTAGCGAAAATACCGCGCCTGCCCATGCCCGTTGTGGAAAACTTGGTAAAAGAGTTTCAGGATCTTTCGACAATAGTGGACGCGACGATAGAGGAACTGGACGAAGTGGAAGGCATTGGTGAAGTGAGGGCCCGGGCCATTAAGGACGGCTTGCGCCGCATCAGAGAGCAGGTGCTGGTGGATAGTCACCTTTAGCGCAGATGGAATATGCCTAATGTGCTGACCCGTTGGTTTCTTTGTCAATGATCTCTTCTAGATCAAGTCCCAAAGCGTTGCACAGCCCGGCTAAATAAAACAGGTTTTGGCCCACCTCCGCTTCCAGAACCTCCCTGCAGTTTTCGCAGAGTTTGCCCTCTAAGTGGGACTGGATATGGTCGCGGATATCCTCAAAAGAACAATCGTTGGGTAAAACCTGCTTAGCGGCGTTAATTTCCACACATCCGCACGATGTGACGGCCCGGAACAGGGCCCTGTTGATGCGTGCATTTGTATCTTGGAATTTGCCGATAATATCTAAGATGCTGTAGTGACGGATAAGGTTCCGCTCTACGTTTTCCTGAAAGTGTTCACAAGTGGTTACTTGTTTAGTCATTTCAGTCTCTCCCCTCGCCGATTGAGCTGGACGGTTCTCATTTCATTATAATTGTTCCTAAAAACGATTGTCAAGTTACGAACAATGGCAAAAGATTGAGTTAGTTTGACTTTAAGGGCAGAAAGTGATAAATTTATTATAAGAACCTGATAAAAACTTGGTAGATCAAGATCAACTCCGTCTTTAGCTTGGCTACCTTGAAAATACATACGGGGAGTTGATAAAGGGGGGGTTCTCGGTGTACAACGTTGGTGATAATGTTGTGTATCCGATGCACGGTGCCGGGGTCATCGTGGCAATTGAAGAACGGGAAATTTTGGGTGAAAAGCAAAAGTATTATATTATGGCACTGCCAATCGGTGATATGAAAGTGATGATCCCCCATGAACTCCGTTGAAAATTTGGGGGGGTTCGCCAGGTGATCGGCGAAGAGGATGTTAGCCGCGTCTACGAAATACTGCAGCAGGAAAAAGCGCAATGTCAACCAATTGGAACAGGCGCTATCGTGCTAATATGGAGAAAATTAAGAGCGGAGATATTTTCGAAGTGGCTGAGGTCGTGCGCAATCTTACGATACGTGATAATGATAAAGGCCTTTCCACCGGAGAAAAGAAAATGCTTGATACTGCTAGGCAGATTTTAGTGAGCGAACTAGTAATCGCAGAAAATTCCACCGAAGAGGACATCATGGGGGGGACAATAGAAGGATTTTTCACCGATGAAGAATAGGAGGTGAAATACTACTTAAAATTCATCTTAAAAAGAATACCCCCCCGGGCCGAATCGGTAATACTACATCTTGAACGGACTAAACTATCGCAGAGATTGATTTGAGTGGGAGGTGAAGCGTAGTTTGGTTATACTCGTTAGGATTGTGTTGGGAATGATTTGCGGGTTTTTAGGTTATTCTGGCGCACTATTTGTGCTGAGGACCGGTGTTATGTCGGGATTAATTAATCATAACTATTTAATAGGTCTATTTGTTCTAATCGGTGCCTTAGTGGGCTTGGCCTTGGGCCTGCCGGTTTTCAAAGGAATTAGGGCAGGCAGTAAAAAAAATCATTCATGCCCTTTTGAAAACACCTGCAAATGAACTGTTAAGCGGCTTGATTGGTCTAGTTATTGGTTGGTTGTTCGGCTTGGTGATTTCCATTCCATTATTGAGAATTCCCGTGGTAGGGGGGGTGTATGCACCCATTGTCTTTGGACTTATCTTGGGGGGGTACTTGGGTTTGGTTGTGGGCTTAAGAAAAAGGGAAGATTTCCTGCATGTTTTCGTACGGTCCCAAGGACAGGTACGCCGCAACGGAGGCGCTGAGGCTTCTGCCAAGATATTGGACACAAGCGTGATCATTGACGGAAGAATTTCAGATATCACCCGTTCGGGTTTTTTTTGGAAGGGGGGGATCTGATCGTACCGGGTTTTGTTTTGGAAGAATTGCAGCATATTGCCGACTCCTCTGATGTCCTAAAACGAAATCGGGGCAGAAGGGGGCTTGGATATTCTCAATAAAATTCAAAAGGAACCTTATTCCACCGTACGCATCCTGGAACAAGATTTTGAAGACATTAGCGAGGTAGATACAAAACTCGTTAGGTTGGCTAAGGAACTTGGCGGTAAAGTGGTTACAAACGACTACAATCTGAATAAAGTGTGTGAACTGCACGGGGGGGTGCCCGTGCTGAATATTAACGAACTGGCAAATTCCGTCAAGCCGGTCGTATTACCCGGCGAAGAACTGCAGGTCAATGTGATTAAAGACGGCAAAGAGCAGGGCCAGGGCGTGGCCTATCTCGATGATGGCACAATGATCGTCGTTGACGGCGGCAGGCGCTATATCGGCCAGACGATTGGCGTTTTAGTGACCAGTGTTCTGCAGACCGCGGCGGGGGGGCGGATGATCTTTGCAAAACCCAAATCTATGGAACGGGCATTATAAAGTTATACCGGTAGCGGGGGGGCCTGATGTATCCATCGGGCCTTTTTGCTGCTCAAAGGAGGTAGCGGCGTTGAAAACAGGGGGGGTTGTAATTGCAGCGGCCGGTTCGGGCAAGCGCATGGGAGCAGAAGGCAACAAAGTCTTTCTGCCCCCCCTCAATGGTAAACCCATAATTGCCCACAGCCTAGGACTGTTGGCAGCACTGCCCGAAGTCAACGAGTTGGTAGTGGTCACAAGGGATGTTGATCTGCAACTAATGCAGGAAATAGTGAACGAATACGCGCCTGATAAGCCGGTTAGAGTTGTGGTTGGCGGTCGCGAAAGGCAGCAGAGTGTCTATAAAGGCCTGTTGGCGTTAGCGGCGGATACGGACTGGGTGATCATTCATGACGGGGGGGCAAGGCCCTATCTGGGGCTGATGTGGTTTATCGGGCTTTACAGGCGGCAAAAGAACATCTGGCAGTTGGAATCGGCGTGCCGGTGACAGATACTGTTAAACGGGTTCATGCCGGTTTTGTCCACGAGACGCTGCCCCCCCGCCGGGAACTGTGGGCTATGCAGACACCGCAAGTCTTCAGCTACCATTTAATTTTACAGGCCCATGCCGCGGCGGAAAAAAACAAGTGGGCCGCGACAGATGACTGCGCCCTTTTGGAAGCGCTGGGCAAACCGGTCTTTATTGTCCGGGGGGGTGATTATAAAACATCAAAATCACTACTCCGGAAGATTTACCCGGCCACGGAACCTTTTTAGTTGGCAGCGGTTGGGATGTGCACCGCTTTGCATCCGGGCGGCCCCCCCTGATTTTATGCGGTGTTGAAATACCCTCTGCGAAGGGGCTATTGGGGCATTCTGATGCAGATGTCGCGGTCCATGCCCTGATGGATGCCCTTTTAGGCGCCGTGGGCCGAGGTGATATCGGCGAGCACTTTCCGGACAGCGATCCTAAGCTTGAAAATGTTTCCAGCCTTAAGCTGCTTCGAGAGGTTGTTGCCCTCTTGCAGCGGGACAAGCTTGTGGTGAATAATGTGGATCTGACGATTATGGCCGAGGAGCCCAAACTCGCACCCCCCCATAAAGGGGGGCTATGCGGGCAGAACTCGCGCAGGCATTGGGAATCTGCCCACAGAGGGTCAACATTAAGGCCACAACCGCGGAGGGCCTGGGCTTTGTGGGCAGGCGGGAGGGGATCAAGGCCATGGCCATCGTCAGCCTGTGTCGAGGGGAGTGAACGGCCATATGTACCCATTCGGGCTCAGTGCCGCCGATTTAAAGACTATTCGCGCCGCACTGGAGCAGAAAAAAAAGAATTGGCCCGGGGCAGAAGGGAGGCCCTCTTTTCTGTGTTTGACGAAGTTTTGGGCGCAGAGGAACGGGTGGCACTGGAATTTTTATATGCCTTCATGCCCTTTGTTGATTTGGCGGATTATGATGGCAGCCTTTTTTTGCAGCATGTGCGCCACAGCCTGCAAGCGAAAAATACTCTTCCCTGGGGTGCTGCTGTAAGCGGGGGAGATGTTTCTCCATTTTGTCTTGCCCTACCGCATCAGCAACGAGATGATTGAAGACTATCGCCCCCCCTACTTTTTCAGGAACTAATCGAGCGGGTTGAACACCTTTCCATGGCACAAGCCATTTTAGAGGTGAACCACTGGTGTCATGAAAAAGCTACATATACCGCTACGGATCCTCGCACCGCCTCTCCTTTGACCGTGGTTCGCTCCGCCCGGGGCCGCTGCGGCGAAGAATCGGCGCTTCTGGTGGCAGCCCTGCGCAGTTTATGTTTGCCCGCCCGCCGAGTGTATACTCCGCGCTGGTCCCACACCGATTCTAACCACGCCTGGGTTGAGGCCTGGGCGGGCGGCCGCTGGCATTTTTTTTAGGTGCCTGCGAGCCTGAACCGAGGTTGAACATGGGCTGGTTCGCGGGGCCGGCTAAAAGGGCGATGCTGCTGCACACTAAAGTTCCCGGCACAATCTATGCCGGCCCGGAGGAACAAGTGCAAAGGGAAGATGGGTTCACGGAGCTCAACCTTCTGCCCAATTACGCCCCGGTGCGCCGGCTGCGTGTGGCTGCTAAAGATAGCGAGGGTAGGCCTGTTTCGGGTGCAAGATTTGATTTTCAAGTCTTTAATTACGGGGGGGGTTTTCCTCCATAGCCCGCCTAAAGGCGGATGATAAAGGCGAAGCGGCTTTGACCACCGGTTTGGGTGATCTTTTGGTGCATGCATCTTGCGGTGAAGCGTGGGGGTCTGCTTTCGCTAAGGCGGATGGCCCACCCGCAGTAGAGGTGGTACTGACTGAGAGATTTCCCCCCCTCGAAACGGTGGAATTTGACTTCGCCGCTCCGCCGCCGCAGCCCGCGGGCGGACCCGAGGTCAGCCCGGCGGAAAAGGCAAAAAAACGATCAGCGCCTAAAAAAAGAAACTAAAATTAGGGCGGAATATGAAGCTCGGTTTATTTCGCCCACCGCCGCAGCTGACTTGGGCGCAAAGCTGCAAATTGACAGCGATAAAACGGCTGCTGTTTTGGAAAGGGCCAGGGGGGGCAACGGCCCCGCACTAGCTGCTTTCTTGCAAAAGGCAGACCCGCGCTGCCGAGCGGCGGCTTTGGATCTTTTAACGGTGCTTGCCGCCAAGGATTTGACCGATATTAACGCCCATACTCTCCACGACCACCTGTCCGGCTCGCTGCCCTATCAAGGGCGCTATTCCGCGGCGGATTTTCGCGCCTATGTGCTGCAGCCCAGAATTTCTCTGGAAGTTCTGCGGCCCTACAGAAAGTTCTTCCGCAGCCGCTTTACCGCCAAACAGCGGGCTCGGTTTCGTGCTGATCCGGCCGCAATCAAAGTCTGGATCGACAAAAATATAAACTCGGTACCGCAGAACGGGCAAAACGGTTGGCCTACGCCCCCCGAGGCGTGTTCGAACTGCGGGCAGGCGATGTAACGGCCAGACGAATTTTGTTCGTTGCGCTGGCTAGGAGCTGCGGCATCGCCGCCCGCCTGTCGGCTGTGGATGGTACGGCCCAGTACCTTTTGCAGGGCATTTGGCTTGATGCGGGTTTTACAAACGCTTCGGGCACGGGCATAATTGCGCTGCAGAGGGCGGAGGGTCTGCGTGAGCAGAAATACTTCCAAGATTTTAGTTTAGCCAGGCTAAAAGCGGGCTGTTTCCATACGCTTCGCTTCAAAGGTTTAGATGAAGAGGCATGCAGCGATGCGGATTTTTCATTTGAGCTGCCCGTCAGGCCCGGCCGTTATCGGCTGACGGCGGGCCGTCGGCTGCAGGATGGAAGTATAACGGGGTATTTGACAACATTCTGTGTTAAACAGGGCCAAACCTCCGTCGTCGCCCTGCGCCCCCCCGTCGGTCAGATAACGGCCGCCCCCCCGCCCTAGGTGAGCTGGCCCGGGGAGCGGTGCTGATTGAAGTCGGGACGGGTCGCGCCGTAGAGTTGGATAAAATCTTGACTGAAAAGCCGCTGGTTTTAGTTTGGCTCGACCCCCCCGAACGGGAGCCCAGCAGGCACCTACTGCGGGATTTATGCGGCCAAGGGGAACAGTTTGAAAACTGGGCGCCCAACTCCTTTTTAGCCTGGGTGAAGACAAAATGGGCGAAGTCTTTAGCTCCCGGGATTATTCCGCGCTGCCCGCAGGCTCGGTGGTTGTCCTTGATCGATCTTACCGGGTGCTGCAGAGCATTGAGGGCGGTCCGGGGCGAAACATAGCTTACGCCCTGCCCATTGTGCTCACAGTGGGTAAAGACCGGACGGTGCGCCGCATCTCCACCGGCTATCGGATAGGTACAGCCGCGCATATTTTGGCGCAGTTAAAACGGGGGGGTTGAGCAATTGACTTCACGGCTGATGTTACATATAATAAACTCATAATTATAGACGGAGATGACGGGGGGGAGAGTAAGCTCGAAAGCTTGACAGAGAGGGATGGCCTGCTGAAAACATCCTCAGGCGGAAACGGCCCAAATGCACCCCCCCCGATCCTCCAACCGAGCCGGCACAGCGGGGTAGGCTTGGACGGTACGCTCGTTATCGTGTTTGAGTGCTGGGGGGGCACTATTTGCCGGTGCCCTTAGAAGCAGAGTGGAACCGCGGCCCTCGTCTCTGTTGAGACCGGGCCGCTTTGATTTTGCTGGGAGGCGTGAATATGACCAAAATCTATGTTTATAACACTTTGACCCAAAAAAAAGGAAGAATTTGTACCTAAAAGGAGGGCGAGATAAGCATCTACGTATGCGGTGTGACCCCCTATTCCGAAACCCATTTGGGCCATGCCAGGCCCAGCGTGATTTGGGATGTGATCAAGCGTTTCTTCCGCTCCAGAGGCTATACTACCGTCCATGTCCAAAATTTTACGGACGTGGATGATAAAATCATTCAAAGAGCCCAAGAACAGGGGGGGCTGGAGGCCTTGGATATTTCTCGGCGTTATACCGCAGAATACTTGGCTGACATGGACGCGCTGGGCGTCGAAAGGGCGGACCACTATCCCAAAGTGAGCGAACATATCCCCGAGATCATCGGGTTTGTTGAAAAGCTTGTGGAAAAAGAACACGCCTATCGGGGGGGAAACGGCGATGTGTTTTTCCATGTGGCTTCTTTTCCGGGTTACGGCAAATTAAGCAAACAAAGGCTTTCCGAATTGCGGGAAGGGACTCGCTTTGAGATTGACCCGGCCAAACGGGAAGCGGTGGATTTTGCCCTCTGGAAACAGGCCAAGGCAGGGGGGGAACCGGCTTGGGAAAGTCCGTGGGGGGGCAGGGCAGGCCCGGCTGGCATATCGAGTGCTCCGCCATGGCTTACAAATATCTGGGGGGACAGAATTCGACTTTCACGGGGGGGGCGGCAGCGATCTTATTTTTCCCCCCCACCACGAAAATGAAATTGCCCAGAGCGAAGCGGCCACAGGCAAACCTTTAGCGCGTTTTTGGGTCCACAACGGCATGCTGAACTTGAAGGACACGAAAATGTCCAAATCGCTGGGCAATGTTATTTCGGTGAACCAGATGGTGAAACGCTATCCCAAAGAATTATTGCGCTTTTACCTTTTAAGCACCCACTATCGTTCCGGTTTAGAATACTACGAAGGCAAGATTGAAGAAGTAAAGAGGGGGGGTTGGAGCCGCCTTAATGCTGCGGTGCGCGCCCTCAAAGCGGATCTGCAGCAGGCGGAGACGGGCCCGGAAGGGGGGGTTTTGGAGCGGAAAGCAGCGAAAGAAATTGATGGGCTGGGCGATGATTTGCTGGCTGCTTTCAGTGACGATTTCAATACTGCCAGGGCGATTGGTGTTTTGTTTGAACTAGTGCGGGCGGTGAACACTTATAAAGCGGACGGCGGTAACAACCGTGCAGTATTTGCCCGGGCTCTGCAGCTGTTTGAACTTTACGGTGCGGAGATCATGGGCGTTGTTGAGCCCGAAGAAACGGATACGGGTGGGCTTACCCCCGGCTCTGCTTGATTTAGTGCTCCGCCTCAGGGAAGAGCTAAGGCAGTCTAAAAACTTTGCCTTGGCGGACCAAATCAGGGATGAATTAGCCGAACTGGGTGTGGTGATTGAAGATACGGCCCAAGGGCCTAGGTGGAAGGTGTAGGTGGTTTGGTGTTTGCAGAACAGCAGTTGAATCCCGATCAGCTGTCCCCTTTAGTGCTCGCCTATGTGGCGATGCCGTTTACGAGGTCTTTATCCGCACCCGCTTAGCGGCTCAGTCACCTAAAGTACACGAGCTGCATCAAGGCGCGGTGAAATATGTGCAGGCCGCGGGCCAAGCCACCATTCTACAAGCCTGGCAGCCTATTTTAACGGATGCGGAAAAGGATGTGGTGCGTCGAGGTCGAAATGCTAAGGGAGGGGGTACCTCGGCATGCGGATACGATGGAATATCGCTACAGCACGGGGTTCGAGGCCCTCTTGGGTTATTTGTACCTCAGCGGGCAGAGGGGGGGCCGCCTGAAAGAACTGTTGGAAAAAAATCAATCCCTCGCTTAATTCTTAAACCGGGAGGAATGCTAATGCAGGTACTTAATAATGGTTTTGTCAAACTACTGGAACAGATGGGGGGGGAGACCGGGCGGTAATCCGCAATGCTCGGCGCTGTTGGCGCAGTGAGGCCAAATCGGAAAATGCCAACCGCCAGCTTCTGCGCCACTTAATCAAAGCAGGCCATAAGACCCCCTTTGAAGCAATGGTTTATACTTTTGACGTTAAAGCACCTCTGTTTGTGGCCCGGCAGTGGTTTCGCCACCGGATTGGTTCGTTTAACGAAGAGTCTCTGCGCTACTGCATCGCTCTGCGGGACTATTATATACCCGAGAGGCTGGAAGGGGGGGAGCTGCTGCAGGCTTGGAAACGGGAAAACGAAAGAGCGTTTGATTTTTACGATGAATTGATTACAAAACACAGGCTGCCCAAAGAACAGGCCCGCAGTGTGCTGCCGGTAGGCATTTATACTAGTTTTTACTGGACCGTAAACGGCAGTTCGTTGATGAATTTTCTCCATTTGCGCTTGGATAAAGGGGGGGCCCAGTATGAAATTCGCCAATATGCCGGGGGGGCCATCCTGGAGTTGGTGAAAGAGGCCGCCCCCCATATCCTTCGGCGAATTTGAAAGAGAGGTATTAAACGTTAGTGAGTAGTATTGCTGGCCGTCAGCCGGTCCTTGAAGCGCTTCGTTCCGGCAGAGAAATTAATAGGCTGCTCATTGCAAAGGGGGGGCAGCGCAAGGGATCTATTCGGCAGATACTCACGCTTGCCGAAAAACGGGGGGGTGTACTCATTCAAGAGGTGGATCGCCGGGTTTTGGACCGTTTAAGTGAGATAGATAATCATCAGGGCGTCTTAGCCCAATTGGCTCAGGTTGAGTACCTCAGTTTAGATGAACTCTTGGCCCGGGATAAAACGGAGGGCTGGGCGCCGCTTTTGGTACTTTTGGACGGCATTCAAGATCCTCATAATCTCGGTTCCATCATCAGAAGCGCGGAAGCGGCCGGGGCTCATGGGGTGATCATTCCCGAACGGCGGGCCGCGGGCGTTACGGCTGCGGCCATGAAGGCTTCAGCGGGGGGCCGCCAATTACCTGCCCGTATGCAGGGTGGTCAACCTAGTGGATGCCATGGAAACTCTAAAAAAAAGGCGGGCTACTGGATTGCAGGCGCCGATATGGAGGGAGAAGCCTGCTTTCAGCAGGATCTCACCGGGCCTCTGGCGCTGGTTGTGGGCGGCGAAGGAAAAGGCTTAAGCAGGCTGGTTAGGGAAAAATGTGATTTTTTTGACTTCTATTCCCATGCGGGGAAGGATAGGCTCTCTAAACGCTTCAGTCGCAGCAGCGGTACTGCTCTTTGAAGTCCTCCGGCAAAGGTCCTAGCCATTCGGGGGCTTGTCTTGACCGCCTCCTCTTCCTGGTGTATAATTGATTTGTGTTAATTTGGACAAACACCTGAGGCGGAGGCGATCGATGGTGGGTGTTAATGCACCGAGGAAATTGTACCACATGTACGAAAACCTGAGCGACGAAGAGATTGTTCAACTGGCCCGAGACACCGATGATTACGCGCAGGAGCACCTGATTAACAAGTACAAGAACTTTGTGAGGGCCAAAGCACGTTCCTACTTTCTGATAGGGGCGGACCGGGAGGACATAATCCAAGAAGGAATGATCGGCCTTTATAAGGCGATTCGCGATTTTCGCCCGGACAAGCTAGCTTCGTTTCGCGCTTTTGCTGAACTCTGCATCACCCGTCAAATTATCACAGCCATTAAAACGGCAACCCGGCAGAAGCATATCCCCCCCTTAATTCCTATGTTTCGCTGAACAAACCCATTTACGACGAAGAATCTGATCGCACTTTACTGGATGTAATCGCCGGTTCTAAAGTGACTGATCCGGAAGAACTGGTGATCAGTAGGGAAGAATTTATTGATATCGAAACTAAAATGGTGGAATTCTTAAGCGAATTGGAATGGCAGGTCCTCATGTATTATCTGGAAGGCAAAAGCTATCAAGAGATCGCCGACGAATTGGGGCGGCATGTTAAGTCTGTTGATAATGCTCTGCAAAGGGTCAAGCGCAAACTGGAACGCTACTTGGAAAAACGGGAAAGTATTCAATAAGATGACTTGATTTCGCGGTTGACAGGAAGAAGTTTGGTTGCTATACTCTTAATTGGCTAAGCCGGTGTAGCTCAATTGGCAGAGCACTCGACTTGTAATCGAGAGGTTGTGGATTCGACTTCCTCCACCGGCTCCAACAGTTAAATAGGCGTGGAGGGATACCCAAGCTGGCCAAAGGGGGCAGACTGTAAATCTGCTGGCAGTGCCTTCACAGGTTCGAATCCTGTTCCCTCCACCATCATTTTCAAACGGCGCGGGGGGGTGGAGCAGTCTGGTAGCTCGTCGGGCTCATAACCCGGAGGTTGTCGGTTCAAATCCGGCCCCCCCGCAACCAATTTTTCAAAGCGAACCGTCAGATCTGCTCTGATGGTTTTTGTTGCACTAAGACAGTACCCCATACTATGTAATATAGGTGGGGGGGGTTGCGCCATGCTGGCTTGGTTGATCGCTGCGTCCGTTTCATTGCTGCTGTCCGTATTCGTGCCCCTGTGGCTGATCTGGCCCTTGGGTGTTCTAATGTCTGTGTACATATTAAGTATGCGGCGCAGGCGGCAGGCCCTGCAGCTTTCCGATGCGGAGATCTTGTGGGCGTTTGTGGGTGTTTTATCCGTTCTTCTCTGCCGGTTGTACCTTTTCTGGGGCCTTTAGGAGGACTTTATCACCACTTGACGAATGATAACGTGATTATAGTTAGGGAAAGTTTTCCGAGAGGAGTGGAATC